>Ga0075364_10000694_pt1 | contig 17598 bp, 16 predicted proteins | sample EndMetdeltDD1764_FD_71517 | JGI IMG/M metagenome (GOLD analysis project Ga0075364, IMG submission 71517) | Populus endosphere microbial communities from Tennessee, USA - Endosphere MetaG P. deltoides DD176-4 | ecosystem: Host-associated > Plants > Roots > Endosphere | place: USA: Tennessee...
TCCGAGGCCTTCGCGCGGGTCTGGAAAGCCGAAGGCTCCCAACGCCGCCATGACGACGACGCGCTTGCGCCCGGCTGGCCAAGGCGGTCAGACATAGCTGTCGTCGCCGCTGGCGCCGAGTTCGATCTGTCCGCTCTCGGACAGACGGCGCGCGATCTGCAGGATCTTCTTCTGCTCGCCTTCGACCTTTGACAAGCGGATCGGCCCTTGCGACTGCAAGTCCTCTCGCATCATGTCCGCCGCGCGGCTGGACATATTGCGCAGGAACTTGTCCCGCAATGCCTCGTTGGCGCCCTTCAGTGCGATCATCAGGCTGTCGTTGTCGATCTCTTTGAGCAGCACCTGGATGTGGCGATCTTCCACATCGTTGAGGTTGGCGAACACAAACATCTCGTCCAGAATCTTCTGCGCCAGATCCGCATCCCGGTCCTTCAAACTGGCGACCACCGCTTCTTCCTGCTGGGCGTTCATCATGTTCAGAATCTCGGCCGCAGTACGCACGCCGCCCATCTTGCTGCGTTTGGCGCCTTGGCCTTCCAGCACTTTGTTCAGCACGTCGGTAAGCTCGGACAGCGCAGACGGCTGCACGCCGCCGAAGGTCGCGATGCGCAGCATCACATCGTTGCGCAGACGCTCGTTGAGCAGCGCCAGCACGCCAGCCGAACGATCCCGCTCCAGGTGGACCAGAATCGTGGCAATGATCTGGGGGTGCTCGTCGCCGATGAGCTCTGCCACCGTATGGGGATCCAGCCAGTTCAAGGCGTCGATACCGCTGCCGGAATCGCCCGCCTCGAGGATATCTTCGATCAGGCCGGCGGCGCGGTCGCTGCCCAGTGCTTTGGTCAGTACCCCGCGAATGTAGTCGTCGGAGCCCAGCGTGACGGCCACGAACTGCTCGGATTCCTGCCTGAACTCTTCCAGCACGCTACCCACGTCCTCGCGCGTGGCCTGCTTGAGATTGGCCATGGCCGCACCAAACTGCTGTACCTCACGTGCGCTCAGGTATTTGAATACCTCGGCGGCGGCATCTTCGCCCAACGACATCATCAGGATGGCGCCGCGCGTCATTCCGTCGAGTTGGCGGTTATTTATCATTCTGTTCCATCCAGGTACGCAGGACCATGGCGACGGCGCGCGGATCCTTGACTGCCATTTCACGCGCAAGCGCCAGATTCTCTTCGTAGCGAGACTGCGCGTTGATGCGCGCCTGATCGACTGCCTGGCGTTGCGTTTCGGCGCGTTCCAGCTCGGCGACGACCGGATCGAGCGGTGGGTTGATATAGCGCATCCAGATCGGCTTGAGCAGGGTGCGCCAGATCCACCATGCGAACAGCAGCATCGCCAGGCCATAAAGCGCCGACTTTGCCATCTCGATCAACTGCGTATCCTGCCACCAGACCACATCCGGGATGGTGTTGTTGAACGGGCTGTTCACTAAATTGAGCGAGTCGCCACGCGCTTCGGAAAAGCCCATGGCTTCGCGTGCCAGATCGGTCAGTTGCGCAAGCATTTCGGGCGGCAGACCTTCGGGTTCACCCGCCGCATTGTTGCGGTAATTGATGACGACCGCAGCGCTCATCCGCTTGATGTTGCCCGTGGGCATTTTGATGTGGCTGATCGTGCGATCGACTTCGTAGTTGGTCGTGTTGTCGGTGCGTTGCGTGCCGCTGGGTGAGCCTTGCGCGTTCGCCGTCGTGCCGGCCGTGCCCACGGGCTGATTGCCCCCTGCAGCCGGTTGGTTGATGGGTGCCTGCGCATTGGCCGGGGGCTGGTTCGTCAGTGCGCCCGGCACACCTTGTGCACCCACGCCACCGTTGGTGAGCGAATCGCTGGTTTGCTGGCTGCGCACGGCAGCACTGCCGGGCTGTTGATTGGGGCGATAAACTTCCGAGGTCTCTTCACGCTGCGAGAAATCCACCTCGGCATTGGCCTGAGCATGGACATTGCCCGCCCCGACCAGCGGGGTCAGGATGGCCATGATGCGCTCGACTGCACGCTGCTCCACGTCTCGCAGGTAGCGGGTTTGATCGGCGTCCATGCCACGGCCGTCGCCTGCCGGCGAGGAGAGCAGCCGCCCGGTCTGGTCCACCACCGACACGTTCTCGGCGCGCAATTCAGCGACGCTCGAAGATAGCAGCCAGGTGATGGCGCCGACCTGGGCATCGCTCAGACTCCGACCCTGATAGACGTTGAGCAGGACGGACGCCTTCGGTGCCTGACGCTCTCTGACAAAGAGTGACTGGCGCGGCAAGGCCAGATGGACGCGGGCGGTTTGGACCGGGTTCAGGGCTTCGATCGACCGCGCCAGTTCGCCTTCCAATGCACGTTGATAGCTGATCTGTTCGGCAAACTGGCTGGCACCAAAGCGCGTGGTGTCCAGAAGCTCGAAGCCTGCAGCGCCACCCCGGGGCAGGTTTTGCGAAGCCAGTTGCAGGCGAGTCTCATAGACACGGTTCGCGGGCACCAGCAATGATGTGCCGTTGTCGCTGAAGCGATAGGGCACGTTCATCTGGGTCAGGGCGGTGACGATTGCCCCCCCGTCGCGATCCTGCAGATTGGAAAACAGTACTTTGTAGTCTGGTTCGCGACTCCATAAGGCCAACACCACCACGAACGCAATGATCGCCGCGCCTGCGGCCAACAGCAACGGGGTCGGGACGGTGCGCAGGCGGCCTAACGCGGGAAATCGCGCAACCAGGGGCGCCATCATGGATGCGGCGCTCATAGGGCGTGGACCTGCTTGGTGCAAGGCGGGGAGGGAGGACGGATGGGCAAGGGGGACATGCAACACAGACCGCAGTTCAGGATGCTGGCATTATTGGCTGCGCGGTGAGCAACTGATGCGACGATAAACCCACGTTTTTGACGCTAATTGGGGCATATGCGGGGCGTCTGAATTGGTTAGTCTCTCACCTGTCGACAATGGACGAGAAATCCAATGAGTATTGCCAGCATCGAATCCATGCTCGAGAGCATGCGCAGCGTAGTGCAAACCGCCCAGGGCGCAAACATCGGCAGCGCCTCGCCTGCCATGCGCCAGACCGACGGTGCGCCCAGCGTCAGCTTTGCAGACGTCCTTGCGCGTTCGTTGACCAAAGTCTCGTCGGTGCAGCACGCGGCCGGATCACAGGCCCAGCGCTTCGATCTTGGCGACCCCGACGTGTCGTTGAACGATGTCATGATCGATCTACAGAAAGCCAGTTTGGGCTTCCAAATGACAGTGCAAGTACGCAACAAGATTGTTGCTGCCTATAAAGAAATTTCTTCGATGGCAATGTAATATCCGGTGTGCGCGGGCGCATTCTGCCCGAGACCTCGAATCCTTCCGCTCTCTACCATCGGCATTCGATGCTCGACACTTTTACGCTCCTTGTCATTGCCATTCTTCAATTCGAAGTCATTGGGTTTTCCCTGCTTCTCGCTTGGTATTTGTCGCGGCGCGCGCGGGCGTTGTTGGGAACGAGCGGTGCCGCAATGATTGGCGTGGCCATGACGCTGCTGCCGGTCTGGTATTTCTGGAGTCTGGGTCAAATTCGGTTGCCTGCCATCAATGTGTTGTTGGTTACGTTGATGGTGGTCGGGCCGTGTCTGCTGGTCGTACTGCTTTGCTTTGCCCTGGTCCGCGTGGAGTCGCATTTGCGGGCGGCCCGCATGATGCGCGGTGGCAATTCGCTTATCGCGCTATCCGACGTCGCGGCAGCCGACGATCTCGAAGACGACCTGCGCGCGGCCATGCGGGATCCCGGCCAACTCTACGTGCTCTATCAACCCATTTATGCGAGTAGTACGCGCACGCTGTGCGGATTCGAAGCGCTCATCCGGTGGAATCATCCTCAACGAGGATTGATCTCGCCCATGCAGTTCATCCCCGTGGCTGAACAGACCCAACTGATCGTGCCGTTGGGGGCATGGGTGCTGGAGACCGCGTGTGCCGAAGCGGCGCTTTGGCCCGACGATATTTATGTTTCCGTCAACTTGTCACCTGTCCAGCTCGAACGCAACACCTTGGTGCGTGAAGTGCTGGGTGCCTTGACGCGAAGCGGGCTTGCACCGGAACGTCTGGAATTGGAAGTCACCGAAGGGGTGATGGTTGCGGCCGAGGGCGGCGAGATTGCACGCTTGGCCGAGCTTCGGCGCAGTGGTGTCAAAGTGGCGATCGATGACTTCGGCACTGGCTATTCCAGTTTGAGCTACTTGCGCCAGATGCCCTTTGATACGATCAAGATTGATCGCGCTTTTGTGAGGAATCTCGAAGACGACACCGGTGCGCAGGCGATCGTAGGTGCAATCGTCGAACTCTCGCGCAGACTGGAATGCAAGATCACCGCGGAAGGCGTTGAGACCGAGGCCCAGTTCGCGATCCTGGAAGGATTGAATTGCCATCGCATTCAGGGCTGGCTCCTAGGGCGTGCAATGACGTCGGAAGACCTGGCACAGACCTATTGGCCGTTGGCTGCGGACGCCGAGGCGTTCAATGCGGCGCGGCGCGCCTAGCGCACCTTCTGAAAAAACTCAATGATCGGTTCTGCTGGTACGAAGTTTTTCCAGCCGCCAGACCATTTGCTGTAGCCAGACTTCATCGCGCGGCGACAGCCCCGTGATCATCGCGCCCAAGTGACTTTCGTACACTTTGTTGGCAGCAGGCAGGGCGGGCGTGGGTTCAGCCGACAGGGCTTCGGTTGGCGCGTTGGCGGCCTCCGATGCGCCGACTTCATACGCATTGCGGACGTCCAGATCGACCTTGAGGTTGCCGAGGTCACCGAACTGCAACATCACGCCTTTCATTACGTCACCGCGAAGCGGCAATTCGGACGGATGTTTGTCCGTCCGCATCCCGACGCCTTCGATCGAAATGTCGCGCAGTGAAAAAAGGATGTCGCTCGTGCCGGACTTCCATTTGGCCACACAGGGCACCGGAATGCCGGCCAGCGAGGCGCGAAACATTGCGCGTCGCTGTATGCGCGAGAGCCGATCGGGCAGCGGCGAAAAATACGCCGCGCTTCCGTCTTCGAACGTCACTGCTTCTGGGCGCGGTACGCGGAAATGGATTCTTACCCCGCCATAACCGGTGGCGATGAAATGAAACACCGCACCGGCAAAAAGCTCGTGGTTGCCACGTTCGTTTTGGCGTAAGCCCGCCAGGTCCCGTGGCCGCCAAAAAAAGATGCCGGTTTGATTATCAACACCCAACACGACCGCTGTCATCTCACGGTCTGCGGCGTCGCGCACCACGATGTGCGATTCGGGATGCGTCAATTCAAACAACGCCGAACGAACGGCGTCGGGTTTGACGAGCAAAAATTCTGGACCTTTGTTTTCTGGCACGTGGATATCCTCAAAGGCCTACGTCAGATGGGTTGTTCAGTGGCGTGGATCGCGCGGCATCGGATTCTAACCGGTAAAGCCACGCAAGCAACTCCGCAACGGTGGCGTACAGGGCGGGCGGAATATGCCGATCCAGGTCCACATGCATCAAGAGCGCAACCAGTTCCGGGGAGCGATGCACGAACAACCCATGCGCGTCCGCAGTGCGGATGATCATCTCGGCTACATCGCCATAGCCCTTGGCCACGACACGGGGCGCGCCGTCGTCGGCGTCATAACGTATCGCCACGGCGGCATGGCGCGCGGACTGCTCGACGGCCTCAGCGTGGTCGGCGGTCGTCGCCGACGCGTTTGCGCTCGAATCGCCTGATGTCTGGTCAGTCGTCATTCGGACTCGCCTGCCTCCGGTGTCGACGGCAAACCGACGATATCCAGCGCCGTGGCCTGGAGTCCGTGTGTCGTCAAGCCGTGTTGGAGCGCCCGCGCTGCCGATTGCAGGTGCGCGGGCGTGGCGCTCTCGATTCGCATCGACACGTGATCGTCGACGATTCGAATATGCGCATGGACCTCACCCAGGTTGGGCAATGTCACGCTCAATGTGGTCTGCCATTGCCCCGGAGCCTGCGCCGACGCGTCAGGGTCGCGCGGCGCTCGCGTCACCTGCCAGGCCATGGGCGCGTCTGGCCACGCTTCGCCGCGCCACACCACTTGTTGGGCCGCGAGCGTTTCCAACTGATGCTTGAGCATCGACGCGACCTCGGGCGTGCGTGATCCATCGAGTGCGCCGGATGCCTCGGCGGTAGGGCGATGCGCCGTCGCCCGCGTGTCTGCGCTGTTTTGTGCGTTGGACGTTGCCTGCGTGCGCCAGTCGGCCTGAGGTTCTAAGGCCAGCGCCGCGGGCGCCAACTTGCCGAACGTCATGCTGTTGAGATGGGATTCGTAGAACAGCCCGCTGGTTGCAATCGCGCGATGCAGTTGGCGGCCAATGGTCGCCGGGTCCGGTGCCTGTCCCGGCAGCAGCAAGGGCTGTATCCCTTTGATGTGCGTGGGTGTCGGCGCATTCGAGCCGAACAGCGCCTGGATCAGCTTGGCCGTCGGGCCCAACAAGGTCGATGCAGAGGCGGTCGGCGCACCTTGCAGGGGCACCTGGCCTCGCGTCGTCCCGGCACTCGCCGTCTCTGCGGTCCCAGCCGGTTTACCGGCCACGGTTCCTGGTGGCGACTGTCTGGCCCTGACGCGGCTGTCGACCTGCGTCTCCGCCTCGCCCAGCATGCCGGGAGCAGGGGGTGCACGGGTCGCCTCCTCGGGGGCCTGCATGCGCGCGGTGGCGCCGGGTTGCACGACAGCCGTAGCGCGTGACCCGACGATCAGATGGGGATGCGAGGCCACCGCATTGCCGAGCACGGCGTCCAGGCGTTGGACCAGCAACGTGCCCAAGGTCGAGCCACTCATGCGGCCGGCTCGGCAGGGGCGTGGTTACGCAACTCGTCCAGATGGATCGCCGAATGCGCCATGAGATCTTCCAGTCTGGCGAGCGACGGATCGATCAGCCGACGCAGGCGTGCATCGTTGTCCAGAATATGCAGCAGATGGCGATGCCATTGCGCGCGTTCGCCCCCCTGCAGGGGCGTGGAGCGATCTGAAATCCGCAGGACTTCCAGACACTCGCAATACTGCTGTCCGCACGCGGCAAGCGCAGACCAGTCCTTGCCTTGCGCCGCGCTCAGCATGCAGTCCGAAATGTCGGAGAGTCGGCTGTATAGGGCGACGAGGGTCTCCCGATGGGGCATCATGCTGGATACCTAAATAGTCGCGGAAGTCGGGTCGACCGAGGTCAGCCAGGCTTCCTCGATATTGGCGAGCAAGGCATCGGCCTGTTCGATCTGTGCGCGATCGGCGTTCAAATTGGCGGACAGCAGCGTACGCACGATGTAGTCGTACAGATGTTCCAGCCGCGTCGATAGCTCTCCGCCTGCTTTCATGTCCAGGCTGGCACGCAGGCCTTCCTCCACGATTCGGATTGCCTTAGACAGGGCGGCACCGCGCTCTGCGATGCGTCCGGCGTCCAGGTGCAGCATGGCTTGCGCCATCGAGGTGCGTGCGCCCGCAAACAAAAGGGTGATCAGGCGCTCGGGCGAGGCGCTCATGACCTGTGTTTCCAGGCCGATCTTGGCATAGGAGTTGATGCCTTTCATGGCAGTTGCGCGACGGGCGTAGGTCATTTTTTCGGCTTCATCAAATCGAACTGCGTGGTCAGGTAGTCTTGCGTCGACTCGAACATGGCGAGCGACTTGCTCAAGGCGGTGAACTGCGCTTCATAGGTGGCCATCGTGGATGCGATGCGTCGTTCGGCCGCCTCGTACGAATCCAACTGCGCCTTCGCCTGTTTTTCCAACGCTTCCGTGCGCGTGCTGATGGAGCCCTTCAAGCGGGTGCCATCGCCCAGGATGGTCTTGGTGGCGGCCGACACTCGTTCATTCAGACCGTTCTCGCCCGTAAAAATCCGCGCCACGTCCGCAGGCGACGCGGTAATGGAGGCCGTCAGTTTGGTCTGGTCAACGACGAGATTGCCGGTTTTGGGATCCGTGGTGATCCCGATTTGGCCCAATGAGCGCAGATCGCCTTCAGAGGACGAAAAACGTAGCGCCGATGCAAGGCTGTCCTGCACGGCGCGCGTGGTGCTGTCCGCCGTAAGCGAGCTGCCGCGATTCGAGGCCACGTCGTAGCTCGTCAGCGCTTTGATCGTTGATTGCAGGCTGTTGTACGCCGTGACGAATTCGTTGGCGGCCGATAAGGCGGCGCTATTATCCGTGGTCAATGTCAACGTGACCGGTGTGGTGGTCTTTTCCGTCAGCGTCAGGGTGACGCCATCGAGTACATCGGTCACGGTGTTCGAGCCACTGGTGACTTCGATCCCATTGACGATCAACGCTGCGTTTTTGGCTTCCGTCTGGACGCTGAGCGCAGACTGGATCGCACCGGCATTGCCATCGGCGTCCGGCGTTGCCGGGCCGAAACCGATCTTGGCGGCCAAATCGTCGTTATTCGCGACGTTGATGCTTGTGACCGCGTTTTTTTCCCCCGACCCCTTGGCAGTGAGCAGCAGATGGCTGCCACCTTTGCCATCGTTGACGATGGTTGCCGTAACGCCGGCTTTATCGTCCGCATTGATGGCTTTGGCAATACCGTTCAGAGACGTATCGCTGCCCAGCTTGACGGTGTGGGACTTGTCGTTGGCCAGTGCGATCGTGATGTCGCCGCCCGCGCCGTTTGCATCAGTGCGGTTCAAGCTTTCCGATTTCAGCACATGGCGGGTTGCCAGTTCTTTGACTTCGATCGAATACTGCCCGGGCGTCGCGCCAGCCTTTGTCGTGGCGGTCAGTCCCGTGCCCGTCACCGCAGGCTTGGTGGCGCCAAACGTTTCGGCCCGGGCCAGCTTGGCGCTTGCGTTCTGTACTGCCGTCACTGCGCTCGTCAGCGTGCCGTAGGCCGTGATCGTGGTCTGCGTACTGGCTTGTGCCGCTTTGATGACCGCGAGCGGCTGGGATTCATATTGTTCGAGCTGAATGAGCAGGCCGGACAGATCGAACTTACTGCTGCCAATACCCGGAGACGAAATCGTTGCCATGTGTGTAGAGTCCTTTATACCGCAGCATTGTGTGCCAATCACTGCCGGCGCAATCTTTAGGGTAACGACGCGTTCATGCCTTAATTCGCATTTTCTGTCGCCACGCAAATGCCGTTATTGCCTGCCTTTGCGTGATTACGGCAGCTTTTGATGGAAGTTAAATCCAGCAATCCATTGCTGCGCTGATAAACTGGGCGCCTTGCATTTTTCAACGCGCTGCACTCAGCCGCACACCATGTCCCGCACGCCTGCCGCCTCACTAATTCCACTTGCCAACGATCCGCTGGACACCTGGCTGTCCTATCTGGAAGCCATCCACAACAAGCCCATCGATTTGGGGCTCGAGCGGGTGGCGCAAGTGGCCACGCGCATGGGCTTGAAGCTCGAGGCCATCAAAATCGTCGTCGGCGGCACGAACGGCAAGGGTTCGACGTGCGCCATGCTCGAAGCCATTCTCCTGGCTGCGGGCTATAAGGTTGGCGTATACGCGTCACCGCATCTGGTGCACTTCAACGAGCGTGCGCGCATCAATGGCGAGATGGCGTCTGATGCGGCATTGACCGCGCAGTTCGCCCGCGTCCAAGCCGCTCGCGCCGAGGTCTCGCTGACCTATTTCGAGTTCACTACGCTGGCGATTCTGGCACTCTTCGATCAGGCCGGGCTGGACGTCATGGTCCTGGAAGTAGGGCTGGGCGGTCGGTTGGACGCCGTCAACATCGTGGATGCCGACTGCGCGATCATCACGAGCGTAGACATCGACCATACCGAGTGGCTGGGCGACACGCGCGAGCGTATCGGGTTTGAAAAAGCGCACATTTTCCGTAGCGGAAAACCCGCAATCTGCAGTGACCCCGTGCCCCCCGCCACGTTGGTCGAATACGCCGAACAGATCGGCGCGGAACTCTGGCTGTTCGGAAAAGACTTCAATTACTCGGGCGATCGCCAGCAATGGGCGTACGGGGGCCGCGAACAGCGGCGCAATGCATTGGCCTATCCGGCGCTGCGTGGCGCCAACCAGTTGCTTAATGCCTCGGCCGCGCTGGCCGCGCTGGAGTCGCTGCGACACCGTATTCCCGTGCCGCAACAGGCAGTTCGCCTCGGTCTGTCGCAGGCAGCGTTGCCGGGCCGGTTCCAGATCCTTCCCGGTCAGCCCACCGTCATTCTGGACGTCGCGCACAACCCGCATGCCGCCGCAGTGTTGGCGCAGAACCTGGACAACATGGGATTTCACCCTTACACGTACGGGGTGATCGGAATGTTGTCGGACAAAGACATCGAAGGGGTCGTGGCCAAGTTCGGTGATCGCATCGATCACTGGTTCTGCGCCGGGCTGGAAGGCACCCGCGGCCTTTCGGGCGAAGCCCTGGCCGCACGGATCGCCGCGCCGGTTGGTGCAGGTGACGCGGCCGATGCGACCACAGAATCGCCGTCCAAGCTCTCGATCCATGCAAACCCCGCAGATGCCTTTGCTGCAGCGCGCGAACGGGCCAACGAAAATGATAGAATCGTCGTGTTTGGTTCGTTTCTTACCGTCGCCTCGGTATTGCAGGCGCTAGGCCGGAAAGTCTAGGCACAGCGAGCCTCTAGGGAATACGCAATGGGTTTGTTTAGTCGGAAAGAAAGCAGTACTGGTAGAAGCCGCCCGATGGTTTCCAGCGAGGCGCAAGCCGCCGAGCTTCGCGCACGCGCAAGACGCCGTCTGGTCGGTGCCGTCGCACTCGTTCTTTCGGCGGTTGTCGTATTGCCCATGGTGCTCAAGCCTGAGCCCGACCGGGTCGAGCAGGATATTCCCGTCCGTATTCCCGAGCTCGAAGCAAAAATCCCCTATACGCCGCAAATCGCGCCGCAAGCCATGCAGACCGAAGGTGTTCTGCCGGGCGCTGCCGATCCAGGCGGCGTGCGCCCGCCGCCGCCGTTGAGCAGCAGCGGCTCGGTGGAGGGTCAAAGTCCCATTACGGAACCGGAAGTCGCCCAAGCGCCGACACCTGCCCCCTCCGAGGCAGTGGAATCCCAGACGGCGCCCGCGCCCACCGCAACACCGGCACCAAAACCTGAACCCAAGCCCGCACCGAAACCCCCCACCACCCGTACTGACGATGGTGAACGTGCGCTGGCGCTGCTCGAAGGTCGTGAGCCGCCCCCCATCACCAAGCCTGCGGCCCGCCCGGTAGAGAAGGGCAACTTCGTGTTGCAGATCGCCTCGTATTCGGCACGTGCTGATGCCGATGGTCGGCGTGCAAAATTACACGAAGCGGGCGTGACCAACGCATTCGTGCAGTCGGCACAGGTCAGCGGCAAAGAACAATTCCGCCTTCGGGTGGGCCCGTTCCCGTCTCGTGACGCAGCCAGCGCGGCGCAAGCCCGGCTCCGTACGCTCGGGTACGACAACGGCTTCATCGCTGCGCAGTGACTGGGTTCGACTTCGTCGTTATGGCCATTCTGGCCGTATCGTGCGTCTTAGGACTCATGCGTGGCTTGCTTAAAGAATTACTTTCTCTTATTGCGTACGGACTGGCTTTCGTCGCTGCAATCTGGTGGGGGCCGTTGGTTCACCAGTGGCTCGAAGCCTGGATCGAAACACCGCTTTTGCGTATGGGTGTGTCCTACGCTGCCGTTTTCATCGTTGTGCTATTGGGCGTCGGGTTGGTCAATATGACATTGGCCGCCCTGATCAAAACAACCGGTCTGTCGCCAGCCGATCACGGTCTGGGCGGCATGTTTGGATTGGCCCGAGGGCTGTTGATTATTTTGATTTTGGTGGCGCTGGCCGGCTACACGCCGATGCCGGCCGAGCCATGGTGGCGGGATGCGATGTTCTCGGATTCCGCCGTCAAGGCCGTAGGCCACGTTAAGAATTGGTTGCCGCCCACCGCGGCATCCTGGCTGCCATACGAATAGCAGCCTGAACACTCGCAGTGTCACTGAACAGGGAATTACCATGTGCGGAATCGTAGGGGTCATTGGGCGCGGACCGGTTAACCAGTTGCTCTATGACAGTTTGCTCCTCTTGCAGCATCGCGGCCAGGATGCTGCCGGTATTGCAACGGTGCAGGACAAGCAGTTCAATATGTTCAAAGCGCATGGTCAGGTGAGAGATGTCTTTCGCACCCGCAATATGCGATCGCTTCCCGGCACGGCCGGTATCGGCCAGGTTCGCTATCCCACGGCGGGCTCCAGCGTATCCGAAGAAGAAGCGCAGCCTTTCTATGTCAACGCGCCTTTCGGCATCGTGTTCGCCCACAACGGCAACCTGACCAACTGGCGCGAGTTGCGCGAATCGTTGTTCCGTGACGACCGCCGTCACATCAACACCAACTCCGACTCCGAAGTACTGCTCAACGTCCTTGCCCACGAGCTGCAATCGGCCGCCAATGGCATTTCTTTGGACACCGATGCCATTTTCCGCGCGGTCTCGGCGGTGCATCGTCGCGTCAAGGGCGGCTATGCCGTGGTCGCCCATATCGCGGGATACGGATTGCTGGCGTTCCGTGATCCGCACGGTATCCGGCCGCTCTGTGTCGGCAAAAACATGTTGCCCGAGGGCCCTGAATGGATGGTGGCCTCCGAATCGGTTGCGCTCGAAGGCAGTGGTTTCGAGTTCCAGGGTGACGTGGCTCCGGGTGAAGCCGTATTCATCGACTTGGACGGAAACTTCGAGAGTCGCCAGTGCGCACCCGATGCGCGTCTGACGCCGTGTATTTTTGAATACGTTTATTTCGCGCGCCCCGATTCGCTCATCGACGGCGTTTCGGTGTACGACGCTCGCCTGAAGATGGGTGAGTATCTGGCCGATAAAGTGGCCCGTGAACTCCGGTTGGGCGACATCGATGTGGTCATGCCGATTCCGGATTCGTCGCGTCCGGCTGCCATGCAATTGGCCGCTCGCCTGAATCTGGATTACCGCGAAGGCTTGATCAAAAACCGTTACGTTGGCCGCACGTTCATCATGCCCGGTCAGGCCGTTCGCCGGAAGTCCGTCCGCCAGAAACTCAACGCCATCAGCCGCGAGTTCAAAGGCAAGAACGTGCTGCTGGTGGACGACTCCATTGTGCGCGGTACCACCAGCCGTGAGATCGTGGACATGGCGCGCGAGGCAGGTGCCAACAAAGTCTTTTTTGCTTCCGCCGCGCCACCGGTGCGTTTCCCGAACGTCTACGGCATCGACATGCCCACCCAGAGCGAATTGATTGCCACGGGCCGTTCGGACAAGGAAATCGCCGAGACCATTGGTGCCGATGCGCTGGTCTACCAAGACCTGGATGATCTGAAGCGCGCCATCCAGGACATCAATCCCAAGATCAGCCGATTCGATTCGTCCTGCTTTGATGGCGAATACATCACCGGTGACATCACAGCCGAATACCTGGCGCGCTTGAGTCAGTCGCGTGAAGGAAAATCGGAAGAAGATCAGCCGAACGGTCTGCAATTCAACATGGGTTTCGCTGCCAGTAACGGTTGAGCCCATATAAAAAAACCCGGTGCCTTTTCCCGCTTAAAAACGGGGGGCACCGGGTTTTTTCACGTTGAGCCTGGGATAATCGCGCCTTGGCTCAACCGCTTCGTTTACGCCACCAGTGGGCTGGCGCGGCGCCATGCCACGATGCTCAACGCAATAAGAACGATGAACAGCATCAGACTCCAGATGGCGTATTCCACACCCAAGACCTGAACTTTTGCATCCATGCAGGTCGCAAAAATGCCGAACACCGACGGTAACGCGCCGTCCAATCCGCTTTTGACCATGAACTGATCGGCAAACGTCCGGTCGCAAGACACCATTTCTGCGGCCACAGCGTGTTGATACCAGGCCGAGACCACCCCGCCCACACCCAGAATGCCGCTGAGCAGTGCTGCTGCACGCCCAAGTTTCGGCAATAGCGCGCCTGCGAGCGCCACGACGCCGATCACCACGTAAATCAGACGCTGAAACACGCACCAGGCGCAGGGAGGATAGTCATACACATGTTGTGAGATGAGTGCGATACCGACTGCGCCGAACGAGACAAGCGCGATGAGGAGCAGGAGGTTGCTGCGAGAGTGGGGGATCATAGGTTTCAAGGATAAATAGGGGACTTACTTTTACGATATAAAGAGCGGCCAGATGTGCGCGAGTTCATAACGGGTCCCGGCGCGCGATCTAGGCCGCCTGTCTTCCGGCGTCCAGCGCAAGGGTATCCAGGATATCGCGTTCGAACTGCATCTGCGTGCGGGGCCGCGAAAGCGCCTCTCCGGCAATGATGAACACGTCCTCCACACGGTCGCCCAGCGTCATGATCTTTGCCATTTTCACGCTGATGCGATGCTGTGCCATCACGCGCGCGAGCGAATGCAGCAGGCCCGCGCGATCCGTTGCCAAAATGGAGAGTCGCCAGGAGTTGCTACCCTCGTCGGGTTGAAGCACGAGTTGTGGTCGGACCGGAAACAACCGTGAGCGCCGCGACTGCCGGTTACGGCTTTGGTAGGGTGCCAGTCGGCGGGCGGCAGGGTCGGCCACCGGCTTGAGTTTTTCGGCCAGCTCGTGTTCGACCAAAGAGGCCTGCGCGCGCAGGTCGTTGGTGCCTTCGGGCAACAACACGATAAAGCTGTCCAGCGCCCAACCGTGGCGTGTGGTGTGAATGCGCGCATCCTGCACGCTCAGCGATTTGGCGTCGAAAAACCCGCAGATGGTCATGAACAGGTCGTCCACGTCGCGCGTGTAGACCATGATCTGAAGCCCTTCGCCTTGCTCGGTCGGACGGGCCCGGACCACGGCCGATTGTGGGGCCAGTTGGTAGTAGAGGTGGCGCGTGTGCCAGGCGATGTCGGAACTGTCGTGACGCAGGAAGTAGGCCACATCCAGTTGCTTCCAGAAGCCTTCGCGCGACTCGTCTCTCAGGCCGGCCAGCCGGGTGAGTCGTATGGCTTCCTTCTTGCGTTCGTTCAGTACCGTTCCGGCGTCAGGTGCCGCCCCGCCCAGCACGGCCAGGGTCAGGCGGTACAAATCTTCCAGAAGCTTTCCCTTCCAGGCATTCCATACTTTCGGGCTGGTGCCCCGGATATCCGCAACCGTCAACAAGTAAAGGGCGGTAAGGCGTCGCTCGCAGCCGACGACCTTCGCAAAATCGGAAATGACATCGGGGTCAGACAGATCACGTTTCTGGGCAACGGTAGACATGGACAGGTGCTGGCGAACCAGGAATTCCACCAGCGCTGAGTCCTCGTGCTCCATACCGTGTTCAGATGCAAATTTGCGAACGTCGCGGGCGCCGAGTTCGGAGTGATCGCCGCCCCTGCCTTTGGCAATGTCGTGGAACAGCGCGGCCACGTACAGAAGCCAACTCCGATCGAATTCGGCCATCAGTTGGCTGGCCATCGGGTACTCCTGCGCATGTTCGGGCATGCTGAAACGGCGCAGGTTCCGGATGACGGCGAGCGTATGTTGATCTACCGTATAAACGTGAAACAGATCGTGCTGCATCTGCCCCACGATGCGGCGGAACACCGGCAAATATCGCGGCAGGATATTGAGCATCGTCATGCGCCGCAGCTCATGCACAATGCCGCGGGGTTGCTGCAGGATCTGCAGGAACAACTTGCGGTTTACCGGATTGCGGCGGAACTGTGCGTCGATATTCAGCCGGGCGTGCCAAATGGCGCGCTGGGTGCGCGCGGTCATGCCCGTCAAGGACGCGTTTTGCTGCATGGTCAGGAACGCGCGCAAGAGCAATGTAGGATTGCGCTCGAACGCGTCGTCCCAGATGATGTCGAGCTTGCCGTTCATATCGACGAAGTCGTCGTCAATGGGGCGTGCGCACCCTACGGCGGCGCACGGAAACAGACGTTCCTCGATATTCTGGACCAGGATGGTGTTGAGCTGGGTGACCAGTCGCGCCGCCCAGTAATAACGTTGCATCAGGATTTCGCTGCCGCGCCGGGAGCCGTTGGATTCCAGGCCATACACCTTGGCAAGCGCCGGCTGCAGGTCAAACAGCAACCTATCCTCGCGCCGATTGGCGAGCAAATGTAGTTCGATCCGCAAGCGCTTGAAGGCTTGTTCCGCGCGGCGAAGGTCGCGCGCCTCGCCGTGGGTCAGGATGTCGGCTTGCGCAATCTCGCGCCAGGACGTCCCGAGGCCCGCCGCGCGTGCCATCCACATAATCACCTGCAGGTCGCGCAAGCCGCCGGGCGACTCCTTGCAGTTGGGTTCCAGCGCGTACGGGGTGTCTTGATAGCGCGCGTGGCGTTGCTGCATCTCCATGCGCTTTGCTTCAAAAAACAGGCCTGCATCCAGTCTGGCCCGCATGGCGGCGTCAAATTCGCGCATCAGGCTGCGGCTTCCAGCCAACCAGCGTGACTCCAGCAAGGCGGTCTCTACCGTGATGTCGGCTTCCGCTTCGGCTTCGCACTGCGCGATGGTGCGCACGCTGTGTCCGGGTTCCAACCCAAGGTCCCATAGCGAGGCGACCAACTGCGCAATCGACTGCTCGCACAGCTTGCCGGGCTCGCGCGGCAGCAGAATCAGAAGATCGACGTCGGAAAACGGGTAGAGCTCGCCCCGGCCATAGCCGCCCACCGCCGCCAGCGTGGCACCGGCCGGAAGCGGGAAACGTTTGACCAGTTCACGCAGGGTGAAGTCGCAGGCACGCCGCAGATCCGTCAACAAGGTATCCGGGCGTTCATGGGTGCGAAATGCCGCGATGGCGGCTTCCCGCCGAAACTGCAGTGCAAGACGAAGGTCGCTCACATCGGGCAGGGCAAGAGGCGTTGCAGCCACGGCGGCTCCAGATTAAAGGGCAGGAATGGCGACAGGGTCTTTGATGAATGCCGGTGGGGCCTGCATGCCAGGCGATACGGTCAGCACTTCGTAGCCGGTATCGGTCACGAGCACAGCGTGCTCCCATTGAGCCGACAGGCTGCGGTCACGGGTGACGATGGTCCAACCATCGGACAACTGCCGGATTTCGCGACGACCGGCATTGATCATGGGTTCGATCGTGAAAATCATCCCCGAGACCAACTTCACGCCTGTGCCGGGCTTGCCGTAGTGCAATACCTGCGGATCCTGGTGAAACTGGCGGCCCACGCCGTGACCGCAGAACTCGCGGACGACGGAAAAACCGTTGCTCTCGGCATGCTTCTGGATGGCGTGGCCCACGTCGCCCAGCGTGTTGCCGTGGCGCACCTGCTGAATGCCGAGCCACATGCATTCGAAGGTGATGTCGCTCAGGCGGCGCGACAGAATGCTTTGCTCACCGATGTGAAACATGCGGCTCGTATCGCCGAACCAGCCATCCTTGATGATCGTGACATCGATATTGAGCGCATCGCCGACCTTCAAGACTTTGTCGCCGGGAATGCCGTGACAGATCTGATGGTTGACCGACGTACAAATCGCACCGGGGAAGGGGGTGTAGCCCGGCGGGGCATAGCCTACCGTGGCTGACTTTGCACCCAGCACATCCGTAATGTATTGCAGGCAGAGTTTGTCGAGCTCGCCGGTGGTGACACCCGGCACGACATAGGGTGCGATAAAATCGAGAACGCTGGCGGCACCTTGGCAGGCCGCGCGCATTTTGGCCAGATCGGCCGGATCGGTAACAATTCCCATAGGATAACTTGAGCTTCGGGTAAAAAGAATAGTAGAATTATAGGCTTTCTTTTGAAAT
>Ga0075364_10000695_pt1 | contig 17595 bp, 17 predicted proteins | sample EndMetdeltDD1764_FD_71517 | JGI IMG/M metagenome (GOLD analysis project Ga0075364, IMG submission 71517) | Populus endosphere microbial communities from Tennessee, USA - Endosphere MetaG P. deltoides DD176-4 | ecosystem: Host-associated > Plants > Roots > Endosphere | place: USA: Tennessee...
CCCCGCCCCTCGCCGCCGCGACGCCCGCCCGCGACACGCCCAGGGGCCCGCCGCCGGCCGGCTGCGACGCGCCGCAATGGCGAGCGGCGGCCAGCGCCAACCAGGCCAGCCTCTACGCCCTCGCCTGGTCGCCCTTCGGCCCCGCCGAGGCCGGCTGGGCCACCTATGCGCCGCTGATCTCCCGCGAGATCGGCTCGCCCTGCCCCGCCGACAGCCCAGGCTTCGCCGCCCGCTACGCCCGCTGGCAGGCCGGCGCGAAGCTGCCGGTCGATGGGATCTTCAAGGCCACCGACTTCGACCGCATCCGCGACGCGCTGGCCCTTCGCCGGCCCTTCGTGCAGCAGACCTCCAAGGGACTGTGCCCCGCCGCCCCTAACGAGGCGACGCTGGCCAGCGCCCGGGCGGACGAGAGCTATGGCGGCAAGGCGATCAAGCTTCGGCCGGGGGCGCTGGAGGCCTATCGGCGGATGGTGGCGGCGGCCCGCGCCGACGGGGTCGCCACGCGGCCGTCATCCTTCCAGATCGCCTCGGGCTATCGCGGCCCGGCGGAGGAGGCCGCGCGCTGCGCCGGCGGGGGCTGCAACACCCTGACCCGCGCGCACTGTTCGGCCCACCGCACGGGCCTGGCGGTGGACCTCTACCTGCCGCCGGCGCCTGGCGCCGATCCCATCTCCACCGAGGACGCCAACCGGCGCCACCTGGCTGGAACGGTGGAGTACCGCTGGCTGCTCGCCAACGCCGCACGCTTCGGCTTCCTGCCCTACGCCTACGAGCCCTGGCACTGGGAGTGGACGGGCGAAGCGCCCTGAAGGCCGCGGCTCTCTAGTCGGGATATCCCGGCAGCGCCTGGGGCATGTGGCGCGCCTTGGCGTGGTCGGGATTGGGGAAATAGAGGTACTCGAGGTAGTGGCCGAGCGCGTCGACGGTGTCGAGGTAGCGGGCCATGTTGCCCATGACGGTCAGCGACAGCGCCACCTTGAAGCCGTTCGCCTCGCCCTCCGCCATCTTGGCGTCCATCTCCTGCGGGCTGTCCACCATGATGCCCAGATGATGCAGCTTCATGGCGAAGCCCTGCCGGCCAGCCAGCCAGTCGCGCCACAGGCCGTCCTCGCCGCCGATCGGCTGGATGATCTCCAGCCAGATCGAGCCCACCCAGGCGTGGGCGTTGTGCAGGATCACCTCGCGGCCGTCGTCGAGGGTCATGGTCTGCTGGTTCGGCCGCCAGAACTTCTCGATCCCGAACTTGCCGCTCAGCACCCGGCACGCCTCGTCGACATCGGTGGTGACATAGGCCTGCTGCAGCACCTGACCCAGGATCATATGGACGCCTCCCCTTCCGCTTTGCGCCAACAGACAGGATCAGGCCAAGGCGGCGCAACCCCAATCCGCTGTCAGGCCGCGCCCATCACGTAGTCCATGAACTCGTCGTAGGCCTTCACCGAGCCGGCGCAGGTGATCTTGTCGTCGCCGCCCTCCATCTCGCTGTAGCGGCGGATGGTCTTCTCGATGCGCGGGCCCTTCCAGCCGCAGGGGCAGTCGTCGTCGAAGTGCATCGTCACCTCGTCGCCGGTGACGAAGCCGCCCCAGAAGCTCTCCGCCAGCAGGTCGAAGGCGGCCAGCCGGCCCTTCTGCACCCCCTGGCGGGGCAAGAGCTCGCCGTCCTTGCCCATCATCATGGGCACGGTGAAGGGGAAGAAATGATAGAAGCCGCAGGCGCACTCCGGCTGCGATCCGATGCTCTCGGAGAAGCCGTAGAAGGTGTGCAGCCGATCGGCGCCGAAGAAGGTCTTGATGATCTCCTGCCAGTTGTCCGGGGCGTTCTTGTAGCTCTTCATGCCCCCGCCGGTGGCGACCAGCGAGCCCGGCGCGAAGTCGGCCTTCAGGCCCTTGTCGAGGCCCGCCTGCGCCACCCGGTAGAGGTCGGCCGACATGCCGCCGATCCGCACCCGCTGGCCGCGGAAGTCGGTCAGCAGCTTCTCGAACCAGATCTGCATGTCCTGCGGACGGCGGCGGCCCTGCTCGATCATCTGCCGTCGCTGCTCGATCAGCTCGGGGTCGATGTCCAGGCGGTCCAGCTCGCCCTTGTCCTCGGCCGCCTGCATCTTGCCCGACAGCGCCATCAGGTCGGCGGACATGTGGCCGTTGTAGAGGGTGTAGAGGTTGTGCCGGCCGCCATACATCTCCTGGGCGAAGAGCTGCGAGGGCTTCATCGCCATCTGGTGGCCGGAACGGTAGCCGGTGGAGAAGCTGGGCAGCGGATTGGCGAGCGGATCGACGCCGGTGGCCGCCTCCTGCAGGACCAGCCAGGACGAGCGCCAGGCGCTGAGCTCGCTCTTCGAGCGCGGCATGAAGCTGAGCTTGCCGGTGGTGCCGCTGGAGGTGCCGATGATCAGGCCAAAGTCCTGCAGGCGCTCGATCCAGCTGTCGATGCTCTTCAGCCCGCCAAGATCGACGCGCGAGAGATCGTGCAGCGTCAGCTTGTCGAGCCAGGCGGTCAGCTTGGGGAAGTCGCGGTTCTCCAGGATGGCCAGCGGGTAGTTCTTCATCACCCGATGGTCGAAGCAGATCTTGATCAGGTCCTGGAGGCTGTCGATCTGCGCCACGCCCTGTTTCTCGGCGAGCTTCCTGAGCGCCGGCAGCTTGTCCCGCAGCCGCGCGAAGCGGAGCCGGATGGCCTCCAGTTGCACCGCTTCGCGCTCGGCGCGCTCGACGGCGAACAGGTCGGCGACGCCGAATTCCGGCCAGGCGCCGGGGGTTTCCGGCAGCAGGGAGATCGTCATGGCTTCCTCCGCAATCTTCTTCTTGGCCGGCGGCTCTAGGCCGCCGGTCCCTGGTCGATCATCCAGCGCACCATCCGCCGCAGGGTCTCGTTGCCGTCGTGCGGCGCGGCCGGGACGGCCCCGCCCTCCACGGCGTCGATGAGCTGGGAGGAGAGCGGCAGCATCCGCTGGGCGCCGCGGATCGCCAACTGGTCGCGCAGGCGAAGCCGCAGGGCGGTCGGATAGACCCCGATGGTCTGGGCCTGGTCGTCGATGGTCCCCAGCATGGAGGTCAGGTCCTCCAGGGGCACGATGTTGACCACCCGGTTGTTCAGCTCGCCGGCGAAGTCCACCCGGCCCTCGAAGCGCGAGACGATCACCCCGCCCTTCACCGTGTCGCCCTTCACCCAGTAGAAGTCGTCCTCCATCTCGATCGCCCGCATCTCCGCCTCCAGCGAGGGATTGGGCTCGTCGGCCGGGGTGGAGAAGTGCGGCGGCAGCGACTGGAAGCCCTCGTAGACCAGCTCGCCAAAGCGGATCAGCTTGGCCAGGGACTCCTCGTCCGTCCCGCTCTCCACATAGACCACGCGGGTGCTGGCGCAGGCGGTCTGGTTGAAGCGGCCGGCGGCGATGGCGACGCCCATGGCCGCCTCCTGCATGGCCTCATCGCTCTCCAGCGCCTCATGACCCACCAGGGACAGGGAGAACTTGGGGTTGGCGGAGACCAGGTCGATGCCGGGCTTCAGGTGCTTCTGCACATGCTGCATCGAGGCCATGCCGCCCCAGGCGGTGATCTTGTCGATGCGGCTGGGCCGGATGACCTCGGCGTCCATCACGCTGTCGCCGCCCTTCCAGTAGGCCACGGCGAAGTGGCGGGTGACCGGATGGTCGGGGTCCATGTCGATCATGGTGCGGACCACCGCCGTGGCGGTCAGCGGATCGTTGGACGGGGTCTTGATCAGGATGTCCGACTTGGTCAGGGCGCCGCTGATGACCGTCTGCGGGGCGACGATGGGGACGTTGCCCGCGGTGATGTGCAGCTGGCGCGAGCCCACCGCGCGGATGCGCACGGTGGAGGCCGGCCCCTCGGTCCCCTGCGGCACCCAGGAGTCGAGGTAGCGCGAGCCGATGGTGGCCTCGATCCTGGCCTCCAGCCGGGCGCGGTCGAACATCGCCGGCAGGGAATCGTAGAGCCGGGTCATCAAGGGCTTGGTGAGGCCGCCGGCCTCCAGCGCCAGGTCGTAGGATTCCTGCAGATAGGGGTTGTCCGCCAGCTTCAGCCGGGGCCCCAGGGCGGCCAGGAAGTCCATCACCTTGGCGATCGGCAGGTCGTGCAGGTCCTGCAGCCGCCCCGCATCGCCCAGCACCAGGTCGTGGATGTGCTTGTGCGGGTCGGGACAGCGGAAGCGCGCCCCGGCCCGGCCGGAGAATTCCACGCAGTCGTCGTCGGTCGGCGGGATCACCCGGCCGCGCGAGAGGATCGGGATTTCGTAGAGCCTGCCCATCTCACTGCCCATCTCACTGCCCACTCATCACATAGTCCATGAACTCGTCGTAGGCCGTCACCGAGCCGGCGCAGGTGATCTTGTCGTCCCCGCCCTCCATCTCGCTGTAGCGGCGTATCCCCTTCTCGATGCGCGGGCCCTTCCAGCCGCAGCCGCAGTCGTCGTCGACGTGCAGGGTGACCTCGTCGCCGGAGACGAACCCGCCCCAGTAGCTTTCCGCCAGCAGGTCGAAGACCGCCAGCCGCCCCTTCTGGACACCCTCGCGCGGCAGCGGCGCGCCGTCGGGCCCCATCAGCATGGGCACCGTGTAGGGGAAGAAGTGGTAGCAGCCGTTGCTGCACTGGGGCGCCTGGGCGATGTTCTCCGAGAACCCGTAGAGGGTGATCAGGCGCTCGGCGCCGAAGAACGCCTTGACGATCTCCTGCCAGTTGTCCGGCGCGGCCTTGAAGCCCTTCATGCCGCCGCCGCCCATCACCAGGGTCCCGGGCGCGAACTCGCAGCGGATGCCCTTATCCATGCCGGTCTGGGCCACCCGGTACAGGTCGGCGAAGAGGCCGCCGATCTTGACCTTCTGGCCGCGGAATTCGCCGATCAGCTTCTCGAACCAGGCCTGGACGTCGTCCTGCTTGCGGCGGCCCTGCTCGATCATCTGCCGGCGCTGCTCGATCAGCACCGGATCGAGGCCAAGGCGGTCCAGCTCGCCCTTTTCCTCGGCCGCCTGCATCTTGCCCGAGAGCGCCACCAGGTCGGTGGACATGTGGGCGCTGTAGAGGGTGTGGTAGTTCTCCCGGCCCCCGTACATCTCCTCGGCGAAGAGCTTTGAGGTCTTCATCGACATCTGGTTGCCCGAGCGGTAGCCGGGCGAGAAGCTCGGGACCTTGTTGGTCACCGGGTCGACCCCGGTGGCGGCGTGATTCATCCGGAACCAGGAGGCCCGCCAGGCGCCGAGCTCGTTCTTCGAGCGGGCGACGAAGCTGAGCTTGCCGGTGGTGCCGCTGGAGGTGGCGATGATCATGCCATAGGCCTCCAGCCGCTCGATCCACTCGTCGAGGGTCTTGAGGCCGGTCAGGTCCACCTTGGTCAGGTCGTGCAGGGTGAGCTTGTTCAGCCAGGCGGTCAGCTTGGGGAAATCGCGGTTCTCCAGGATCGCCAGCGGGTAGTTCTTCAGCACCCGGTGGTCGAAACAGATGGTCAGCACGTCTTCCAGCCGGTCGATCCGCTCGACTCCCTGCTTCTCCACCAACTTGGTCAGGGCCGGGATCTTGTCCTTCAGGCGCGCGAACCGCAGCTTGATCGCCTCGAGCTGCACGGCCTCGCGCTCCGCCCGGTCGAGGCTGAACAGGTCGCGGTAGTCGTACTCGGCCCAACCGCCGGGATCTTCGGGAAGCAGCGAGATCTTCATGTGTTTCCTCCGGGCTGTTTCTTCGCCCTTTTGATTTCAGTGCAGCTTGGTCACGCGCCTCCCACCGGGGCGGCCAGGGCCACGACGGCCATGTCCAGCAGCGGGCCGGCGTCGAATTCCGCCTCGCCGGACATCTGGGTGCGGGCGCTGTCGAACTCGACGGCGCAGGAGATGAACATCAGGCTGAGCGCGGCCAGCCTGCGCGAGAACAGCTCCGCGGGCACGGCGCGGTAATGCTCGCGCAGCAGCACGACGATCTCGGCCAGAACCGAGCCCTGGTAGCGCTCGCCCACCGGCGAATGGCTCATGTACTCCGGCTGCAGCCAGCACTGGAGCTGGAAGCGGCAGAACACATAGCCGCCCTCCTCGTCGCGGAAGGAGAGCGAGGGCAGCCACAGGAGCGAGAGCAGCTCGCGCGCGTCGTGCGGCCGGCCGGCGGCCTTCAACGCCTCCAGTCCCTCCGAGCGCAAGCTCTCGAGCTGACCGACGCGATCCTCGAAGATCGCCTGGATCAGGCCCTTCTTGTCGCCGAAATGGTACTGCACGACGTTGCTGTTGGATTGGCCGGCCAGGCTGGCGATCTCGCGCAGGGCCACGCCCTCGACGCCCCAGCGGCTGACCAGCCGCTCGCCCGCATCGATCAGAAGGGTCTTGGTCGCCGGCCGCTTGGCGGGCATCGCCAGGACCTGGCCGCCGCGATCGCTGCGCGCGCCCTGCCGCGCCCGGCCGCTCGCCTGCGCCCCCGCGCCTTCCTTCCCCGCCATAGGTCTCGCCCTCGCCGGTTTCGCGAGAGATTTAATGCGCTCGAATTAAATCGGTCAATCGCATTAATGGCGACCGTGAGGTATCGCCTAGCGCTTCTTGCCCAGCTCGGCGGCGATGTCCTTGGTCAGCCGGCCGACCTTGCGGTGGGCTGAGGTGATCTGGTCGCGGGTGACCCCCCACCGCTTCATCCAGTATTCGACGGCCTTGCGCTCGGAGAGGTCGAGCCGCTCCTTGTCGATGAAGCCGCGCTTGTCCTTCAGTCCCGCCATTCCGCCCTCCGCTGCGGCCTACTTCTTCAGCCAGGGCTTGGAGGCGCCCGCGGTGACCCCCGCGGTCTGGGCGCGCTCGAAGCCCTCGCGGCCCGGCGTCTTGGGCTTGGCCGACTGCGCCGCCTTCTTCATGCGCAGGGCGCGCTGGATGGGCGTCTCGGCCTTCGGCTCTTTTGGGCTATCGTTCATGGAGGAACCTTAGCACAGGGCGTGGGTCCGGGGATGGCGCCATTGCGGGATGGCGCGGAGGAGACGAGGGATCATGCGCTACAGGCTGCTGGGCCGCTCAGGCCTGCGGGTGTCGGAAGTCTGCCTGGGGACCCTGACCTTCGGCGGCGGGACGGCCACCACCGCCGGCGTCGACGATGCTGAGAGCCGGGCGATCTTCGAGGCCTTCGCCCAGGCCGGCGGCACCTTCATCGACACCGCCTGCAGCTATTCGGGCGGCCGCAGCGAAGCGGTGCTGGGCGAGCTGCTGGCGACCGATCGCGACCAGTTCGTGGTGGCCACCAAATACAGCAACAACCATGGCGTGGGGCTCTCCAAGTCCGGCAACAGCCGGCGCAACATGATGCGCTCGGTGGAGGAGAGCCTGCGCCGGCTGAAGACCGGCTACATCGACCTCTTCTGGCTGCACAACTGGGACTTCTCCACTCCCATCGAGGAGGTCATGCGCGGCTTCGAGGACCTCGTCGCCCAGGGCAAGGTCAACTACGTCGGCATGTCGAACACCCCGGCCTGGGAGATCGCCCGGGGGAACATGATGGCCGACCTGCTGGGCATGGCCCCGCTGGTGGCCATCCAGATCGAGCTGAGCCTGCTGGCGCGCACGCCGGAGAACGACTTCCTGCCCATGGCCAAGGCCCTGGACCTGGGCGTCGTCGCCTGGTCCCCGCTGGCGGCCGGCGCCCTCGCCCGCCCCGTGGGGCAGACCGGGGCCCGCGCCGCGCGCCACCAGTCGGAGAAGGACATGTCCGTGGCCCGCCTGGTGAGCGAGATCGCCGCCGAGCTGGGCGCGACGCCGGCGCAGGTGTCCCTGGCGGCGCTGCGGCGCCTGCCGCGCTGGTACGCCGGCGTCATCCCGATCATCGGAGCGAGCCGGGCGGCCCAGCTCACCGACAGCCTGGCCTTCCTGGACCTGGCGCTGAGCGAGGAGCAGCTGGCGCGGCTGGACGTGGCCACCGCCCCGCAGCTCATCTATCCGCACGCCCTCAACCGCTCGGAGACCGGCGAGCGCCTCACCACCGGCGGCCAGGTCGGGGTGCTGGACAACCACCGGCTCTGACGGGTCGAAGTGGGACGGCGCCCCAGCGTCCCGCAACGGGATCGGGGGGCTGGCCGGAGGCGCCGTTACTCGGGGCGCGGACTTGAGACGCCCGTGGCGGGCGGCCGATCCTTGGCTGTGCAGGGACGCGCCTTGAGGTTTCCTCTCGGCGTCTTCAGCAAAAGACGGGCGGTTAAGCTTCGCCGTTAACTTCACACCGTGGCGCCAAATCCCCACCTCCCCCATTGAGCGGCACGGTTGGCGCCGTTCATGCCCCAGTCAGGGAACCTGCGCTGTTCTTGTCCGTAGATGAGACAGCAGGGCTTGCGGCCTTGAAGCCGGACCATCGGGGTTCGGGGGCCGAGAAAGACCTGGGTTGGGGATTTGAGGTATTATCGCATGACTCCGCCGCTTAGCGTTGTCGCTGACAACGACATCAAGACTTCGGTCGCCAAAACCGAAACCGTCGCGCAACGCGTCCGCCGCCTTCAGCTTGAAGCCAAGCACCTGGCCAAGGACCACATCAAGACGTTGAGCGCCGCCATCGTCGACGTCGAAACCCTCGCCGCGGAAATCGCGGACGGCGGCGACGCCTATCCGCCGGGCGTGCGCGATCTCGCCCGCCGGCTGGTCGAAGACTGCGAAGCCCGCGTGCAGACGCTGGAAGCCATCGTCGCCCGCACGAGCTGAGAGATCCGCTAAGGGCGCCTGAGCCATTCAGGCCAGGCGCCCGGCGGGCGTTCCCGTTTCGGGCTGACGTCCGTCAAGGTTAGCAACGGCGCGGCCGTGGGGCCGCGACTCTCCGAGGGTTCCCGGCGCTTCATCCCCAGCCGCCCTCGAGGACACCGCCGCCCGGCCGCGCCGCTTAACCGCCTTTGTTCACGATGAAGCCCCGCGCCGAGGCAGTCGCGATCCTCACCCCGCCAGGTCGCGGAACTCGTGGCTGCGGCGCAGCCAGGCCGCGGCGTAGCCGCAGATCGGGGTGATCTTCAGCCCCTTTTCGCGCGCATCCGCCGCCAGCGCCGCCATCAGCCGGCCCGCCGCGCCGGTCCCCCGCAGCTCCGGCGGGGCGAAGACATAGTCCAGGTACATCCGCGCGCCATCGAGCCGGTAGTCGGCGTAGGCGAGCGCGCCCGCCTCCTCCATCTCGTAGCGCGACCGCTCGCGGTTGTTGCGCAGTTCGCTCATCGCTAGGTCTCCCTGGACGTCAGAACCGGCCAAGGCCGGGGTTCGATCCAAGATATAGGCGCCTGTCGGAACCGCCGCCGCCCGCGCGTCCTTGGACCAAGCCGCAAGAAGGAGCACCCGCCATGGCCGTCCCCGTCGAGATCCAACCCAGCGACCCCCGCGAGCTGGTCATCGCCCGCCGCGTCGCCGCATCGGCGGCCGCCTGCTTCCGCTGCTGGACCGACCCGGAGCTGATCCCGCAGTGGTTCTGCCCCAAGCCCTGGCGCGCCGAGGTGGTGTCGATGGACGTGCGCCCCGGCGGCGCCAGCAAGACGATCTTCCACGGTCCCGACGGCGAGTCCTTCCCCAACGACGGGGTCTATCTGGAGATCGATCCGGGGCGGAAGCTGGTCTTCACCGACGCCTACGGGGAAGGCTGGCGGGCGGCCGAAAAGCCGATGTTCACCGGCGTCCTCACCTTCGAGGACCAGGGCGATGGGACCTGCCTCTACATCGCCCGGGCCCGGCACTGGACGGCGGAAGCCTGCGAGCAGCACCGCCAGATGGGCTTCGAGCAGGGCTGGGGAATCTGCGCCGACCAGATGGAAGCCCTGGCCAAGACGCTCTAGGCGCGCGTCGCCGCGCCCAGCCAGCCGAGATAGTCGACGTCGCCCGCCGTGATCGGCAGGGCGACGATCTCGGGCGTGTCATAGGGGTGGAGGGTGCGGATTTTCGCCCGCACCGGCTCGAACAGGGCCTCGCGGGTCTTGATCAGCAGAAGCTGCTCGGCCTCGCGCTTCACCTCGCCCTGCCACACATAGCGGCTGCGGATCGCCGCGATCTGCACGCAGGCCGCCAGGCCCTCGGCCAGCAGCGCCTCGGCGAGGCCTTCCGCGTCGGCTTCCGTGGCGGTGGTGGTGAGGATGGTGAGGAAGCCGGTCATCCGGGCGGGCTCCCTACGAGCGATAGTCCCCGTTGATCTCGACGTAGCGCTTGGTGAGATCGCAGGTCCAGACGGTGGCGGTGGCCCGGCCGACGCCCACGTCGACGGTGACCTCCAGCTCCTTGTTCTTCATGTAGGCGCTCATCTTGGCCTCGTCGTAGCCGGGCGCCACCAGGCCGTCCTGGGCGGCGACCAGGGGTCCGAACTTGACCATCAGGGAGTCGCGGTCGATCGGCTCGTCGGCCTTGCCCACGGCCATGACGATGCGGCCCCAGTTGGCGTCCTCGCCGGCGAAGGCGGTCTTCACCAGCGGGCTGTCGGCGATCGAGCGGGCGATCTTGCGCGCCGAGGCGGCGGTCTCGGCCCCGGTCACGGTGATCTTGATGAACTTGCTGGCGCCCTCGCCGTCGCGCACGAGCTGATGGGCCAGGCTCATCAGCACCTGCTCCAGCTTGTCGCGGAAGTCGGCCAGGCGCCGGTCGCCGGCCCGGCTGATCTTCGGCGCGCCCGACTGGCCCGTGGCGAACAGCAGGAGGGTGTCGTTGGTCGAGGTGTCGCCGTCCACCGTCACCGCGTTGAAGGTGGTGCGGGTGTAGAGGCTGACCAGGTTCTGCAGCGCCGCGGGCGAGATCGCCGCGTCGGTGGCCACGAAGGCCAGCATGGTCGCCATGTCCGGGGCGATCATCCCCGAGCCCTTGCAGATGCCGGCGATCCGCACGGTGACGCCGTCCACCTTGGCTTCCGCATAGGCGCCCTTGGGGAAGGTGTCGGTGGTCATGATGGCCCGGGCCGCGGCCGCCCAGTTGTCGGCCTTCAGCTTCTGCTCCACCTCCGGCAGGCGATGGACGATCTTGGCCTCGTCCAAGAGCACGCCGATCACGCCGGTGGAGGCGACCATCACGTCCCGCTGGCGGCAGTCGAAGCGCTTGCCCACCGCCGAGGCGAGGCGGCGGACCGCGTCGGCGCCCGGCCTTCCCGTGAAGGCGTTGGCGCAGCCGGCGTTGACCACCAGCGCCCGGACGCCCTCGCCCTTGGTGGCCTCAAGGTGGCGGCGGCACCAGTCGACGGGCGCCGAGCCCACGGCGTTGCGCGTGAAGACGCCCGCGCAACTCGCGCCGGCGGGGAAGCTGATGACCAGCAGGTCCTCGCGCTCGTGCTTGTAGTAGCCGGCCCTGGCGGTGGCGAGCTGGACCCCGGCGATGGCGGGCATGCGCGGGAGGGCCACGGCCAGCGGCGAGACCGGCATGGCCGCCTTGCCCGGCGCGGCCGGCGGGGGCGCGACGTTGGCGCCGTCGGCGAACTGCCGCGACTGGCGGTCGACGCGCTTGAGCGCCGCGCGCTTCAGCGCGCTGGCCAGCGGGTCCAGCGCCCGCTCCAGCGTATGCCCCATCACCTCGACGGGCTTGGGCGTCACGGTCTTGCTCGGCTTGCGGCTCATCGGATCGACCCCTAGCGGCTTCGGCGCGCGGGCGCAAAGCCTGACAAGCGCCTCGCTGAATGCCCCCGTCGCGTTGACACTGGCAGGGGCGCTGCTTAAGTCACGTCCGCCCTGAAAAGGCGACCTCCTGACGGCGCGCCGCGCCCCCCGGCCTGCGTCGGCGGCCCCGCAAAAAAACACCGGACCTTGCGCCTTGAGCATCTTCCAGCGGTTCTTCGGCTCTTCCAACGACCGCAAGGTCAAGGCCCTCTCGGCGCGCGCGCCGAAGATCAACGCCTTCGAGGCGCGCTTCCAGGCCCTGTCCGACGCCGAGCTGCGCGCCAAGACCGACGAATTCCGCCAGCGGCTGGCTGGCGGCGCCACCCTCGACGACCTCCTGGAGGAGGCCTTCGCCGTGGTGCGCGAGGCCTCGGTCCGCACGCTCGGCCTGCGGCACTTCGACGTGCAGATGGTCGGCGGCATGGTGCTGCACCAGGGCGGCATCGCCGAGATGCGCACCGGCGAGGGCAAGACGCTCGTCGCCACCCTGCCGGTCTATCTCAACGCCCTGGCCGGGCAGGGCGTCCACGTCATCACGGTCAACGACTACCTGGCCCAGCGCGACGCCGAGTGGATGGGCCAGATCTATCGCTTCCTGGGCATGAGCGTGGGCGTGATCGTCCATGGCCTGAGCCAGGGCCAGCGGCAGGCGGCCTACGGGTCCGACATCACCTACGGCACGAACAACGAGTTCGGCTTCGACTACCTGCGCGACAACCTCGTCTACGAGGCGGCCGAGATGGTCCAGCGCGGGCACAACTTCGCCATCGTCGACGAAGTGGACTCCATCCTGATCGACGAGGCCCGCACGCCGCTGATCATCAGCGGGCCGACCGAGGACCGCAGCGAGTTCTACCGGATCGTCGACGGGATCATCAAAGAGCTGATCAAGGATCCGACGACCTACGAGCACGACGAGAAGCAGCGCCAGGCGCTGATCACCGAGGACGGCGCCGAGCGGGTCGAGGAGATGCTGGCCGCGGCCGGGCACCTGGCCGAGGATTCGGCGGGCCTCTACGACGCCGCCAACGTCTCGGTGGTGCACCACGTCAACCAGGCGCTGCGGGCCAACATCCTCTACGTGCGCGACAAGGACTACATCGTCCGCGCCGGCGAGGTGATCCTGATCGACGAGTTCACCGGCCGCATGATGCAGGGCCGGCGTCTGTCGGAGGGCCTGCACCAGGCGATCGAGGCCAAGGAGGGCGCGGTCGTCCAGCCTGAGAACCAGACCCTGGCCTCGGTGACGATCCAGAACTACTTCCGCCTCTATTCCAAGCTCTCGGGCATGACCGGCACGGCCGCCACCGAAGCCCAGGAATTCCACGACATCTACAAGATGGACGTGGTGGAGATCCCGACCAACCGGCCGGTGACGCGGATCGACGACGACGATGAGGTCTATCGCACCGCCGCCGAGAAGAACGCGGCGATCATCGCCCAGATCGAGGACTGCTACCGCCGCGGCCAGCCGATCCTGGTGGGCACGGTCTCCATCGAAAAGTCCGAGCAGCTCTCCGAGTTCCTCAAGGCGCACCGCTTCGAGGTCGACGGCAAGACCCGCACCGGGGTGCCGCACAACGTCCTCAACGCCCGCTACCACGAGCAGGAAGCGCTGATCGTCGCCGACGCCGGGGTGCCCGGCGCGGTGACCATCGCCACCAACATGGCCGGCCGGGGCACCGACATCCAGCTGGGCGGCAACATCGACATGAAGCTCGCCCGCTGGCGCGACGAGCAGCGGAGCCTGGGGACCGAGGTCACGCCCGAGCAGCTCGTCGAGCGGCGCGCCGAGATCGAGACCGAGATCGCCGACCTGAAGGCCAAGTCGCTGGCGGCCGGCGGGCTCTTCGTGCTCGGCACCGAGCGCCACGAGAGCCGGCGGATCGACAACCAGCTTCGCGGCCGGACCGGCCGCCAGGGCGACCCCGGGCACTCCAAGTTCTTCCTCTCCTGCGAGGACGACCTGCTGCGCATCTTCGCCGGCGAGCGGCTGGATTCGATCATGCGCACCTTCGGCGTCCAGGACGGCGAGGCGATCACCCACCGCTGGCTGAACTCCGCCATCGCCACCGCCCAGAAGCGCGTCGAGCAGCGCAACTACGAGATCCGCAAGAACCTGCTGAAGTACGACGACGTCGTGAACGACCAGCGCAAGGCGGTCTTCGAGCAGCGCGCCGAGTTCATGCACGCCGAGGACATCTCCGACGTGATCGCCGAGATGCGCCGCGACACCATCAACGACTTCGTCACCCGCCACCTGCCGCCCAAGGCCTACGCCGAGCAGTGGGATGTCGAGGGCCTGGAGGCGCAGGTCCGCGAGCAGCTTGGCCTGGACCTGCCGATCCGCGATTGGGCGGCCGAGGACGGCATCGCCAACGAGGAGATCGAGGAGCGCATCGCCGCGGCGGCCGCCGCCAGCGCCGCCGAGCGCGAGGCCCATGTGGGCCCGCACATGCGCAGCATCGAGAAGAGCTTCCTGCTGCAGATGATCGACATGCAGTGGCGCGAGCACCTGATGCACCTGGACCACCTGCGCAACGTCATCGGCCTGCGCGGCTACGGCCAGCGCGACCCGCTGCAGGAGTACAAGACCGAGGCCTTCACCCTCTTCGAGAAGCTGCTGGTGGATGTTCGCCAGAACGTCACCCGCTGGCTGATGACGGTGGAGTTCGCCTTCGAGGAGCCCCCGCCCCTGCCGTCCGGCGGCTTCCAGGAGATCCACCTGGACCCGCTGACGGGCGAGAACGTGGCGCAGATGGGGGCCATCCCCGACGGCATCCCGGCCGACCAGCGCGCGGCCCTGCCGGTCACCGCCCTGCCCGACGGCTGGGAGCAGACCGGCCGAAACGCCCCCTGCCCCTGCGGATCTGGCCGCAAGTTCAAGCACTGCCACGGCGTGCTGGTCTGAAGGGGCCGATGATGGCTGCGCCTCTCCGCCTCGCCGCCGCCCTCATGATCCTGCCCGCCCTGGCCGGCTGCATGACCCCAAGGGCGCACCCCAAGCCAAGCCAGGCGGTCCTGGAGGCCCGCGCGCGCGCAGCGACCCCGCTCGCCGCCACCTGCCCGCAGACCCCGCTGGCGGAGCTTTCGCCGGCCCTGGTGGGCTTCGCCTTCGGCGGCGCGGACCTGCCCAACGTCGGCGGCGAGCCCCTGGCGCAGATCCCGACCTGGCTCGCCTGCCATCCGGCGGTGGCCGCCGTGATCAAGCCCGATGCGGACACCCACGGGACCGCGGCCGAGCAGGACGCCCTGGCCCGCCGGCGCGCTCTGGCGGTGCAGGCCTGGCTCGAGAGCAACGGCGTGTCGGCCGCGCGCGTGCGGATTCTCGCCAGGGGCGGCGCCGAACCGGCCGGCGAGCACCTGACCATTCTGGCCGAGGGCCGCCGCTGGTAGGCTGAAGGCTTGTCACATCGCGCCGTGGGGGGCGGCGCTCGCGAAAGGATCCGTCCATGGACGATCGCTCCACCCCCAGCACCCGCGCCGAACGGCCGACCTTCACCGCCGTCGATCCCGCCACCGGCGCGCCGGGCCGCAGCTACCAGGGCCATAGCGTCCGGGACGCCAAGGCCGCCGCGGCGGCGGCCGCAGCCGCCTTCCAGGCCTGGCGCCGCACCGACTTTGGCCACCGCGCCGGGCTGATGCGCAACGCCGCCCAGGTGCTGCGCCGCCGCGCCGCCGAGTTCGCCGAGCTGATGACCGCCGAGATGGGCAAGACCCACGCCGACGGCCTGGCCGAGATCGAGAAGTGCGCCTTCAACTGCGATTACTTCGCCGAGCACGCCCAGGCCTTCCTGGCGCAGCGACCGGCCGACCTGGGCGGCGCGAAGGCCTATGTCACCTTCAACCCGCTCGGGGTGGTGCTGGCGGTGATGCCCTGGAATTTCCCCTTCTGGCAGGTCTTCCGCTTCGCCGCCCCGACCCTGATGGCCGGCAATGCGGCGGTGCTCAAGCACGCCTCCAGCGTGCCGGGCTGCGCGCTCGCGATCGAGGCGGTCTTCCGCGAGGCGGGGTTTCCGAATGACCTGTTGCGAACCGTGCTGATCCCGGGCGGCCAGGTGCGCGCCCTGATCGAGGACGAGAACATCGCCGCCGTGACCCTGACCGGCAGCGTCGCCGCCGGGCGCGAGGTCGCCGCCGCCGCGGGCGGGGCGCTGAAGAAGGTCGTCCTCGAGCTTGGCGGGTCCGACGCCTACCTGGTGCTGGAGGACGCCGACGTGGAGAAGGCCGCCGCCGTCTGCGCCGCCGCCCGCATGGTCAACGCCGGCCAGAGCTGCATCGCCGGCAAGCGTTTCATCGTCGCCCGCCCGATCAAGGCCGCCTTCGAGACCGCCCTGGTGGCGGCGATGAAGGCCTATCCCATGGCCGACCCGCGGGCGCAGGACGCCAAGCATGGCCCGCTCTCAAGCCTCAAGGCGCGCGACGACGTCCATGCCCAGGTCGCGGCGAGCCTGGCCAAGGGCGCCCGCCTGCTGCTGGGCGGCCAGGTCCCCGACCGCCCGGGCGCCTGGTATCCGGCCACGGTCCTCACCGACGTGGCCCCGGGCCAGCCGGCCTATGAGGATGAGGTGTTCGGGCCCGTCGCGGCGATCATCGAGGCGGCTGGCGAGGCCGAGGCGATAGCCATCGCCAACGCCTCCGCCTTCGGCCTGGGCTCTGGCGTGCTGACCTCGGACCTCGCCAGGGGGGAGCGCATCGCCGCCCAGGAGCTGGAGGCCGGGATGAGCTTCGTCAACGCCAACGTCCGCTCCGACCCTCGCCTGCCCTTCGGCGGGGTCAAGCACTCGGGCCACGGCCGTGAATGCTCCGAGTTCGGCATCCACGAGTTCGTCAACATCAAGAGCGTGCTGGTGCAGGGCTGAGGCCGAGCGCCTCCTCTCCCCCGCGAAGCGAGAGGGAGAGGGTTGGGAGAGGGCGGCGCAGGATAATCCGCGCCGATGAGGTTGACCGATCGAACATCGGCTTGCGCGGCTGAACAACCCAGCCGCCCTCTCCCAACCCTCTCCCTCTCCGCTTCGCGGGGGGAGAGGGGAAATGCCTCAGTAACGTTGCTCGACCGGCGCCACGTTCCACTTGGGCGGCGGCGGGACATAGGCCTCGAACCTTGCCAGCGCCTTCTCCGTGGTGTCCTCGTAGATCAGCATCTCGCCATACTGCGCGGCCAGGAAGCCGTGGCTCACCATATTGGCCACGGTGGCGCGCAGGGGCTCGTAATAGCCCTCGATATTGACGAAGCCGCAGGGCTTGGCGTGGAAGCCCAGCAACGCCCAGGTCCACTGCTCGAAGATCTCCTCGAAGGTGCCGGGCCCGCCCGGCAGGCAGAGAAAACCGTCGGCCAGCTCGGCCATGGCCCATTTGCGCTCGTGCATGGAGTTGACCACCCGCAGCTCCGAGAGCCCGGTGTGGGCGATCTCCTGGCTGACCAGGTCCGCGGGCATGACGCCCACCACCTTGCCGCCAGCCGCCAGGGCCGCGTCGGCCACCGCCCCCATCAGGCCCACACGGCCGCCGCCGTAGACAACGGTGATCCCGGCCTTGGCCAGCAAGGTCCCGGCGCGCACCGCCTCCTCCAAGAAGGCGGGGCGGGTTCCTGCGGCCGAACCGCAGTAGATGCAGATGCTTTTCAACCGACAATCGTCCTGTTGCCTGACAGACCAGGGGTCGCGCGGTTTAAGGCGATTGCGAACAACTGTCACCGTGTGGCTGGCCTCGCGACAATTCGCCAGCTACAAAACGCGCACGGCTCGTCAAGCGCGGCGGCCGGGCGTCGATGGGCGACGCAGATTCTATTCTTCGGTTAGGTCACGCGAATGACGACGGGCACGGTCAAGTGGTTCAACACCGCGAAGGGCTTTGGCTTCATACAACCGGACGACGGCGGCTCGGACGTCTTCGTTCACATCTCCGCGGTTGAGCAAGCGGGTCTGCACGCTCTCAACGAGGGCGACCAGGTCCAGTTTGAACTGGAACAGGACCGGCGCTCGGGCAAGCTGTCCGCCGGCCAGCTGGTGGTCACCGGCCAGGGCGCGGCCCCGGCTCCGCGT
>Ga0075364_10000696_pt1 | contig 17579 bp, 14 predicted proteins | sample EndMetdeltDD1764_FD_71517 | JGI IMG/M metagenome (GOLD analysis project Ga0075364, IMG submission 71517) | Populus endosphere microbial communities from Tennessee, USA - Endosphere MetaG P. deltoides DD176-4 | ecosystem: Host-associated > Plants > Roots > Endosphere | place: USA: Tennessee...
CCGCTGCGCAGCGGGTGCGCCGGATCGCGATGGGCGCCGGTCTGCAGCACGATGCGCCCCGCCTCCCATTCCAGCACCTCGTCCCACAGGCACATCCGGCCCTGGTGCGGTACCAGCGACAGGATCGTGTCACGGTCGACCCGGCTCATGCGGCCTTCTCCAGCGCATCGGCCCGGGCGATGAACAGCGACAGCACGAAGTTGAACAGCACGCCCAGCGCGACGGTGCCGCCGATCGCGCGCAGCACCGGGATCGAGGACAGCGCCAGCAGGCTGAACACCAGCAGCGTGGTCAGGCTGCAGACGATGACCGCATGCAGCGTACGCAGCTGGTCGTCGCGGTCGTCGCCGGCGTGGTCGAAGAACAGCGCGTAGTCCAGGCCCAGGCCGGCGGCCAGGATCAGCGACACCAGGTGGAACAGGTTGAGTTCGACCCCGAGCACGCGCAGCACCGCCACGATCAGCAGCGTGCTCAGCGCCATCGGCGCGACCACGCGCAGCACCCGCCGCGGCGAGCGCAGCGCCAGCCAGACCACGCCCACCAGCAGCAGCGCGGCCACCGTCAACGCGGCCAGCAGCCGGACCCGCCACTGCGCGACCAGCGATTCGGAGGCCTGCTTGAGATCGAGCAGCTGCGCACCGGAGGCCTGGACCCGCGCGGCGAGCGCGGCCGGATCGTGCAGCCCGGACAGCGACACCAGCGCGGTGGCGTGGTCGGCCCCCTGCAGCAGCAGGCTGCCGACGCCCAGTTCCAGCGGCGTGCCGGCCAGGGCGGCGGCGGTCAGCGGCGCGGCCGTACGCGCGGTCGCCACGTCCTCCAGGAACGGGGCGAAGGCATCGGCCCGGAACGGGCTGTCCGCCAGCGCCTGCTCCAGATCGGCCTGCAGCGTCGCCGCCTCCGGCAGCCGCGCCTGGCGCGCCCGCTGGGTGGCGGCGCTGGGCAGGTAGCGCGCGGCCAGGTCGTAGCCATCGAGCAGGCCGTCGGCGCGCGCCTGCGCCAGCACCGGCAGCAGCCGTTCGGACGCCTGCAGCGCGGCATCGGCATCGGCGGCCTGCAGCGCCAGCATGTAGCGCACGTCGGGCGCACCGAGTTCGGCCCGCAGCTGCGCATCGCGCTGCAGGTCGGCCGGCGGCACCGGGGTCAGCCGCGACAGGTCGTTCTGCCAGAACGTCCCCGGTGCGAAGGCGATCGCCGCCAGTGCCACGACCGCCAGGCCGGCCAGCGCGCGACGCGGTCGCGGCAACCGGGCGATGCCGTGCCACAGCCGCGCCAGGAGCGCCGAATGGGCCGGATCGCGGCGGGTCGGCCCGACCAGGGCCGGCAGCAGCCAGCGGGTCGCGGCGGCGGCCACGCCGAGGCCGACGATGGTGAACACCGCCAGCTGCTTGAGGCCTTCGACGCCCGAGAACAGGAAGGTCGCGTAGGCGATGCAGGTGGCGGCCACGCCGGTGATCAGGGTCGGCCACAGCGCGCGCACGTTGTGCCAGGGCGAGACGCCCGGACGCAGGTGGCTGAAGAAATGGATCGGGTAATCCTGGGCCACGCCGATCAAGGTGAAGCCGAAGGCGATGGTGATGCCGTGCACGCCGTCGAAGGCCAGCGCCACCGCGAGCAGGCCGGCCAGGCCGGCGCTGGCCAGCGGCAGCGCGCCCAGCAGCGGCATGCTCCAGCGCCGATAGGCGAGACCGAGCAGCAGCAGCAGGCCGATCGTGTCGACCGTGCCGATCCAGGTCATCTCGCGCTCGGTGCGCTCGCGGATCGCCACGGCGAACGCGCCGGGGCCGGACAGCTCCAGCTGCGCCGCGTCGGCCTGGCCGGCGGCGGCGCCGGCGAACGCCGCCTCGATCGCCGCCACCGCCTCGAGCTGGCCGGCACTGTCGAAGCCGGCCGCGCGGGTCTGGATCAGCAGCAACGCCTGCGCGCCGTCGCGATCGAACCAGACGCCGTGCAGGCGCTGCGGTGCGTGCGCCGGCTGCCAGGCCTCGGCCAGGTGCAGGATTTCCAGGGTGGGATCGGACGGCAGCAGCGGTTCGACCAGGTCGCCGGCCGGCGAGCCCAGGTCCTGCAGCCGCGCCTGCAGTTCCTGCTGCAGGTACGCCGCATCCAGCGCTTGCGTATCCAGGGTCGGCGACAGCAGGTAGCGGTACGGCCGCAGGTGCCCGGGCACGGCATCCAGGCCGTTGTCGTCGCCGTTGGCGACCAGGGCGATGCGGGGGTCGGCCTGCAGCGCGGCGCGCAGCGCCTGCGAGCGGGCCGCCAGCACCTCCGCTGGCGCGCCGTGTACGGCGGCCAGCAGCAGGCGCGAGCCGGGGCCTTCGCCCAGTTCGTCGACCAGCAGGATCTGCGCGGGCGTGCGCGGCGAGGGCAGGAAACGGCGCAGGTCCTCTTCCATCCGCAGCTGCGAGGCCAGCCACCAGCCGGCCATGCCCAGCAGCGCCAGCCAGACCAGGGCCAGCGCGGTCCGTCCCGCCGGGGTGCCGGTCATGGCGTGCCGCGGTCGCCGTGGCACAGCGCGGCCAGCGCGGCCGGGTCGTCGACGCCGACCGCCGCCGCGGCGGCGCCGGCCATCAGCGTGCGCTGCGCCTCGCCCTTGGCCGGCACGCTCTCCACGCAGCGCAGCTCGGCGCCGCGACCATGCAGGTCGATCCGCTGCAGGGCGGCGGCCAGACGCGGATCACGCGGCACCAGGCGCAGGGTCCAGCGCTCGCGCGCGCCGCTGGCGTCCACGGTGTAGGTGCGTTCGAGCAGGGCGCGGTCGCCGGACAGCAGCGCGCCGAATCCGGCCTGCACCGCGGCCAGCTCCGGCACCTGCTGCAGGCTGATCGTGCGCGGCGCGCGGTTGCCGCGCACGATCACCGCCTGGCCATCGGCCAGCGTGGTGGTCTCGGCGTAGGGCGCGGTCACCTCGCGGACCAGACGGCCGCCGGGCTCGCTGCGGTACTCGCCCTGCAGCCGCAGCGGCTGCTTGAGCATCGCCGACTGGCGCAGCTCGACGAAGGCGGTGCGGCTGGGCGCCGGACGCGCCACCGCCTGCAGCACCCAGCCGGCATCCAGCGGCTCAGGTGCCGCTGCGCTCGGCAGTGCGAACGCGCACAGCAGCAGCGTCCAGGGACGGATCCTGCGGCACGGGGCGCGGGGCGGCATGCGGGGCGGCGTCGGGGACATCGGCATTCCAGAAGTCGAAGAAGTTGAACCAGTTGGTGGGTGCGCGCCGGGCATGGTGTTCCAGCCGGGTGGCGTAGCGGGCGACCCACTCGCCCAGCACCCGCGCGCGCTGCGCGCGGGGCGGAAGGTGCGCGGTGCCGCCCTCGAGGAACGGCTCGAAGTACAGGTCGTAGCGGTTGCCGCCGGCGTAGAGGCCGAAGCACAGCAGCACCGGCGCGTGCAGCGCCACGGCCAGTCGCCACGGCGTCAGCGGGAAGCGCGCGGTGCCGTCCACGAACGGCACCGGCACGGTGTCCTCGTGCGGCTGCGAGCGGTCGACCAGCAGCGCGACCAGCGCGCCGTCCTCGAGCGAACGCTGGATCTCCAGCGCGATCGACGGGCCATCCTGGCTGCCGTCGATGACGCCGGCGGCCAGCACCGGATCGAGCCGGTCGAACAGCTCGGTCAGCACCGGGTTCTGGGTGCGGTCCAGCACGATCCGCACCACCAGCCCGGGCCGGCGCCGCGAGAGGATGCGCAGCGCGTCGAAGCTGCCCAGGTGCGAGCCGAACAGCAGCACGCCGCGGCCCTGGTCGACCAGCGCCTCCAGCGGCGCCAGGCCATGCACGTGGATGTCGAAATGGCGCAGCTGGCCGCCCAGCAGGAACAGCCGGTCCAGGATGGTCGAGGCGAAGCAGTGGATGTGCCGGGCCACGGCCAGCACGCCGGCGCGACGGCCGCGCACGCGGCTCAGCCAGGCCCGCGAGGCGCGCCGCTCGGGGCCACGCATCACCAGGAAGTACAGCGTGATCGGATACAGGCACAGCCGCGCGATGCCGCGCCCGCCATGCCGTGCGATCGCCGCGATCAGCGCGATCGCCCGGCGCCCGCCGCCTTCGGGACGCTGCTTCCACGCCGCCGGCGCATTCATGCAGCGGCGCTCCGGATCTCGCCGCGCGCCAGCACGGCATCGGCGTGGCGCACCTCGAACCGCCAGCGCGGCGCGGCGCCCTCGATCCGCACCTCGGCTTCCTGCCCCGGCAGCAGCGGCGCCAGGAACTTGACCTGCGGCAGCCGCCAGGGCGCGGGGACCGCGTCGGCGGACGCGATCGCCGTCATCACCTGCTCCAGCACCACCACGCCAGGCACGACCGGATGGCCCGGAAAGTGGCCGGGCAGGCAGGGATGGTCGGGCGGGATCGTGAAGCGCATCGTGCCTAGGATAGCCGCCGCACCGCCGCCGCGGGCAGGGCCGGCACCGGGGGTTCAGCCGAGCAGGCCGCGCCAGAACCGCGGGCCGAGCGTGGCCATCTGGCGGGCGAACTCCAGCCCGTTGCGGTAGGGCCGGCTCGGGAACAGCCGCTTGCGGTAATGGAACTCGGCCGCCATGAAGCCGCCGACCACGCCGTAGTTCAGCAGGTTGGCGAACCACGACCACCATGCGTGCGGAACCACGATCCAGGGCGTGCGCCCCAGCGCGTCGAGCACGCCGCCAGGCACCGCGCACAGCGCCAGCCCGGCGTTGGCCGCGGTCAGCAGGGCCAGCACCCAGGCCCAGCCGGCGGTGACCTGGCGCGCATACGCCAGCAGCGCCGGCGAGGTCTCCCAGCCGGCCTGCGCATAGAGTGCGGCCACGATGCGGGCGACCAGCGGGGTCCGCCCGGGCGCCAGGCTGCGCGCGAACCACCACGACAGCCAGCCGGTGAAGGCCACCGGCGGCGCCAGCAGCGACAACAGCGCCCACGGCGTGTGCGCCATCCACCACAGCAGCAGCAGGGTCGCCGCCAGCGTGGCCAGCGCCCACCAGCGCCGCATCAGCAGCGGCGCGATCAGCAGCATCAGGGCCAGGTCGGCCAGTGCCAGCGAGGCCCAGGTGCCGTCCTCGCGCACGCTGGCCAGGTGCGCCAGGAACGGATACGCCACCGCCAGCAGCACCGCGATGACGACCGGCGCATCCAGCCCCGGCGCCTGTCCGGCCTCAGGCGGTGCGCTGCGACTGGACATGCGCCGACAGCGCGCGCAGCGAGCCGAAGATCCGACGGTTGTCCTCGCCTTCCGAGCGCAGCTGGAAGCCGTAGCGCTTGCCGATCGCCAGCGACAGCTCCAGCGCGTCGATCGAGTCCAAGCCGAGGCCTTCGTTGAACAGCGGCGCTTCCGGGTCGATCGCCTGCGGCTCCACGTCTTCCAGGTTCAGGCTTTCCACCAGCAGTTCGGCCAGCTCGCGCTCGGCCTCGGTCTGTTGCGACATCGTCAGAGTTCCGCGTACGTCCCCATAAGAGAGGGAACGATCCGGCATCGGCCGCCGCCATGCAAGCCCGGAACCGTGAACGGGGCCGTGCGTCCGCGCGGTATCATGCCGCCCCGCCTCCCGTTTCCGGTCCCGCCGCATGACGCACGCCGAGCCGCAGCACCCGCCGTCCGCACCCACCGTGCCGACGGATGTGCCGACGGACGCGCACGTCGACGTGCTGGTGATCGGAGGCGGCCCGGCCGGTACCACCGCGGCCACCTTCCTGGCCCGCGCCGGCTGGAAGGTGACGCTGCTGGAAAAGGACGTGCATCCGCGCTTCCACATCGGCGAATCGCTGCTGCCGATGAACCTGCCGATCCTCGAACGCCTCGGCGTGCTCGACCAGGTCCGCGCGATCGGCGTGTACAAGCCCGGTGCCGACTTCCCGATGCGCGGCGACGGCGACAGCGTCAACGTGTTCCGCTTCGACCGGGCGCTGGACCCCAAGTTCGGCCACGCCTACCAGGTCAAGCGCGCCGAGTTCGACACGCTGCTGTTCGACAACGCGCTGGCCGCGGGCGTCGACGCACGCCAGCAGGTGAAGGTGGAGCGGGTCGAGTTCGGCGACGACGGGCGGCCGTACCGCGTGCATGCGCGCGACGCCGTTGGCAACGCGCTGGCGTTCCTGCCGCGCTACCTGGTCGACGCCAGCGGCCGCGACACCTTCCTCGGCGGCAAGCTCAAGCTCAAGAAGAAGAACCCCGCGCACCAGTCGGCGGCGATCTTCAGCCATTTCAGCGGCGTCACCCGGCGCGAGGGCGAAGCGGCCGGCAACATCACCGTCGAGCGCTTCGCGCACGGCTGGATGTGGCTGATCCCGCTGCGCGACGACGTGATGAGCGTCGGCGCGGTGTGCTTCCCCGAGTACCTGAAGACCCGCACCGGCGACAACGAATCCTTCCTGATGCAGACCCTGCGCGACACCCCGTCGGTGTGGGTGCGGATGCAGCAAGCGGAGCGCATCGCGCCGGTGCACGCCACCGGCAACTATTCCTACATCTGCAGCCGCATGACCGGCCCGGGCTGGGTGATGGCCGGCGACGCGTTCGCCTTCATCGACCCGGTGTTTTCCTCCGGCGTCTACCTGGGCATGAACAGCGGCGAGCAGGCGGCGAAGACGGTCGACGCGATCCTGCGCGACCCGTCGCGCGAGGCGGCCGAGCACCGCGCGATGGACAGGCGTCTGCGCCGCGGCCTGCGCTATTTCTCGTGGTTCATCTACCGCTTCACCACCCCGGTGATGGAGAAGCTGTTCGCCGAGCCGCGCAACCACCTGCAGCTGGAACAGGCGGTGATCTCGATGCTGGCCGGCGACGTGTTCGACAACGCCGGGGTGCGCTGGCGCCTGCGCGTGTTCCGCTTCATCTACGCGATGACCGCGCTACGGATGGCGCCGGACGCGCTGCGCGGCTGGCTGCGCCGGCGGCGCCAGGTCGGCGAGCGCTTCAGCGGCGACACCCTGCAGGGCGGCAATCCATGAGCAGCCCGATGCCCTTCTCCGCCGCCGCGCCGCAGCTGGACGTGCGCTATGCACCGGCCTCGACCCTGGCCGCGGCGCTGGCCGATCCGCAGGTCCTGGCCGTGCTCGGCTTCGGGGCCGGCGCGCGCCCCGGCAGCGACGACCCGCGCTATCTGCAGGTGCCACTGCAGCCGCTGGCCGGCGAGGACGTGATCGAGGTCTGGCGCACGCCCCACCCGGTCGCGTGCGGCCGCGACGGCGACATCGCCTGGGCCAGCGACGGCCGCCTGCTGTTCGGCGCACTGGAGATCGACGAGCCGGACGGCGAGGACATCGAGGCGGCCGCCACCCGCGCCTATGCGCGGATGCTCGGTTTCGTCTCCACCAGCGCGATGCCCGAGCTGCTGCGCATCTGGAACTACATGGATGCGATCACCCGGGGCGAAGGCGACGAAGAGCGCTACCGCCGCTTCTGCGTCGGCCGCGTCGCCGGCCTGGGGCGGTTCGAGGTCACCCGGCTGCCGGCCGCCACCGCGATCGGTCGCTGCGACGGCGTGCGCCGGCTGCAGGTCTACTGGCTGTCCACGCAGGCCGCGGGCACGCCGCTGGAGAACCCGCGCCAGATCAGCGCCTACCGCTATCCGCGCCAGTACGGGCCGCAGTCGCCGAGCTTCGCCCGCGCGATGCTGCCGCCGGCCGGCGCGCAGGTGCCGCTGCTGCTGTCGGGCACCGCGGCCATCGTCGGCCATGTCTCGCTGCATGCCGGCGACGTCGCGGCCCAGGTCGACGAGACCCTGGCCAACATCGACAGCCTGATCGACGGCGCACGCCGGCAGCGCCCGGACCTGCCGGCCCGGCTCGATGCGGGCAGCCCGCTCAAGGTCTATGTGCGCGACCCGGCCGATGCGGTCACGGTGGCCGCGCGCCTGGATGCGCACCTGGCGCCGGCGGTGCCGCGCCTGCTGCTGCACGCGCAGGTCTGCCGGCGCGAACTGCAGGTCGAGATCGACGGCGTGCACGGCCCGGTCGACGCCACGCCCGGCGGCTGAGCCAGCGCCGGCGTCCGGCGCGGGATCGCCTCCGTCGGGTGGCGCGCCGGCGGTGTCGTCGAGACAGTTCCCGGGTCCGGGGCCGCAGCGTGCGGTCGGCGTCGCAGTGCGACTGCCGGCGGCCTCAGTCCGCCCCGCAGTCCTTGCGACGCAGCGGATTCCAGCGGCCGGAGCGCTCGCATTCCAGCCTGGCCCGCTCGGCCGCTTCGGCCTTCCCACGCGCCGCTTCGGTCGCGGCGGCGGCGGTACGCGCTGCGGCGACGCGCTCGGCGTGCAGCTTCTGCACGGCGGCACGGATCTGCGGCAGCGCGGCCAGCGCGGCCTTCTCGCCTTCCATGATCGACTGGTTGCGCCTGGTGAAATCGGCCGAGCCGTAGTCGAGCACGTTGGGCCGGATCACCACCTCGGCGCGGGCCAGCTCCTGCTCGCCCAGGCGCTGGCCCATGATGGCGATCGACTGGTTGACGATGCCGAGCATGCCGTCCGGGCGGCGCCCAGTGGCCTTGCTGGAGATGTCCACCGCGATGACGATGTCGGCGCCGAGCTGGCGCGCGGCATCGACAGGCACCGGGCTGACCACGCCGCCGTCGACGTACTGGTACTGGCCGATCGTGACCGGCTCGAACACGCCGGGCACGCTGCTGGACGCACGCACCGCCTGGCCGGTGTTGCCGCGCACGAACACCGTGCGCTCGCCGGTTTCCAGGCGCGTGGCCACCGCCGCGAACGGCCGCGGCAGGCGCTCGATGGAGCGCTTGCCGACCTGGTCGTTGACGTAGTCCTGCAGCTTCAGGCCCTGGACCAGGCCGCCGCCGAACAGGCGTACGTCGCGGATGCTGGCTTCATCCAGCGCCACCGCCTTCTCCTGCAGCTGGAACGGATCCATGCCGCTGGCGTACAGCGCGCCGACCACGCTGCCGGCGCTGGTGCCGGCGACCACGTCAGGCTTGAGCCCGTTGGCCTCCAGCATCTTGATCACGCCGATGTGGGCGAAGCCCTTGGCCGCGCCACCGCCGAGCGCCAGGCCGATGCGGACCCTGGGCACGGTCGGGTCGGGCTGCGCGGCCGGCGGCACGACCGCGGTCTGCGGCGGCGGATCGGACCGGGTCCCGCCGCAGGCGGCGATCAGGACGGCGGCCAGCAACGGCAGGCAGGAACGCAGCGGACGGAATCGCTTCACGGCATCGGCAGTCGAGGCAGCCGCGACGGCGCGGCGGGCTGGATTCTACGGGCTGGCAGCGGGAGCGTCCCCGCCCGCGGATGAATGCCGGTCCGCCGCCTCGTCGAGCAATGCCAGCAGCTCATGCCGCAGCAGCTTGCCGGTGGCGTTGCGCGGCAGCGCGTCGAGCAGGCGCACGCGACGCGGCAGGAACACCGGGTCCACGCCGGCGCGCAGGGCCTCGACGATCGCCTGCGGCGACAGGCCCGGCGCGACCGCCAGCGCGGCGATGCGGCCGATGCCGCCGCTGCCGTCGGCAGGCAGCTGCACGACCACGCCGTCCTCGACGCCGGGCACCGCGAGCAGGCGGCGGGTCAGGTCGCCAAGCGAGGCACGCTTGCCGGCGATCTCGAGCAGGTCGGCCTGGCGGCCGCACAGGCGGAAGCGCCCGTCGGCCTCCACCTCGACCAGGTCGGCCAGGGCCACCGGCTGCGGCAGGTGCGCGGCGTGCACCAGCGCACCGTCCGGGCGCGCGACCACGCGCACGCCGGGAAGCGGGGTCCACAGCGCATCGGCGGCGGTACGCCGCCGCGCGAACACGCAGGTTTCGGTGGAACCGAACACCTCGCGCACCTCGCAGCCGTAGCGGGCCTCGGCCGCGGCAGCCAGCTCGGGCGCCAGCGGCGCGGTCGCCGAGACGATGCCGGCCAGCGGCGGCAGGTCGACATCGGACTGCAGCAGCGCGCGCAGATGCACCGGCGTGGTCACCAGCAGCCGCGGCGCGGGCGCGTCGGCCAGCGCCTGGGCGACATCGGCCGGGAACAGCGGCCGGCCGGCATGCACCGCCGCGCCGCCCAGCAGCGGCAGCAGCACCGACAGCTCCATGCCGTACATGTGCTGCGGCGGCACCGTCGCCACCACCTGCGGCTGCGCCTGGCCCCACAGGTCCTGCAGTGCGGCCAGGTTCTGCGCGGTGCTGGTGATGAACGACGCCCAGGTCTTGACGTGCGCCTGCGGCTGGCCGGTGCTGCCGGAGGTGTAGCCGATCGCCACCGGCCAGTCGGTCGCCAGCAGCGGTGCGGCGCCCTCCTCGCTGGGCAGGACCGGCGGCAGCAGCCGGCGCTGCGTCTCGGCCAGCGCCTCGGGCAGCAGGCCGGGGTCATCGCCCAGGCAGTAGGCGTCGCCGTGGGTCGCCATGGTGGCCAGGACCACCTCGGGCGCACGCGATGGCGGCAGCAGCGTGGTCTGGCCGCGCAGCGCCGCGGCGCAGAAGGCGACCAGGAAGCGGTAGCGGTCCTCGCACAGGTTCACCACATGGCGCGCGCCGGGCAGGCCGGCGGCCACCCCGCGGACGTGGCCGAGGAACTCCTCCAGCGTGCGCGTGGCCCCGGCCTCGAAGCAGAACGCGCGCGTCCCCGCGCCGATCGCGGCCGGGCGGGCGGACGCGATGGCGTCCGGCTGGAACTGGGGATCGGCCGACATGCGGTCTCCGCTGGGCATCGAAGGCGCAGCGAAACCTGTCCGCCGGGCATGGGCCGGTAGCTTGACCGGCCGGGGTGCGAGCGACAAGTCCCGGCCCGGGTGCGGCGCGTTGCCCGGCGGCCACCGGCCGCGCATGACCAGTGGCCCGGGCCAGCCGACGCCCGGCTTGCTACCCTGCCCGGTTTACAGACCACGGCCGCCTCCTCATGCCAAGACTGCTGCCCCTCGCGCTGCTGCTGTTCGCCGCCCCGACCCTGGCGTCCACGCCGATCACGATCGAACAGGCCATGGCCGACCCGGACTGGATCGGCGCCCCGGTCGAAAGCGCCTGGTGGAGCTGGAACGGCCACGAGGCCCAGCTGCAGCTCAAGCGCGAAGGCAGCGCGGTGCGCGACACCTGGCGCCAGCCGATCGCCGGCGGCGCGCTGCAGCGCGTCGACGATGCCGCGCGCGCCGATCTGGACGTGGCCGACGTGGTCTACGACGGCCAGCGCCGCCGCAGCGCCTTCGTCCGCAACGGCGACGTGTTCGTACGCGACCTGTCCACCGGTGCGCTGACCCAGCTGACCCGCACCGCCGCGGCCGAATCGCGCGTGGCCTTCGCTCGCGACGGCGGCGTGGTCTGGCGCGCCGGCAACGACTGGTTCCACTGGACCGCCGCGACCGGCACCGCGCAGATCGCCACGCTGAAGGCCGAGAAGGACCCGGACGCCGCGCCGAAGGCCGACGCGCTGCGCGAGCAGCAGCTGCGCACCATCGCCACGCTGCGCCGCGACCGCGACCAGCGCGAGGAACAGCGTCGCCAGGAAGAGACCTGGCGCAAGGCCGACCCGACCCGCGCCGCCGGCCCGGTCTGGCTGGGCGACCAGGTCGAGATCGTCGATTCCAGCCTGTCGCCGGATGCGCGCCACCTGCTGGTGGTCACCCGCAAGAAGGGCGCCGACGCCGGCCAGCGCGGCAAGATGCCGCTGTACGTGACCGAGTCCGGCTACGAAGAGTTCGAGGACGTGCGCGTGCGCGTCGGCCGCAACGACCCGACCCCGCACGCGCTGTGGCTGGTCGACGCGCAGACCGGCCAGGTCCGTGAACTGAAGACCGACGTGCTGCCGGGCATCGGCACCGATCCGCTGGCCGCGCTGCGCAAGGCCGCCGGCAAGGAGCCGCTGAAGGGCCAGCGCGCGGTGCGCGTCGGCACCGGCCGCGGCGGTGCATCGATCAGCTGGAGCGACGACGGCGCCAACGCCGCGGTGATGCTGCGCGCGGTCGACAACAAGGACCGCTGGATCGCGGCGGTCGACCTGAAGGGCGCGCAGCTGCTGCCGCGCCACCGCCTCACCGACGCCGCCTGGATCAACTGGAACTTCAACGATTTCGGCTGGCTGCCGGACAACCGCACGCTGTGGTTCCTGTCCGAGGAGTCCGGGTACTCGCACGTCTATACCCAGGACGGTGCCGGCAGGCCGCGCCAGCGCACCTCCGGCACGTGGGAAGCCTCCGAGCCGCAGCTGGGCGCCGACGGACGCAGCCTGCTGTTCCTGTGCAACCGCGAGCGCCCCGGCGTCTACGAGGTCTGCGCGCTGGACCTGGCCGGCGGCGCGCTGCGCGAGGTCACCGCGCTGAAGGGCGTGGAGGACTTCAGCGTCTCGCCCGACGGCAGCCAGCTGCTGGTGCGCTGGTCGGCCAGCTACCTGCCGCCGCAGCTGTCGGTGCAGCCGCTGGCCGGTGGCCAGGCCCGCCAGCTGACCGACACCCGCAGCGCCGCGTTCAAGGCGCGCACGTGGATCCAGCCCGAGTACGTGCAGGTGCCGTCCAAGCACGGCGCCGGCACGGTCTGGGGCAAGTTCTACGGGCCGGCCGACTACGAGCCGGGCCGCAAGTACCCGATCGTGATGTTCGTGCACGGCGCCGGCTACCTGCAGAACGTCAGCGACCGCTACCCGAACTACTTCCGCGAGCAGATGTTCCACAACCTGCTGGTGCAGCAGGGCTACGTGGTGCTGGACCTGGATTTCCGCGCCTCGGAAGGCTACGGCCGCGACTGGCGCACCGCGATCTACCGCAACATGGGCCATCCGGAGCTGGAGGATTACCTGGACGGCCTGGACTGGGTGGTCGAGCAGCGCCAGGGCGACCGCGACCGCGCCGGCATCTACGGCGGCAGCTACGGCGGCTTCATGACCTTCATGGCGCTGTTCCGCTCGCCGGGCACGTTCAAGGCCGGCGCCGCGCTGCGCCCGGTGGTCGACTGGACCCAGTACAACCACGAGTACACGTCCAACATCCTCAACACGCCGGAACTCGACCCGCAGGCTTACGCGACCTCCTCGCCGATCGAGTACGCCGAGGGCCTGCAGGACCACCTGCTGATCGCGCACGGGATGATGGACGACAACGTGTTCTTCCGTGACTCGGTGGTGCTGAGCCAGCGCCTGATCGAGCTGCACAAGGACAACTGGGAACTGGCCGCCTATCCGCTGGAGCGCCACGGCTATGTCCGCGCCGACTCCTGGCTGGACCAGTACAAGCGCATCCTCAAGCTGTACGAGCGCACCCTGAAGTGAGCGGGGCCGGCGCGCCATCGCCGGTGGACGCGGCGGCGGCGCCGATCCTGACCGTGGCCGCGGTGATCGGCGATGCGGCCGGGCGCGTGCTGCTGGTGCGCAAGCAGGGCTCGACGATCTTCATCCAGCCCGGCGGCAAGCGCGAGCCGGGCGAGGATGCGCTGACCACGCTGGCGCGCGAGCTGGACGAGGAACTGGGCGTGCAGCTGCGCGCCGGCAGCGCCGTCGCGCTGGGCACGTTCGAGGACGTCGCGGTGAACGAACCCGGCCGCCGGGTCCGCGCCGAGGCCTTCCTGGCCGACGTCGAAGGCAGCCCGGCCGCCCGCGCCGAGATCGCCGAGCTGGCCTGGATCGCGCCACGACCACCGTACCCGGTGCCGGTGGCCCCGCTGAGCGCCGGCCACATCCTGCCGGCCGCATGCGCGGCGCTGGCGGCGGGCGGTCCCGGACCGGCCGCGCTGCAGGACCACCCGGCTGGCGCCTGAGGGCGATGCCGGGGCCGGTGCCTGCGGCACAATGCGGGGCTTCCACCACCCGCAGGGACCGCTCCACGATGCAGCCGCCTCTTCCCCCCGCGCCGCGCGCCGGCTTCGTCAGCGTGCTGGCCAAGATCACCCTGATCCTTGCCGGCCTCAGCGTCGCCTGGTCGCTGGTCCAGGGGCTGATCGCGCTGCTGGTGTCCGACGACTGGGTGACCCTCCTCGCCTCCCGTGACTGGCCGATCCCCGCCGGGCTGATCTGGGCGCTGGTGCACCGGGTGCCGCTGTCGCTGGGCATGCTGGCGCTGTCGGTCCTGACCCTGGTCACCGCCTGGGGCCTGCTGAAGCGCCGCGAATGGGCGCGGCGGGTCTTCATCGCCCTGCTGCTGGTCAGCGCGGTCACCAACCTGCTCAGCCTGCTGCTGGTGGGGCAGATGTTCGACGCGATGATCGCGATGTATCCGCAGGAGTTCCTGCACTCCGCCGACGGCCAGGCATTCATCGCCCAGATGCAGGCCAGCCGGGTCATGTCGATGGCCACCAGCGCGGTCGGCGTGCTGACGATGGCCGTGCTGCACGTGTGGATCGTCTGGAAGCTGTGCAGCGCCGGGGTCAGGGCCGAATTCCGCGCCCCGGCGGCTTGATCGCGATCAAGGCCGGGGGGCGGCCCCCGGCTACAATCCCGCGCATGGACGATTTCACTGCCGTACGCGACTATCTGACCGGTCTGCAGGACCGCATCTGCCAGGCCATCGAACAGGCCGACGGCAACGCCCGGTTCGTGGAGGACCTCTGGCAGCGCAGCGAGGGCGGCGGTGGCCGCACCCGGATCCTGCGCGATGGCGCAGTGTTCGAGCAGGCCGGCATCGGCTTCTCCGACGTCTCCGGCGCGCGCCTGCCGCCCTCGGCCAGCGCGGCCCGGCCGGAACTGGCAGGTGCCTCGTGGCGGGCCGTGGGGGTGTCGCTGGTGTTCCACCCACGCAACCCGTATCTGCCGACAACACACGCCAACGTCCGCCATTTCCGCGCCGAGCGCGATGGCCGTACCGTGGCCTGGTGGTTCGGCGGCGGATTCGACCTGACCCCCTTCTATCCGTTCGACGAGGACGTGACCGGCTGGCACCGTACCGCCCGCGCGCTGTGCGAGCCGTACGGCCCGGACCGCTATCCCGACCACAAGCGCTGGTGCGACGACTACTTCTACCTGCGCCACCGCAGCGAGACCCGCGGCGTCGGCGGTCTGTTCTTCGACGACCTGCACGGCGACTTCGACAACGACTTCGCCTACATGCGCGCGGTCGGCGACGGCTTCCTCGATGCCTACCTGCCGATCGTGGAGCGCCGCCGCGACACGCCGTACGGCGAGCGCGAGCGCGAGTTCCAGCTCTACCGCCGCGGCCGCTACGTCGAGTTCAACCTGGTCTACGACCGCGGCACCCTGTTCGGCCTGCAGAGCGGCGGCCGTACCGAATCGATCCTGATGAGCCTGCCGCCGCGGGTGCGCTGGGAGTACGCCTACGAGCCCGAGGCCGACAGCGCCGAGGCGCGCCTGAAGGAGTATCTGGTTCCGCGCGACTGGCTGGCCGGATCGGGCAGCTGAGCTGCGCGGCGACGGCGCGGCAACCGGCTCGGCGGGCATAAAAAACCCCGCCGACCAGGGGGAGGTCGGCGGGGCCAGGGAGCGGAAGTTTGGGGAGTAACCCCGCTCCAGTCGATCTGCTCCAGGGGAAGGGAGAGATCTGCGACAGGCGTTGCACCTGTCGCGAACTATATGACCACTTCCAACATGGATAGTTCGTGAAGGATCCGGTTAAAAACCCATTGGATTTAGGGCGGATTCATTCGGCCGGCGTGCAACGCTGCAAACACGCGCCACGCCTGAAGTGATTAATGCAGATGAATGCCTGGCGGCGCCGCCAGGCATTCATTTTTGTGCTCAATGCGCCTCGTCCCAGTTGCTGCCGATCCCGGTATCGACGACCAATGGAACGCTCAGTTCCGCCGCGCCCGACATGCGCGCGTTGACCGCTTCGACCAGCTCCGGCACGAAGCCTTCGTCGGCCTCGAACACCAGTTCGTCGTGCACCTGCAGGATCATCAGTGCGCGCTCCCGGTGGCCGCCCAGCCAGGCGTCCACCGACACCATCGCGCGCTTGATGATGTCGGCCGCGGTGCCCTGCATCGGCGCGTTGATCGCCGCACGCTCGGCGCCGGCGCGCTGGCCCTGGGTGCCGGCGTTGATGTAGTCCAGATACAGGCGGCGGCCGGACACGGTTTCCACATAGCCCTTCTCGCGCGCCTGCTGGCGGGTGGACTCCATGTAGTCGCGCACGCCCGGGTAGCGGCTGAAGTACAGCGCGATGTAGTCCTGCGCCTCGCCGCGGCCGATGCCGAGCTGGCGGGCCAGGCCGAACGCGCTCATGCCGTACATCAGGCCGAAGTTGATCGCCTTGGCCGCACGCCGCTCGTTGCCGGTGACCTCGTCGATGCTGGCGCGGCCGAAGACCTCGGCCGCGGTCGCGCGGTGCACGTCGGCGCCGGATTCGAACGCGCGCACCAGACCCGGATCCTGCGACAGGTGGGCCATGATCCGCAGCTCGATCTGCGAGTAGTCGCAGGCCACCAGCCTGCGCCCGGCCGGAGCGACGAAGGCCCTGCGGATGCGGCGGCCGTCGTCGGTGCGGATCGGGATGTTCTGCAGGTTCGGATCGGATGAGGACAGCCGCCCGGTGGCCGCGCCGGCCTGGTGGTAGCTGGTGTGCACGCGGCCGGTGACCGGATTGATCATCTCCGGCAGCTTGTCGGTGTAGGTGCTGCGCAGCTTGGCCAGGCCGCGGTACTCCAGGATCACCCGCGGCAGTTCGTGCTGGTCGGCGATCGCCTCCAGCGCCTCTTCATTGGTCGACGGCTGGCCCTTCGGCGTCTTCACCACCGCCGGCAGCTTCAGCTCGTCGAACAGCAGCGCCTGCAGCTGCTTGGGCGAATCCAGGTTGAAGGTCCGCCCGGCCAGTTCGGTGGCGCGCTGCTGGGCGGCCAGCATCCGCCGCGACAGGTCGGCGCTCTGCCGGCGCAGCTCGTCGGCGTCGACCTGCACGCCGTTGGCCTCGATCCGGGCCAGCACCTGCACCAGCGGCATCTCGATGTCGCGGTAGACCGCCTCCAGCACCGGCTCGGCCTGCAGACGCGGCACCAGCACCCGGTGCAGGCGCAGGGTGATGTCGGCGTCCTCGGCGGCGTACCGGGTGGCCTCGTCCAGGCCGACGTGCGAGAACGGGATCTGCTTGGCGCCCTTGCCGGCCACGTCCTCGTACTTGATCGTCTCGTAGCCGAGGTGGCGACGGGCCAGGTTGTCCATGTCGTGGCGGGCGGTGCCGGACTCGATCACGAAGCTCTCCAGCAGCGTGTCGTCGGCGTAGCCGGCCAGCGCGATGCCGTGCCGGCGCAGCACGTGCAGGTCGTACTTGCCGTGCTGGCCGAGCTTGCGCACGCCGGCGTCTTCCAGCAGCGGCCGCAGCCGTTCCAGCGCCTGGGCGCGATCCAGCTGCGCCGGCGCACCGGGATAGTCGTGGCCCAGTGGCAGATAGGCGGCCTGGCCGGTCTCGGCGGCGAAGCTCAGGCCGACCAGATTGGCCTGCATCGCGTCCAGGCTGTCGGTCTCGGTATCGAGCGCGAACTGGCCGGCCGCGCGCAGGCGCGCGATCCAGGCGTCGAGCTGGGCGACCTCGGTGATCGTCTCGTACGCGCCCGGCGCCGACAGGGCCGGGTCGACCGCCACGGACGGCGCCGCGGCGGCAGCGACGAAACCGGTCCCGCGTGCGCGGCCGGGCTCTGTGCGCGCGGTGGCGACCGCGGCATCCAGCATCGGCGCGTCGCCACCGCTGCCGCCCTCGAGTTCCTTCAACGCCTGGTTGAAGCCGTAGCGCGCGTACAGCGTGCGCAGCGCTCCGGTCTCGGGC
>Ga0075364_10000697_pt1 | contig 17577 bp, 13 predicted proteins | sample EndMetdeltDD1764_FD_71517 | JGI IMG/M metagenome (GOLD analysis project Ga0075364, IMG submission 71517) | Populus endosphere microbial communities from Tennessee, USA - Endosphere MetaG P. deltoides DD176-4 | ecosystem: Host-associated > Plants > Roots > Endosphere | place: USA: Tennessee...
GCGCCACCCCAGCCGAGCAGGATCAGCGCGCCGAGAATCGCCACGGCGTAGTGGTTGCCGTAGGTCGCCGTCGGGAAGTGGTTGCTGATCATGATGAACGTCGCGGGGACGGCGAGGAAGCTGTTGTGCTTCGAGCGGCGCTTGGCGCCGGAGGCGACCGCGGGATCGAAGGGCTCCCCCTTGACGGCGGCGGCGATCATGCGGCGCTGCGGCGGCAGGATGCGCATCCACACGTTGGCGGTCATGATCGTGCCGAACAGGGCGCCGACGTGGATGTAGGTCGCGCGCGTGCTGAGGACGGTCGAAAGCGCCCAGGCGGACGCGACGATCAGCACGAACCCGACCGCCGCGAAGGCGGCTTCGTGGTCCACCAGCGGCGTGCGCGCGAGCAGATCGTAGATCGCCCACCCCGCGATCAGCGTCGCGACGCCGATCGCGCTGGCGATGATGGGGCTGACCTTCGGGTCGATCGGATCCACCATCAGCCCGCCGTGGTAGTAGACGAGGTTCAGCAGGACGAAGCCGCTGAGGAACGTCGCCAGCGCCTCGTAGCGGAACCAGTGAATCTCCCCCGGCGGGACGCCGAGCACCTTCTGCTTGGTGACCGTGTAGAAGCCGCCGCTGTGCACCATCCACACGGGCTTGTCGGCGCCGCGGCGCATCTGGCCGTCGAGCCACGTGAAGTAGTAGGTGGAGCCGACCCAGAGGATCGCCGCGAACACGTGCGTCCACCGGACCAGCAGGTTCGCCCACTCGGAGAAATTGATCATCGGGTTGCGCTCTGTCGCGCCGGCTGCGCACCGCCCAGCAGCTCGTCGTAGGTGCGGAGCAGCGCGTGTCCGGCGAAGTGGGCATCGAACCGGGCCAGCGCGGTCTTCCGCGCCGCCGTACCCATGCGATGGTTGAGGACCTCGTCGAGCACGAGCCGCTGGAGGCAATCCTGCAGCGGCGCCGGATCGCCGACGGGCACGAGGTAGCCGTCGACGCCGTCGCGAATGATCGAGTCCGGCCCGCCGCTGGCGGTGGACACGACGGGAATGCCGCACGACATCGCTTCGAGCAGCACGATGCCGAGCCCCTCCTCGTCGGACGTCAGCGCGAAGACCGTCGCCCGCTGGTAGAGCGCCACCAGCGCCTCTTCGTCGGGCGCCTCCACGAAGCTCACGCGGTCGCGCAGGCCGAGACGGCCGACCTCGTGCCAGAACGCGTCCGGCGGCGCGCCGAAACCGGCGAGCACGAGCCGCACGGGCCGATCGATCGACGCCGCCAGCCCGGCATACGCCTGCAGGAGCAGACCGACGTTCTTCCGGGGATCGCTGAGACGGCCGACGCACAGGATGTAGGGCTCCGACCGCAGCTCGCGATCGGCGCCGGGCACGAAGCGCGACGTGTTCACGCCCGGGCGGATCAAAACGATCGGCTTCTCACGCCCGGTGTTCAGCTCGCGCGCGTAGTCGAGGATCCACGAGTTCATCACCTGGATCGCGTCGGCCCGCAGCAGCGCGATCCGATCCATCCGATCGGTGATGGCCGTCATGGCCTTGCGCCAGATCCGGCCCGGTCCGCCCCGCGCGCGGTGCTGCGACTCGCGCTCCACCGGCGCGCGCGTGCAGCAGTGCACGGCGACGGGCTTGCCGAGGTCGAGCACGGCGCAGGCGGGCGCCGGCATGCCCGTCACGACCTGGATGAGATCGCAGTCGGCCAGCGCCCGCGCGAGCGCCGGCCGCGGCCGGTAGCGCTGGAATTCGAGCTCCGCCGCCATCGCGCCGACGCTCACGTACGGACGGCCGCGCCAGATCCCCTGCGCCGTCCGGACGCCGCGGAACCAGCTGGCCGGCCGGGTCAGGCCGACGCCGAGCGGATCGCGGGCGGAAGACGGCAGCGACACGAGGGAGAGATCGAAGGCGCCCGACCGCTCGATCGTCTCGCACACGAACTCCGCGACGGTGGCCACGCCGCCGACGTTGGACAGGAACGGCACCACGATGCCGATGCGCGGGCGACGGGGACCTCTGCTCGACGCGTGCACCTTCTAGCTCCCCCTGTACGTCGAGTAGCCGTAGGGACTGAGCAACAGCGGGACGTGGTATTTCTGCGTGAGGTCGGGCGGCACGAAGTCGATGGCGATCGTCGCGTAGAACGTCTCTCTGCCCTGCGACTCGAAGTACGGACGCACGTCGAAGGCGAGCCTGAAGGCGTCCGCCGGCGGCGGCTCGAGCGACACGGCCGCCCTGCCGTCGCCGTCGGTCGTGACCTGCGTGAGCTCCGTCCACGCCTGGCCGGCGCGACAGAGCACATGGACGGCAATGCCGTGCGCCGGCCGCCCCAGGCTCGTGTCGAGAACGTGGGTCGAAATCTTCAGAGGACGCTCTCCAGCCGCAGCCGCGTGATCTTCTTCTGTTCGTCCGCGGCGGCGCGGAGCTCGGTCTCGGGATCGTGGCTCATCCTGGCTCGCAGCCCCTCCAGCATCTCACGAGCGCTCTTGCCCGACGCACAGACGATGAACACATGGCCGAACCGGTCCTCGTACTCCCGGTTGGCCTGGATGAAGGCGTCGCGATCCGCCGCGGCGGCGGCCTCCATGCCGGACTGCTCGCGCACCGAGGACTCCGCCGCGGCCGCCGACTGCGTCCGGTCGGCCGAGCGCTCGCCGATCCGCGGGTGGTGACGGAAGGCTTCGAGCCAGCCCGCGCGATCGACGCGCGCCCAGGCGGCGTCGCTCGCCTCGAGCAGCGCCGGCGCCGACGCGAACGGCCGCGCGGCGTTCATCGCCTCGATCCAGGCAGGGGCGCCGCAGAAATCCGCCAGCCGCGCGCGCGCCTCCGGGTCGTCCATCGCGTTCAGCTCGCGCAGCACCGCGGCGCGCCGCGCGGCCGGATCCGGCGTGCCGAACACGCGGAAGCGGCTGACCCCGCCGTCGGGGTGGATGTTCAGCCGCACGTGCGACGCGGCGACGTCGCGCGCGAGCGCCTGATCGAACACGTGCCGGTGATCCGCCTGCAGCTTCGTCGCGGGCAGCACCGTGTGCCAGTGGGCGATCCCGCGCGTGGCGGTGTCGGCCGACACGCCGCGGCTGTCCCCCGGCACCACCGCGGCCTCGAGCGACGCCGTGTCGGGATAGTTCCCCTTGTAGTGCGCCGTGTCGATCTCGACCCGGCGGATGACGCCGGCGATGCCGAGCCGGACGACCGACCAGTCGTGCCCCGGACCGCGGCGGCGCTTCGTCTCCCAGCCGTCCCCCATGTTGGGCGCCGGATACGGCATCAGCATGTTGCGCGGCTCGCCGTAGTGGCGATCGCTCGTGTCGACGACGTAGCCGCCGTTCACCGCGGCGGCCAGATCGACGTCGCTGCCGCCCGCCAGGATGCGCGTCCAGTCGGGCAGCACTTCGCCCAGCACGCGCAGGCGCGCGACGCCGCCGTCGGGAAAGATATTGAGCCGCACGTGCGTCCAGCGGCGCGGCGCGTTGGGCGAGAGCGTCAGCGTGAAGGGGTTCTTCCGATCGCCGCCCAGCTCGCTCTTCGGCAGCACGGGATGCCACCTCACATCCGGCGACGAGGCGTCCGCGCCGGGCGGGAGGCCGCAGGCGTCGATCGAGCAGTGCGACGGATAGTTCCCCGTGAAGAACGCCGTGTCGACGACGAAGGAGTGGATGACGCCGGGCAGCCCGAGCTTGACGATGCACCAGTCGTGGCCGGGCGTGCGGCGGCGGCGGGTCTCCCAGCCGTCCATCCACTTGCCGCGATCGGTGTACTTGCCCTCGATCCAGACGGGCGCGTGGGGCTCGAGCAGGTTCTCTTTTTCGGCGAAGAACTCGTCGTTGCAGGCGACCGCCTGGCCGCCGAGCCGCGCCGACGCGAGATCGATCAGGTGTGTGAATTCACTCATACCCCGCCATCACGATACACGAGCCGGCCCCGCGCCCACGTCTCGTGTACGCGGCCGCGCAGGCGCATCCCGGCGTACGGCGTGCGCCGGTGGCGCTGATGGAGACGCGCCTCGTCCACGACGACCTCGGCGTCGGGATCCCAGACGACGAGATCGGCGTCCTTTCCCGGCTCGATCGATCCCTTGCGGCCGTCGAGGCCGGCCAGCCGCGCCGGCCCGGCGCTCAGCCATTCCGTGACGCGCTCGAGACCGATCCCGCGCGCCTTCGCGCCGGTCCAGACGATCGGCAGGCTGAGCTCGAGCGACGCGATGCCGCCCCAGGCGCGGACGAAGTCGCCGCCGCCTTTCATCTCCGGCGGGCACGGCGAGTGATCGCTGGCAATCAGGTCGATGGTCCCGTCCGCGAGCGCGGCCCAGAGCGCCTCGCGCGTGTCGCGGTCGCGAATCGGCGGCGCGCACTTGAACTGCGTCGCGCCGTCGGGGATCTCCTCGGCGGCGAACGTCAGGTAGTGCGGGCAGGTCTCGACCGTCACCGCCAGGCCCCGCGCGCGCGCGGCCCTCAGCACCGGCAGCGCCATCGCGGTGGCGAGATGGACGATGTGGATGCGCGCCCCGGTCTCCTCGGCGAGCGCGATCAACAGCGTGATGGCGTCCACTTCCGCGCCCGGCGGCCGGGAGTCCAGCCACGTGCGGTAGACGCGCGCGTCGGCGGCGACCGGGATCATCCGGAGCGCCGGCGGCCACTCCGCGTGCGCGAGCAGCGGCAGCTGGCGCTTCACCAGCACCGGCAGCGCGCGCCGCAGGTCGCCCTCCCCCACCGGCGGGAATTCGTCCACCCCCGACGGGGACAGGAAGCACTTGAACCCGCGCACGCCGGCCGACGCGAGGCCGTCGAGCTCGTCCCAGTTGCCCGGCACCACGCCGCCCCAGAACGCCACCTCCACGCCGTCGATCGGTGCGACCCGTCGCTTCGCCTCCAGCCCTTTTATCGTCGTCACCGCCGGAATGCTGTTGAGCGGCATGTCGACGAGGGTCGTGATGCCCCCGGCCGCCGCCGCCGCGGTCGCCGTGGCGAACCCCTCCCAGTCGGTGCGGCCAGGCTCGTTGACGTGGACGTGGGTGTCGACGAGGCCGGGGGAGATCAGGAAGTGCGAGAGGTGCTCGGGGTGCGCAGGGTGCGCGGAGTGCTCGGGGTGCGGCAACGGGCGGACGGCGGCGATGCGTTCGCCGGCGATCTCGATCTCGGCCGGCTGGATGCCGGTGGGGAGGAGGACGCGGGTGGAGCGGATTATCATCGTGGCGACCATGACGACGCGGCTTCGGGATACTACCGCGGGCGTCAATGCTGGATGGCGAATGCCGGATGCCGAAGCAATGACGAAATGCGGGAATGCCGAACGGGTGAATGCGAACCCGTGAGATGCCGACCATGATCGATGACGACGCGCGAACGCGCGTGTCGGGACAGATCGCGGCGGCGGCGATCGCCGGCACGGCCGTCGGTCTGTGCGACGCGGCGCTCGTGCAGACGGGTCTCGCCGGGGCGGCGGGCGCGTTCCAGTTCGTGCCGGCGCGCATCTGGGCCGTCGGGCCGCTCGTCTGGGTCCTCATAGCGGCGGCGCTCTGCGCCATCGTCCTGCCGCTCATGAGGCGATGGGGCGGCGTCGTGGTGCCGGCGATCCTCGCCGCCGGCTTTCTGGCGATCCGGCTCCGGTTCCATCTCGTGCTGCTCGCCGCGGCACTCGCGGCGCTCGGCGTCGCGATTGCCGCCGCCCGCCGCCGGCTGCGGCGATGGACGGGGCGTCCGCGACGGATCATCGCGGCCGGCATCCCGGGTGTCCTCAGCGTGCTGGCGATCGTGGCCGCCGCCCCGCCGCTGCGGCCCGCCGCCGCGCCCGGTGCGGGCGCGGCTGGGCCCAACGTCATCGTGGTTTTTCTCGACACGGTGCGCTACGACGCCGTGTTCGACGCCGACGGGCGGGTCCCCGCACGGCTGCCGTCACTCGCGCGGCTGCGGAGCGAGAGCACCTCGTTCACGCGCGCCTACAGCTCGACGTCGTGGACGCTGCCGGCACATCTGTCGGCGGTCACGGGCCTCCCGGCGCATCAGCTCGGCATCAGCTTCGACTCCCAGATCTACGCCCGGCCCGAAGAAACCCTCGCCGAGCGGTTCCGGCGCCGCGGCTACCGGACGGCCGCGGTGATCTCCAACTCGTTCCTGAACGCCGGATCCGGATTCGCGCGCGGCTTCGACACGTTCCAGCAGGCGCAGGCGGCGCTGGACCTCTGCCGCACGGCGCCCGGCCTCATGGCCGACAACCACTGGCCCTGGTTCTCGGCCGCCGTGTGCAACTGGACCGCGAGCGAGGTCACCACGCGCGCCCTTCCGTTGATGGACGACCGCGGCGGACCGTTCTTCCTGACGCTGAACTACATGGACGCGCACGACCCGTACTACGTCGAGCGAACGTGCGGCGGGGGGCGCGGCTACGCCGAAGCGCTGGCCTGCCTCGATCGCAGCCTCGCGCCCATCCTGGATTGGCGATCGGCGCGGCGTCCGACGGTGCTCGCCGTCGTCGGCGATCACGGCGAGCTGTTCGGCGAGCACGGCCTGATGCGGCACGGCAACGCGCTCTACGTCCAGCTCCTGCACGTGCCGCTGATGATCCGATCGAACGGCAGCGCCACGGCACGAACCGAGACCGCGGCGATCTCGATCGCCGCACTGCCCTCCTTGATCGGAGCGACCGAACCCGAGGCTCGCGCCGAAGGCCCCGTCCTCGCAGTCCTCCACCCGCCGGACGCCGCGAAGCTGCCGGCGCAGTGGTCGGCGACCGACGGCACCTGGCACCTGATCGTCCGCGAACGCGGCGCCGACTCGCTGTACTACCTGCCCACCGATCCCGCCGAGGAACGCGATCTCGCGCCGTCGAACCCGCCCGACCCGGCGATCGCGCGGCTTCGCAGCGCCGTCGCGGAGATGCGGAAGGAGCCGAGACCGGATCTGCGAAAGTTCCGATCGCTGGGATACATTCATTGACCTCGATGCTGTCGCGCCTCGCCAGGAAGCTGACGCTGCGGCGGCACAACTCGTCGGACGCGCAGCGGGCGACCTTCACCCGCATCTTCACGGAGAACGCCTGGCAGGACGCCGAGAGCGTGTCGGGACCCGGGTCGACGCAGGCCCGAGGCGCGGATTTCCGCGACGCGCTCGTCGCCCTGATCGACGCCTACGGCATCCGATCGATCGTCGACGCGCCCTGCGGCGACTTCAACTGGATGCGGGAAGCGCTCGCCGGGCGCGACATCCACTACACCGGCGCCGACATCGTCGAGCCCCTGATCGCGGACAACGCGCGCCGGTACGACGCGCCGAATCGCCGCTTCGTCTGCCTCGACATGACGCGCGACACGCTTCCCGCCGCGGACCTGATCCTCTGCCGCGACGGGCTCGTCCACCTCTCGTTCGCCGACGCGCACGCCGCGGTCCGCAATTTCCGCCGCAGCGGCTCGCGCTACCTGCTGGCGACGACGTTCGTGGACCGCGCACGCAACGAGGACATGGCGACCGGCGGATGGCGCGCGCTGAACCTTCAGGCCGCGCCGTTCGGCTTCCCGGCGCCGCTGGCGCTCGTCGACGAACGCTGCACGCACCAGGCGGGCGCGTACCGCGACAAGCGGCTCGGACTGTGGGAGCTGTCGGCGATCGAATCACACAACTGACGTTGACTTGTCGCGCGGAACGGTCGAAGATGCTGGCTGACTTGACCTCGGATCGATCCATGCTCGTCGTCGGCCATCCGGGCCACGAGCTTCGTGTCTACGGCTGGCTCACATCGGCGCGTCCCATCGTCCAGGTGCTGACGGACGGCTCGGGGAGCGAAGGCCATTCCCGCATCGACTCCACCACGACCGTGCTCGACGGCGCCGCCGCGCGGCCGGGATCGGTCTACGGCCGGATGACGGACCGCGAGATCTACCGCTTGATCCTCGCCGGCGATCACGCGCGCTTCCTCGGGCTGGCCGACGAGATCGCGGATGAGCTCGTCCGCCACGACGTGACCGTCGCCGCCGGCGACGCGATCGAAGGCTTCAACCCGTCGCACGACGTCTGCCGCTACGTCATCAACGCGGCGGTGCGCCTGGCATCGGCGCGCCTGGGCCGGCCGATCGCCTGCTACGGATTCGCGCTCGACGCCGCGCCCGACGCCGCCGCCCCGAGCGCCGGCGCCGCGCCGCTGCGCGTGCGGCTCGACGATGGCCTGCTCGATCGCAAGCTGAAGGCGGCGCACGCGTATGCCGAACTGAAGCTGGAAGTCGATCGCGCGCTGGAACGGTTCGGGGCCGAGCCGTTCCGCACGGAGATCCTCTGGCCGGTCGATCTCGCCGATCCGTACGGCTGGGATACTTCGCGGATCCCGTACTACGAGTCCTACGGGGCGGAGCGCGTCAAGAACGGCGTCTACGAGCACGTCGTGACGTTTCGTGATCACGTCAAGCCCCTCGCCGACGCCTTGTGGGGCCACAGTGCCGCCACCGGCTGACGTTCCGCTCCGCATCCTGCTGACCAACCGGGTCCTGGCGGGCCGAACCGGCACCGAGCTGTACGTGCGCGACGTCGCCGTCGGCCTGCGGCGGAGGGGCTACTCGCCGGTCGTCTACAGCCCGCATCTCGGCGACGTCGCCGCCGAGATCCGGCGGCACACGATTCCGGTGGTCGACGACCTCTCGAGGATCGGCGAGCCGCCCGACGTCATCCACGGCCATCACGGGTTCGAAACGCTGACGGCGCTGCTGGCCTTCCCGCGCGTTCCGGCCATCAACGTGTGCCACAGCTGGATCGGCTGGGCCGACCAGCCGGTCGCCTTCCCGCGCATCCACCGGTACGTCGCGGTCGACGACACCGGCCGGGATCGGCTCGTCTCCGAGCACGGCGTGCCGCCCGACCGGGTCGAAGTCGTGCTCAACGCCGTCGATCTGGATCGCTTCCGGCCGCGCGCGCCGCTGCCGTCGCGTCCGGGCCGCGCGCTGATCTTCAGCAACGGCGCCGGCGAGCGGACGGCGCACGTGCAGGCGATCCGCGAGGCGTGCACGAAAGCCGGGATCGCCGTGGACATCGCGGGCGTCCAGGCGGGACGCGTCCTCGCGCAGCCCGAGGACATGTTGGGGACGTACGATCTCGTCTTCGCCAAGGGTCGGGCGGCGATGGAAGCGGCGGCGGTCGGCACGGCGGTCCTCCTGTGCGACACGCACGGCGCGGGCGCGATGGTGACGACGGGCAACCTCGCGACGCTCAGGCGCATGAACTTCGGGATGCGCGCGCTCGATACCGCACCGACCGCGGATGCGATGGCGCGCGAGATCGCCCGCTACGACGCCGCCGACGCCACCGAAGTCTCGCGCCAGATCCGCGGAATGGCCGGCACCGACACGCAGGTCGAACAGCTGATCGGGATCTATCACGCCGTGGTCGCCGAAGCGGCGGACCAGCAGCCGGACGCCGAATCGGAGCTGCGGGCCGCCGCCGCGTATCTCCGCCGTGTCTCGCCCAGGCTGTACGAGCGCGAGCTGCTCAAGGCCGTCTTCGTGCGGCTGCTGCGCGTGCCGATCGCCGGACGCTGGGTGCGCCGCCGGGCCGAACGCGAATCACCGACGCACTGGCTCCGGGAGCTGTTCCGCGCGACGGACGGCGAGTGATCGCGCGCGGCCCGTCCCACCTCGCCGCCGGCGGCGGCTGGGCGCTCGCGTCGGTCGCCGTCGCCCTCGCGTCGGGCTTCCTCCGGACCATCCTGATCGCGCACGTCCTCGGCCCCGCCGACATCGGGGTGATGGGGATTGCGCTGCTCGCGCTGGGGTTCGTGGAATCCGTCGCGAGCACCGGGGTCGACACCGCGCTCGTCGCCGTGCGCGAGGACGTCGAGCACTACATCGACCCGGCATTCACCATCCAGCTCGCGAGAGGCTCGGCCGTCATGGTGCTGCTCTGGCTTGCGGCGCCGGCGATCGCCTGGGCGTTTCACACGGCCGCGGCGACGTCGGTCATCCGCGCCGTCGGCGTCGTGGCCGTCCTGCGCGGACTGGCGAATCCCGCGATCGCGCTGGCGCTTCGCCGTCTCGACTTCCAGCGGGTGTTCTGGTGGTCGTTGCCCGAAGCCGTGACCGCAGTCGCCGTGACGGTGCCGCTCGCGTTCGCGCGGCGCGACGTCTGGGCGCTCGTCGCCGGCGCCGTCGCCGCGCAGGCGGCCGCCACGATCGCGTCGTACGGCCTGGTCCGGCGGATCCCGCGCATCGTGTTCGCGCGCACGCGCATCCGCCACCTGCTCCAGTTCGGCAGGTTCGTCAGCGGATCGCGCGCGCTGATGTACTTCAGCGTCTACGTCGACGCGGCCATCGTCGGCATGACGATGGGCACGCACACGCTCGGCCTCTACCAGTTCGCAAGCCGGATTGCCGAACTGCCGGTCGTCACCTTCACCAGGGCGATCGCGCAGGTCGCGCTGCCGGCCGCGGGCGGGCTTCACGGAACGCCGCTGAGGGAGGTGTGGCGGACGCTGGCCGCCTGGGTTCTCGCCGTCAACGGCGCCGCCGCCGCCGTCATCGTCGTCTGCGGGCGCGTGGTGGTCGATGCGATCGCCGGCGCGCAGTGGATCGACGCGGTGCCCCTGATGCAGACGCTGGCCTTCGCGATGCTGTTCCGCGCGATCGTCGTGCTCACCGGACAACTGCTGGACGGGGCCGGCCGTCCACGGTTGACGCTCCGGCTGAATGCGGTCCGGCTGGCGACGCTCGTCGTCCTGCTGGTGCCGCTGGCGGCGTGGGGCGGCGGCGCAGCCGCCGTCGCATGGGGCGTACTGATCGCCAACGCCGGCGCGGCGCTGTACGCGCTCCGGCTGTCCTCGCACGCGGTCAACGGATAAGATGACGCCGATGTCATTGCGTTGGGGGCTGTTGAGCACCGCCCGGATCAACCGCGCCGTCATTCCCGCCATCCGCGGCTCGTCTCGAAGCGAGCTGACGGCCGTGGCGAGCCGGACGCTGGATCGCGCGCGCGAGTACGCCGCCGAGTGGTCGATCCCGCGCGCGCTGGGATCGTACGAGGCGCTCATCGCGGATCCGCTGATCGACGTCATCTACATTCCGCTGCCGAACCACCTGCACGTCGAGTGGACCGTGAAGGCGCTCGAGGCCGGCAAGCACGTCCTGTGCGAGAAGCCGCTCGCGCTGTCGGTGGCGGACGTCGATCGCATCGTCGAGGCGAGCCGCCGCACCGGCAAGACGGCGGCGGAAGCGTTCATGTACCGGCACCATCCGCTGACGCAGGCGGTGCAGGACTTCGCCGCCGGCGGACGCCTCGGCAGGATCACGATCTATCGCGGCGCGTTCTCGTTCCACCTCACGCGCGAAGGGGACGTCCGGCTCGATCCGGCGATGGGCGGCGGATCGCTGTGGGACGTCGGCTGCTATCCGCTCAGCTACGCCAACCTGATCGCGGGCGCGGCCCCGGTGGACGTGTTCGGATGGCAGCGCACGTCCGACCGCGGCGTGGACATGGAGTTCTTCGCGATGCTGCGCTACGCCGACGGCAGCGTCGCGCAGTTCGACTGCGGGTTCGCCGGGCCCTTCCGGGCGGAAATGGAAGTGGTCGGCACCGGCGGCACGCTGCGCATCTACAGGCCGTTCAAGACCGACGAGCGCAGCAGGCTGGAATTCACCGCGGCTACGGACGAGGTCGAGCAAATCGCGTTCGCGCCCGAAACCGCGTATTCGGGAGAGATCGCCGACATCGAAGCAGCCGCCCTGGACGGCGCCCGCCCACAGGTCACGCTCGCCGAATCGCGGCGCACGGTGCAGACAATCGTAGCGTTGTACGAATCGGCGCGGCGCGCCCAAACGGTCGCGGTATAGACCGCATTCCAGGTGGCCAAGCCACGCAGCGCCCAGCACCTTAGCACCTCAGCACCCAGCACCCGGCACCTCAGCACCCAGCACCCGGCACCTCAGCACCCAGCACCCGGCACCTCAGCACCCAGCACCAGCACCCAGCACCTCAGCACCTCAGCACCCTTCTTGCATTCTCTGCACCGGAGGTGTGTGTGGCGGAGGTACTGCTCGAATACCCACAGGCCGTCTTCTCGGACGACGGCAAGAGTTACACGGCCCGCGTGTGTGGCGCGGAAATGGGCGGCACGTGGCAGGGATGGATCGAGTTCGTGCCGCTCGGCGACGGCGAGCCGGTCCGGTCCGCCCGCGAAACGACGCAGCCGAACCGCCAGGACACCTTGTACTGGGCAACCGGCCTGACGCCGGTCTATCTGCAGGGCGCGTTGCGGCGCACCCTCCGTCCGGTCGCGCGGCCGATCGCGGCTCGCGTGGATCCTCCCCACTTCGACGAGCCCGCCGAACCGTTCGTCGTCGCCGGCGGCACCACCGAAGCGGTGCTCGATCCCTTCTCTGTGTATCAGAAGGGAGAGGCGCTGCTGCGCCGCCAGTTGTCGGCCCTCGCCGGCTGGCACCTCGTCAACATCATCCGGAAGTACGACTTGAGTAACGTCGATCCGGCCGTCCTCGGCGGACGCGCACCGGCTGAGCTCGTCGAGACGATCATCTCCGGCGTCCGCTCGCAGCCCGCGCGCGGCTGAAGGCTGGACTGCGGCGACCGCCGGAAGCGTTCCGGTTGTCGCCATCCGAGCGCAATCACTCGCGCAGCAGCGCAGCGGGGTCGGATCCCGCGGCGCGGCGGGCGGGCAGCAGGCACGCCAGGACGGCGACAGGGAGAAGGACGACCGGCGCGACCGCGAACGCGATCGGATCCAGCGGCGCAATCCCGAACAGCAGGCCTCGCAGCGCGCGGGCGAGGACCGCGGCTGCCACGGTACCGGCGGCGAGCCCGCACATCGTGATCGCGAGCCCTTCGCGCGTCACCAGCGCCATCAGCCGGCGGCGATCGGCGCCCAGCGCCGCGCGGAGGCTGAGCTCGCGGCGCCGCTGCGAGACGGCATACGACAGCACGCCGAACAACCCGAGCGACGCGAGCACCAGCGCGACAACAGAGAACACCGCAAGTACAGTCGTCGAGAACCGCGGCTGGGCAAACGCGCGATCGACGCGCGAGGCCAGCGGCGCCGCCGATCCGACCACCGCGTCGGCGTCGAGCGCGGCGGCGGCGTCCCGCACGGCGCCGGCGGCCAGGCGCGGATCGCCGGCCACCCGAACCACGACGTCGACCTCGTAGCTGATCGCGTTGTCGGCCCGCGCCACGCCGTAGATCTCCGGCACCGGCTTCTGATCGTTGCCGTCCTTCAGCACGTCGCCGACGACGCCGACGATCTCGTTGACCGCTTGCCGGTCGTAGGCCACGCCCTTCAGGGTGCGGCCGACGACGCGGCCCTGCATGTAGCGGCGCACGAATTCCTCGTTCACCAGCACGGGGAAGCGATCGGGACGCGCGTCGGCCTCCGTGAAGAGACGTCCGTCCAGCAGCTTCATCCCCAGCGCCTCGGCGTAACCCGGCGTGACCTGGTAGGCCCACGCACGGACGCGCGTGGGCTTCGCGCCCGCCATCGACGGCGGCACGTCGAACGCGGTCACGTACGTGGACTCGCTGAACGGCATCATGTTGCCGGCGCCGGCCGCCACGACGCCCGGCGACGTGCGGAGGCGCTCGACGAGACCATCGGAGAACCGCGACACGCGATCCGCGGCCGCGTCGCCAGGCAGGAACACCTGCGCCGCGAGCACGTGCGCGGCGTCGTATCCCGGATCGACGGCCGCGAGCGCCTGGAAGCTCCGCCCGAACAGCGCCGCGCCCACGAGCAGGAGCGTCGCGACCGCGGCCTCGCACGCGAGCAGCGCATCGCGCCAGCGGCGTGCGCGCAGGCCCCGGAAGCCGCCGGCGATCGCGCCGTCGCCGCCGTGCAGCGACGCGGCGAGATCGAACGACGTCCCTCGCAGCGCGGGCGCCAGTCCCGCCAGCAGCGCCGACGCCATCGTCGCGCCGAGCGCGAAGATCAGCGCGGTCCCGTCGACGTGCACGTCGCGGACGCGCGGCAGGTTCGCAGGCGCGGAGGCGGCGAACGCCCGCACGAGCGCGACGGCGAGCCCGATTCCCGCGACGGCGCCGCCGGACGCCAGCAGCGCCGCTTCGATCAGCAACTGGCGCGCCAGACGGCCGCGCGGCGCGCCGAGCGCCATCCGCAGCGCCAGTTCGCGCTGACGCGCCACGCCTCGCGAGAGGAACAGGTTCGCGACGTTGGCGCAGGCGATCAGCAGCAGCAGCGTCACGCTGGCGCCGACGACGAGCAGCACCGGGCGCACGCTCGCGGTCATCAGGCGCGCGACCGGCTCGACACGGACTTCGACCGGACCGCCCGCGCCGAACAGCGCGTCGAGCACGCGCGGGCGCGACATCGATCGCGCCGCCGCCGTGCCTTCAGCCGCGGCCTGCTCGGGCGACGCCCCGTCCTTCAGACGGCCGAGCGCCAGCGCCAGCCACACACCGCCCTGCACCGTGGGATCGAGCCGTGTCGGATCGTCGTACGGCACCCACAGCTGCACGTCGGGATCGGGAAACACGAGGCCCGGCGGCGCGACCCCGACGATGACGTGCGGCTTGCCCTCGACGGTGAGCGTGGTTCCCAGGACGCCGGGTGACGCACCGAACCGCTCGCGCCAGAGGCGATCGGCAATCACGACGAACAGGTTCGCCCGCGGCGCGTCCTCGCCGGGCTGATAGAACCGGCCGAGCGCAGGAGTCACGCGCAGCAGCCGAAACAGCGACGGCGCCGCCTGCGCGCCGTGGAGACGGACCGTCGCATCGGGAAACTTGACGGTGAGCTCGAGCGGGAAGTACTCCGCGACATCCTCGAGCGTCCGCAGGCGCGGATGCCACGCGTTCAACGTCGTGCTGCTGATCTCGCGATCTCCCGGCGGCTTCGGCGCGCCGGGATGCTCTTCGTAGATCCGCACCAGCCGGCTCGCCTCGGCGAACGGCAGCGGCCGCAGCAGCATGCCGTAGAGGACCGAGAAGACGGCGGTCGTCGCCCCGATGCCGAGCGTCAGCGCCAGCAGCGCGGCCGCCGTGAACCCGCGCTCGCGGCGCAGGACGGCCGCCGCGTAGCGGACGTCGCGCTCCAGTTGATCCATCGGCGCAGCGTATCGGTCCCGCCGCCAATCACAAGGGCTTTGTGACGAGTGGCGCGGACGGGCTATCCTCTGATCATGCGGATGTCGACTCCACGCCTGTTCCCCGTGTTCGCCGCGATGTGCCTCCTCGTCACCCCCGGCGTCGAGGGACAGGAGCGCGATCGCGCGAAGATTCCCGACCGCTACAAGTGGAACCTCGCCGATCTCTATCCCTCGGAGGAGGCCTGGCGCGCGGCGAAGGAGAAGGTCCTCAAGGAGATTCCGCCGCTGGCGGCGTTCAAGGGGACGCTGGGCCAGTCGCCGCAGCGGCTCGCCGACGCGCTCGACGCGGCCAACCGCGTGGCCAGGGAGTTCCAGCGCGTCGCGGTGTACGCGGGACTGATCTCGGATCAGGACACGCGCGTCAGCAAGTACCAGGGCATGCAGCAGGAGATCCAGCAGTCGGGCGCCATGTTCGGCGAGACGGTGTCGTTCCTGGAGCCGGAGATCCTGAAGATCGACAAGGCGACGATCGACAAGTGGATGGCGCAGGAGCCGCGCCTGAAGACCTACGCGCACTACCTCGACGACATCCAGCGGCGCCGGGCGCACACGCTCAGCGATGCCGAGGAGCGGCTGATGGCTTCCTCGTCACTGGTGGCGGCGCAGCCCTCGTCGATCTACAACATCTTCTCGAACGCCGACTTTCCCTATCCGTCCGTCACGCTCGGCGACGGCAGGACGGTGAAGCTCGACGCCTCCGCCTTCAGTCTGTATCGCGGCGTCCCGGATCGCGAGGATCGCAAGAAGGTGATGAGCGCCTTCTTCACCGAGCTGGGCAAGTACCACGGCACGTTCGGCGCGGCGCTGAACGGGCAGGTCCAGAGCAACGAGTTCGTCGCCGGCGCGCGCCGCTACAAGAGCGCGGTCGAGGCCTCGCTCGACGCCAACAACGTCCCGACCGCCGTCTACAGGAGCCTGGTGGACGGCGTGAACCAGGGCCTGCCGACATTTCATCGCTACCTGCAGCTGCGCAAGAAGATGATGAAGCTGCAGGACCTGCACTACTACGACCTCTACGCGCCGCTGGTGGCCGCGGCCGATCTGACGTACACGCCCGAGGAGTCGGAGAAGAACATTCTCGCGGCGCTGGCGCCGCTCGGCGCCGACTACGTGGCCGCGATCCGCAAGGCCTTCAGCGAGCGGTGGATCGATCTGCTGCCTTCGGACGGCAAGAAATCGGGCGCCTACTCGAACGGCGGCGCCTACGACGTGCACCCGTACATGCTGATCAACTTCAACGGCAAGTACGCCGACATGACGACGGTGGCGCACGAGCTCGGGCATACGATGCAGAGCTACCTCTCGAACAAGACGCAGCCGTTCCACCTCGCCAACTACCCGATCTTCGTCGCGGAAGTGGCCTCGACGTTCAACGAGGCCCTGCTCATCGACTACATGCTGAAGACCATCAAGGATCCCGACACGCGGCTGTCGCTCCTCGGCAGCTATCTCGAGAACGCCAAGGGCACGGTCTTCCGCCAGACGCAGTTCGCCGAGTTCGAGCTCAAGATCCACGAGATGGCGGAGAAGGGCGAACCGATCACCGGCGAGGCGCTCGACAAGGCGTATCTCGAGATCGTGCGCAAGTACTACGGCCACGACAAGAGCGTCTGCCTGGTCGACGACTACGTCCAGCACGAGTGGGCGTTCATCCCGCACTTCTACCTGAACTTCTACGTCTTCCAGTACGCGACGTCGTTCACCGCGTCGGCGGCGCTGTCGGAGAAGGTGCTCGAAGGGGATCAGTCGGCGACGAAGCGCTACCTCGAGTTCCTGTCGGCCGGCGGCTCGAAGTACCCGATCGATCTGCTGAAGGACGCCGGCGTCGACATGACGACCGGCGAGCCGCTTCGCCTGACGCTGCAGAAGATGAACCGCGTCATGGACGAAATGGAACGCATCCTGGCGGCGCGCAAGTAGGCCGGCTCGTTTCGCAGGCCCGGCTTGTCTTTTCGCGGGCCGGGTGTTCTCGTACGCGCGGATCTTCTCGTAGGCCGGGTCTTCAGACCCGGCGTCCCGACTGTCCTCGCCCGCAAGACTGAGGACACGTCATCGGGCGAAATCCGGCCTGATTCCGCTCGTTTCTTGTGGCATTTCATTTGCCTTATGGGAGTTCTGACAGGAGACCCGTATGGCACTCAGATTCGTGATCACCACCCTGGCCCTGGCGACGATGATGGCCGCTCCCGCGGGAGCCGACCAGCGCGAGCGCCGGCGACAGAACGACAACCGCACCCAGTCGGAGCAGCCCGCCCGCGCGCGTGAAGACGCGCCGGCGCGCGAACGCGCCGTCCCGCGCGCGGAAGCGCGGCGCGACGCCGAGCCGCCGCGGCAGGAGTTGAGCCGGCAGGACCAGCGCGCCGCCGAACCGCAACGCGCCGAGGCCGCGCGCCGCGCCGACGACAACCGCCGCGCCGACAACAGCCGCGACAATCGCCGCTACGACAACGGCCGCGACTACGACAACCGGCGGTACGACAACAACTCGCGCCACGACAACAACTC
>Ga0075364_10000698_pt1 | contig 17550 bp, 20 predicted proteins | sample EndMetdeltDD1764_FD_71517 | JGI IMG/M metagenome (GOLD analysis project Ga0075364, IMG submission 71517) | Populus endosphere microbial communities from Tennessee, USA - Endosphere MetaG P. deltoides DD176-4 | ecosystem: Host-associated > Plants > Roots > Endosphere | place: USA: Tennessee...
GCGCTCGAAACGGCCAAGCGCAACATGGCCCACAACGCGTTCATCAACAACGTCCAGCGCTGCAAGCACACCGTCCAGGTCGGCGACGTGTTCGACGTTCTCCACACGTTCGGCAAGCAGAAGCGGCTGTTCGACATCGTCATCGTCGACCCGCCGTCGTTCGCCCGCAAGCAGCTCGATCACGAGCGCGCCCTGCACGCGTATCGGCGCCTGACCCGCCTCGCCCTCGATCTCGTCGAGGACGGCGGCATCCTCGTCCAGTCGTCCTGCTCGAGTCGCGTCGGCGCCGACGAGTTCTTCGACGGTGTGCATTCGGCGGCGGCGAGCACCGATCACGGCATCACCGAGATGCTCCGCACGACGCACGCGGCGGACCATCCGATCGGGTTCGCCGAGGGCGCGTACCTGAAAACGATCTTCGCGCGGGTCCACGCCCGGGCAACCCCCAGTGGCGTGCGCGCCAAAGCGTCGACGCATGGCAGCATGGGCAGGTGAGCGTGCCGTCTGCAGCCCCTGTCCCCCGGCATCGGCGCTCATTGCGCGAGCGGTTGGTCAGCCGCGAACCCGCTCGCTCGATCCTGTCGGTCTGGTCGTGGTTCACGTTCGGCGTGCTCGTCGTCGTCTGGTTGCCGCTGATGGCGATCGTCTGGCTCGTGACGGCGCCCTTCGACAAGGGCCGCTACTGGACCGGCTACCTGTTTCGCAAGCTGCCCGTCGTGCACCGGCACATCAACCCGTTCTGGAAGTTCCGGGTCAGCGGCACTTTGCCGGAGAACCCGCGGCGGCCGTACATCGTCGTCTCCAATCACGAGTCCTTCGTCGACATCCTGCTGATCAGCCACCTTCCCTTCGAGATGAAGTGGCTGAGCAAGGTGGAGATGTTCAAGATCCCCGTCGTCGGCTGGCTGATGTCGCTCGCCAATGACATCCGCCTCAGCCGCGGCGAGATCAGCAGCGCCGCCGACGCGATGAAGCAGTGTGCCGATCGGCTGAGCAAGAAGGTCAGCGTGCTGATCTTTGCCGAGGGGACGCGCAGCACGACCGGCGAGCTCGGCAAGTTCAAGAACGGCGCGTTCAGGCTCGCGATCGAGACCGGTTGCCCGATCCTCCCCGTGGCCGTGCACGGGTGCCACACCGCGCTACGACCCAAGGACTGGCGGATGGCCTACAGCACGGCCGAGGTGCGCGTGCTCGAGCCGATCGAGGTCGAGGGCCTGACGACGAGAGACATGTACGCGCTCCGCGACAAGACCCGCAACAGGATCGCGGCCGAGATCGAAGTTCTGCGGAGCGAGCTCGCGTCCTGAGCTAGCGTGCTGCACGTTGTCCGAAAGGGGGGACGGTACGCATGGCAATGCTCGACGTTCAAGACGTGTCGGTGCGCTTCGGTGGAATCATCGCGCTCGACGGTCTGTCGTTCACCATCGACGAAGGCCAGATCCTCGGTCTGATCGGTCCGAACGGCGCCGGCAAGACGACCATGTTCAACGTCATCAGTCGCATCTACGACGCGACGACCGGCCGCGTGGACTTCCGCGGCAAGGATCTGCTCGAGGTGCCGGCGCACGGGATCGCCAAGCTCGGCATTGCCCGCACGTTCCAGAACCTGGCCCTGTTCCCGACGATGACCCTGCTCGAGAACGTCATGGTCGGCGCGCACAGCCAAGGCCACGCCGGATTCGTTCGCTCCGTGTTCCGCATCGGGACGACGCGGTTCGAGCGCAACCTGCGCGACGAGGCCGGCGACCTGTTGCGCAGCCTGCACCTCGACCACCTCGCCTTCCGCCCAGCCGCGGGGTTGCCGTTCGGCACGTTGAAACGTCTCGAGATCGCCCGCGCCCTCGCCGCCCGGCCGACGTTCCTGCTGATGGACGAACCGGCTTCCGGCCTCACCCACGGCGAGGTCGACGAGCTGAGCGACACCATCAAAATGGTGCGCGACGAGTTCAACCTGTCGGTGCTGCTCGTCGAGCACCACATGGCGATGGTGATGGGCATCTCCGACAAGGTCGTCGCGATGGAGTTCGGGCGCAAGATCGCCGAAGGCCTGCCCGCCGAGGTGCAGAACAACGAGCAGGTCATCGCGGCCTACCTCGGGGCGCCGTCATGAGCGCGCTGCTCGAGGTCCACGGACTGGTGGCCGGCTACGGCGCGGTGCAGGTCCTGCACGGGCTCGACCTGACCGTCAACGACGGCGAGGTCGCTGTCATCCTCGGTGCCAACGGCGCCGGCAAGACAACGACCATGCGTGCGATCTCGGGGATGATCCAGCGCAGCGGGACCGTGAACTTCGACGGTCGGGACATCTGCCGCACCGCGCCCAACGACATCGTCAAGCTCGGCATCGCCCAGGTACCGCAGGGCCGCGGCACGTTCACCGATCTCTCCGTGGAGGACAACCTGCGGGCCGGTGCCTACACCCGGAGCGGTGAGCGAGCGCTCGGGATCGACGCCGACATGCGCGAGTGGTACGAGATCTTCCCCCGCCTCCACGAACGCCGCAGCCAGAAGGCGGGCAGCCTCTCCGGCGGCGAGCAGCAGATGCTCGCCATCTCGCGAGCGTTGATGAGCAAGCCGCGGCTGTTGCTCTGCGACGAACCCAGTCTCGGCCTCGCGCCGATCATCACCCAGGAGCTGTTCGCGATCCTCGGGCGGCTGAACACGGAACGAGGTCTGTCGATCCTCGTCGTCGAGCAGAACGCGAACCTGGCTGTCAAGATCGCCCACAGCGTGTTCGTGCTGGAGACCGGCACCATCGTTGCGTCGGGCACCGCCGACGAGATCGCCGGCAATGATTCCGTCCGCAAGGCCTACCTCGGGTACTGACCAGGAGCACTGACATGGGCCACTTGCTGCAATACATCCTCAACGGTCTCTCCAAGGGATCGATCTACTCACTCATCGCCCTCGGGCTCGTGGTCATCTACCGCGGCACGGCGCACCTCAACTTCGCCCAGGGCGAGATGGCGTTGTTCGCCACCTTCGGCGCGTGGTGGATCAACGACCACGGTGCGCCGCTGTGGGTCTCGATCGCGCTCGCCGCGGTGTTCGCGTTCGTCGGCGGGGGTGTGATCGAGTTCGGATTGATCAGACCGGCCGGCAAGAAGTCGCCGTTCGCGGTCATCGTCGTCACCATCGGTTTGTTCCAGGCGATGAACTCGCTGTCCGGGCTGCTGTTCGAGAACGCAGGTACCGGTCTGCCGTTCGGGTCGCTGTTCCCCAACAAGCCCGACGACTTCTGGCGGATCACGAACAAGACTGTCTGGCGGTACCAGAACATCGGCGTGCTCGTCACCGTGCTCGTCATCACCGGCTTGCTGTTCGCGCTGTTCCAGAAGACGAAGATCGGTCTGGCGATGCGGATGGTCGCCAACAACCCCGACTCGGCGAAGCTCTCCGGTGTCTCCACCAGCCGGATCCTCATGCTCAGCTGGGCGTTGTCGGCCGCGATCGGCGCCGTCGGCGGCGCGCTCGTTGCCGGCGTGAACACCAACGTCAACCTGGCGACGATGTTCGGCGTGTTCCTCCTCGCCTCAGCGGCGGCGACACTCGGTGGTCTCGACAGCCCCCTCGGCGCCATCGTCGGTGGCCTGTCGCTCGGAGTTGTCGAGAGCTTGGTGCAGAACTATCCGAGGGACTGGCCGGCCAGCAACTACATCGGCGCCGACACGGCCGTTGCGGTCGCGTTCCTCATCATCCTCGTCGTGCTCCTGGTCAAACCCGCCGGCCTGTTCGGCTCTTCACGAGTGGAACGCGTGTAGCCGCCATGCCAACACAAGCACGAGCAATCCGCGAGTCGAGCCCGCTCCATTGGGCGATCCGCACCGCGGGAGTTGCCGCGATCGCGGTGTTCGCGATCTACCTCGCGTCGACCGCCAAGCCGTCGACGCTCGGCAACATCACCGAAGCCTGCACGCTCGCCATCGCCGCAGTCGGGCTCAACCTGCTGTTCGGGTTCAACGGGCAGATCTCGATCGGCCACTCGACCTTCGCCGGGCTCGCTGCGTTCACCGCGGGCTACACGGTCAACTCGTGGGAGTGGAACCCGTACGTCTCGCTCGCCGTCGGGTTGATCCTGTGCTTCCTGCTCGGACTGGCGCTCGGTCTGCCGGCGCTGCGGCTGAAGGGTCCGTACCTCGCGCTCGTGACGCTGGCGGTCGCGTTCGTGTGGCCGACCGTCGCGGCCAAGTTCCTCGACCAGAAGGTCAAGGCGTCGACGCTGAAGGGCACCAAGCTCGAGCCGCTGACGTGGACCGGCCTCAGCGTCAAGGGCAAAGACGCCCGTCTCGACAAGGCGATCTTCCTCTACTGGGCCGCGATCGTGATCCTCGTGATCTCGTACGTGATCGTGCGCAACCTGCGCAAGAGCCGCATCGGACGGGCTCTCGTGGCCGTGCGCGACAACGAGACGGCGGCCGCGGTCATGGGCGTCAACTTGAAGCTGACCAAGACCGTCACGTTCGGCATCTCGGCAGCGATCGCGGGGGCGTCGGGATGGATCACGGCGGCACGGTTGGCAACGATGGACGAGACGACGTTCACGATCCTGTCCTCGATCAAGTACCTGCTGGCCCTGTTCCTCGGCGGCGCGGCGACGTTGGTCGGCCCGATCGTCGGTGCCTTCGCCTACTTCTTCGTCGACGACTACCTCAAAGAACACGCGCCCAACTGGGACTGGCTGCCCGGGCCCTTGAGCAAGGGGCCGGTGGCGTCGTTCCTGCTCGGCGTGCTCGTCATCGCCTTCGTGTTCGTCGCCCCGTTCGGGATCGTCGGGTTCGTGAAGGGTCAAGTGCGTAAGGTGTTCGTGATCGCGCCACGTCCACTCAGACCGGGGCCGACGACAGCGGAACAAGCAATGCCCACCGAAGAACCACGGCCAGAGGACCAGAGGCCAGAAATCAGGGGAGAGTACACATGAATCGAAAGCGTTATCACCTTGCCGCGCTCGCGGCAGTCGGAACTCTGGTGATCGTCAGCTGCGGCAGCGACGACGACAAGAGCTCGGGCACGACCAACGCCGCGTCGGCCACCACGGCCGCCGCTGCAGAGACGACCACCGCCGAGACCGGCGGATCCACCGAAACCACCACCGAGGCAACGACCGAATCCACGGGCGAGACGACCGAAAGCGCGGTCGAGACGACGGAAGGTACGACCGAGTCGACCGCCGGCGAGACAACGGTGGCCACCGAGGCCCCGTCGGAAGCGTGGACCGTCGACACCGACGCCTGCTCGGACCCGGAAGCCGCTGAAGCTCCGATCGAGGGCACGCTGACGATCGGCTCGGCGCAGCCGCTGTCGGGCACACCGGCCGTCGCCTTCTCACCGGTGAAGGACGGCTTCGAGCTCTACCTCAAGTACGCCAACGACAACAACCTCCTCGAGGGCATCACGCTCAAGTCCGACATCAAGGACGACCAGTACGACGCGACGCAGACACCCGGCGTCGTCGACTCGTTGATCGACGACGGCGTGAACATCTTCTCCGGCATCATCGGCACGCCGAACAACCTCGCTGTGCGCGACACCCTCAACCAGGAGTGCATCCCGCAGCTGCTCAACCTCACCGGTTCGCCGGATTGGGGCAACGACGTGGCCGGCTACCCGTGGACGACCGGCGCGCTTGTTCCGTACGACATCGAGGCCCGCATCTACGCCACGACACTGAAGGGCCTGATCGGCGACGGTGGCACCGTCGGCATGTTCACGGTCAACAGCGAGTTCGGCAAGACCTACCTCGATGCGTTCAAGGAGGCCGCGGCTGACGCGGGACTGAAGGTGGTCGTCGAGCAGACGATCGAGCCGGCCGAGGAAGCGCCGCCGACCAACCAGATCGGGGCGATCGCAGCCGAGAAGCCGGACGCGATCATGGCCGTGCCGCTCGGCGCGCAGTGCCCGACGTTCCTGAAGGAGCTCGTCAACGCCAAAGCCGCCAACACGGACTGGAACCCGGTCGTGTTCCAGACCAACACCTGCGCCTCGCGCCTGCTCATCTCGCTGCTCGCCGGCGACACGGGCAATGGCGTGTACACCTCGACCAACCTGGTCGACCCGGTTGACCCGGCCAACGCCGACAACCCCGGTGTCAAGACGCTCGTCGATGCCTACACGGCCGCCGGCCTGAAGGGCGACCTGGCCACGACCGCTGTTGGCTGGACCGTCGGTGAGGACACCGTGATGATCCTCAAGAAGGCCCAGGAGTCGGGGACGCTGAGCCGCAAGTCGATCATCGAGGCCGCTCGCAACCTGACGTTCACCCCGTCGCTGGCCCTTCCCGGCGTCCAGTACAAGATGAACGGCGAGGAGGACGGCTACTCGTTCCAGACGCTGCAGGTCGAGCAGTGGGACCAGCCGTCCAACCTGTTCAAGAACATCGGCACGCCCGACTCGTCGTCGGAGAGCTGACCGCGAAACGGATTCAACCGTCGGCGCCGGCCCCTTCCGGGGGGCCGGCGCACGACGCGCACAGGCCGAGCAGCGCCGAGTGATGGGCGTTGACGCTGAACCCGTATCGATCGAGGGCGACCTTCGTCAACCCGTTGAAGACGGAATCGGGTAGGTCAATCACGATCCCGCACGCGTTGCACACCAAGTGGGCGTGGCCGTGCTCGCGCAGGTGATAGAACGCAGGCCCGCCGCCGGAGTGCACGTGCTCGATGATCCCGAGATCGCCGAGGCGTTGGATGACCCGGTAGATCGTCGAGGGCGAGACACCCGCGACACGTTGCTCGACCGTCGCGATCAGATCGTCGGCGGTGAGATGGGCATCGCTCGTGGCGAGGATCGAGATGACCATCCTGGTCGGCGTCGTCAGCCGCCCACCGGCGGCTCGCACCGTCTCGTGGATCCGCTCGATCTCGTGCACGCGAGCGGTGTCGTTCTCCATGCTGGCCGGCACCGACATGTGCCGAACTCTACTGCCAGGCCGGACGCCGGTCCCGCCCGACGTCACTTGGTCGAGTAGTCGACCAGTCCTTCACGAGCCGCCGTCGAGACCGCTTCGAGCTTGGAATGCGCGCCGAGCTTGGTGAGCAGCGATTGCACGTAGTTGCGCACGGTGTTCAGGCTCAGGTTCATCTCCGTCGCGATCGCCTTGTTCGTCCATCCCTGCGCCAGGTACGTCAACGTTGTCCGTTCGCGGTCGGTGAGGTCTGACCCGATCGATCGGTACGTGCGCTTGAGCTTGGGCAGCAGTCGGCCGAGCAACGCGGGCGAGATGAGTGCCTCGCCCGCCGCCGCCCCCCGCACAGCCTCGGCGACTTCGACCGCGGCGCGATCTTTGGTGAGGAAGCCCGAGACACCGGCGTCAATGGCGCCGAGCAGAACCCGGTCCTCGGTCGATCCCGTGAGCATGACCACCATCGTGGTCGGATGCGTCCGCTTCACGTCGGCTGTCAGCGTCACGCCGTCGCCGTCGGGCAACTGGTAGTCGAGCAGCAACACATTCGGACGGTGGGCCGAGACCATCTCGGTCGCTTCGCGGACGTTGCTGGCGATGCCCAGCACCGTGATCCCGGGTTCATCGGACAGCAGTCGGGAGAGGCTCTCGGCGAACATCCGGTGGTCATCCACGATCACGACGCCGATCGGCTCACCCGGGTCGATCACGGCACCCCCCGGCAGGAACGCAGCCGGCAGGATCCATGGCGCGAGACAAGAAGTCGGGGGCAGACACCAATCAGTTCAGAGAGCGAACCTTGGAAAGGGAACATGACACGACCTCACCGCCGACAGAGCCAATCTTGCCACGCTCCGTGCCGAGAATGGTATTCCTTGAGGTCCGCTTCTGCATCACCGTTCGCCGGGTCTTGACAGATCCTTGACATCTGACGCCTGCTTGACAGACCGAGGTCTGGCGGCACCGTGATCACGTGTCCGCGATTGCTGGAGTTCAAGCCCGAGTCGCCGCGATCCGCGGCCGGCTCAACGAGAGCCGCTCGAGCGCTGGTTCCACGCAGACCGTGCCCGGTACCCCCGGCTTCGATCCGTTCGGCGCCGCATATCAGGCGGCACTCGGCGGGGCAACGGCCGGCAGCGCGGTGCCGAGCCAGCAGGTCGATGCACCGACCCTCGCCACGGACATGACCACTGCCAAGCGAGTGCGATCGATCGGGTCTGGGACGAGGACCGGTTCGGGGTCATCCAGCCCCCGAGGCACCGCGCTGTCCGGCGTGGAGATCGCCAACCTGGCGTACAACGCCGGGTTCCGCGGTCAAGACCTCGTCAACGTCGTGGCCATCTCCAAGCGGGAATCCAATTGGACTCCATCCGCGTACAACGGCAACGCCGGGACCGGCGATGCTTCGTACGGGCTGATGCAGATCAACATGCTCGGCGATCTCGGCCCGGCCCGACTGGCGCAGTTCGGACTGTCGTCGTACGACCAGCTCCTGGACCCGCAGACGAACATGGACGCGGCTTTCACGATCTACACACGCGCCGGCGGAACCCTCCACGCATGGGGCGGCTACAAGGGGCTGTCGGACACGTTCGGCACCGACCTGGCGGCCGCAGAGCAGGTCGTGCGCGACGCACATCTCGACGGCTGAGCGCCGCCAGCGTTCAGTTACCCAGCAGCGTGAGGTGCCCGCCGGGGTATCCGACGACGGTGACGTCGTAGTCCCTGCGGCGAGCGGTACCCGTCAGCAACCCCGAGAGATCATCGGGGACGCCGTCGACGAGTTCGGCGAGCCGAACGTGCGGCACCGTCGGGCCGTTCAAGAACTTGGACAGAATGTTGACCACTTCGTGGTAGTTGTCGCGCAGGTTGTCGTCGAGCTGACCGGCCACGATCGCCTCGTCAGCCGTCGCCCGAGGGATGAGCGCCAGCGCCGCGCCGGCCGTCGCCGCCAGGGCGACGTCCGCGACGCAGGCGCACATCAGACGGTTCTTGTTGTCGAGGTAGCGACCGGTCAAGAAGTTGTGATGACTGCCGACGAGGTCGACCTCCTTGCTCTTGCTCACCGCGATCGGTTGGCCGAGCAGCTCTGTCAGGAACGAGCTCAGATCCTCCGGAACCGGGAGCCGGCGGCCGGGTGTGCCGAGAGCCATCAGCTGGCCAGCCCGGCAAATGCTTGCTCGAACTGCTCTGCGTTGAAGGGCTTGGTGAGCAAGAAGTCGGCCCCGGCCCCGAGCGCCTGCTCCATGATCGTGGGGTGGGTCTCGCTGGTGATGAACCCGAAGCGCGTCATGTTCCCGCTCGCGCGGAGGTTCGTCAGGAACTCGACACCATTCATCTGGGGCATGTTCCAGTCGGACAGGATGAGGTCGGGCTCGAACGAGGCCACGGACGCGAGCGCCTCGACGCCGTCTTCGGCTTCGCCGATCTCGATGTTCCCCATTCCAGACTGACGCAACGCGCGTGCGACGATCATCCGCATCACCTTGCTGTCATCGACGATGAGCACCTTCATGGCCAATACTTCTTTCTGCAGCCGCGGCTGCCTCTCGTTGAGCTCATGTGAGCAATCCGATCTTGACGGCCTTGTCCACGGCCGCGAACCGGTCCTGGACCTCGAGCTTGCGGAGCACGTGGGCGACGTGAGACTTGACGGTTTCGCGCGAAACGAAAAGCTTCGTCGCGGTTTCGGCGTTGCTCAATCCGACCGCCAAACACGACAGGACATCGCGCTCTCGAGAGGACAGCGGGTTCTTGGGCAGATCGGACAGCGTGACCAGCAGGACGCGCAAGGCTCCGGGATCGATGACGGCGACGTGCTCGGCAGCGAGGTGCACCGCGCTCGAGTAGCCGGTGTAGTCGACGCGCAGAATGCTCGTCACGCCCGAACGCATCGCCGCCAGCACCGCCTGCGGCTCGACCGATTCGATCATCATGACCACGCTGGCGTTGGCGCTGATCTGGTGGACTGCGTCGAGAAAGGGCGCCCGGCCACGGGCATCCACTTGCGGCTGCTCGACCAGCACGACCGCATTCGGTTGCGCATCGAGCGCGGTCAGGCCGGCTTCGAGGTGCCTGACGGACGCGATCACGTCGACCCCGGACGAGGCGTCGAACTGCTCGACCACGCGTGCCCGCACGGCGTCATCTGCGTGGATGACGATGACGGGGAGATTCATCGATGGAGCTCGCATGACAAGCGATTGTCCGTGGATGAACCGTCCGTGCACGCTGCCGGACAACATCGCCGATGACCACTTTCCGTGAGGATGCGCCGACCAGTCGTCACATCCGATGGCAAACGTTCGGCCGTTCAGCCGATGTTCTGCACGGTGCGTTCGCGTGTTCGAAAATCGGTACGACTTCATCTTCACGCCGACCAGCAACACGATGATCATGCAGTGCAGCGGCATGAACATGCCAACAACGACGGGAGCAGGCAATGCTGGGACAGCTGAAAGAAGAAAGGACCGAGCGCGGGAACTCATCGGATCAGTTCAACGATGTGAACTCTGCGCTCTTCGAACGGCGGCAGGCCCTCCTGCAGCGAATCGCCGAACTCGAGAGCCTCGGCGAGGACATCGACACGGTCGGTGCCCAAGAGATGAAGCGGCTGCGGCGGCAACTGAACGAGGTCACGACCGAGGTCGTGAGCGCCAACCTCGGTCTCGTTCGCTCGTACTGCCGTCGATTCACGTCGAACTCGAGCCGCGACGACTCGGCCGACTTCGAGGCAGCGGGAGTCCTCGGGCTGATGCGTGCGATCGACAGCTTCGATCCCAGCCAGGGCCGCTTCGGTCACTGGGCCTTCAAGCCGATTCAGCGTGAGGTGCTCCGTGCGGTGCGTGGGGCGGACCACCAGAACGTGAGCCTCGGCGATTTCGAGCGGCGCCCCCACATCCTGCGGGCGTACCGGCAGCTGCAGGGTGACGACATGGAGCACCAGCCCAGCTTCCACGAGGTCGCGACCGTCGTCGGTGCGACTGTCGACCAGGTTCGCCGCGTCATCGCGCCGCCACGGTTCGAGTCGGTCCACAACCCCGTCGGCGACAGCGGCGACGTGACGCTCGGCGACACCATCGAGTGCCAGTCACCCGGCCCCGAGTCGACGGTGATGGCGAGCATGACCCTGTCCGCCCTCAAGACCTACGGGCTGGCGGCTCTCGACCCTCGCGAGCTGTTCGTCATCGTGCGCCGCTTCGGCCTCGACGGCGAGCCGGAGGACAAGCTGGCGGACATCGGCAACGTCCTCGGGCTCTCCCGGGAGGCGATCCGCCAGATCGAGGCCAAGGCGATCGCCAAGATCCAGCACCCGCTCGTGCTGCGCAGGATCCAGCGCCACGGCCGGGACTGAACCCGACATCCGGATGGCCGCGCTGATGTGCGGCTGAACTTCAATTCCTCACAACGCGGCACGTCTCCCGGCGTGCCGCGTTGCGCGTCTCGTCGTCCGCGATCGGTGCTTCTCGCGCCGGGGGATGTGTGGCTCACCCGCCGGCCCTCACGATCACTCCAGGATGACCCGGCCACCGGCATGCATCATCGGCATCCCTGCCGACCATCCATGTGTGGTCACACGGATTGTGGCTGCGGAACCATCATGGAGGAATCATGTCCACTCAGACTCTCGACGCCGTGGCGTCCGTCGCCGCTCGCGGCGATGACGTGAACATCCGCGCCCTGGGCTCGACGCCTCGGATCGAACTGTGGAGCCCCTGGGGCAACTCGAGCCGGCCGAGCACCGCAGCCGAGGAGACCGCGTTCATCACAAGGCTGCGCCAACTGGGTTTCGACCAGTGTGACAGCGCGGGCGCCGTCCCCTACGCCCGCCATCACATCACGGCTCTGATCACCGGTCTGCGCAATGCTGTCCGGGCCGATGACCTGCTCGCCAAGGCGCCAGGTCTGCGGGCCCACGTGCTCGTCGCCGCGTACGACGCGGTCGAGGCCGCGCGCCGGGATGCCGCACGGGCGTGGCAGATGCTGGTCGCGACGCCGACCGCCGACATGCTCGAAGACGTCGGACCGCTCGCGGCGGGCCTCCTGCCGGTCGTGATCAGTCGCCTGAACGCGCTGCAGCTGCGCCGGTCGGCTGACGCGCCCGCACTCGGGCGCGTCGTTGCCCGGATCAACGACGAGATCCACCGGACTCAATGTCGGGCATTAGAGTTGGAAGCCATGATGCAGGCAGAGCCAGAGAACAGCAGTGCTTCGGCACGTGTCGCTGAACTTCTCTACGACGGGTGCGGAGACGGCATTTGGAGCTACGGCACATTCCTCGCGCCACGAGTCGGGACGCTCATCCCAGCCCGCGTGGCGAGCCTTCTCGACGAGCACAGCGTCGCCGGCAGCCGCGTCCGCGAGCGGGAACGATCGTTCGACGCCGTTGCATGACCTTGCGGCGCGATGACAAGGATTCACCGGCAATACTTCACGGATGAGGATCTCGTGAGTGATCCAACCGGTGAGACACCGCATCACGGCATCTACCTCCCATCGGCAGAGATCCTTGCAGTGGTGGCCGTCGACGACGTGCCCGAGGATGCGCCGCCATCGCTGCAAGGGCTCATCGTCGCCCACCGAGACAATGGACAGACCCTGGATTGGAAGCTGTCGGCAACCGCTGCGCTGCAGGCCGGAGTCGTCAACGAGTTCTGGTCCTGGCGACGGCGATGGACGGCGAGCTGGTCGATGGGACCGACGAGCAACGTGCTTGCCCTGATCGACGTCGCCCGGCGCTGTCAGTTCACGCTCGGTTCTGATCTGTTGTCGATCCTCGACCGAATGTGCACCGCCGACTACGAAGACATCGTCTTCGACCCGGCCGAGTCCGAGCAGCTGATTCCGCAACTCGCGGAACTGCGTCGCGTCCTGATGACAACGGATGTCGCCGCGATCGGCCTCGCCATGGTCGACGACACACGCCGTCACAACTCACACGAGCAGCTCCTGCGGAGATGGGTGACGAACGTGCACGAGGTCGTGCTCGCCGCCAACGCCCAAACCGGCGTCCTCCTGCGCCACGAGGACGGGCTCGTCGTGGTCTACGGCACTGGAATGGCCTCTGAGTTCGGAGGAATCGTCCACGTCGACCTCACCGGCGACGAAGTCGTCATGGTCAACGAGGCCGGCGAGAGGATGCACCTTGCGCCGTCCGAAGCGCGCCCTTTGGCCTGGCTGGCACCGACCTCCCTGCGATGGAACGTGCGCGAGATCCCACTCGTCGACGTGTGGACCCCGCTGTTCGACGGTCTGCCCCGTGCCGTCGAAGCCGCTCTGTCGAGAGGCAACGTCGTCAACCTGACGAGTGCGTTCACGGCTTGAACCCGACGCCGGACACGATCCCCCGCGCTTTCACTGCGTCGACTCGGCGCAGCGTTCAACGCCGTGAACAGTCAAAGATATGAATCACGAACAGGCCACTGCATCCTTGCGTGCTGCACTCGTCAGCCTCTACGGAGCCGTTGCGGGCTTCGTCCGCTCCGATTGGCCGGCGGTCGAGCTGATGTCGTCCGATCTGCGCGCGGCCCTCGACTGCGCCGACGAGGTCTTGATCATCGTGGCTCTGGCAACGCTCAAGTGCCTCGAGGAGGCCGCTGAAGCCGACCAACAGACGACGACCAGCAGCACCGCGGCGCGCGAGACGTTGTCGATCGCCAGGGCCCTGTCGACCTCGGCGAGCCCGGCGATCGTGAACTCTGCCGCGTGGCGGCTCGATGCGCTACGGAGGGGCGATCACGTGGCGGCCGCGGACGATCTCGTCCGGTCGAGGCGCCTCGGACCCGAAGCCGAGCTCGTCCATGGGTCGATCGCACTCCTCGCCGCGGTCGTCACCCGCCACGCGCTGCGGACCGGCCGGGCCCCGCACAGCCTGGCGAGCGAGCTCTGCCTCGCTGCTGCCCGCACTCCCGAATAGCAGCGGCGAGAGCCGCAGAAGATTTTTCTTGCATCTCCGGATCGGGGGCGGACTGTCCTCTTTCGAAACACGACACCTTCGAACGGAGATCACGATGGCAATCAGCGCAGAGCTCGGGAACGACTCGTCCAACAAGGGTTCGTTGGGGGCGTACGTCCTGGCCGTCCCGGACATGCCCTGGCTCAACGACGCGGCGTGCGGCGACCTGCCCCTCGAGCAGCTGAACATCTTCTTCGTCGAGGCCGGCCGAACGATCGCGGCGAGCACCGTCGCGTTGTGCGCGAAGTGCCCGGTTCGGGCCGAGTGCCTCGATCACGCCTACCGGCACGAGATCTTCAGCGGATACTTCGGCGGCGTGTCCCCCGGCCGGCGTCGGATCCTCAGCCGCAGCGAGGCCCTGGCCGAAATCGGTCACCCCGAGCCGGCTGCCTGACCGCTGCTCAGAACGGCCGTTGCGTGCCGACCGGCACGCTCTCGAGGAAGTCGAGTTGACGGTCGAGGTGAGCGGCGCTCGTCACCGCGGCGGCAAAGGCAGCAGCGATGGCCTCCAGCCCGAACCGTTCCACCTGGCGGCGATCGAGGTCGTCGCGCTCGAAGGCGTACACGAGGGCGAGCACGTCTCCGATCGTTCCGCTGGTGAACACGAGCGCGTTGCGCACGTCGTCGCTCACCGGCAGCTCGGCCAGCAGCTCCGTCATCGCGACACCGAACAGGGCGTCGATGACCGAGAGCAGGCCGGCGGTGAACGCATCGGTCTCCTCGGGGCGACCTGACAAGAGATGCCGCGCCATGTGGGCCCGCGTCAGCGCCAACGTGATCAGCTCGCGGTTGTCGGATGCGTTCGCCGTCATCGCGAGCATCGTCGCCAGTTGGCAGACGCGGTCGACCCCCAGCAGCACGATCGCGTGTCGAACCGACCAGACCGTCTCGGAGAGGCCGATCGCGCTCACGTTGAGCAACCACAACAGGCGGTACGCCAGCGTAGGGTCCGAATTGGCAAGCTCGGCGAGTCTGTCGATGGTGATCGCGGGGTCCTGCACGGCTGCCATGATCAACATCGCTGCGTGTTGGCTGACGGGACGGCGGGTCCGGCGCAGCAACTCGGGCTTGGCGAAGAAATAGCCCTGGAACAGCTCGAAGCCCACGTCGCGGCAGAAGTTGAACGCTTCGATCGTCTCCACCTTCTCGGCCAGCAGGACGGCGTTCGGTGCCAATGAGCGCAGCTCTTTCACCAGCGCGCGAATTCGCATCGGTGCCAGCCCGAGCACCTCGACCTTGAGGATCTCCATGAACGGCAGGATCTGCGCCAGGCCCTCGACCGCAGTCGAGACCACATCGTCGAGCGCGAAGCGGTAGCCGAGCTCGTAGGCCGTGCGCACCGCTCGGACTGTTTCGTCGTCGAGCTCGACGGTCTCCAGCAGCTCCAGCACGACCTTGTCGGCGGGGAGCACCGTGTACCGCCCGCTGCGCAAGAACTCGGCGGTGACGTTGACGAACGCCGTGCCCTCTCCGACGAGGTTGAACAGCCCCCACTCCAGGATGGCGCTCTCCACCACGGACCGAGTCGCGTCGTCGGGATCGGAGAACAGCGCCGAACGGTGTTCTCCGCCGCGGAACAGCAGCTCGTAGCCGCGGCGCCGTCGACCTGGGTCCAGTATCGGCTGGCGTCCGAGAAACACGGTCATCAGTCGACCTTTGCTACAGCATGACCCACTGTCTTGATAGTCCAGAAGGACTTGTTCAGGGCACGGAGTCAGCCCACGAAACAGCGACGAAACGGTGACTTTCTCAGGACAGCATCCCGAGGCGCATCGCGTTGCCCACTGCTTGGGCGCGATCGTTCGCGCCGAGCTTGCGCAGCAACCGCTCGACGTGGGTCTTGACGGTGGCAGGGCTGATGCCGAGCCGATGCGCGATCACCGCGTTGGTGAGGCCTTGGGAGATCAGCGCGAGCACGCCCGCTTCACGCTCGCTGAGCTTCAACTTCCCCGGCACGTCGACGTCGCGGATGCCGCGCATCGCCGCGGTCACCGCCAGCTGATGCATGTGCTGACGACCCTGGGCGACGGCGCGAGCGGCCTCGACGAACAGTTCCACGGAGGCGGTTCGGGGCACCAGACCGAGGCAGCCGCTCTCCAGCATGGCGTGCACGCCGGTCGGCGAGAGATCGGACGTGAACGCAAGCACCCTGGAGGAGTGCCGTTCGATCAGATCGGCCACCGCCGTCATCCATTCGGCCCGGTTGCTCGAGGTCACGCCGACCACGACGAGGTGGGGCTGGGAGAGCTCGACCACGGCGCTCAGCGAACGAACATCGCTGACGATGCCACAGATGTCGAAACCGTCCGCAGCGAGGCACCGTTCGACGCCAAGCGACACCACCGGATGCATGTCACCGATCACTGTCTTCACGCGCACTGGATTCGTGTTGTTGTGTGGGCGCTTGACGGCCACCGGGATCGACGCTCCGCTCAGATTGGGCCGCGAAGGCCGACTCGGACTCTCTTCGTGAAGCTCACTGCATCACGAATTCCACGAAGAACACTTCGTACACTACCCCACGGTACGCAGCGGAGATCTGCTCCGTCAGCGCTTCTTTGGCGGCCTCGCGGCCCTCAGCGGTCGAGAGCACGGCCATGTCCCGACCGGAGAGGCCGGTGACGATCAGATCCTTGGCCGGGGCGGACGGGAACTCCTCTCCCTCGGCGAGCACGACATCGGCGCAGAGCCCCAACGAGACCGCAGCACGAAGGTAGTGGCCGTCGGCGAGGTTGATGCTCATCTCGGGGAGATCGACCAGGTTCTCGGGCACCCCAGCTTCGGGCTCCTTCACGCAGCCGTCGATCAAGGCGATCGTCGTTGTTGTCGTCGTCCCACCCGACTGCGCGGGCGCGGCCGTCTTGCTGCCCATGACGTACGCGCCTGCGGCGAGCCCGGCGAAGGCGACACCGACGATGATCAGCTTGCCCTTACGAGACTTCTTGGCGACCTCGCCGCCGTCATCGCTCGACGCTTCCTTCTTGTCTGCCATGGTCTCCGTACCTTCGACTGAGTGTCCCGTTCCTTCGGGGCTACATCGAACTGTCCTGCCGGGAACGCCGCCGTGCCACCATCTGCCCTGTGTCACATGGATCACACGGGTGCCCGCATCAGCCCGGGGCAGCCACCGCCTGGTCCAGAACCGGTTGCAGTGACACGTTCGACAGCACGACGATCTCCACCCGCCGGTTGCGTGCCGCACCCGCCTCGGTCGAGTTGTCGCCGATCGGCCTCGTGTCCGCATATCCGCCGGCCGAGAGGCGCAACGGGTCGAGGTGATGGACGTCGATCAGGTAGCGGAGCACGGACGTGGCGCGAGCGGTGGACAGCTCCCAGTTGGACGGGAACCGCGCGGTCGAGATCGGCCGGGAATCCGTGTGCCCCTCGATCGAGATGTCGTTCGGGATCGCTGCCAACGCGGCAGCGACGAGGTCGAGGATCGCGACACCATCGGGCTGCAACGACGCTTGCCCGGCTGTGAACAGGACCTGGTCGGTGACGATGGTGAGCACGAGCCCGCGGGCTTCCAGCGAGAAGCCGAGCTGATCGCCGATGCCGTTGGCGTCGGCAGCGGCCTGCAGGAAGTGCTGGATCTCCTCCAGCGATTGCGCCGCGGACTGCGCTGCCGCGAGGGCGACCCCTTCGGCCTCCAGGGCACGGTCGGCCGGGCTCGTCGTCGTCGGCATGCCGTCGACGA
>Ga0075364_10000700_pt1 | contig 17542 bp, 20 predicted proteins | sample EndMetdeltDD1764_FD_71517 | JGI IMG/M metagenome (GOLD analysis project Ga0075364, IMG submission 71517) | Populus endosphere microbial communities from Tennessee, USA - Endosphere MetaG P. deltoides DD176-4 | ecosystem: Host-associated > Plants > Roots > Endosphere | place: USA: Tennessee...
TCTTTTGCATAACGCCAACGCTCACTGAGTCGTAGAACTTGTTGGTGCCATTTTCGCGGTATGCGTAACGGTCAAAATTGTTCTGTTGAGTTGCCTGTTTGCCAGTTGCAGGGTTTACACCGGTAATAAACGGATCAACGACAGACACACTGTGAACATCATGGAAGTTCTTTGCTTTAAGGAAGTCAACAAGATGCTGGCCATCTTTTACCAATTGTTCGGTAGTGACATCCTTCTGTTTGCTAAATACCGAAATAACGGCGTCATCACCGCGCTGAGTAAAGCCCATCTTAGGGGTTTCTACCTTAAGCGAAGCTTGTGCCGGCATAATATGAGCATCAGAGATCTTCTTATTGATATCCTTAGCGGCTTTGGCGACGTCAGTCCCCTCTTTGTACTGCACAGTTATGGCATAGAAAGAGTTTTGCGCTTGCGACTGCACTGTCTTTACGCGACTATCTTTAAGCACAATATCGCTCACCGGCTTAGCGATTTGTTCGTCAACCTTTTGAGAGTTATCTACCAAGTAGTTACCGCTAATAATCGAGTACGGGATACTTATACTCGGGAAGCCTTCGCGTTTTAAGAAAGTAGTGTAGCTAAAGACACCAAAAATAGTTAGACAAAGCCAAATGATAGCCGCCGTGCGCGGCCTGTCAAAAATATAAAGGCTTAGTTTGGACAACAGACGATCTTGGCCGTCATCCTTATACGTTTGTTTAAGATTTTTCTTCACAATATATTCCCTGCGCTTATCCCTTGATAATACGTGGTTCTGATTGTTGCCACAAGTAATTCCCGGTTTGTATTAAGCAAACACCAAGCAGATGCTATCTAGTGTAGAGTATCAAGGAATGTTTTGGCTTGTTTTGGGCTGGTAATGTGCATCACCTGAGCGTGCTGCTGCTCATGCAAGAGCTTGCATACCTCCGGACGTCGTACGCGCCGGTACTGCAGGATAAATACTATAAGCCGCCATTCCAGCTTCTCTTTCCAGGTTGTAGGCATATCGGGGCGTACGATGTTGCGTAATGTAATGCGTCGCTTTACCGCTCTCCAAGCTGTTAGGTAGGTGCGATAGTCCAAATAAATGATAATATCGGCTGCAGGAAATCTGATATCGAATGTGGATTTATAGTTGCCATCAATAATCCATGATGGCTGGTCGACTAGCGAGCGCATACGCTCGCGCCATGCCGCTGTATCTTGTTGATAATGATATTTTTGATCCCAGTACAACTTATCAAGATGGACCAGCGGAAGCCCTGTTGCTGTGGCGAGTTGCCTCGCAAAAGTAGTTTTGCCTGCCCCTGGACTGCCAATAATAACTACGCGCTTCATAGCTTAATCCTAGCGTGAGTGCTTGCAAAAAGAAATACCGCCCGGGTTCGCATACGGGCGGTATTTGTAAGAGGGGTGAAAGTCGTTATTTACGGCGCTTAGCCTGGAACACACGGTGAGCTGCACTACCGGCAAGCGTAACACCGGTAAACAAACCGAGGGCACCGGCAGGACCAGTCTTAGGAAGTTCAGCAGGAACCTCAGGAGTAGTCGAAACAGTTGTTACAGGGGTTTCTGGTGTCTTAGGTGTTTCAGGTGTTTTTGGCGTCTCAGGCGTCTTAGGGGCTTCAACCTTAGGAGTAGCCTTAACTGCGTTAGCACATTCAATCATGCTAGCAAAAACCATCTTACCGTTAGGCATGTAAACCAATACCTTAGCGCTTGCGTTTGCAAATGAGGTAGTAGTCTTACGAGCGTAAACACCGTCAGAAATCTTGGTAAAGCCAGTACCTTCGGTAAAGCGGGCACTAACCCAGCTGCCTGTGGCAATAGTTTTGCCATCGACAACGATACGACCGTCGCGGTACAGCGTACCAACCTTAGTGTTAGTAGCGTTCATGCCATTAACCATGGCAGGGGTTGCACCGGCCCAAGCATATACAGCCTGGATGTCAGTGTAGTCTTTATGTACAGTTGGTGAGGCGTTGTGGCCTGACTTGTTGCTGTTATAAAGGGCCTTAAATGAAGCGATGTAGGTTGTGTCTGAACTACCATCGATACCACAGTAAACGATGTTAACCTTGTCACAGTTGCTTGCAGCCATGACCTTATTATTAGTCAAGGTAGTGGCAACTGAGGCGCCGATTACACCAAGCATAAGGCTGGTTGTAAGGATAATACGGCTTTTTTGTGCGATTTTGCGAATCATTATGTTCCTCTCTTACGTTAATAGCTACATTATATACTAATTGCTTATGTAAGTCAATACCCTTATGCTTACGTTGTCATTAAAAAACAGATGTGTATGTCCATAAAATGGTATGGTTGAAAAGTGCTTATGTTCGGTAAGCACAAGGGATGTTTTAAACATAAAGGAGTAAAAATGCAAGCACCACTACCCCCACAAAGTAGTTCGCAGTTAAGTTCCAGCACCCAAGAAACACAATTATTTAAAGATAGCTCCATTTTTGAGCGTAATGATATCTCCGACGGGTATAAATCAGGCGCCCTAGTCTATCGTCTTAACCAAGTTATCAAAGAAAACGAAGCCCAAGGAGTAACCACTGGCGTGAGTCTCGTTGACCTCCGTACCAACCGTACATTGCTAAATCATAACGAAAACAGTGTCCAGTTTGCTGCAAGCGTTAACAAAGTGCCTATTGCCTGGCTTGTCCTACAAGACTTGCGCGCCGGTAAGTTCAAAATGACCGATACAGTTAGTTGGACTGTGAGTGATGTCCGCGGCGGCTACGGTGTATACGACCAAGCAGGTGCGCCTACAACTGCCACCGTTCAAGATGTTATATATGATATGCTCAACCATTCTGGCAATACCGCAGTACGCGTGCTCGTAAATTATGAGCTTGGTGGCGCAGTTGCAGTAAACAACCGCTTAGCTATCTATCCGCAGTTGCCAAACACCCGCCTACAGCCACTTGATGGTAACCGCTTCTATGTTGGCAACTCTACCGCTAAAGAGTCACTATGGGTTATGGAGCAATTACTTGCCAAGGCTGATACCTATCAAACATTTATGAAGAAGGCCATGGAAACGAACATTTTCTCCTACTACGGTGTTCGCAGCCAGCTAGAGGGCAATGACTATATAGTGCTGGTTAACAAGGTTGGTATCCTCGATGATGTTGATGGTAATAACCGCCATGACACCGGTATTATCTATAATACTAAGACCCATCGTGCCTACGGCTATTCCTTTATGACTACCACGGCATACGACAACACCACCGGCACTGCTCAAGCTGAGCACTCGCTCGATCTGATGGGCCGTGATGTCCTCCGCTTTGCTGGTGATAAGCCACAAAAACAAGTTAAAGCAAATAGCGATGCCACTCTATTTAAGGCTCAGCAAGGCCAGACTACTGAAAGCAAAGTCTTATACTAGGCCAAGCTTATTAACAGCGGTAAAATGCACCCTTCCGGGTGCATTTTTTAACGCAAGATTAATGAGTCTAGAACCATATAAACACGTGGTTTAGGCTCTCCGTGTCGATTGCCCTGCAGGCGTGCAATTTGCCTAAAACCAACTCTAGCGTAAGCCGCGATGGCATTTGTGTTGTCACCCCATGCTTCCAGCCATACCCCATTGTTATTTTCCATAACAGATTGGTGTGCAGCCAGGATTGCCCGTGTGTAAGGTGTCGCATTGCCTTGTCCTGTGGCTCCTTCATATAAACGGATGGCAAAGGTAGTCTTAGCGTTTGGTATCGCTGGCCCATCTTTACCTGGAGTACCGGGCCCCATCCAACCCATACCCATAAGCTTGAGGCTGCTATCACCAACTGATTTTACAAGCGGCAACGCCAAACGGCCTTTCTGCTGCCACGTCTCGATAGCTTCTAAATTGGAAAATCGACCATCTTTGTCGCTTCCGCAGAATTGCGCAACTGCTTCTTCGTGCGAACGTACTACAAGTTGGTTGGCTAAGTCTTCGGTGAGGCCTTGTACTACATGGAGGCCATGGTCACCGAGCCTATTTTGGGGCACTTCAGGCGGCAAAGGCTCTACTTTATCGAATAATTGTGTTGGATATTTGTCCATATGCCCCCCGCTCTTATATAACTCTATTATACGCAGCCAATGTTCAAATTTAGCAAGCTATAGCTAAAAAAGACCCGTACTATACAGAGTAAATTAATTACGAGAAGCACAAAAAATACGCAGTATAATTTACCACATGTATGCAAGAGCCGTGTTGACACCAATACAACAAATGCCACAATAGACGTTGTGCTTAAATAATAATGAGGAGGGTTTATGCCAAGGTTGAAGCTACGCGGAATTATTACACGAAAAAATCGTATCCGTATCACTACCCTTGGCGTTTCTTCACTGCTTTCTGCGCTAGCTCTTTTGGTTATTCCTGTTTTGCCTGCGTATGCCGACCAGAGCCCATCGGGATGCAACAGTAATCGTCTCAACGCCTCTATCATTAAAGACAAGACAGCTGTATTCCAAGGGGATACTATTACGTATACAGTAACGATATCTAATGCTAACTCTGGGTCTGATCTGGCCTGTGATATTACGAATGCCACGGTCAGTCTAACGCTACCAGCGGCTGACGGAACCCCTTCGGGCACGGTTATCGTTCTTGCTTCTGGTGTCGACTATCCCGCGGGCACAAGTATAACGGCGGTTGGATCTGCGCCGTATGTTGTAAATGTCAACCCAGGTGTTGTTGATATTGTGGCCCAAGTAAATGCCTCCGGTGCCTTACACGACGCCCCTGTAGACCACTCAGCCGCTATTGTAAAAACGCTCGGCACATCAGTGCTAACCGCTACCCCACCTTCCTCAGATAGCGAGGAGAGCGGCGGGTCGACAGTAGCATCGTCAACTATATCAGCGTTGCGTAACCCAGGCTTACCAAACACAGGCAGCCGTTACTAGACGGTATGAGGTACCGCAAGGTAACCTTTGGCTTAGTTTGTCTTGCAGTAGCGACTACGGGGATCTTGGGTTTTTTACGGATAGATCATGCTGTACGCAATATCCAGCTGGATAAAGCAAGCCAAGCTAAGTCTCAGGCAGTAGCGTCACATTCGTCTCTTCCAGCCAAAAAAACATTGCCCAAAATGTCACTAGACCCAGCTCCACCACGTCGCATAACTGTTGCTAGCCTGGGAATAGACACTGCAGTCATGCCTGTTGGTATGGACAGTGAGGGTGATATGGAAAACCCTAGTGAGCAAGGCCAGGCAGTCTGGTATAAGTATGGGTATTTGCCAGGTGCTATCGGCAACACTGTTATCGCCGGACATTACCTATATCACAGTAAACCAGCGCTGTTCTATAGGCTCAAGGAGTTAAAGGCCGGCGACATGGTTGCGGTTGAAAACACACACGGTCGTACCTTGCAGTTTAAGATTACGGATAGTTCGCCATATGATCCTTCGGCTCCCACAGATGTATTATTCGGTCCAAGCGATAAAGCACTCCTGCGCCTCGTCACGTGTCATGGAGCCTGGGATCGTGCCGCCCAACAGTATGCTGAGCGGCTAGTGGTTACGGCAGAATTTGTGCAGGAAGACGCAATAAATTAACTATACTGGCGCATAAAAGCGGCATCTTGGTCTAGTAGCTGCTGCCATGATGTAATTTCACCACGTTGGAGTTGGTCTAAAACCTTCTCAGAGTACGCAGTAACCTCCGAACGGTGCGTTGCTAAGATACGTTCAGCTTCAATGAGCGGGTAGCTATAGGTGTTTACCAGGTGGACCTGACCTTCCTGGAACGAGACCAGTTTATCGAGCGGGAGTTCATCAGCAGGCGGCATGCCCTGAATTTCACGGTATAGCTGGTGCCCCATAAAAGGACCTTGTGGTTTATAGAGCACTCCGAGGTCGCCGCAAGCTACACTGAGTGCAACTTTTTCTGCTTCCTTGCTTGGATATTCCTGCTCTGTAGCTTTCTGGCCGACAAGGCGGAATTGCTCGTCAAATAGAGGTTGAGTTCCGGTAATCGCAAGCCGACCCATTTCGCGCTCTTTGGCGGAGAAAACTTTGTAGGCTTCCATTTGGGTGACAAGCCAGTCGGCGCTCTTAGATTCGTCGATACCGCGGCCGTCGAGTTGATTGAGATCATGTGATTTACCGCTGGTTCTGGTAATTTCCACTGTCCGAGGTGCAAGCCCTAACGCAACTGCTACATTTGCGCCATCTGCGCCGACCATGCGACCATGATAGCCATTGTGAAACGACAATTCCTGATAACCTGGCTCCCAGGCAGGAAAGCCGCTACCATAAACTGTGTCGACGATCTCTAATGCAGTACAACCTATTTGCGCTGCAGCTTCTATGGCACGTTGCTCTTCAAAATTTTGACATGACGAAATAAACTCACTCATTGGTGTACTCCTTTGCTTATATTGATTACGGTGTGCGCCGCCTCAGTTTTACGCGACCTTACCATAAGAGTACAACAGCGCATGCAAAATAAATATTTGTTGTGCAAAAAATGCACAACTTCGTTAGAATAAGAGGCATGACAGTTGATATCGAAACCGTTAAGGGCTATTTTGCGAAGCTCGATCTAGAACCAGAAGTGGCAGATATTTACCTGGCGCTCCACAAGCATGGACCGCAGACTATTTCTGAACTGTCGCGAAGTTCACATGTAGAACGGACGCGATTATATCGCCTGATGGACACTCTAACCTCTAGTGGCCTCGTTGAGGTTGAGACACAATATAAGCGTAATGTGCTCCATGCGGCACCTATTGGTAACCTTGAAATCCGACTCAGCAAAAAAGAAGAACAATTACGCGACTTGCACGCTGAACTTAAGGGCCTAGAGCGTATGTTAAGCGTGCAACAAATGCAATCCGCATCTAGCCGGGTGCAATTTTACCAAGGTGAAGATGGTATTAAACAAATGATGTGGAATCAGACGAAAGCCCAATCAGAGGTCGTAGGAATGCTATACGAAAACATGCAAGCACGAACTAAACTGAGCTTCTTTGAACGTTGGGTTAAACGCTGCAACGAGCGAGATATGTATTTTCGCGGCATCATTGGTGACAATTTTATTAAGACGCAGCAGCAGTGGTATGGTGAACATAGCAACGAACGGCTTGCTCATTGGGAATCTCGCCTAGTGGATGATTCAGTCTTCCCTATCACACATTCAACAATCGTGTACGATGACACGACCGCATACTATAACTGGAAAGATGGTGAAGTATTTGGCATAGAAGTGATTAACGGCCAAATTGCGGCCACCGGCAGAGCGTTCTTTAATTTACTCTGGAATACAGCTCATCCTGTTGACGATCTAAAGGGCATTGAGGAGAAAAAATGACTCGATCCAACATTTTAGCTATGCGTTTGCAACGTCAACACATTATGGCCTCTAGATGCACGACGCCAGCAGAAGTAGTGATGTCTCTGGGCGCCATGCAAGCCCAGGATTATCTTGGCGCGCTATGGTCGGTTGGCTTGCGTCTACCTGGCTCTAAGGTGGAATCTATTGAGCAAGCCCTCTCCGCAGGTGAAATCGTTCGCACTTGGCCAATGCGTGGCACGCTGCACTTTGTCCCAGCCGCTGATGCTCGTTGGATGGTTAAGCTTATGGCGCCACGAGTAATATCGAGCGGTAAAGCCCGTGACCGTGCGCTCGGGCTAACCGAAGATACCTACGCAACTGGGCTGGAGCTATTTCGCGAAGCTTTGAGCGGTGGCAAACAGCTTGAGCGTTCTGAGATGATGGCTGTTCTGGAGGCACAAGGCATAACCACGACTGAGCAACGAGGCTATCACATCCTGTGGCGTGCCGCACAGGAGGCGCTCATTTGCTTAGGTCCTACGCATGGGAAGCAACAAAGTTTTGTTCTGCTAGATGAATGGGTTACAAAGCATCGGGATCTTAGCCACGAAGAAGCACTTGTGGAGATTGCTTGCCGCTACTTTATAAGTCATGGACCAGCTACGACAAAAGATTTCATGCGCTGGACCAAGCTTACGGCTAAAGATACTGCTTTTGCACTAGAGCAACTGTCTACCGAACTGGCGCCTGTTACTGTTGAGGGTGTGGAATATTGGATGTCGTCCGATGCCGAACCTACAAAGATGGGCGACCAAGCATACTTGCTCCCGGGCTTTGATGAGTACATGCTGGGGTACAGTGACCGATCACTTATTGTGACAGATGAACAACATCGGCTGATAGTACCGGGCAAAAACGGCATGTTTATGCCCACAATAATTATTGACGGCCGGGTAGCTGGTATTTGGAAACGGGTTATTAAACGCAAAGAAGTTATTATTACGTTGCAGCCTTTTGTACCGCTTAGTAAGGCAGACCTCCAGCGCATTGCCCAAGCGGCAGACCGCTATGGCGAATACCTGGGCCTTCCCGCTCTTCTACAAGCTGGCATATAGAAGTATTTAATGGTATAATAAGCTGTCTTTGTCAACCCTGGCAAGATGTGCGACAAGTAGAAGTGGGAATCGCTATGGGCAATGGCGATCTGACGTTCGGAACGATTATCTGCAGCCTCTTTTTGGCTGCGGACGTTGCGGCAGTGCAGTGGGCAGCTCGGCACAAGCAGATCAGCTCGTTCACCGACACGTTCATGGTGGGATTCATGTTCCTGCTGGTTGGCACAGCACCGCTTACGCGGGCTTTCCTTGCCGGCAATCGGAACATGCTCACCTACACCCTGATCGTGATCATCATCGGCTACGGAGCGCTCGCTTTCCTCCGTGGATTGTGGCGCAACTTCCAGTCCTACGACACTCAGTACCCCATCATCAGCCTCCGCTACGCCAACATCCGCACTTTGCTGAACAGCATCGTGCTGGCAGCGGTCTACGTACTGGGCCTGCTGGTGTAGCGCTTCCTCACCTATCCAACGATCCGAAGCGGCGGCTCCGATGCACGGCTACTATGCCTGTGTCGGAGCGCACGCCGATTAACACCCACCTATTCCTACTACATCTACTTGCCGCACCCTCACTTTGTTTTGTTACAATGGACGGGTAATGCGAATAGCACAGCCTAAAATTACCATTCATCAGACGTTCCAGCTGCTTCATCCAAAGCAGTTGGCTGCTGATTCATCTTTTGAGCGTGTCCATATTGCTCAAGTTACCGTTAGTGGTGTCCTATTAAAAAGCCTTAGCTTGGATGAATCGCTCTGCGAAAAAGTCCAGATCACTCAGTCTAACCTGGAGCACCTCGTTTTAGCTGACACGATTATTAGAGCATCTGACTTTTCGGCGACCAATTGTTCTAATGCAGGCTTGCGCCGTGTCCTTATTGCAGATAGTAGGCTGAGCGGTATCGATCTTAGCAATGCCCGCTTAAAAGATGTCACATTTGAGAACTGTAAGTTAGACATGGCCAACTTTAGGGCGGCAGTTTTGGAGCGCGTAGCCTTTAAGAACTGTAGTCTTCAGGCTACTGACCTCCAGATGTCCGAGCTCAAAGACGTAAGCTTTCCGGGCTCTACTTTAGACGGGACTCTTTTTGGCAATAGCAAGTTGCAGCGCCTTGACCTACGCGCTGCAACTCTCGGCGTTATCCATGGCATTGGCTCACTTAAAGGTAGTATTATTGACGAAGTTCAGCTGGTAGGCCTGGCGCCACAACTAGCAGCGAGCCTAGGCATAGACATCCAAGAATAAAAAAGACGACCCCGTATGTCAGGGCCGTCTTTTTGGTTTCAAAAAAAGTAAGGGGAGATTATTTGCTTGTAAGGCCGCCGAGAAGGCTACCAAGTGCAACTGATACTACTGCTGATACCGCTACGCCGACAGTTAATTCTGTTCCGCCCATATTAATTAATCTCCTTGTTTATGGTTATTAATCTGCAATGCATTGCGTACTTACTATAGCTTTGCGCTGGGCGTGGCAACTATGAAATACCTGACGCATGTCGTGTGAAGTATCGCACTGCTACAGATACTATTTGTGCAGGATAGGCAAAAATATACTGCGCGTGTAATTTTGGCTACGATTAGTATAGTTTCTAAACAAAAAGGTTGTGCTTGGCCATCTGTATACTCTATAATGCTTGGTAAGACAACGTGGGGATGTAGCAAAGCAATGAAAATACTGATGCTTGGGTGGGAATTGCCTCCACATAACAGCGGCGGTCTGGGTGTAGCTTGTTATCAGCTATGCCGGGCTTTAAGTACTCAAGGTGCAGATATTGAGTTTGTTGTGCCCTACAAAGCAGATCATGCTATTTCTTTTATGAAAGTCACCCCTGCCCACCCTCAAGGCGTAACAGAAGTTCAGCGTGCTGGCTCAGCCTACGACAGCTACAAGTACATCTATAAAGACGGTACTGTTAAGTCGATTGATATTTTTGGGCAGCAACAACTATACGAAGAAGCTGTCAATGACCTAGTTGCCAAAACAGAGGCTACGTATGATGTTATCCATGCGCACGACTGGCTGACATTCCGTGCTGCTCTACGAGCTAAGCAGCTCACCAATCTGCCTCTGGTAATTCACCTACATTCAGTAGAGCGAGATCGTGCTGGCGGTGGTTTTGGCAACCCTTTGGTTAGAGAAATCGAAGCTACAGCCATGCAGATGGCTGACCGTATAGTCGCTGTAAGTCAACACACCAAAGACATGATTGTTCAGGACTATGACATACCTGCAGATAAAATCGAGGTTGTCCATAATAGTATAGATAGAGAGATGTTCGAAGAACTGGACGATGCCAACGCCTATCGTTATCTAACGGCCCTCAAGAATCAGGGCTATCGCGTCGTGGTTAATATTGGTCGCCTTACTATGCAAAAGAATCTACCTAACCTACTGCATGCTGCCAAAGATGTTATAGAGCGTGTTCCTAAAACCATTTTCTTAATTGTTGGTAGCGGCGAACAATACTTTGAACTCATACAATTGGTGGCCAATCTCGGCATTAGCAAGAACATAGTCTTTACCGGCTTCCAGCGAGGCAAGAACTGGCGGGATGCCTATGCGATTGGTGATTTATTTGTAATGCCCTCTATTTCTGAGCCTTTTGGCCTTACGGCCCTGGAGGCTATCGGCTATGGAGCGCCGGTGCTTATGAGCAATCAATCTGGTGTTGCTGAAGTAATTCGTAATAGCCTTAAAGTTGATTTTTGGGATACGCGTGAAATGGCTAACAAAATTGCAGCTGTGCTGCAAAACGATAGTTTGCGAGATACGCTACACGCCAATAGCTTGGCAGAATACAGCGGACTTAGTTGGCAGCCATCTGCTAAGAAATTACTTGGGATTTATGGCCAGCATACATCTTTGCAAGGAACGATGTCATGAACAAGGCCATAGTTTTATATTTGCATGTTCATCAGCCATATCGCGTGCGTCACTACACTATTTTTGATGCAGGCGTTGACCACCGCTATTTTGATGCTCCATACGAAGACCGCACCAGTAATGAGCGTATTGTTCATAAAGTGGCCGAAAAATCATACTTGCCCACTAATCGCCGCTTGCTCCAATTGCTTCGTGACTATCCGGAATTTAAGGTAAGTTTATCAATCACTGGTACAGTTATTGAGCAGTTAGAGCGTTGGGCGCCCGAGGCACTTCAATCTTTCAAGGATATCGTTGCGACCGGGCGAGTAGAAATTGTCGCCGAAACATTCCACCACAGCTTAGCATTCTTTTACTCACGAGAAGAGTTCGAAGCTCAGGTCGCTATGCATCGTAAGAAAATTCAGGACACCTTTGGCCAAACGCCAAAAGTATTCCGTAATACCGAGCTAGCCTACAATAACGACGTCGCACAATGGGCAGACAAAGCCGGCTACAAAGGGATTTTAAGCGAGGGCTGGGATAAAGTGCTCGGCTGGCGCAGTCCTAATTACGTATATCGACCAAGCTACACTGAAAATATTCGTTTGCTCATGAAGAACTATAAGCTTAGTGACGATATCGCCTTCCGTTTTGGCGACCGCAACTGGGCAGAGTGGCCACTCACTGCCAGTAAATTTAGCCACTGGCTAGGTAGCACAGAGGGTGCGACTAATTTTAATCTCTTTATGGACTACGAAACCTTTGGTGAGCACCAATGGGACGAATCTGGCATCTTTAATTTCTTGGAGCATTTGCCTGGTGAATGGCTCAAGACACCAGATCATACCTTTATGACAGTCAGCGAGGTTATTGACGCTTTTGAGCCGGTTGATACCGTTGATATGCCCCACACGGTAACTTGGGCAGATACTGAGCGCGATCTTAGTGCCTGGCTGGGCAACACTATGCAGACCTCTGCTATCCAAGCCCTTTACGATCTTAAAGACCACATTTTAGCTACTGGCGACTTGGTACTTATAGAAGACTGGCGACGCCTACAAACATCAGATCACTTTTACTATATGTGCACAAAATGGTTTAATGATGGTGACATCCATGCGTACTTTAGTCCCTATGCTAATCCATACGATGCCTTCATTGCGTTCATGAATGCCTATCACGATATTCGGTTCCGCCTGATAGAGAAAGGAGTGGTACTCTAAATGGCACGACCAGTTATGCTCGGTAATGGCGCGCTTACAGTCGGCCTTAACGAAAAAGGCCTAGTGCACGATTTTTACTACCCTTACGTAGGCTTGGATAATCTAACTAATGCGCGCAGTGTGCGCCACAAAATTGGCATCTGGATAGATGGCGACTTCTCGTGGGTTGATGACGAGCAATGGCGGGTCGAAGTAGATTTTGAAACTGATGCACTCGTTAGTAATATTCATATGCATCACCCGCGCTATGACATCGAGCTGGTATTCACTGACTTTGTCGATACCGATTTTAACGCCTTTTGCCGACGCATAGAGGTAATAAACCACACACCAGATTACCACACGATGTATCTTTTTATGCATCAGGTGTTTCAGATATCTCGCGCTGGCCGTGCTGATACCGCTTTATTTGTTCCAGAAGAAAACTACATTCTCGACTACAAGGGTCGTTGTAGTCTCTTGGTGTATGGTCAAAATATCGATGGCACTATATACGACCAGTTCGCTATCGGCAACTACGGCATTGAAGGTAAGGACGGAACTTACCGTGATGCCGAAGATGGTCAGCTTTCTGGTAATGCCGTCGAACACGGTGGTGTCGATTCGGTTCTGCGTTTTACTTGTAGCTTGGCAAGTGGCGCTAACACCCAGATTGACTATTGGATTGTGGCAGCTGATTCACAATTTGGTGCCGAAAAAATTCACCACCAATTCTTATCCGAGGGTATTGAGCACCGTTTAGAGGTAACACGGCAATATTGGCGCGAATGGATCTCAACCGCTGCCAATACGCTGCACTCCATTGATAAGCCGTATTTGGACATCGTTAAGAAGTCTCTGATGGTTATTAAGGTACATACCGACAAGCGTGGCGGCGTTATCGCTAGCTGCGATTCGTCGATATATAACTTCGGCCGTGATTACTATAGCTACGTCTGGCCGCGTGATGCCGCATACGCCATGTGGCCGCTCATACGGCTCGGCTATCGCGAGGAACCGCGCAAATTCTTTGAGTTTTGTCGCGATATTATGGCTCCGGGCGGCTACCTGATGCATAAATACCAGCCAGACAGGGCAATAGGCAGCACCTGGCACCCCCTACTGCACGGTAAGCGCCGCGAACTGGCAATCCAGGAAGACGAAACAGCCACGGTCGTGTATATGCTCGGCGAATACTACGATCGCACTCAAGACAAAGACTTCGTGTTTAGTCTGTACAATACACTCGTTCAGCCTGCTGCCAATTTTATGAGCGAGTTTATCGATGAACAAACTCAATTGCCGCACGCCAGTTATGACTTATGGGAAGAAAAATTCCTTACTACAACCTACACCACAGCTATTGTCTACCAGTCGTTACTGGTAGCGGCTGACCTGGCTGAGGAGTTTGAATATCCTGATGATGCAGTTAGGTGGCGTGACGTAGCGGCTACTATCTTGGAAAATGGAAAGATATTCTTTGATCAAGATGCTGGCTATTTCCGCAAGGGCTACTTGCTGCAAGAAGACGGCTCTTTGCAATTTGATAACACCCTCGATGTCTCTAGCTTATATGGTGTTATGATGTTCGCTGCGCACGATATGGGACTGGAGTACATGGAGAGCACCATGCGCGCTATCGAAGACCGCCTGCTTGACGTTTCGCCTTCCGGCGGCAGCCCTCGCTATGAGCATGATCATTACTTTGAAAGTAATCCGGCACACAATGGTAACCCATGGTTTGTGACCACCTTATGGCTTGCGCAATATTACATGCGCCACAAAAAGCTCGACCAAGCCAAAAAATATATCGATTGGGCGCTTGCTCACACACTTTCTAGCGGTACACTATCTGAACAGATCAATCCTAACGACGGGACACCAATTGGCGTTAACCCACTCGTTTGGAGCCATGCGGAACTTGTAGATACCATTTTGGACTTATCTCGGATTAAGTAGGCTTGGCTCACTACCAAAGTCAACAAAAAAGACCGCTTCAGGAGCGGTCTTTCGTGCGGAGCGCTGTAGTTTAGCGCTTTGGAGCTTCGTTACGACCCAAGTTCTTCTTGGTTTCTGTGAAGATCACGTGCTTACGGAGCTTCTTGCTGTACTTGCGTAAGCTAAGCTTTTCAGGGGTGTTCTGAACGTTCTTTGTGGTGTAATAGATGCGCTCACCAGATTCTTCGCTTACTAAACCGATAATCTTGCGCTTTTCGCCTTTTTTAGCCATAAATTCTCTTTAGATACCTTTTATATAACCAATTCTTATCAATTCTAACAGATTAGACGTAGATTGTAAACTCTTTAGCTTTGCTACTAAAATGTAAAGTTATTAAACATCAACATTAGTACAATACCAGCTAGTATGGTGATCGTCCACCCAGCAACGCCAAGAATGCCCAGAACGCGGATTAACAGGGGCAGATCTTTGTAATTCTTACGGTGTATATAGCCATAGCCGCCAACTGTCATTAGAAACAGACCAGCCGGAATTGACACTGTAGCATAGCTCCAGCCAGCATTCGCTGGGTTAAAAACTATAATAATGCTTGAGCCGCAAAGAACTTGCGCTATGTATACCAGCCGTGAAATGCGTGTCATATCGCTAGTATAAGGGCTGAGCATATAAAAAGCGACCGTTTAAGGTCGCTTATAATCATATTGGAGCCACGACTGGGACTTGAACCCAGGACCCCTTCCTTACCATGGAAGTGCTCTACCGCTGAGCTATCGCGGCAATTCCTGTTAAGCAGGAACTGCGTAACAGGGTCTATTCTACCTTATTTTGAGGTTTTTCTCAAGCGGAATCTCGCTTAGCAGACTTGGTCGCTTGAGCCTTCTGGCATCTCAGTCACGACACTAACGCTAGTTGCACCGATTGCCGCAGCCACTTCTTCTGGTGTGTAACTTTTAAAATCTTCCATGCCTACGTCTGGCACAGAAGCCGGCTCGTTGCCTACAAAAATGTCTCTTAATGCCATAGTTTCTCCTTATATTTATTCAAGATCTGGCAGGCCTTCGTCTACAGTAACGATGTTAAGAACGAATTTGCCAGATTCACCTCCAAGCGCTCCCTGAACTTCATCTCTCGGGTAATTAAAGCCGTCTGCGAGAGGTGTTTCCGGCGGCACTTCTACCTGCCCTGCAAGTGGGTAATCTGTAAAACCAATCTCTTTGTTAGGACCTCGTCCAGACATACTGCAAACCTCCTAATGCTACTTAGTATACGCGCGTTTTGGCTCTTTACTATTAAATAGGTCTTTAATTCTGTAGGATCTCACTTCTATTACGTGGTTCGTCTTGTGCTTGTTGATCTTTAAAACGACAGTACAGTTCAAGCAGTGACTGATCAGAACTCCAAAATGCTTCGGAACTAGCAAACGCCAGACGGTATTGCTTTTCTAGACCGAGAGTCTGCCACATCTCTGCTGCATCACGTCGTGAAAGTTGCTCGTATGCGGACATTACATCACCAGCTACTAAGTCATCAAAGTTGCGACGATTATGTAGCGGCGTTTGTATAGTGGCAAGGTAGTCAGTAATCAGGGAATCCTTAAACTGGAGTAGCGTGGCACGTTGAGACATGGCGTGAAAGTTATCTAGTGTTGCTGCCGGCGCATATTCCAATACTGTCTCATCATCAATGTACAACCCGAGCCCGTTTAAGATAGCATAGCCATCGGGATTCTCGGCTTTTATGCCTGGTCTGTTCTCAAAAAGTACTCGTGTACGTGGATTTGTTTTTATGATTGTCTCGACGGTAAGATTGTCGCGGCCAGCAGGTATTTTCCATTCAAGAACAGTTTTACAGTATGCGCGTATAGAAGGGTTGTCAAGAATATCGAGTGCCGCATCGCAGGAACCCTTGCGTACGTTAAGCACTAGATTTAGTGGCTCAAGCGCGCCGAGAGGTCTATTTTCTTTCCCTTGGTCCAGGTGATTTAAATGCTCGGCAAGTATGTCCGTAAGCCCTTCTGTATGAGCGCGCTCGCTACCAAAACTAAGCCACCGCCTTAGAGCATATTGGACTTGCAGCTTGGGCATATCGACGTACTTAAAAAGATCAGGATTTTTACTAATTATACTAGTAACTTCATCCGGACCTAGAGGCCCTAACGCGTTTCCCCATTGTAGTGTGTCTATTCTGGCGGCATCCGCGTCTGTTAGGTTAGTAACATCTAAGTCATCCCATTTGCCTAGTTTGCCGTGGAGCTCCGCAACTGCCTTGAATACGGCATCACGGGCGCGAGGATGATACGATTGGCTTTGTTCCACAAGCTGGGCCAGATGGTACTCGGTCATTATGCGGCTAAATAGGTGGTTTATTGGAGCATCAGGACGCTTAAGTAGTACACAGTGGCTATCAATGAGGCCAAAGAGCTGCGCATTACCCTCGAGACTTGTTGAATGACTACCAAACGATATATCTGGGTGCGAGTCAAGAATAGCCTTAAAGTAATCCGGCGTGTTAACATTTAAGTCATTTATATACGCTGGATCAGTTGCTTCGATACTGCCCTCAGGTCTATCGATAAGTACGCCGCCTTGCTCGCTGATCACATCGTTAATTGCTTCACGAAGACTTTGTTTATCTCGAGGATACCGTTTGATACGGGGGTTAACGGTACCGATGCATTCTGGCTCATCATCTGGCATAAGCAGGGTAACTTCGCTGGATAGAGCGATGTTTCCAACCGCGAAGGTGTCATGGACGCTAAGGTTTACTACTTGCTCTGTCTGGAGTAGCGAATCCAGTGGCATTACCATGGCGTAACGTTTGTTATCCCAGTTTGCCATCTGATTAGAATGAGGCACACATAGGCCGCCGATGCTAAAATGGACTGTTGGCCGAAAGAATGGTACCTCATCGCGCTTAAATGGCGTCCGTGTGATATTTTGAGGGTCAAGATCGGCAATAAGATAGTCTGTCAAGAATGAATCCGTGGCGTGGACAACAAAAAGACGCTCAGTAAGAGCTCCATGTTCAACAGTATCTTCCTCAGGGAGAAATTCACGATTCATAGCAATATGTTATTATGACATATTATTGTAAAATTGTCAGTATTCTTGAC
>Ga0075364_10000701_pt1 | contig 17528 bp, 20 predicted proteins | sample EndMetdeltDD1764_FD_71517 | JGI IMG/M metagenome (GOLD analysis project Ga0075364, IMG submission 71517) | Populus endosphere microbial communities from Tennessee, USA - Endosphere MetaG P. deltoides DD176-4 | ecosystem: Host-associated > Plants > Roots > Endosphere | place: USA: Tennessee...
CGGCGTCGACGCCGACCTGCAGGCGAGGATCTTCGAGGGACCGGACGCCGGCGGGCTCACCGAGCGGCAGCGCGTGCTGATCACCGCAACGGACGAGTTCGTCATCACCCGATCGATGTCACCGGAAACCTGGGCAGCGCTTTCGGGTGTCCTGAGCCGGGCGCAGCTCATCGAATTCTGCACTCTAGCAGGGCAATACGATGCGTTGGCGGCCACCATGGCGACGCTGAAGATCCCGCTGGACTTCCCGGACTGACACCGGGAACAATCCGCTTCCTTACTGCGTTTGGCCAATTGCCAGACCTGATTGGGAAGGGGCATGTCGCATGGCCGCTGACTACGACGCTCCCCGCGTCACCGAATCCGATGCCGACGAGTCGCTGGAGGAGCTGACCAGCCGCCGCAAGAACGACGCGGCGACCGCGGTCATCGACGTCGACGACGGCGACGCCGCCGAATCGTTCGACCTACCCGACGCCGACCTCACCGGTGAAGAACTCACCGTCCGCGTAGTCCCCAAGCAGGCCGACGAATTCGTCTGCTCCAGCTGCTTCCTGGTGCATCACAAAGCTCGGTTGGCGCTGCGCAAGGATGGCCAGCAGTTCTGCACCGACTGCGTCTGACTATAGGTACGTAACCCCTAGGACGGTCAGGGACAACAGCACCGGAGAGACAGGCAGGGCCCACAGGAACGCCGCCCATACCTCCGACTTTTGTCGATACGACCGCCACCCCAGTGCGACGGCGACCGCGCCGACAACCATCGATACCGCCGCGACGACAAGCACCCAGGTGCTGACGCTTCGAGTTGCGATCGCAATGGAAATCCCGGCCAGCCACAGAATGTGGCCGACCACCAATCCGCCGATGCCGGCGACCCAGATCGCTCTCAAAAGTTGATCATGTGGCCGACGAGGCCGTGGAAGCATTCCTGCAGTGCCTCCGACATCGTCGGGTGGGTGTGGACGTTTCGGGCCAGCTCGTTGGCTGTCAGGTCCCATTTCTGCGCAAGGGTCAGCTCGGGCAGCAGCTCGGACACGTCGTGGCCGATGAGGTGCCCACCAAGAAGCTCGCCGTAGCGGCCGTCGGCGATCAGCTTCACAAAGCCGCTCGGATCACCGACACCGTGCGCCTTGGCGTTGGCGGTGAACGGAAACTTGGCGACCTTCACGTCGTAGCCCTCGTCGCGGGCCTGCTCCTCGGTGAGCCCGAAACTGGCAACCTGAGGCTGGCAGAACGTCGCGCGCGGCAGCATGCGGTAGTCCCCGAGCGGCAACGTCTCTGCGCCCCCGATGGTTTCGGATGCGACAACCCCCTGCGCCTCGGCCACGTGTGCGAGCTGCAGCAGCCCGGTGACATCGCCGATGGCGTAGATGTGCGGCACGTTGGTGCGCATGTAGTCGTCGATGCCGATGGCCTTGCGCTCGGTGATCTGCACACCTGCCTTGTCCAGACCGTAGCCCTCGATATTGGGGGCGAAGCCGATGGCCTGCAGCACCTTCTCGGCCTTGATCTCGTCGCTCTTGCCGTCCTTGCTGACGGTGACGAGGACCTCTCCGCCGTTGTCCCTGATCGACTCGACCTTGGTGCCGGTCAGCACCTTGACGCCGAGCTTCTTGAACTGCTTCTCGATCTCCTTGGAGACCTCGGCGTCCTCGTTGGGCAGTGCGCGTGGCAGGAACTCGACGATGGTGACGTCGACGCCGTAGTTCTTCAAGACGTAGCCGAACTCCATGCCGATCGCGCCGGCGCCGGCGATGACGATCGAGGACGGCAGCTCGCGCGACAGGATCAGCTCTTCATAGGTGACCACGTTGTCGGACAGCGACGTGCCCGGCACCAGCCGGGTGCTGCTGCCGGTCGCGATGATGATGTTGTCGAAGGTCACCGTCTCGGTGCCACCCTCATTGAGGTTGACCGACAACGTGTTCGGATCGGTGAACGTGCCGTAGCCGTGGATCTCGGTGATCTTGTTCTTCTTCATCAGGAAGTGCACACCGGCCACTCGGCCCTCGGCGACCTTGCGGCTGCGATCGAAGGCGACCCCGTAGTCGAACGTCGCCTCACCACTGATGCCGAACTGCTTGGCTTCCTTGGTGAAGATGTGTGCCAGTTCGGCGTTGCGCAGTAGCGCCTTGGACGGGATGCAGCCGACGTTGAGGCATACCCCGCCCCAGTACTTGGGCTCGACGACTGCGGTGTTCAGCCCTAGCTGTGCGGCGCGAATGGCCGCGACATATCCGCCAGGGCCTGCTCCAAGAACGACGACGTCATAGTGGGTCACCCGCCCAACCTTAGTAGGGGATCAACCCCACCAAACAGCGGCTTACTCGGTCGCAGAAGTAAATGCCATGGAGCACCGCCGCCCCACCCGTCGCGGCGAGCGGCGCCGACATCAATGCGATCGCCAGCGCCGAGACCAGCGGCTTGTCGTTCACCATCGCGGTCAGCACGCCGCCGACGGTGCAGACCGTCAGGAAGATCAGCACCACGAACTCCGTCGGCGTCTTGTCGAGTGCGTGGAACCACCAGTAGTAGAGGCCCAGCCCGATAGCGGCCGCGACGATCCACACGCCGGCAACGACGAGGACGAAGGTCCAGCGCTTCAGGTATTGGTAGGTGCCGGGCACCAGCTCTGGATGAGCCGGCGCTGGGATCGGCTCGGAGGGTGCGTCTTCGGTGAGATCCGGGCCGGGCTGGGCGGCCAACTCACCGGTGAAGATGGGTACGTGCGGCTGGGTCGGTTCGCCAGGCTGCATGTCGCGGTCGGTGTCTGTCGTTCCCGACGCAGTGCGCGAGGGATGCCACCCCAGGGGTGGGCGATGGCGGTGCGTTCCCTTATACGACTGGTTAGACACCGTTGACCACCTGGATTGCGACCAGGGCACCGAGCCACCCTGGCCCGATCGCCAGGATGAACGCACCAACGGCGGTCAGCCAGCGTCGGCCCGACAGCAGGATCAGCAGCATCCCGATCGCGCTGGGCACGCCGACGACGAGGGCGATGACGACATCAGGCCGGATTGTGGCGTTCACCAGCAGCATCGTCGCGATACCGACAATCTGGCCGACCGCGGCGCCGACGAGCAGGGCGCCGGCCAACAGCCACGCTCGCGGTAGCGGTATCACGCTTTCGACGATAACGCCGAGGTCAGTCCGGCAGCGTTAGGTGCGCGGCGTGCCGCCGGGAACGGGGCTCGTCAGAAGAATCCTGGGGGCCGGACCGAGCCCTCGCCTAGGCTCGCGGACGTGAGCGATTCCACGCCGAGTGTCGGGTCGCCGACGGAACTGGCGCAGGCGCTCGAGGGCACCGGCTACCTCGCCGACGACGGCGTGGCGATGGCCGTGTTCCTGGCGTTGCGTATGGGGCGCCCACTGTTCTGCGAGGGTGAACCCGGCACCGGCAAGACCTCCCTCGCGTCTGCTTTGGCCGAGGCGTTCGGTTTGTCGCTGATCCGCCTGCAATGCCATGAGGGCATCGACGCCGCGCAAGCGCTCTACGACTGGGACTTCCCGCGGCAACTGTTGCACCTGCGCACACTGGAGGCGGCCAGCGGCGGACATCTCGAGGCCGACGCCGCCGAACGCTCGTTGTACACGGAGCGGTTCCTGCTGGCGCGACCGTTGCTGCGGGCGCTGACCGAGGCGCCTTGCGTGCTGCTTGTCGACGAGATCGACCGGGCCGACGACGAATTCGAGGCGTTCCTGCTCCAGGTGCTCGACGAGAACGCCGTGACGATCCCCGAACTCGGCGAAGTGCGGGCGGCGACACCGCCGTTGGTAGTGGTCACCTCCAACCGCACCCGCGAGGTGCACGACGCCCTCAAACGCCGGTGCCTGTATCACTGGCTCGAACATCCCGACCTCGCCAGGGAAGTCGCGATCCTGCGCCGCCGCATACCGGGCATTTCAGCGGCCCTCGCTGAGCAGGTCGCGCGCGCCGTTCACACCCTGCGCGGCATGGAACTGCTCAAGCCACCTGGCGTCGCCGAGTCGCTGGACTGGGCACGCGCGCTGATTGAACTCGATCGCGATGTGCTCGATGCGCAGACCGCGGCGGCGACGCTCGGCGCGGTCCTCAAGTATCGGGAAGACCTCGAGCGCGTGGCCAGGGCGGGGCTGGACCGACTGCTGGCGGGGTGAGATCAGCGTGTCGACGGCGCCCGGTGATCCGCTGGTAGGGGTGGTCGGGTTCGCGCATGCCCTCGCGGCCGCCGGGCTACCTGTCTCGGCAGACGCCGTCGAAACGTTCACTCGGGCCCTGCGTCAGGTCGATCTGAGCGAACCCGGGCAGGTGTACTGGGCCGGTCGCGCGACCCTCTGCCGCAACCCAGATGACATCGGTCGCTACGACCTGGTGTTCGAGAACTGGTTCGGGCCAACGGTTTTGGCCCGTACACCGCACGGCGGGCAGCATCCGCAGCGCGCCCGCATCGCTGCGCTGAATGCCACCGGCGCCGCCGACGGCGGTGGGGATGCGCCACGACTGCGCGTCGCGGCGGACGACACCGAGATACTGCGGCACCGGGACATCGCCGAACTCTCCGCAGCCGAACGTGCGCACCTCGCAGAGCTCATCACCGCTCTGCGCCCACGCCCCCCGACTCGCCCCGCATTGCGGCTCCGACCGTCCAGGCGCGGTCCCGTCGACCCGCGCCGCACGCTGCGTCACATGCTCGCCGCGGGCGGCGAACCGGTGCGGCCGAGGCGCCACCGCAAGGCCACCCGGCCACGCCGGGTGGTGCTGCTGCTCGACGTGTCGGGTTCGATGAGCCCCTACGCGGATGCGCACCTGCGCTTCGCCCACGTCGTCACCCGCAGCAATCCCGCGGGCACCGAGGTGTTCTCGCTCGGCACCCGGATGACCCGGCTGTCGCGAGCACTGCGGGTGCGCGACGCGGAGCTGGCACTGGCCGCAGCGGGCCGGGCGGTGCCCGACTGGGCCGGCGGCACCCGGCTCGGCGAGACTTTGCGCGTTTTCCTGGACCGCTGGGGACGACGCGGGCTGGCCCGCGGCGCCGTCGTCGTGATCTTCTCCGACGGCTGGGAACGCGGCGAACCAGCGCTTCTCGCCGAGCAGATGGCGCAGCTGAAACGGCTTGCCCATGCAGTGTTTTGGGTGAACCCGCACGCTGGAGTCGAGGGCTATCTTCCGGTGCAGTCCGGCATCGCCGCGGCCCTGCCCTTCGTCGATCGTCTGCTCGCCGGCCACAGTCTGGCGACGCTGCAGGATTTGCTCGACGAGATACGGCGGGCGTGACTGATCCTGGCGCCGAACCGTTTTCGCCGATTCGGACGTTATTGGCCGCCGGTCAGAGCAGAGTAGGCGTATGCGCATCTCTGTCACCGTCGATGGAACGTCTTATACCGACGAGGTGGAGCCGCGGCTGCTCCTCGTGCACTATCTCCGCGACCGGCTAGGCAAGGTCGGCACCGTGGTCGGCTGCGACACCAGCAATTGCGGTGCATGCACCGTTCTTCTGAACGGCCACAGCGTCAAGTCCTGCTCAGTGCTCGCCGTGCAGGCCGACGGTGGCGAAGTTCTCACCGTCGAAGGCCTGTCCCGAGATGGGAAGCTGCACCCCATCCAGGAAGCCTTCCGCGACAACCACGCATTGCAGTGCGGCTTCTGCACGCCCGGCATGATCATGCAGACGCTCGACTTGCTCGCAGACGAACCCGATCCCGACGAGGAGACGGTGCGGCATGGCCTGGAAGGCAACCTGTGCCGCTGCACCGGGTACCAGAACATCGTGAGTGCCGTGCAGGATGCGGCGCGACGGCTGCGTGGCGCAGCCACCGACGACACCTCGGCCTCCGCTACTGCGAGCACAGGCGAAGCGAAACACGATGCGCTAGGCGGTGTGCGATGACCGCCACCGCCGAACCGGAAATCGGCCGGGCCCGGCTCCGCAAGGAAGACGAGCATCTGATTACCGGGCGAACCCGGTGGACGGACAACCTTGTGCTGCCAGGGATGCTGCATCTGGCGATTCTGCGCAGTCCTCTCGCGCATGCCCGTATCACCGGTATCGACGCGGGCGAAGCGCGCAGCATGCCCGGTGTCGTCGCCGTCTTCACCGGGGCCGACCTCGCCGCCGAGCAGGGAAGCTTGCCGTGCGCATGGCCGATAACCGAAGACATGAAGGCACCTCCTGCCCCGTCCCTGGCGGTGGACACGGTGAACTTCGCCGGCGAAGCGGTCGCTGTGGTGGTGGCACGAAGCGCCTACGAGGCACACGACGCGATCGAGAAGATCGACGTCGACTACGACGAACTTCCGGTCGTGCTCGACCTCGCGAGCGCGGCCGCCGACGGCGCGGACCTCGTACACCCCGATCTCGGTACCAATGTCAGCGCGGTGTGGACCTTCGACTCCGCGGAGGCCGGCACCGGAGGCGACGTGGAGGCGGCCATCCGCGACGCCGAAGTCCTTGTGCAGCGCACGTTCCGGCAGCAGCGGCTCATTCCGGCGTTCATGGAACCCCGCTCGGTAGTGGTCGACCCGACCGGCGCCCAGATCACCATGTGGTCCGCCACTCAGATACCCCACATCCTGCGGCTCATGCTGGCGATGACGCTGGAAATCCCCGAGCACAAGGTGCGGGTCATCGCCCCGGACGTCGGTGGCGGTTTCGGCGGCAAGCTACAGGTGACGCCGGAGGAAGTGATCGCATTGCTCGTCGCGCGCCGCCTCGCCAAGCCGGTCAAGTACACCGAGTCGCGAAGCGAATCCATGCTTGCGGCGCACCACGGACGCGACCAGATCCAGAAACTGACGCTTGCCGCCCGCCGCGACGGCGTCGTCACCGGCCTGAAGGTCGAACTGCTCGCCGACATGGGCGCCTACCTGCGGCTGGTCACGCCGGGCATACCGATCCTGGGCGCATTCATGTTCAACGGCATCTACAAGTTCCCGGCGTACCACTTCACGTGCACCAACGTGTTCACCAACAAGGTGCCCACCGACGCCTACCGCGGTGCCGGACGCCCAGAGGCGACTTTCGCCGTCGAACGGATGATGGACGAGCTCGCCACCGAACTGTCGCGGGATCCGCTCGAGCTTCGCGCGCAGAATTGGATCACCCACGACGAGTTCCCCTTCGACACCGTCGCGGGGCTGACCTACGACTCCGGTAACTACGAGGCCGCCACCGCCCAGGCGCGGGAGTTGTTCAATTACGACGCGTTGCGCCACGAGCAGGCCGAGCGTCGCAACCACCGCGACCTCGTGCAGCTGGGCATCGGGGTGTCGACGTTCACCGAAATGTGCGGCCTGGCGCCGTCACGCGTACTCGGCTCGCTGGCTTACGGTGCGGGCGGGTGGGAGCATGCGGCGATCCGGATGCTGCCCACCGGCAAGGTCGAGGTGGTCACGGGCGCATCGCCACATGGCCAGGGCCACGAGACGGCTTGGAGCCAGATCGTCGCGGACCAACTCGGAGTCCCTTTCGAGGATGTCGAGGTGCTGCACGGCGACACCCAGACCTCGCCGCGCGGCATGGACACCTACGGGTCGCGCTCGCTCGCGGTCGGTGGGATCGCGGTGGTGATGGCGGCCGAGAAGGTGATCGCGAAGGCAAGGCCCTTCGCGGCGCACATGTTGGAATGCGCGGAGGACGACCTCGAGTTCACCGGGGGACGTTTCCGGGTGACCGGCACCGAGAAGGCCGTTGGCCTCGCCGACGTCGCCCTCGCGGTGTTCGCCGCGCATGACCTGCCCGAGGGTGTCGAACCGAACTTGGATTCCGAGGCCACATACGACCCGGACAACTTCTCGTTCCCGCACGGCACGCACCTGTGCGCCGCGGAGGTCGACACCGAAACCGGGCAGGTGCGGATTCGCTCCTACGTATGCGTCGACGACATCGGGCACGTGATCAACCCGCTGATCGTGGAGGGGCAGGTGCACGGCGGCCTCGCCCAGGGCATCGCGCAGGCCCTGTACGAAGAGGCCGTGCACGACGAGTCCGGCACCCTGCTGTCCGGCTCGTTCGCCGAATACCTGGTGCCATCGGCGGTCGATCTGCCGTCGTTCACCACGGGACGGACCGAAACGCCTGCCACCGGCAATCCGCTCGGAGTCAAGGGGGTCGGTGAGGCCGGCACGATCGCGTCCACTCCGGCCGTGGTGAACGCGGTGCTCGACGCGGTGCGCCATCTCGGGGTGAGCGACATCGAGATGCCGTGTTCCCCGATGCGGGTCTGGCAGGCGATCCACACCGCCCAGGGAGGTGCCCGATGATTCCGTCGACCTTCGACTACGTCGCCCCGACCACCGTCGACGAGGCGGTGGCTGCGCTGGCGGCGGCCGGCGAGGACGCCAAGGTCATCGCCGGCGGGCAGAGCCTGATGCCGGTGCTGCGGCTGCGGCTGGCGGCCCCGACCGTCCTCGTCGACATCGGCAGGATCGACGAGCTGCGCGGTGTGCGCGAGGAGGGCGACACGCTCGTGATCGGCGCCATGACCACCTACTATGACCTGCTGCGCGAGCCGCTCGTAGGCCAGCACGCGCTGCTGCTCGCGGAAGCCACCCGCACCGTCGCGGACCCGCAGATACGGCACCGCGGCACGCTCGGCGGAGGGCTGGCGCATGCGGATCCCGCGGGCGACCTGTGTGCACCCGTGCTGGCGCTCCACGCCACGCTGACCGCCGCGGGCCCCGCGGGTCGACGCAGCATCAGAGTCGAGGAATTCTTCGAGGACTACTTCACTACCGCGCTGCACCCGGACGAAATCCTCGTTGACGTGCGGGTCCCGAAGCACACCGACTGGGGGGCACGGTATGAAAAGTTCAACCGGGTAGCGCAGGCCTGGTCGATCGTGGCGGTGGGTGCAACCGTCAAGGTCGACGGCGGGGTGATCCGTGAGGCACGGGTCGCGCTGACCAACATGGCGTCGGTGCCGGTACGCTCCCGTGGCGTCGAGGACGCGCTGGTCGGTCAGCCGGCGGACGCGGAAGTGATCCGGGCAGCGGCCGAGCACGCCGCCGAGGGCACCGATCCCATCTCCGACGGCAACGGTGACGCCGAGTATCGCAGCCACCTTGCGAAGATCCTGACGCGGCGGGCCGTTGGCAGCGCCGTCGGCGCCTGAAAGACCGTGATATCTCATGCAATTGGAACACCAGCTGTCCGTGGCGGCCCCTATCGATGTGGTGTGGTCCGCACTGCTCGATCCTGAACGGGTGGCGCCGTGTATGCCCGGCGCCACGCTCACCGGGGTTGACGGTGACTCGTTCACCGGCACCATCAAGGTCAAGGTCGGTCCGATCTCGCTGCTGTACAAGGGCACCGGCACGTTCACCGAGCACGATGAACAGGCCCGGCGAGTGGTGCTCAAGGGCGCCGCAAAGGACACGCGCGGCAACGGCACCGTGAACGCGACCATCACCATCTCGCTCTCCGAAGAAGGCGATCACACGACGGGCACCGCGGCCACGGAGCTGTCCATCACGGGCAAGCCCGCCCAGTTCGGCCGCGGAATGATCGCCGACGTCGGCGGGAAGATCATCGAGCAGTTCACCGCATGCCTGTCGGACAAACTCGCCACGCCTCTGACGGTCGGTGCCCCGAAACTCGAACCCGACTCCGTCGGCGAGGCGGCGACTACGGAGACTGAGCCGCTCGATCTGATCCACTATGCGCGGGACTCGGCCTTGCGGCGCCTCGGACCGGTGGCCGCGGCGGCCGCGCTACTGCTGATCGCTGTCGCCGTGTTGCGGCGCCTACGGTCGCGGGACTGACCCGCACACTCTTCGGAAATACGCCGTCGCCAGAATGGTTCCGTGGCTGACGACCCCTATCTCTGGCTCGAGGACATCACCGGCGATGACGCGCTGGACTGGGTGCGCAAGCACAACGAGCCCACGCTCGCCGACCTGGGCGGCGCGCGGTTCGAGCAGATGCGCACCGAAGCGCTCGAGGTGCTCGACACCGACGCCCGCATTCCGTATGTGCGGCGCCGCGGCGACTACCTCTACAACTTCTGGCGCGACGCCGCCAACCCGCGGGGGCTGTGGCGGCGCACGACACTCGAGAGCTACCGCACCGAGGAGCCGGAGTGGGACGTCATCATCGACCTTGACGAACTCGCGCGTGTCGACGATACGAACTGGGTGTGGGCTGGCCCCCACCTCATCGAGCCGGATCACTCCCTGGCGTTGATCAGCCTGTCACGCGGTGGCTCGGACGCCGCCATCGTGCGCGAATTCGACATGCGCACACGCGAATTCGTGAAAGACGGATTCGAGCTACCCGAGGCGAAGACACACATCAGCTGGGAAGACGAGAACACCGTGCTGCTCGGCACCGACTTCGGCGAGGGTTCGCTGACCGAGTCCGGGTATCCGAGGCTGGTCAAGCGTTGGCGTCGCGGACAGCCTCTTGACCAGGCCGAGACGCTGTTCAGCGCCGCGGGCACCGATGTCATCGTGGCGTCATCGGTGGACCGCACACCGGGCTTTGAGCGGACCATGGTGAGCCGGGCCGTCGATTTCTTCAATGACGAGGTCTACGAACTGCGCGGTACCGAGTTGATCCGCATCGACGCACCAACCGATTCGACGGTCTCAGTGCATCGCAACTGGCTGCTGATCGAGCTGCGCACCGACTGGTACACGGGCTCCGCCGACTATGTGGCAGGTTCGCTACTAGCAGCCGACTACGACGAATTTCTCGCCGGCACAGCACAACTGCAGGTCGTCTTCGAACCCGACGCGCATACCTGCCTGAACCACTACGCGTGGACGCGGGACAAGCTCGTGGTGGTCACACTCGTCGATGTCGCCAGCCACGTCGAGATCGTCACCCCGGGATCGTGGCAGTCCGAGCCGGTGTCAGGCATTCCGGAGAACACCAACACGGTGATCGGGACGACCGATGAACACGGCGACGAAATATTCCTCGACTCAAGCGGATTCGACACACCGTCGCGGCTGCTGCACGGATCGGCGGGTGGGGAACTGGAGGAGATCAAGCGGGCACCGTCGTTCTTCGACGCCTCGGATCTCGAGGTCAGCCAGCACTTCGCGACCTCGGATGATGGGACCGCTGTCCCGTACTTCGTGGTCAGCCATCGGCATGTGGATGGGCCAGGACCGACGCTACTCAGCGGCTACGGCGGTTTCGAGAACTCGAGCACGCCCGGCTACGGCGGCGTGCTGGGGCGGCTGTGGCTTGCGCGTGGCGGAACGTATGTGCTGGCCAATATCCGGGGCGGCGGTGAGTACGGGCCGACGTGGCACACCCAGGCGATGCGTGAAGGCAGGCACTTGGTCGCCGAGGACTTCGCCGCTGTGGCAAGGGATCTGGTTCAGCGCGGTATCACGACCGTCGAGCAGCTTGGCGCGCAGGGTGGTAGCAACGGCGGCCTGCTGATGGGCATCATGCTGACGCAGTACCCGGAACTGTTCGGCGCGCTGGTGTGCAGCGTGCCACTGCTGGACATGCGGCGGTTCCACCTGTTGCTGGCAGGTGCCTCGTGGGTGGCGGAGTACGGCGATCCGGACAACCCGGACGATTGGGAGTTCATCTCCAAATACTCTCCATATCAGAATGTTTCGGTGGACGGAGAGTATCCACCGGTGCTGATCACCACCTCGACGCGAGACGACCGGGTGCATCCTGGTCATGCTCGCAAGATGACCGCGGCACTGGAGGCGGCGGGCCACCCGGTGCAGTACTACGAGAACATCGAGGGCGGCCATGCCGGTGCCGCCGACAACGCCCAGACCGCTTTCAGGTCGGCGCTGATATACGAGTTCCTGCACCGTACGCTCGGGGGGTAGTGGTGCCGCCGTTGACCATCCCGCTGCGCTGCGGGATGGTGAGCGGATGGCCGATGTGAGCGGGACCTGGAACGGAAGGGTGATCGGCAGGTTTGGCGGCGCGGCCTATGACTACGTCGTGGAGCGCGAGTGGCTGGCCAGACCAGGCGGACTCGCGATGTGGAGCACCGACACCACACTGCTGTTCGACAGCATCCGGATGATGGGCCAGCTGCCGGACGGCTCGGCGGTGCTAGACGTCCCGTGTGGCGGCGGACTTGCGTTGCGAGGGCTGCGCAAGGACCAGCAGGTGCGCTATGTGGCTGCCGACATCTCTCCGGACATGCTGGCCCGGGCGCGGCGGCGGGCATCCGCGCTGGGGCGAGACGGCGTCGAGTTCGTCGAGGCCGACATCGAGCGGATGCCGTTCGGCGACAACGAGTTCGACTTGTGTGTGTCGTTCAACGGACTGCACTGCCTACCCAACCCGGCGGCGGCGGTCCGGGAGATCGTGCGCTGCCTGAGAACCGAAGGCCACCTCATCGGCGATGCCGTCGTCCGCGGCGCCGGATGGCGCCAGGATCTGATCATCGGGGCGTTCCAGCGCGCGGGGCTATTCGGGCCCGGCGGCAGCATGGACGAACTGCACGACTGGCTGACCGGCGCCGGGCTGCGGATCGAATTCCTGCGTCAGTCGGGGGCGTTGGTCCACTTCCGCGCAGTACGCGACTGACCGGTCGCTCAGCGGCTCGTCAGCACACCACGGCCGGTGATCATCGGAAGGTCAAGGAAGGTACGGATTCCCGGGGCCGCCGCACATACCGGCGCGATCGCGTGGATGGCATGCATGGCTGTGCCCAGACAGCCCTGATCAGTTTCGTCCTCGCCGTGGGTGGCGATCTGCGAATCGAGCACCATCGAGGGGCGACCCTCGACGGTCACCTTCCAGCCGCGGCCGGTCGGCCAGTTCGGCGCCTGGTCGTCGCCGAGGCGAGTGATGTGCTCGATCGTGAGCGCAGGCCGGCCGCCGATGACGGCGGTGTAGCCGAATCGCTGCGCCGCCACCGTCCCCGCCTCGATGCGCCCGGCCTTGACGTCGAACGCTTTCCCTGCGACCGCGACGTCTCGGTGGTAGACGAAATCGTCGATCGTCGCATCGAGACCGTCGGCCAACAGCATCAGCGGCGCGCGGAAGGTGACACCGGCGAGTGAGGCGTCGGCCATGGGGACCGGGTCGTCGGGCGCCTTGCCGAAGCCCATGATGTCGAACAGCATGTCGGCGCTGTCGTAGGTGGTGTAGTCCATCAACTCCTGGACCAGCAGGGTATCGATGCGCTGGAACAGCCCGGACATCGTGAGCGGCAAAACCTCTGCGGCCCAGCCGGGTTCGATGCCGGTTGCGTGGAAGGAGGATTGCCCGTGGGCGCACGCCGCCTCGAGCCGGTCGACCACCTTGGAGCCGAGGCTGCGCGGGTAGATGAGGCCGGTGACCGCCGTCGACACCACGTTCTTGCCGGATGCGAGTAGTCGGCAGATGTCGTCGAGCGCCCCCATCGGGTTCATCTCGCCCTGCGGCATGTAGAGCACGCAGTCCGCGTCGAGGGCGATGATCTCGTCGGGATCCTTGGTGGCGGTGACGCCGACGGTGTCGGTGCCACAGATATCGCCGACGTCACGGCCTGCCTTGGCATCGCTGTAAACGAGGGCGCCGACGAGCTCGAGGCCGGGGTGTTCTTGGACGGCGGCGACGGCGTGGCGGCCGACGGATCCGGTGGCCCATTGAATGACGCGCAACATGCTGAGGAGCTTACGGTAAGGGCGACGAGACCGTGCCAGACTTCTGCTATGCCGACTGAGTTCGAGACGCTGCTGTACAAGACGGACGGTCCCGTCGCCACCATCACGCTGAACCGCCCGGACCACCTCAACACCATCGTCCCGCCCATGCCCGACGAGATCGAGGACGCCATCGGACTGGCCGAACGCGACCCCGCCGTCAAGGTCATCGTGCTGCGCGGCGCAGGCCGCGCGTTCTCGGGCGGCTACGACTTCGGCGGTGGGTTCCACCATTGGGCCGACGCGATGAACACCGACGGCCGATGGGATCCTGGCAAGGACTTTGCCATGGTCAGCGCTCGCGAGACCGGGCCGACGCAGAAGTTCATGGCGATCTGGCGTGCATCCAAGCCCGTCATCGCCCAGGTACACGGTTGGTGCGTCGGCGGCGCCAGTGATTACGCATTGTGCGCAGACATCGTCATCGCAAGCGACGACGCGGTCATCGGCACGCCTTATGCCCGAATGTGGGGTGCCTACCTCACCGGCATGTGGCTGTATCGGCTGTCGCTGGCCAAGGCGAAGTGGCACTCGTTGACCGGTGAGCCACTGAGCGGAAAGGACGCCGCCGCAATAGAACTCATCAACGAGTCCGTCCCGTTCGAGCAACTCGAGGCCCGGGTCAAAGAGGTCGCCGACAAGCTCACCAAGATCCCGCTGTCCCAGTTGCAGGCGCAGAAGCTCATCGTCAACCAGGCCTACGAGAACATGGGCCTGGCGTCCACTCAGACGCTCGGCGGCATCCTCGACGGGTTGATGCGCAACACCCCCGACGCGCTGCAGTTCATCGACACCGCTTCCAACCAGGGAGTGCGCGCGGCGATCGAGCGGCGTGACGGTCCGTGGGGCGACTACAGCCAGGCTCCGCCGGAGCGGAGGCCCGACCCGTCACACGTCATCGAGCCGTGACAGCTCGAAAACGGGGATGACGCGGTCCGTCTTATCTTGATATCCGCCGAATCCCGGTGCGGTTTCGACGATTTGGGGGTATGCGGCATCGCGTTCGCCACGCGACAGTTCCCGCCCCTCGACATCGTAGGCATCCGTGCCGATCTCGATGTACGCCCGTGGATTGGCGCGCAGGTTGTGCGCCCACGCCGGGTCCACATCGGCACCGGCGTATGAGCCGACGACCATCACTTTGCCGTCGACGCAGAAGTACATCACCGGATTGACGCGTTCCTTGCCGGACTTCGCACCCGTGGTGTGCAGCAAAAGCAGGGTGGCGCCCTGGAAGGGACCGCCAACTATTCCCTCGTTCGCGCGAAACTCTTCGATGATCTGATTGTTCATCGGCACTTGGGGGCGATCAGCCATGTTCGTTGTCCTTCCCGTCAGCCCAGCGATTGGCGCTGCAGCCATGTCGCCAGACCTTCAACGTCCGGGACGAGTTCGCGGGTCCGCTCGAAGTCGGCACGATATGCCGGCAGCTTGGTGAACCAGTCGAACATCGTCTTCTGATCATCGTCGGAGCCCAGCGCCTCGAGCGGTAGTTCGACGAATCGTGCCGGCGCACCCAGTCGTTGGCCGAGCAATTCGGCGATCCGCTCGCCGGTCACCTCGTCGCCGGCAATCTCCACCGGCGCCGCATTCGGGTCACGCTCGGCGAGTAGCGCCGCGGCCGCCCTGCCGATGTCGCGCGCGGAGATCATCTGCAACGGCACATCGCCTGGCATCGGCAGTCGCACCGCCCACTCGTCGCCGTCGCGGCCGATCATGTACGTCAGGTTCTCCATGAAGAACGTCGGCCGCAGAATGTTGAGCGGGACCTTACCGGTCAGCAGCTGCTCGACCCGAGCCTTGCTTTCGAAATGCGGTATACCCGAGTGCCTTTCGGCGCCGCCGACGGAGCTGTACAGCAGGAACGGCAGCTGTGCCGCGTGCGCCGCCTCGCCGATGATCTGGCCGTGCGCTACCTCGCCTTCGGTGCCGCGTTCGCCGGCGAAGGTTGTCATCGCAAAAGCGGCCGCGGCGCCCTCGAACGCACGGCGCACCGAGTCTGGAGCTTCGAGGTCTGCCGCAACCACTTCGACACCTCGTTCAGCCAGGGCCCGTGCCGCGGCACCGTCGGTGTTGCGGGTCAGGGCTCGCACGGCGATTCCGCGATCTAGCAGCGCCTCGACGGTCGCCGATCCCTGTTGGCCGGTCGCTCCCACAACCGCTACCGGTGCTGAAGTACTCATTGTCACTCCTATCGTGTCTAGCTTGTCGCGTTTCTCAACGATTGTCTACTTTTGTCTATTCCACGACGGCGGAGGTTTGTACGATGACACCCGTGAGCTCGGATCCTGCGCTTCAGGCGCCTACAGCCGAGGAAGGCGTCGAGCGCAAGGGCCAGCGCACCCGGCGCCGGATCCTCGAGGCCGCCCGGGGCGTGTTCGCCGACCTCGGCTATGAGCGCGCGACGATCCGCGGCATCGCAGCCGCCGCGGGCGTCGACAAGTCGTCAGTCATCCAGTACTTCGGCACCAAACTGAACCTGTTCCGCGAAGCGGTGCACTGGACCATCCCCGTTGCCGACGCCATCGCCGATACCCCTGAGCAGACGGCCGAGAACCTCGCGCGCGGAATGCTGGCTGCGTGGGCCGCCGACCCCAACAGCCCCATGGCCGTTCTACTGCGAGCAAGCATGACCAGCGAAGACGCCGCGGACATCCTGCGCACTCACATCACCTCGAGCGCCACTCCCACCCTGGCCACTGCGATCGATGCACCTGATGCGCGGCTGCGCGCTGCCCTTGCGGGCGCGATGTTGATGGGTGTCGCCAGCCAGCGGTACCTCCTCCGGATGCCCGACATCGCCGACGTCGACACCGACGAAATCCTGCGGATCATCACGCCCGCCCTGCGCGCCTTGATCGACCCCTCGGAATAAAAATAGACAGTTGTAGAGTTTTCTCAGGCATCTCATACCGAAGGAGAACTCAGATGGGCCTGTTTACCGAGAAGGAAACGGAATACCTGCAGCAGCAGCCGCTGGGACGGCTGGCGACGTCCGGAAAGACGGGCATGCCACACGTCGTGCCGACGGGATTTCATCTTGACGCGGAGACCGGCAACATCAAGATCGGCGGACATTCGTATCGTGGCCAGAAGCGGCTGTATATCCGCCATCTCCAGGTCAATCCGAATGCCGCGTTCGTCGTCGATGACCTAGTCACCGAGCCGACGTGGACGCCCCGCGGGGTGACCATCAAGGGCCCGGTCCGGATTCATGAATCGGGCGGCGAAGCCCTCGGGCCGGGTTTCGGTCCACGCTGGATCGAACTCACCCCGCACTGGGTCTCGTCGTGGGGCATCGACGCCGACCCATTCGCGGCGCCGACGCCACCGCGCAAGCTGGCCAACACCTAGGAGGAACACATGACGTTCGATACACCCAACGGGACGAAAGGCGCCCGTCAGCCGAGTGCAGGGCGACTGATGAAGTGGCTCAACGCGTTTGCGTCCAACCGGATCCGCAAGAGCGGCAAGTTCATGGGCGGTATGAACGCACTTGTGCTGACGACCGTCGGCCGCAAGAGCGGCGCTGAGCGCAGCACTCCCGTCGGCTACTTCCCCGGCAACGACGGCAGCTGGCTGATCGTGGCATCCGCGGCAGGTGCTCCGAAGAACCCGGCGTGGTACTACAACATCGGTGCACATCCCGACAACGTGCGGATCGAACTTGCCGGTCGCAAAGTGGACGTGACCGCCGAACAGCTTCACGGCACGGAGCGTCAGGAGGCTTGGCGGCAGATCACTTCTGCGGCATCGCGTTTCGCGCAGTATCAGGAAAAAACCGACCGCGAACTGCCCATCATTCGGCTAGTCCCCCGGCCTTAGTCGGGTCGTCGCCGGAACGAAGGTCGAGCAGGGCATCCAAGTCTCCGATCGCCCGCAATGTGTCGTTGAGGTGCGTACACGTGCTGGTGCCGACGAACTC
>Ga0075364_10000704_pt1 | contig 17519 bp, 17 predicted proteins | sample EndMetdeltDD1764_FD_71517 | JGI IMG/M metagenome (GOLD analysis project Ga0075364, IMG submission 71517) | Populus endosphere microbial communities from Tennessee, USA - Endosphere MetaG P. deltoides DD176-4 | ecosystem: Host-associated > Plants > Roots > Endosphere | place: USA: Tennessee...
GGCCTGACGCCCGCCGCTTCGAACGCGGCGAGTGCGAAGACGAGTTCGACTTCCGACACGCAGTGGACGGCTACGTCGCGCGCCTGTGCGTGCGCGGCTTCGATGAAGGCAGCCGCGTCGTCGAAGCTGGGCAGGGCAGCTTCGTGCAAGTGCAGTTTGCCTGGTCCCAGATCCCACGGCCCTGCTTCGGTCTCGGCGAGCGACAGCGCTCCTGCCAGCATGCAGCGCTGCGCTAGCGCGCCGCCATCCATCTGCGCCGCGAAATGGCGTGCCATTGCCGGGTCGTTCGCGGGCGACATGTCGGTCATCCCGGTCAGGCCGAAGCCCGCGAGTTCGCGCGAGAGCGCGGTAAAGTCGGGTGGCGCGCTGCCCAGCGTCTCGCGCAGCCAGCGGTCTTCGTCGAACAGCCGGCCGGTGAAGCCGTGCCGCCCTCGCTCGAGTCCGGGCGGCGGCGCGGCCAGGGTGAGCAGCACTTCCAGCGCGCGTGAATTGAGCAGCCACATCCGCCCCGAGCGGTGCTGGATGCGCAGCGGCCGATCGCGGACGAGCGTGTCCAGCGCCGGCGCTTCGGGCAGCCCCATCACGCTTTCATGATAGCCGATGCCCCGAATCCAGCCATTTCCGGGCCGTCCCAGAACTCTTGCCAGATCGTCGGCGGAGTTGACCTCCGGAGGGCCGCAGATAACCGATGCACCGCGCACCGCCAGCCCGGCGAGGTGGATATGATGATCGTGCAGGCCCGGAAGCAGCGCCCCGCCGCGTGCCTCGATCACTGCCTCTCCCGGAAGCGTGGCCAGCTGGCCGATCTGGGCTATCCGGCCCTCGGCGAGCCGCAGGTCCGCGAGGCCGAGCCCCCAGACCTCGGCCCTTCGGATCAGCAAGGCGCGGCGGCGCCGAGCCAGGCGGCATTGTCGGCGCCGAGCGGACGCAGCTCGTCCTGGAGTGCGCGGGGACGGTAATGGGGGAAGGGCTGACCCTCGGCCGCGCGCCAGGCACGAAGCTCGTCATCGAGTGCAGCCCGGTCATAGGCCCGTTCCTCGGCCAGCGCACGCGCGACGCAGGCGCTGAGCGCGAAGCCGATGCGCTGCGCTTCGCCGCTTTGGTAGGCCCGCCAGCCCTCGATCGCCGCCAGTATCCCGGTCAGCGGATCGGCGATGGCATCGCCGACGTAGCCGACATCGCCCGTGACATCGAGGATGGCCCGGCTGAGCCCGCCGGCAACCCCGCAATCATGGCCGATGCCCACCCAGTTCGCCGCGTCGCCGGTCGCGCCATGGCCGGTTACGGTCAGCCAGACGAGGCCCGGAACCTCTCGCACCAGTGCATTGGCGTCGATGCCGAGCTGGAGCAGCCCGCGCACGCGCGCCGCCTCGATGACGATGTCGGCGCGGCGGATCAGCGCGATCAGCTCGGCCACCTGGCCAGGATCGGTGAAGTCCATCTGGACGCTGGCCTTGCCCTGGTTGAGCAAGCCGTAGAAATGCGGATCATATTCGCGCATCCGGTCGGGGCGCGTCTTGCTTTCGACCTTGACCACGCGCGCGCCGGCGAGGTGGAAGAAATGACCCGCGAGCGGCCCGGCCCAAAGGCTCGACAGATCGACCACCAGCGGCGCTTCGCCTACCAAGCGCTCGCGCCGTCCGCCGCGTGCCAGCACTTGCGAGGGGGGAGAAGCCGGCACCTCGTCGATCCCGGCGAGCGCGAGGCCGAGATCGCGGCCCAATGCAAGCAGATCGCGCCAGTCGCGTGCCCCGACCGCAGCGGCAATGGCGGCTTCGTCCTCTACCAGGAAGTCGGCGTCGCCGAACAGCGCGGGCAACAGTTCGTGATCAATGTCGCGGCTGAGCGTCAGCGCGATCCAGCCGTCGCGCGCGTGCAGCAGCTTGCTCTTGCCGCCGGCAGCGATCCGGCCGGGCACCGGGAATCCGCGCGGCGCGACGCGTTCGGCCATGATCGTGGCGCCCGACATCGCGGCGATGGCAGGGCATCCGGCCGCATCGGCAAGCGTCTGCAACTGCCGGTCGAACCACCGCGCCAGCGGGATCGCCAGCAGGCCGGAGCTGTCAGTCGGCAAGGATCTTCTTCACCTCGCGGCGCAGCAGCTTGCCCATCTCGTTATAGGGCAGCTCGGCCACGAAGACGATCTTGTCGGGCAGGCGCGAGGAGCGCAGGCGCCCGCGGATCAGTTCCTTGAGCTCGCCTTCCTCGGGCGCGGCCTGGCCTTCGCGCGTCACCAGCGCGAGGCCGATGCCTTCGCCCCATTCGACCGAGGGGATCGCCGCGGCGCAGGCATCCAGGATCGCCGGGTGCGTCATCAGCACGTCCTCGATCTCGCCGGGCGAGATGTTCTCGCCGCCGCGCACGATCACGTCGTCGGCACGGCCGGAGAGGAACAGGTAGCCGTCCTCGTCCATGTAGCCGGCGTCACGCGTCGGGAACCAGCCGCCTTCGATCAGCGCGCTCTTTTCCTTGTATTCGCCCGATACCTGGTCGCCGCGCACGTAGATTTCGCCCGGCTCGCCGGGGGGAAGCGGATTGCCGTTCTCGTCGCGGATCTCGATCTCGACGGTCGGCAGCGGCTGGCCCAGCGAGGACAAGCGCGCGCGCACCTTCGGATCGTCGGAGGCCAGCGCGGCGCGGTGTTCGTCCGGTCCCAGGAGGGCGACGGTCGAGCTGGTCTCGGTCAGCCCATAGGCGTTGGTGAAGCCCGCGTCCGGGAACAGCGCCAGCGCACGCTGGATCACTTCCAGGGGCATCTTGCCGCCGCCGTAGGCGATTGCGCGCAGTGTCGAGACGTCGGCGGACGCGCCGGCGTCCATCGCTGCGATGATGCGTGTCAGCATAGTCGGCACGACGAAGGCGTTGGTCACTTTCTCGGCGGCGACGAGGCCCAGCCACGCCTCGGGCTCGAACGCCGGCAGCATGACGATGCGGCGGCCCGCGTAGATCGAGGACATCAGCGCCGAAATGCCGGCGATGTGATAGGGCGGCACCACCATCAGCGCCGCGTCCTCCTCATCGGCGGAGGCGAACTCGACCGTGCCCAGGATATAGCCGAGCAGGTTGGAATGGCGCAGGATCGCCGCCTTGGGCGCCGCGGTCGTGCCGCTGGTGAACAGCTGGACGGCGATGCCTTCGCCGGGATCGTAGACGCGGTCCTCGCTCTCGGGCACCAGTTCCTGCGTCTTCAGGACGAACTCCTCGCGCGACAGCACCGTGTGGGCCTGGTCGCCCGCGATCCGCGCCACGCGCTCCTCGTCGCCGACGACGAGTGCGGGGGCGATGCGGTCGAGCAGGCCGGCAAGGTCGGCATCGGCCAGGCGGTAGTTGAGCGGGCAATAGGGCACGCCGGCCAGCGCAGCGCCGAACAGCGCGATCACCGCCGCTTCGCTGCTTTCGTCGAGCAGCGCGACATATTGTGCTTCGCTCTGCTCGATCAGCTCGAAGGCGCCGCGCGCGGCGGCCAGCAGATCGCCGTAAGTCCAGCGCTTGCCCTCGCAGACAAGACCGATCCGATCGGGAGCGGCCTCGGCCGCCATCTCCAGGAGAAGCGCGATATTCATGCTGTCAGCGGTGCTCCGGGATCAGTCCGAAGCCGGCAGAGGCTTGGCGTCCTTGGTCACCAGCGCGATGCCGTCGACCGAGAGCGAGCCCTTGCCCGGCTTGACGCAGAGCAGCTCGAACTTGCCGTCGGCATCGACGTAGCGCTTGCCCATCAGCGTGCCGGCAGCAAAGTCGGCAGCGAGCGGGGCAGGGACAGCGGGCTTGTCTTCGCCCATCGGGGCACCGCCGCACTCGATCGTGCCCTCGCCGGCACGGATGACCATGACTTCGGTGTCGCAGGCGGCGCTCTTCAGACGTGTACCGGGTTTCATATAAAGCATCCTTTATGCGGCCCTTCACAGGCCCCTATATATGGTTGCGATCCAGCGAACGCATACGCCGCCCATAGGCGTTGGAGCCCGATGCAATCAAGGCCCTGTGCCGACAAGCCCGAATCGATACCCTATGTAACGATTTTTAGGCCCTCTTCCGCGGTCGAATTGCAGAAGCTGTGATGAATGTTGCGTCAATTGCAATTGACGTGCACCGCAGCATTTGCTAACCTTGGTTAGTAAGAACGGGTTCAAGAGGCACGTTTCAGACATTTGTCCAAGCTTAGTTTCGAACGGAGATTCCCCCATGAAGAAGTTTGCTATCCTTGCCGTCCTGGCCGCTGCTACGATCGCTCCGGCCACCTACGCCGCTGAAACCTCGCAGTCGGTGCGCGCCGCCACCGAAGGCGCCGGCGTGCAGGTCGATGCCGGCAAGATGCTCTATGGCGCCGGCGGCTATCGCATCGCTTCGGTCTATCGCGTTACGTCGGAAGGCGCTCCGCAGGTCATCCTCGACGGCAAGCTGGTCACCGTTCCGGTTACGACGCTGAGCGAAGTCGACGGCAAGCTGACGACCTCGCTCAGCAAGCGCGATCTCGCTCGCAGCAAATAATTCCGGCTGAACAGCACGGAGCAGGAAGGGCGGCGCCTTGCGCCGCCCTTTTTGTTTGTGCCGCCATTCTCCCTGTCTGAGGGCGGTTCGCGCGAAGTCGCTCACTCCGCTGCCTCAGCTGCCGCCGTCGGCTTGATCTCGACCACGATATCGCCGGCCCGCAGCATTTTCGCCGCCTCTTCCCAGAAACCGATCGCCACTCCGCCGCGGTAGATGCGCAGGCCCTTGCCGCCGCCGGTCAGCCGGTCGAGCGGGGCGCCGATCTCCTCGGCCGCGACCGGCCGCTCGACGAGCTGCACCCGGCCCGAGACCGAGGCGAGATCGGCCAGATAGTCGGCGATATGGCTGCCCTGCGCCGAACCGGCGAGCAGCAGCCCGGTGAAGCGCACCGGGTTGATCACGTTGTCCGCACCGGCCTGGCGCGCCAGCAGCTCGTTGTCCTCGGCGCGCACGACCGCGCTGATCGGGACTTCGGGAGCGAGGTGGCGGACGGTGAGGACGATCAGGATCGACGTATCGTCACGCCCGGCCGAGACCAGCACCGCCTTCGCATTGGCGATGCGGATCGCAGTCAGCGTCTCGTCGCGGGTAGCGTCGCCTTCCATCACGTTGCAGCCCAGCGCTTCGGCTTCGGCGAGGCGGGACGGATCGCGGTCGAGCACCACGATGCAGCGCGCGTCGGTGCCGCGTTCGATCAGTTCGCGCACCGCGTTCGATCCGCTGATGCCGAAGCCGAGCACGGCGATATGGTCGGTCAGCGCTTCCTGAATGCGGGCCATGCGCCATTTCTCCCAGCTTCGCTTGATGATGAAGTTATAGGCCGTGCCGACGAAGATGAAGAGCACGGCGAAGCGGATCGGCGTGACGATTACCGCCTCGATCAGCCGTGATCGGTCGCTGATCGGGGCGATGTCGCCGAAGCCGGTCGTGGTGATCGAGATCATCGTGAAATAGATGACGTCGAGCAGGCTGATGCTGCCGTCGTGACTGTCCTTCAGCCCGTCGCGGTCGAGCCAGTGCACCAGGACGACGAAGGCGATGAGCGCGCAGGCCGCGCCCAGCCGCAGGCCGAGATCGGCCCAGACCGGGACCGCGATCGCGCGCCGCAGCGGCCGAAAGAGCAGGTTCGGCCGCCTCGGCTTCACGCGGCGTCCTTCATTCCGCCGGAGGCAACTGCTTTGCCGGATCGACGGGCTCGGCATTGCTGCGCAGCTCGAAGTGGAGCTCGGGCCCCTTGGCCTGGCCGGTCTTGCCCGACAGGCCGACGCGCTCGCCCTTGCCGACGTCCTCGCCCTTGGTCACCGTGACCTTGCTGAGGAAGCCATAGGCCGAATGCCAGCCGTCGCCGTGGTCGATCACGACGACCTTGCCGAACTGCTTGCGGCCGTCGCCGGCGAACAGGACCTTGCCCGGCGCCGCGGCGCGAACCGCGGTGCCCTCGGCGACCTTGATGTCGATGCCGTCGTGATAGTCGCTCTGCGTGCGCGCGGTGAAGCCGCGGCGGACCGGACCCGAGACGGGCCAAGCGAAACGGTCCCTGGCCGCAGCTGGCGAAACAGCGGCGGCGGGCTTGATGATCGTCGGGATCAGCAGCGTCTTGCCGGGGGTCAGCGGCGCATCGGTGTCGAGCCCGTTGGCGACCGCGATGTCCTTCCACGGCACCGCATACTGGTACGAGACGCTGAAACCGGTGTCGCCCTTGACGACCTTGTGCTTGCGCGTGCGCGGTATCTTCAGCGTCTGCCCGGTGCGGACGGCATAAGGTTCCTTGAGGCCGTTGGCTTCGGCGATCAGCACCCGCGGCACCTTGGCGCGGTTGGCGATGCCCATCAGCGTCTCGCCTTCCCTGACGACGTGCTCGGTCTCCTGCTCGGGCGGCAGCGGCTCGGCGGCGGCCACCAGCAGCAGTGCCAGCGCGGGAAGGAGCGCGATGCGCTTCACGACGCGTAGCGCTCCGCCAGGCCGCGCAGCGAGGCTTCGTGCGTGAAGTCGAGCTGGAGCGGCGTCACCGCGATGAAGCCGTCGGCGATAGCCTCCAGGTCGGTCTCGTGCCCGCCGGTATGCTCGATGCCGTGCAGGCCGAACCAGTAATAGGGAAAGCCCCTGGGATCGGTGCCTTCGACCACCGACCCGCGCGCATAGTCATGGAATCCCTGGCGTACCACGCGAATGCCCTTGACCTCCCCTTTCGTTATCGGCGGGAAGTTTACATTGATAAGGGTGCGTTCTGCAAATGCCGTGTCGAGCAGGGGCCGCAGCACCTGGGCGCCCCAGCCCTCGGCGGCATCGAACGACACGCCGTGACCCAGCCCTTCCTTCGAATAGACCTGGCTCAATGCGACCGAACGGATGCCCGCCAGCGCGCCTTCGAAGGCGGCGGAAACGGTGCCCGAATAAGTCACGTCGTCGCCTAGGTTGGCACCGCGGTTGACGCCCGACAGGATCAGGTCGGGCGGGGCGGGCAGCAGCTTCTTGAGCGCCATCGTCACCGCGTCGGTCGGCGTGCCGGTGATCGAGAAGCGCCGTTCGGCATGCTGGTGCAGCCGCACCGGCCGGTTGAGCGTCAGCGAATGGCCCGCGCCCGATTGCTCCTCGGAAGGCGCGCAGATCCAGATGTCGTCCGAAAGCTGGGCGGCGATCTTTTCGAGGACGTAGAGACCCGGCGCGTTGATGCCGTCGTCGTTTGAAAGGAGGATGCGCATCGGGGGAAGGGGACTTTCGGAGGTCGGCCAAGTTTACACAAGGTTGACAGGGTTGACACTGTCCAGGGAGCATAATTCGGGGGAGCAAATCAACGCGAAAGCGCGGCTGCAAACGGGGACGGGCGGTCTGCACCTGTTATGAAGCGTCGTCCTTTCCCGGATGATCGAGGCAACTTTCGATCGCGGCGGCACGGTGCAATCGGCGTTGCGCAAGGCTGCGAATAGTGGGGACTGCGGGCCCGGTTTTCAACTGTCCGGAACGAGCCGCCGGGTCCCGCCCATATAGGGCATAAGCGCCGCCGGCACCTCGACCGAACCATCGGCCTGCTGGTAGTTCTCCAGCACCGCCACCAGCGTCCGCCCGACCGCCAGGCCCGAGCCGTTGAGCGTGTGGACGAACTCCGTGCCTTTTCCCTCGGCCGGGCGATAGCGTGCGTTCATCCGGCGCGCCTGATAATCGCCGCAAGTCGAGATGCTGGAAATCTCGCGGAAGGCGTCCTGCCCCGGCAGCCAGACCTCCAGGTCGAAGGTCTTGCGCGCGGTAGCGCCCATGTCGCCCGCGCAGAGCAGCATCTTGCGGTAGGGCAGGTCGAGCGCCTGGAGGATCGATTCGGCCGCCGTGGTCATCCGCTCATGCTCGGCCGGCGAATCCTCGGGACGGCATATGGCGACGAGTTCGACCTTCTCGAACTGGTGCTGGCGGATATAGCCGCGCGTATCCTTGCCCGCCGCGCCGGCCTCCGAGCGGAAGCAGGGGGTGAGTGCGGTCATGCGGATGGGGAGGGCGCTCTCGGCCAGGATTTGCTCGCGCACCGCGTTCGTCAGGCTGACTTCGGCGGTGGGGATCAACCAGCGGCCATCCGTGGTGCGAAAAAGGTCGTCGGCGAACTTGGGAAGCTGGCCGGTGCCGAATACCGCCTCGTCCCTCACCAGCAACGGCGGCGCGCATTCGATGTAGCCGTTCTCGCCGGTCTGCTTGTCTAGCATGAACTGCGCGAGCGCGCGCTGCAGCCGGGCCATCTGGCCGCGCAGGAACGTGAAGCGCGCGCCCGAGATCGCCGCGCCGGTCTCGAAATCGAGGCCCAGTGCCGGGCCGAGATCGGCATGCTCCCTGGGCGCGAAATCGAAGCTGCGCGGCGTTCCCCAGCGCGCGACTTCGACGTTGCCGGCCTCGTCCTCGCCCTCGGGCACTTCGGCAAGGGGGAGGTTGGGCAGGCGCGAGAGTTCATCGTGCAGCCGCGCTGTCAATTCGCGGTCTTCCTGCTCCAGCGCGGGCAACTGCTGCTTGAGTTCGGCGACTTCGGCCATGAGCGCGGCCGCTTCGTCCTCGCGTTTCTGGGCCTTGGCCGCGCCGATCGCCTTCGAGGCATCGTTGCGGCGGTTCTGCGCTTCCTGCATCCGCGTCGCCACCGCCCGCTTTTCGGCATCGAGCGCGACCAGTGCGGCCGCGGCAGGCGTCACTCCGCGCCGGGCGAGGGCCGCATCGAAAGCTTCGGGATTATCTCGGATCAGGCGGATATCGTGCATAGGCGGGGCCTATGCCCGCTTCGCTGGCCGCTTTCAACAATAGGGTGATTTTCCGGCGGAATGGTGGGCGCGGCAGGGATTGAACCTGCGACCCCACCCGTGTGAAGGGTGTGCTCTACCACTGAGCTACGCGCCCATTCCGCCGCGAAGGCGCGCCCTTACGCGGCCTCGCGCGAATTGACAAGCGCCCAGCTTCGCCTAGAGGCGCGAAGCATGAGCGACGAACAGACGACTCCCGAAACCCCGCCGGCCGCGACCGGTCCTGACGTGCCGCCCGATCACCTGGCGATCAACCCGCGCAGCCCGTTCTTCGACGCGGACAAGCTGCAGCGCGGCGTCGGCATCCGCTTCAAGGGCACGGTGCGCAACAACGTCGAGGAATACTGCATTTCCGAAGGCTGGGTGCGCGTGCAGGCCGGCAAGAGCCGCGACCGCCTCGGTCAGCCGCTGACGATCAAGCTCTCCGGTCCGGTCGAGGCCTGGTACGAGGACTTGGGCGAGGGTGCTCCGGTCGCGAAGGCCTGATTGGCGAAACCATCTCTTGCCTTCAGGGCAGAGGGCTGTTCGTCACCGAATCCGGCCGGCGATAATGTCGCCGATGAAATCGTCGCCGATCGGTTTCGCACGCTTGCCCTTGGCCTTGCCGGGCTTGTCCGCCGTCAGCTTCGCCGGCCTGCCCGACTTGTCCTTGTAGATGAACCCGTAGAGCGGCCAGTGTCCGGCGCCCAGCCTTTGCGCGGGCCCGTACCAGACACGCACTTCGCTCCAGTCGTTGTCGGGCGAGACGTCGACCGCGCGGACGTTGTCCTCGATCTTGCCGCGCGCCGACCAATTGGCGTGACGGATCAGCACCGTGCGCGAATCAACGATCCTGCTGACCGCGGCGACATGGCCGAGGCGCGAATTGCCGTGCGGACGCAGCGCCATGACCGCGCCGACGCGCGGTGCGGTGCCCTTGCCGTAGCGGCCGCTGGCCTGACCCCACCAGGTATGCGCGTCGCCGAAGATCGCGATGCCCGTCACCCGCCGGGCATAGGGCACGCATTGCAGATAGCCGCCTCCCGGCGTGCGGACTACGCCGCTGCTGCCGCCCGAAGGCACACCGCTTTCGATCTCCGAACGCGCTTCGGCCGGAGCCGCGACGCTCAGGGCCAATGCCAGGGGAGCCAGAAGCCCGCTTGCGATATAACGTCCCGTCATGGAACAGGATATGACGCCGGGATGGTTAGCACGGGCCTGCAGGCTTTGGTAAACGGCGCGTCAAGAAATTGCAGAAAATCGCCGTTTGGCTTGCCAAGCGGGGGTGGAACCGCCAAGCGCTAGGCATGTTGCCCCAGGTCATCATCATCGGCCGGCCGAACGTCGGCAAGTCGACGCTGTTCAACCGGCTGATCGGCAAGAAGCTCGCCCTCGTCGACGATCAGCCCGGCGTCACGCGCGACCGGCGCTTCGGCGATGCACACTTGCTGGGGCTCGATTTTACCGTTGTCGATACCGCCGGCTGGGAGGACGACGATCCCGCCAGCCTGCCGGGCCGGATGCGCACGCAGACCGAAGCCTCGCTGGTCGGCGCCGACGTCGCGCTGTTCGTGATCGACGCACGCGCCGGCGTGACGCCGCTCGACGAGGAAATCGGCCGCTGGCTGCGCGGTAGCACGGTGCCGGTGATCCTCCTGGCCAACAAGGCCGAAGGGCGTGCGGCCGAAAGCGGGCTGCTCGAAGCCTATGCGCTGGGCCTGGGCGAGCCGGTTGCGATCTCGGCCGAGCACGGCGAGGGCTTGGCCGACTTGTTCGAGGCGCTGCTGCCGCATCTCGATGACAAGCAGCCGGTGCCTGACGGGGATGAGCCGGAACACGATGACGAGGACACCTCGGGGCCGCTCAAGCTTGCTATCGTCGGGCGGCCGAATGCGGGCAAGTCGACGTTGATCAACCGCCTGCTCGGCGAGGACCGGCTGCTGACCGGGCCCGAAGCCGGGATCACGCGCGATTCGATCGCGGTGGACTGGCTGTGGCACGATCCCCGAAGCGGCGAAGACCGCCAGGTCCGGCTGATCGACACCGCCGGTATGCGCAAGAACGCGCGGATCACCGAGAAGCTGGAGAAGATGGCCGTCGCCGACGCGCGCCATGCCGTGGATTTCGCCGAAGTGGTCGTGCTGCTGCTCGATGCCACGCTGGGGCTGGAGCACCAGGACCTCAAGATCGCCTCGATGGTGCTCGAGGAGGGGCGGGCGCTGATCATCGCGATCAACAAGTGGGACGTCGCCGAAGGGCCGTCGGGCCTGTTCAACGGCATCCGCGCCGCGCTCGATGACGGGCTCGCGCAAGTGCGCGGGGTGCCGCTGATCTCGGTATCGGCGCGCACCGGCAAGGGGCTCGACACCCTGCTGGCCGCCGCCTTCGATATCCGCGAGACCTGGAGCAAGCGCGTGCCTACGGCCGCGCTCAACCGCTGGTTCGACGACGCGCTCGAAGCCAATCCGCCGCCGGCGCCGGGCGGCAAGCGCATCAAGCTGCGCTACATCACCCAGGTCAACACGCGCCCGCCGAGCTTCGTGGTCTTCGGCACCCGGCTCGACGTTCTGCCCGAAAGCTACCGGCGCTATATGGTGAACGGCATCCGCCGCGAACTGGGCTTCGACGGGGTGCCCATCCGGCTGATGCTCCGCATGCCGAAGAATCCCTTCGCCAAATAGCAAGCCTCCCCGAACCGGCGGTTCGGGGAGGCTTTCAATGTTCCGGCTTTCGGCGGAGGGGCGAAGCGACCCGGACCCTCCGCGGCAGCTCTCCGCGTCAGTCCTCGGCGGGCTTGCTCTGGAGCTGGATGTAGTTCTGCAGCCCCATGTTGGCGATCATGTCGAACTGCCTTTCCAGGAAGTCGATGTGCTCTTCCTCGCTGTCGAGGATCTTCTCGAACAGTTCGCGGCTGTTGTAGTCGCGCACCGTCTCGCAGTGGGCGATCGCTTCCTGCAGCATCGGCAGCGCTTCCTGTTCGAGCGCGAGGTCGGCCTTGAGCAGCTCCTCGACGTTCTCGCCCACGCGCAGGCGGCCCAGCGACTGGAAGTTGGGAAGGCCTTCGAGGAAGAAGATGCGCTCCGACAGACGGTCGGCATGCTTCATCTCGTCGATGGATTCCTCGCGCTCGTAGGCGGCGAGCTTGCCGATGCCCCAATGGTCGAGCATCCGGTAATGCAGCCAGTACTGGTTGATGGCGGTCAGTTCGTTCTGGAGTACCTTGTTCAGGTATTCGATGACCTTCGGGTCGCCTCGCATATCGGTATCTCCTGCAATTCAGATGCAGGATTGTATGCGGCAAAAAGCCGTGCTCCGCAAGGTTGGGGAGTAAATTCCCCAATAGCTACAGTAACTTTACCGGCAAAATTGGTATTAAGAATAAGTATCGTTCTTAAACGAAAGCGGCACTTTTGACTGCATCGCGTTCTTCGGCAAGAATATCAGCCGCATCGTCGAGGCACTGGCGGCACTGCGGCGGGCGGCCCAGCGCATGATAGACGCCTTCGGCATCGCCCTGGCAGCTGCGCGCGGCGCTGCGAAGGTCGGTTTCGCGGATGGCATTGCAGATGCAGATGAACACGGGCACCTCTCGATTCGCTTTCTATTCGCAATATACAGTTATGCGAATGGATCGCAATAGCGTTAGCGACGAATCGATAAAAATTGCCTTTCGGTCAGCGATCGCCACAGCCACTCCAGCGGCCCCTGGCGGAAATGCGCGAGCCAGGGAGCGCTAAAACCCAGCATGAGAGCCCAGGCGAGCAGGACGAAGCCCAGTTCCTGCACGCGGTCTATCGTCCCGATCAGGCCCAGTCCCCAGCCATAGAATATCGCGGTCATCAGGATCGTGGTGGCGATGTAGTTGGTGAACGCCATGCGTCCCGCCGCGATCAGCCGGCGCCCGATCGCGGTGCGCGCCAGGCGGGGCACCGCCATCACCAGCAGCGCGGCGTAGCCGGCCGCCATCAGCAGATGCGGCACTGCCAGCGCGTAGAGCAGCGCGGCGGTCGTCGCCTGCGGCGGAAAGCCGCGCGTCCACAGCCATAAGACGATCGGTACGGTCAGGGTGAGCCCGCCTGCCGTCCCGACCAGCGCCATCGTGCGCAAGCGCGCAAGCGACCAGCCGCCGGTGAAGAAGCCGCCGCGGTAGAGCGCCATGCCGATCATCATCAGCGGCAGGGTTTCCCCCAGGTTGGGCCAGGTCATCTCGATCTGCCAGAACGGCCGCTCCTCGATCTTTATCGCGACCTGATCGGCAAAGCCCAACTTGTACTCCGCCATCTCGCGCCGCGCGTTGGCGGCGATCTGGTTGATGAAGCGGATCTCGGCGTTCACTTCGGCGGGAGTGCCGGCACCGAGCCGGACCCGCTCCTCGCTGGCGACTTGCGGCGCGCTGGCCTCGAGCCCGCCCAGGTGCCAGCCCGCGAAGATCACCAGCGCTGCCATCACCAGGATGCGCCGCGGCAGTTCGCGCATGAACAGCGCCAGGATGCCGCCGACCGCGAAGGTGAACAGGATGTCGCCCCACCACAGCAGGAAATAATGGAGCAGTCCGAACAGCGCGAGCCAGCCCAGCCGCCGCAGCTGCAGCACGTCGCCGTCGCGCCCGGCCGCTTCGGCGCGTTCGATGAACAGCACCATGCTGGCCCCGAACAGCATCGTGAACAGCGCCCGCATCTTGCCTTCGAACAGGATGAGCCCGCCGGCGAAGACCACCTCGTCGGCGAAGCCGCCCATGCCGAGGATATGCGGATCGAGCGAAGCGCCGGTCGGGCCGGCGAAGCCGCTGATGTTGATGACGAGAATGCCCAGCACCGCGACGCCGCGGATCAGATCGAGCGCGATGACCCGGTCTTCGGCCCCTTCGGCCAAGCGGTCAGTTCCGGACAGGGATGCAGGTGAAGCCCGAGGCGGACAGCGCGGCGCAGGCGGCCTTGGCGTCGGCCTGGCTGGCGAAGCCGCCCGCCTGAAGTTTCATAAGCCGCCCCGCGGGGACCAGCAGCTTGCCATGGCCCGCAAGTTCGGGCCGGCCCTTGACGCGGTTCCACAGCGCTTCCGCATTGCCGGGAACGCCGAACGCGCCGAGCTGGACCCGCCACGCGCCGGTGCCGGCGGCAGGCAGCGGCTTGACCGCTGGAGGTTTTGCAGGAGCGGGTTTTACCGGAGCGGGCTGAATCGGCTTGCCGGTGACCGGCCTGGCTGTCGGGGGCGGCAGGACCGCTTCGCTGTCCAGTATGTTCGCCACGGCCGGGATCGTCGGGCGCGGCGGCCCCGGAAGCTTGTAATCGGCATCGGCCGGCGGCTTTGCCGGCGGAAGCACGACCTTCGGCGGGCCGTCGGGGAAGCTCGGCGCGTTCATCGACGCGACGCGCGGCGCTCCGATCGCGGGGACCGCGGCGCCGAGATCGACCGCCGCGAGCTGGCGCGCCCGCGTCGCATCGGCTTCGGCCGCCAGCGTGGTTGCCAGCTTCACGCTTTGCCGGCGCTGCTCGATCGGGATGTACTGGTCCATCTGTGCGAGCGCCGGCACCGCCTGCGGCAGGCCCGCCTGCTGCGCCAGGCTGACGAGCGCATAAGCGCGCACCCAGTCCTTGGGCACGTTCTCGCCGTTGAAATAGGCCAAGCCCAGCAGATAGCGTCCGCGGGCATCGCCACGCTCGGCGGCGGCCTTGATGTAGGGGAGGGCGCGGGCGCGCTCGCCGTTCTGGAACAGCAGCAGGCCGTAGTTGTCCGATGCCTGCATGTGCCCCTGCGCCGCGGCCTTCGCGAACAGGTCGGTCGCGCGGGCCAGATCCTGCGGGACGCCGCGGCCGAGCTTGTACGCCTGCCCGAGGTTGAACTGCGCATCGGCATCGCCTTGTTCGGCGGGGACCTTCCATTCGCGCACCGCCGCCGCGTAGTCACCGCGCGACCAGGCATCGACGCCGGCCTTCACGTCGGCGAGCGCGGGTCCGGCGAACGCGATGGCCGGAGCGGCGCCTGCCAGCAGCAATCGATGCAAACGCGACCTGATCATTCCACAGCCCCTATTCGCGCGGCGCCGTCCAGTCGTTGGCACGGCTCGCGACCTTGCCGGGAAGCGACGTGGCCAAGGCCTGCCGCGAACCATGCTTAACTGACATAGTGAACGACCCGTTAGCAAAGCCTTTATGCTTTTCCGGCCCGGATTTCTACCGGGTGCGGAACGCAGCCATTAACCTAAAATTAGGAACGATCTGCGATTTCCCTCCATATTCCTATTGGACGTTTGAATGCTTTCGGGGGGCTTGGCATTGCGCGTATTGGCATTGGCATCGCAGAAGGGGGGATCGGGCAAGACTACGCTGTCTGGCCATCTCGCCGTTCAGGCGCAGCGTGCGGGCGCTGGACCGGTGGTCCTTATCGACATCGATCCGCAGGGCTCGCTGGCCGACTGGTGGAACGAGCGCGAGGCGGAGCTTCCGGCTTTCGCGCAGACCACGGTCGCGCGGCTCGCCAGCGATCTCCAGGTCCTTCGCCAGCAGGGTTTCCGCCTTGCCGTCATCGACACTCCGCCCGCGATCACCATGGCGATCCAGAGCGTCATCTCGGTCGCCGAACTGATCGTCGTGCCGACCCGGCCGAGCCCGCACGATCTGCGCGCCGTCGGCGCCACCGTCGATCTGTGCGAGCGTGCCGGCAAGCCGCTGATCTTCGTGGTCAATGGCGCCACTCCCAAGGCCAAGATCACCGCCGAAGCCGCCGTCGCGCTTTCGCAGCACGGCACCGTCGCGCCGATCACGCTGCACCACCGCACTGATTTCGCCGCCTCGATGATCGACGGCCGCACGGTGATGGAAGTCGATCCCAACGGCCGCTCGGCAGGCGAAGTCGCCAGCCTGTGGAACTATATCGCCGACCGCCTCGAAAAGAACTTCCGCCGCACGGTCTTCGCCGCGCCGGCCGCCGCGCCGATGATGCCGGGTTCCAATCGGCCCGTTGGCGGCTTCGGCCGCCGCGTCGCCGGTTCCTGAGGAGGGCCGGGGGCATGAACGAACCGAAACCTTTCGCCTCGCTGACCCCGACCCTGCTGGCCCGCAAGGGCGGAGCCCGTCCGGCGATGCGGCCGCAGCTTGCGCCGCTGCATTCGTATCACGATGCCGCCGCCCGCCAGGCCGACGACCTGGGGTGGAACGACATGGGCCACGACGTCGAGCCCGAAGCGGCAGACGAACCCGAAGCACCCGTGCACGAAGCCGAAATCGTCCAGATCAGCAGTGCCGTGCCGGTCGAGCCCCACGTGCCCGATGTTCTTCGCCAGCGCCGCTCGGCCGCAGCCAGCGTCGCCCGGCTGGACGGCACGCGCCGTTCCGCGCTCGCCGATGGCCGCCGCGCCGCTTTCACGCTGCGGCTCGACAGCGAACGGCACCTCCAGCTGCGCCTCGCCTGCACCGTCAGCAATCGCAGCGCCCAGCAGATCGTTACCGAAGCACTCGACAAGCTCCTCGCCGAAACGCCCGAGATCGCCGCGCTGGCCGATCACGTGCGCAAGCGCGGCTGAGCTTGAACCAAGGGGAACGTCCATGATTCGCAACCTCCAGACCGGTAAGTCGATCCGCTTCGCGGTCTGCGGTGCGCTCGCCACGGCGCTGGTCGCCTGTGCCGGCTCGGGTCACCTGGCGAAGGCCGGAAACTACGCGTCGCCGGCCAAGGCGGCGGGCGGCAACGTCGCGGCGGCCGAAGATGCGGTGCGGCGCAATCCCCGCGATGCCGCCACGCGCGCGGCGCTGGGCGGCGCCTATCTCGAAGCCGGCCGCTTCGATTCGGCGGCGACCACCTTCCAGGACGCGGTCGCGCTGGGCGACGGCAGCGGCGCCACCGCGCTGCGCCTTGCGCTCGCGCAGATCGGCAGTGGTCACGGCCGCGAAGCCGTGGTGATGCTCGATCAGCACCGCGACGAGATCGCCGGTAGCGACCTCGGCCTGGCGATGGCGCTGGCCGGCGAGACCAGCCGCGGTGTCGACATCCTCGTCGATGCGCTGCGCGGCGGCGAGAACACGCCGAAGCTGCGCCAGAACCTTGCTTATGCTTATGCGCTCGACGGCCGCTGGGCCGAGGCGCGCATCATGGCCGCGCAGGACGTGCCGGCCGACCAGCTCGACGCCCGCCTCACCAGCTGGGCGCTGAGGGGCAAGCCCGAAGACTACCAGCAGCGCGTCGCCGTGCTGCTCGGCGCTCCGGTTGCGACCGACGCGGGGCAGCCGGTCGAGCTGGCGCTGGGCGGTCAGCCCGCTGCGCCGGTCGAGTTCGCGGCAGCGCCTGCGCCATCGGGCGAGCTGCCCGCGGTCGATCCGGTCGCTGCCAATCCGTCGCGCGAATTCGCCATCGCCGCGCCCGAAACGGCTCCGGCGCCGGTCGTCGCCGAGGCTTTGCCGAACGGTTTCGCCACGGCCTTCGCTTCGGCCCCGGCGCCCGCACCTGCCTATCGCCCGGTGCCGCTGCGCGCCGTCCGGGTCAAGCCGGTCGTCACGGCGGCCGCCATCGCCAGGCCCGTGCGTAATCCCAGCCACATGGTCCAGCTTGGTGCGTTCTCCACGCCGCAGAATGCCCAGCGTGCGGTCAAGCTGCTGCGCGTGCGCAATCCCGAACTCAAGGGCTTCGATCTGAAGATCACCGCGGCCACCGTGCGCGGCAAGAACTTCTGGCGCGTGTCCGCTGCCGGCTTCAGCCAGGCTTCGGCGGTGGGGCTGTGCTCCACGGTCAAGACCCGCGGCGGTGCCTGCATGGCCTATGCGACCGCTCGGCCGCTGCCGGGTACGGCACCGC
>Ga0075364_10000705_pt1 | contig 17517 bp, 16 predicted proteins | sample EndMetdeltDD1764_FD_71517 | JGI IMG/M metagenome (GOLD analysis project Ga0075364, IMG submission 71517) | Populus endosphere microbial communities from Tennessee, USA - Endosphere MetaG P. deltoides DD176-4 | ecosystem: Host-associated > Plants > Roots > Endosphere | place: USA: Tennessee...
TCGTGCTCATCACCGAGTCCATGGTGTGCGAGCACATGTTCAACGCGGACGGCGAATACCTTGTCGTCGCGCAGCAGGGACGCTTGCGCTTCCGCACCGAGTTCGGCGTGATCGAGATCGAGCCGGGCGAGATCTGCATCATTCCGCGCGGCGTGATCTTCCGCGTCGAGCTGATCGACGGCCCGGCGCGCGCTTACGTCTGCGAGAACTACGGCGGCGGGTTCATCTTGCCGGATCGCGGGCCGATCGGCGCGAATTGTCTGGCCAACCCGCGCGACTTCTTGACCCCCGTCGCCTCACATGAAGACGTCGAGGCGCCGCATACCTTGATCGTGAAGTGGGGCGGGGACCTGTTCCGCACCGAGGTGCCGCATTCGCCGCTCGATGTCGTCGGCTGGCACGGCAACTACTATCCTTACAAATACGACCTGCGCCGCTTCTCGCCGGTCGGCGCGATCGCGTTCGATCACCCAGATCCGTCGATCTTCACCGTGATGACCTCGCCATCGGAGACGCCCGGCACCGCGAACATCGACTTCGTGATCTTCCCCGAGCGCTGGATGGTGGCGGACAACACGTTCCGCCCGCCCTGGTATCACCGCAACCTGATGTCGGAATTCATGGGGCTGGTGTACGGCGTCTATGACGCCAAGCCCGAGGGCTTCGTGCCGGGCGGCATGAGCTTGCACAACCAGATGCTGCCGCACGGACCGGACGCAGATGCGTTCGAGCACGCGAGCACTATGGAGCTCAAGCCCGTGAAGCTCACCAACACGCTCGCCTTCATGTTCGAAACGCGCTTCCGCCAGCGCGTGACCGACCACGCGGCAACGCTCGATACGCTGCAGCCGAACTACATCGACTGCTGGGCTGGGCTGAAGAAGAAGTTCAACCCGAACAAGCGCGAGCCGGATTAACAAACCTCGTCATGGCCGGCTTGTCCCGGCCATCCACGCCTTGTGTTGCATTCAAAGGAAGACGTGGATGCCCGGCACAAGGCCGGGCATGACGGAGTGGGAGGAACCATGAAACTCGCCTCATTGAAGCGCGGCCGCGATGGTCGATTGGTCGTTGTGTCGCGCGACCTCGCGCGCTGCGCGGATGCATCCAGCGTCGCGCCGACGTTGCAGGCCGCGCTCGATGACTGGGACAGCACGGCGCCGCGGCTCGCCGCGTTGGCCGAAAGCCTTGAAGCCGGCAGGATCGCGCACACGCCGTTCGAGCAGACGCAGTGCGCCTCGCCGCTGCCGCGCTCGCATGGCTGGGCCGACGGCTCGGCCTATGTGAACCACGTCGCGCTGGTGCGCCGCGCGCGCGGTGCCGAACTGCCGGCGTCGTTCTGGATCGACCCGCTGATGTATCGCGGCGCGTCCGACGGCTTCGTCGGTCCGCGCGATCCGATTCATGCGCCGGACACCGCGTGGGGCGTCGACCTCGAGGCCGAAGTCGGCGTGATCTGCACCGACGTGCCGATGGGCGCGAGCATCGCGCAAGCCGCCGCCGCGATCCGTCTGATCGTGATCCTCAACGATGTCAGTTTCCGCAATCTGATCCCGGCGGAACTCGCCAAGGGCTTCGGCTTCCTGCAGGGCAAGGGACAGACGGCGTTCTCGCCCGTGGCCGTCACGCCCGACGAACTCGGGTCCGCTTGGAACGGCGCGAAGCTCTCCGGCCGGCTGCTCTCGACGCTGAACGGCAAGCTGTTCGGCCGCCCCGACGCCGGCGAGGACATGACGTTCGATTTCCCGATGCTGGTCGCGCACGCGGCGAAAACGCGCCCGCTCTGCGGCGGCATCGTCGGCTCCGGCACGGTGTCGAACCGCGACGCCGACGGCGGCCCCGGCAAGCCGATCGGTGAAGGCGGCATCGGCTACTCGTGCATTGCCGAGATTCGCTCGGTCGAGACCATCGTGCATGGTGCGCCGAAGACGCCGTTTCTCACCCACGGCGACCGCGTCCGCATCGAGATGAACGACGGTGAGGGGCGCTCGATCTTCGGCGTCATCGAGCAGGACGTGATACGCTAGAACATCCTCGTGCCTCGACCTGAGGAGTTCCGAGATGTCCGCTGCTCCGCGATTGCTCGTTCCGAAGCTTGCGCCCTTCTATGAGCGTTTGAAGCCGTTCACCGAGCCGCTCGTGCGCCTGATGGCGGGCGGCGCACTTGGCGTTCACGGCTACCAGATCCTGTTCGGCAACATCGACGGCGCTGCACGCTTCTTCGAAAGCGCGGGCTTCGTGCCGGGCTTGTTCTGGGCCTATGTGGTTGGCCTGATGGAGCTTTTCTGCGGGCTCTGCCTTGCGGCCGGCTTTCTCACGCGCCTTGTCGCGATTCCGATCCTGATTTTTCTCATCGTGGCAATCGTCACCTATCACCTGCCGTTCGGCTTCAACTGGGAGAGCCGCGGCATCGAGTACCCGCTGTTCTGGGCGCTGGTCGTGCTGCATTTTCTTGCGCACGGCGGCGGCCCATGGTCGATTGACGCGAAGATCGGACGCGAGATCTGATCCACTGAAATAGATCAGAAGGGGGAAACGATGATCAACCGTCGCACGATGCTGGCGTTGACTGGCGCGTCGCTCGCGGGTGTCACGCCGGCGCGGGCGCAGGATTATCCGTCGAGGCCGGTGCGCATTGTGGTGCCGCTTGCGGCGGGCGGCATGGCGGACATCCTGGCGCGCACCATCGCCACCAAGATCAACGAGACCACCGGCAAGGCGTTTGTCGTCGAGAACCGCACCGGCGGATCGGGTGTCATTGGCGCGGACGCCGTGGCAAAGGCAGCGCCGGACGGCTACACACTGCTGATGGGTCTGCACGCGACGCAATCCATTCTCGTGCATCTCCAGAAACTGCCCTACGATCCCGCCAAGGACTTCGTGCCGGTGGTCCACGCGGCGACGGTTCCGAACGTACTGCTGGTGCACGAATCGGTGCCGGTGAAATCGCTCAAGGAACTGATCGACTACGCCAAGGCCAATCCGAACAAGCTGACCTTCGCGTCGCAGGGGAACGGCTCGACCGGCCACATGATCGGCGAGCAGTTCAAGGTGATGGCGGGCATCGAGTTGACCCATGTGCCGTATCGTGGCGCTGCTCCGGCGAGCCAGGACCTCATCGCCGGGCATGTCAGCATGCTGTTCGACATTGTCCCGCTGGCCGTCTCGAACCTTCAGTCCGGCAAGGTGCGGGCGCTTGCCGTCTGCGCGACCGAGCGCGTCAAGGTGCTGCCCGACGTGCCGACCATTGCGGAAGCCGGGCTTCCCGGCATGGAGGCCGGCGCCTGGTTCGGCCTGTTCGCGCCCGCCGGGACGCCACCCGCCGTGGTCGCCTGGCTTAACACCGAGGCCCGCAAGGCCTTCGATGCGCCGGAGGTTCGCGAGCGGTTCTCGTCGCAGGGTGCGGCCTTGCCGCTCGGCGCGCCGGAGGTGTTCGGCAAGCACGTCGCGGCTGAATCCGAGCGCTGGGGCGCGCTGATCAAGCGCGCCAACATCCGCATGGAAGGGCAGTAGCCGTCCCACATCGGGCGCGGTCACCGTCAGCGGTAGCGCGGGGGTTGTCGCTGCGCTGCGATCAATGGCAGTCTTTCCCCTCTTTTGGGGGGAGGAAACAATGGCTGTCGACATCGACAAGAAGCTGTCTGCCTACAACGACATTGCACTTCTGATCGGGCGAATCCTGATCGGCGTTCTGTTCCTGGTCGCGGCGTATAACAAGTTCAAAGGCCTTGGCGGCTCGACCGCCTACATGACCAAGCTCGGCGTCCCGGCCGCGTCGGTCATGGCGCCTGTGGTCGCGGCGTTCGAGCTTGCGGTCGGCGCGCTGGTGATCGTTGGCTTCAAGACGCGCTGCGTGGCGCTGGCGATCGCGATCTTCTGTGTGCTGGCGGCCCTGCTCGCGCACACGAACTTCGCCGACGGCAATCAGCTCAATCATTTCCTGAAGAACCTCGCCATCGCGGGCGGCTGTCTTGCCCTCATGGTGAGCGGCGCCGGCGCCTATTCGGTCGACAACCGCCGCTGACGTCCTTGGGAAGCCCGAAATCCGGGCTTCCCTTGTCGCGCTGACATGCCCATATCTGCGCTGCCCGCAGGAGGGGCGCAGCCATGTCCGTTCGCAAGGTGGTTCTGGCGGTTGCCATGCTGGCCGGTGTGTTCGCCGCACCGGCGGCGCGCGCGGCTGACGATCCGGATCTGATCTTCCGCAAGTCGACCGTGTTTCACTGGGTCTCGCCGAACGACAAGCTCGCGACCTACGGCATCGACGATCCCGTCGTCGACGGCGTCGCTTGCCATTTCACAGTCCCGGAGAAGGGCGGCTTTAAAGGCTGGATCGGTGTTGCCGAGGAGGTTTCGGACATTTCGCTCGCCTGCCGGCAGGTTGGCCCGATCAAGTTCAAGGCCAAGTTCGAGCAGGGCGACGATGTGTTTCGCCAGCGCCGATCGCTGCTGTTCAAGAAGATGCAGATCGTGCGCGGCTGCGACCCCAAGCGCAATGTGCTGGTCTACATGGTCTATTCGGACCGCATCATCGAAGGCTCGCCGAAGAACTCGACCTCGACGGTCCCGATCATGCCGTGGGGCATGAGCGGCGTGCCGAAATGCAGCGAATGGGTCGAGTAGGCGCGGGCCTGAGCCTCAGCGCTGGCAGACGATCGCGACGAAGTTGTCGCAGACGCCGCCGGGGCAAGAGTTCGTGCCGCTGGTCGGCACCGCGCCGGTGATCTCGTCCCGGTCGATCTTGCCGAACGAGCTTGCGGACGTGAACGACTGCGACTGGCAATAGGCTGTCGCGACCGGCGTGCCGCAGCGGTCGCCCGCCGCGAGGCAGCGGTCGACGCCGTAGCCGTCGGCATTGTTCGGAATGATGAAAGTGCGCCGCTCGGCGCTGGCCGGAGCCGCGATCATCTGCGCGGCGACAAGCGCCGCCACTCCCCATGCCCCAAACGCGCGCATTTCCCGTCCCCAGCCTGCAAAAGCCAATGACGCCGGCAGCCTAGGCCGCAGGCGTTGACACGGCGTTAACCGTGCGTCGGCTCGTTGAAAATGGATGAAACGATCAGTGCCAGCTGACTTCGCGGCCGAAAACGGTCGCGAACGGCCTCCGGCCGGCTTTGTGCGGTACCAGAATCGGGTTTTTCAGGCCGAATCCCGGCATGCCGAGCAATTCGTCGAGCTCGGGAAGCAGCACATAGGCCTGCATCCCGGACGGAGCGCCCGCCGGTGGTGCCACCGGCCGCAGCTCGATCTCGCCGAAGAGTGTGTGCAGCACCGGATTGGTCATTGGTCTTGTCCCGATCGCCTGCGGACATGGAAGCACGCCACCTTGGTCAGACGTGTTAACGCGCGAACTGGTTCAACGATCCGATCAAATTATTCGCCGCGTTGGGAGAATCCGGAGTTAACCCGGCTGAAATCCGCCTGCTTCGGGACAATCCGCGGCCTTGTTGCGGCGACATCGTGGCGCCCGGATAGGGTGAAAAGCCGCTAAATGCTTGACGAAATGTCCGTTCGCTCGCATAACCGCCGAATGAACGGCCGTTACGCAATCTGCGGCATTTGCCGGAAGATTATTCGCTAGCTCACTGCTGGCTGCGGCCGTCTTTTCTCAACTTTCGAGACCAAAAGGACGCCCGGCCAGCCAGGCCGAAAAGGCGCGCCATGGAATTGAAGTTGTACGATACCCTTGCTCGCGAGAAGCGTGTTTTTACGCCGCTCGATCCCAGGCACGTGCGCATGTATGTGTGCGGACCGACGGTCTACGACTTCGCGCATATCGGCAACGCGCGGCCCGTCATCGTGTTCGACGTGCTGTTCCGCCTGCTGCGCCACCTCTACGGCGCGGCGCACGTCAAATACGTGCGCAACATCACCGACGTGGACGACAAGATCAACGCGCGTGCCGCCGAGCGCGGGATCGATATTCGCGAACTGACCGAAGGCACCTACAAGAACTTCCATCAGGACGTGGCTGAGCTCGGCTGCTTGCCGCCGACGATCGAGCCGCGCGCGACCGAGCACATCGAAGAGATGAAGGCGATCATCGAGCGCCTCATCGCGTCGGGCAACGCCTACGTCGCCGAGGAGCACGTGCTGTTCTCGGTGCCGTCGATGTCGGACTACGGCAAGCTCTCGAAGCGCTCGCTCGACGAGATGGAGGCGGGTGCCCGCGTCGACGTCGCGCCCTACAAGCGCGGCGACATGGACTTCGTGCTGTGGAAGCCCTCGAAGACGGGCGAGCCCGGCTGGCCATCGCCCGCCGGCATCAAGACCAATGGCCGCCCGGGCTGGCACATCGAGTGCTCCGCGATGGCCTGGAAGCACCTCGGCGAGACTTTCGATATCCACGGCGGCGGCATCGACCTTGTGTTCCCACATCACGAGAACGAGATCGCGCAGTCGCGCTGCGCCTTCCATACGCCGGTGATGGCGAATATCTGGATGCACAACGGCTTCCTTCAGGTGGAAGGCGAGAAGATGTCGAAGAGTCTCGGCAACTTCTTCACCATCCGCGAGGTGCTCGCCGACTGGCAGGGCGACGTGATCCGCCTTGCGATGCTCGGCACGCACTACACGCAGCCGATCAACTGGACCGTGAAAGGGCTGGAGCAAGCCGAGAAGGCGCTGCACACCTTCTTCGACGCCGCTGCGGCCGACGCCGAAATGCGCCCGGCGCCGGGCGTGCTCGAGGCGCTTTGCGACGATCTCAACACGCCGAAGGCCATTGCCGAGATGCATGCGCTGAAAAACGTTGCCGGCCGCAAGGCGCTGGCGGGCACGCTGGCGTTCTTCGGCTTCAGCGAGGACTCATTCTCGAACTGGCGCGCCCACAAGGCGCCCAAGGTCGCGCTGGAACCGGAGGAAATCTCCCGCCGCATCGCGGCGCGCCTCGAAGCCCGCAAGGCGCGCAACTTCGCCGAGGCCGACCGCATCCGCGACGAACTGCTGGCCCTTGGCATCGCGCTGAAAGACAGCAAGGACGGCACCACCTGGGAGGTCGCGCACTGATGGCGACCGCCTATCCGACCTTCGCGCTGCGGCCGTTCCTGATCGAGGACACACCGGTGCTCGCCGAGATCTTCCGCGCCAGCATCTCGGAACTGGCGGCGGACGACTACAGCGAGCGGCAGCAGGAGGCCTGGATTTCGGCGGCCGACGACGAGGATGCTTTTGCCCAGCGCCTCCAGAAGCAGCTGACCTTGATCGCCACGATGAATGGCTCGCCGGTCGGCTTCGCGTCGCTGGAAAACAACGAACTGATCGATCTGCTCTACGTGCATCCTGCGGCCGCCGGGCAGGGCGCCGGAACGATGCTGGCCGACGCGCTGGAGAAGCTCGCCAAGGCGCGCGGTGCCAAGAAACTGCGCGCCGACGTCAGCGACACCGCCGAGCCGTTCTTCAAAAAGCGCGGCTTCACGCCCTGGCGCCGCAACACCGTGCAGCGCGGCGGGGAATGGCTCTCCAACACTACGATGGAGAAGGCGCTGGAGACACCGCGATGATGCAGCTCAAGCGCCATCACATTATCATCGCCGCCATCGCCATCGTGGTCGCTGTGGCGATGGCGCTCAACTACTACATCTGGTAAGTCGCATGGCTCGCGAACGCCTCTATCTCTTCGACACCACGCTGCGCGACGGCGCGCAGATGAACGGCGTCGATTTCACGCTGCATGACAAGCTGACCATCGCCAAGCTGCTTGACGATCTCGGTGTCGACTACATTGAAGGCGGCTATCCGGGCGCCAACCCGACCGACACCGAGTTCTTCGGCGAAGATCGTGCCTTCGATGCCACGTTCACGGCGTTCGGCATGACGCGCCGTCCCGGCCGCTCGACCTCGAACGATCCCGGGCTCGCAACCCTGCTCGACGCCAAGGCCGACGCGATCTGCTTCGTGGCGAAGTCGTGGGATTATCACGTGCGCGTCGCGCTGGAGACGACCAACGAGGAGAACCTCGCCTCGATCCGCGACAGCGTCCAGGCCGCCACCGCGAAGGGCCGCGAGGCGCTGGTCGATTGCGAGCACTTCTTCGATGGCTACAAGGCCAATTCGGCCTATGCGCTGAGCTGCGCGAAGGCCGCCTATGAGGCGGGTGCGCGCTGGGTGGTGTTGTGCGACACCAACGGCGGCACGCTGCCGCATGAGGTCGAGGGCATCGTCGAAGAAGTGGTGAAGCATGTGCCCGGCAGCCACGTCGGCATTCATGCCCACAACGACACCGAACAGGCGGTGGCGAATTCGCTCGCGGCGGTGCGCGCGGGCGCGCGGCAGATTCAGGGCACGCTGAACGGGCTCGGCGAGCGCTGCGGCAACGCCAATTTGATCTCGATCATCCCGACGCTGAAGCTCAAATCCGAGTTTGCCGACAAGTTCGACATCGGCGTCTCGGACGCCAAGCTCAAGACGCTGGCGCAAGCCTCGCACGTGCTCGACGAAATGCTCAACCGCGCGCCCAACCGGCACGCGCCTTACGTCGGCGAAAGCGCGTTCGCCACCAAGGCCGGCATTCACGCCTCCGCGATCCTGAAGGAGCCGGAGACTTACGAGCACGTGAAGCCGGAGGTCGTCGGCAATCAGCGCAAGGTTCTGGTGTCGGATCAGGCTGGACGTTCGAACGTCCTGTCCGAGCTTGAACGTATTGGGCTCAGCGTCGACAAGAGCGATCCGCGCATCGCGCGCCTGCTCGACGAGGTCAAGGAGCGCGAGGCGCAGGGCTTCGCTTATGAGGCGGCGGACGCCTCTTTCGAACTGCTGGCGCGGCGGGTGCTCGGCCGCGTGCCGGACTATTTCCAGGTCGAGAAGTTCGACGTCAGCGTGGAGCAGCGCATCAACGCGGTCGGCCAGCGCGTCACCGTCTCGATGGCGGTGGTCAAGGTGCAAGTCGGCGAGGAGACGCTGATTTCCGCTGCCGAAGGCAATGGCCCGGTGAACGCGCTCGACGTCGCGCTGCGCAAGGATCTCGGCAAGTACCAGAAATACATCGAGGGCCTTGAGCTGACCGACTATCGCGTGCGTATCCTCAATGGTGGTTCAGAGGCCGTGACGCGCGTGCTGATCGAGAGCCAGGATGAGACCGGCGCGCGCTGGACCACGGTCGGCGTTTCGCCCAACATCATCGATGCGTCGTTCCAGGCGCTGATGGACTCGATCGTCTACAAGCTCGTCAAGTCCGGCGCACCGGCGTGACATCATGTGCGGCTGCACCCGCAGAGGCTTGCTGATGGGAGGCCTCTCGGTGATAGCGGCACCGGCTTGGGCGACTTCGCCGCAGACCTTCGTCTCCGCTGCTTTTCGCATGAAGGATCAGGCTGCCGCCGCGGGCGATCAGGCCTATGGCGCGGTTGTCGTGCGCGAAAGCGAGATTGTCGGCTGGGGCCCCGAGCCGCGTGCGGCAGAACGGCGAATGGGCCGGGCATGCCGAGCGCGAGGCCATGCGCGACGCGCAAGCGAAGCTCGGCCGCCAGGACTTGAGCGACTGCGTGATGTATTCGACGTCGCGTCCGTGCTCCGCATGCGAACGCGCCGCCGCGCAGGCGCGGCTGTCGCGCATGTATTATAGTCCGAGCGCAGCCGACGCAGGGTCACCGCGGTGAGCGTTAAGGGAAAGCGCGTATCCTAAACGCTTTGTTACCACCTCAACGATAGCCTGATCCCGCGCTTTGCGAGATGCGCGCGGGGTCCTTCATGCGCCTTCGATATCGTCTGGGCCTGACCGTGGTGGCGGTATCGGCCTTCATTGCGGCCGGCCTGATCGGATTTTCCGAGTGGCAACGGCGCGTCACCGTCGACAATGCCCTGACCCAAGGCCTCAACCAGGTCGAAGAGTCATTCCAGAGCGCGTTGCGTGCCGAATCCGAGCGCGCGCTGTCGCTGGCCCGTCTCGTCGCAGCCGATCCAATGGTCGTAAAGGCACTGCGCGACAAGGATCGCGCCGCCCTGAATGAGCGCTATGTGCCGCAGTTCAAGCGGATGAGCGAGGAACTCGGCATCCAGCAGTTTCAGTTTCATTTGCCGCCCGCGACATCCTTCCTGCGGGTCCACCGGGCCGAGAAATTTGGCGACGACCTCTCGTCGTTCCGGCACACTGTCGTGGCGGCAAACAACGCCAAGACGACCGTGCACGGCCTCGAGTTCGGCGTTGAAGGGCTTGGAATTCGCGGCATCGCACCGATCGCCGACAAGGCGGGGCATATCGGTACGGTCGAATTCGGCCTGAGCCTCAAGAACGACTTCTTCGAGAAGCTTGGCGCACGGCTCGGCGTCCCGCTGGCGTTCCACCTGATCAAGGATGGGAAGTTCGAGAAGTATGCCGGGCACAAGGACGGGGATCTCGTCATAGACGATGCGACGCTGCGCAGCGGAGTCGAGAAGAGCCAACTCGTTCCCAATCTCAGCACGCCCGCCGGCGACTTCGGCCTGATGGTCGCGCCGGTGCGCGACTACAGCAACAAGACGATCGGCGTGATCGTGCTGGCGCGCAGCGCTGTGGGCGTGCAGGCGGAGTCGGCCCGCCGCATGTGGCTGCTGGTTGCGATTGCGCTTGTTGCATTGGCGATCATCGCGTTTGCGGTGTTCTGGCTTGACCGCACAGTCGCAAGCCCGCTCACGGGAATTATCGGCGCGCTCCGGCGTCTTGCGGACGGCGAGACTGACGTGGCGGACGGGCCGCGCGGACGGCAGGACGAGATCGGCGACCTCGCGCGAGCCGTTGGCGTGTTCCGCGATCAGTCGCACGAGCGCGCCCGGTTGTCGGACGCGCAGTCCGCGGTTTCGCGCAACGAGGTCAGGCGCGCCGAAAATATCGCTGCGCTGGTGGCGAGCTTCGAGCGCTCGGCGGCGGAAGCGTTGACCGAAGTGCGGTCGGCGGCCGATAAGCTGTCCGGGTCGGCCGAGCAGGTCGATCTGGCGGCAGGCCGCGTCGCCGCCAATGCCGGCGCTGCGGGAGAGGCGACCGCGGACGCTTCGACGCACACACAGACTGTCGCGAGCACGACCTCGGCCTTGGGCCGCTCGATCAGCGAAATCGCCGCTCAGGCCGCGCGTTCGACCGATGCCGCGAACCGCGCCGCCGTCGAGGTCAAACACACAGTCGAGACTATGAACGGCCTCGCTGGCGTCGCAAGCCGCATCGGGGAGGTGGTCGGTCTCATTCAGGCCATCGCCGCGCAAACGAACCTGCTTGCTCTCAACGCCACCATCGAGGCCGCGCGTGCCGGCGAAGCCGGGAAGGGGTTCGCGGTGGTTGCCTCCGAGGTCAAGTCGCTGGCGACACAGACCTCGAAGGCCACCGAAGACATCGCCCAGCAGGTCGCCAACATCCAGCGTGCATCCGCCGAGGCCGTGACCGCGGTCGAAACGGTCGATCGCATCATCGCCGAAACATCCGAAGTAGCTGTCGCGGTTGCGTCAGCGGTTGAAGAGCAGAGCGCCGCCGTGGTGGAGATCGAGCAGTCCGTGGGGCAGGCATCGAAGGCGAGCGACACCAGTGCACGCGCGGTCACCACCGTGACCGAGGCGGCCGAACTGGTGCGCAGGACGTCGGAGGGCGTGCGCGGTCTTGCCGGGTCACTTGAAGGTCAGGCGGCCGCGCTGGAGCAGCAGATCGGTTCGTTTGTTTCGTCCGTGAAGGTCGCTTAGATTAAACCCGCGTATCGGCGGGAATCGGCGGCATGATCGACCACATTTCCATCGCTGTCAGCGACCTTTCGCGCGCGACGCGCTTCTATGAGGCCGTGCTCGGCGCGATCGGCTTCACGACCATCGACGTGCGCGGCTCCACCGTCGGCTTCGGCAAGAAGTACTCCGAGTTCTGGCTGAACGCGCGCCCCGAGATGGACCCGCTGCCGGCCCGTTCCGGCGCGCATATCTGCTTGCGGGCGCGATCGACCGGCGAGGTCGATGCGTTTCATGCGGCGGCGCTCGCGAATGGCGGGACATCGGACGGCGCACCGGGCCTGCGGCCGCATGACGGGCAGGGCGGCTATTACGCGGCCTTCATCCGCGATCACGACGGCAACCGCATCGAGGCGGTCACGTTCACCCCCGGCTGACCGCGCGGGAGTCGAATCCGGCGAAGCGCCGCAGCGCCTCGAAGCCACGCAGCAGCATCACGCCGAACGCGGACTGCGCCACGCGCGTGCGCCAACCGGGCCACACGCGATCGATCCAAGCGAGACCTTCGGCCCGCAGCCACGCCGCGGTCACCAGCGCGGTCAGCAGCCAGATGACGAGGTGGTAGCGCAGCGCCGGCAGGTAGACGAAGGCGAGGCTCGTGAGCGCGAGCGCGGCGAGCGCCGTCAGCCGCAGCATCGGTTCAAACCGGGAGGCGAGCGCGACACGCACAAGGAGCGCGAGCCCCGCGACGTGAACCGGAATGAGAATACGCAGCTCGGAGGGGCCACTCAGCCAAACGGCGAACTGATCGCGTACGCGCGCGAGGTTCTCGCTCGTGAAGTTCAGCCGCGCCAGGTCGCCAATGAGGTGCCAGTAGACCGACGGCGGCACCATGTAGATGTTTTGCGCCTGCACGTTGTCGCTCAGCGGGATGAGCTTTCCGCCGAAGTGCCAGTTGTGCCAGAGCGTGAAGAAGATTGCCGAGAAGCCGAGGCAAAGCGCCGCCAGGCGCTTCACCTGGCCTTGCGAGAGCGCAGCAAGTCCAATGCCGCCGAGCAACATCGCGGATCCCGGCGCGAGATTCGGTCGCACGATCACGGCCAGCGCCATCGTGAGCGCGCCCCAGAACGCAGGCGCCGCGCGCGTACCGAAGGCTGGCCCGCGTCCGGCGAGCAACAGCAAGCTCGTCAGAAATAGTGTCGCAGCGAGCGGATCTGCAAAACCGCGCGCGGACCACACGGCATAGTGGATGTAGCTCGTGCCGAACAGAACGCCGGCCGGCGTGGCGACGAAACCGAGCGTGAACACGAGCGCCCAGTTATCTCCCAAAAAGCGCCGGCCCAGCGCAAACACGACCAGTGGCGCGACTAGCATCAGTGTGAGGTAGCCGAGAAAGCTGTCGCCGAAGACGAGATACTCGGCCATGCGGAAGTAGCGGAACCCCGGCGTGAAGAAAAACACCGGCTCGACGCCGCGCAACGCCCCCATGATGTCGCCGCGCATGAGGTGCTCCAGCATCTGCCGCGCGAACCCGGAGAAGATCAGCCCGTCATCGCCGCCGTCGAGCGGCCGGTAGCCGCCGATGAAGGTCGCATCGACGATCACAATCACGATCAGGGCCGGTGTCATCAGCAGCAAGGGCAGGCGCAGCCGCGCCGGACGCCAGCGCGCCAGCAGCATGAGAATGCCGAGGACGCCGATCGTTGCGGTGGCGGCGTCGAGCGCACGCCACGCTTTGACGGTGCCATTGGCATTGAGGGTCATGGCCAGATCGGCGTCAGGCCCGATCGCAAAAGCGAAAATGCGCCGCCCGCTGTCGTCGGCGCGCACCGTGCGGCAGGCCCGGTCGCGATGCTCGATCAGCTCAAACCGGTCGCCCGCCTCCCACAGCACGCTGCCGCGCCAGCACAGCTCGCTGCCCGCGAACGCCGGAGAGAAGCGATACATCAGGAAGAAGGGCAGCTTGTTCTGCCAGCGTGCAAAGATTGCCAGCGAGCGCTTGTCGCGCCGCACCCGTTCGACGTCGCCATCCTTGCCGACGAAGTTGAGCGAGAGGTCGTTCAGGACACCGAGCCGCAGCCAGATCGCACTCTGAAAATCGATGCCGCTGACGCGCCGGGAATAGGCGTGTCCATCGAACGCGCCGTCCGCCGCGAACGCAAACACGCGGCGCGAAATGCCATTGCGCCAGCAGAGTGGGTCGGCGAGATCGCAGCGGCGCTGCGGCGGATGCGCCGCGTTGAAACGCTCCGCCATCACGCGGAATACGTCGGGCGGCAGGCCTTGCTCCAGCGCGCCGCCGGGCCGGTCGATCAGGAAGACGTTGTGGCCCTCCTCGATGCGCGGCGCTGCGAAAAACAGATGTTGCGCGAGCACCGCGAGCGTGAGCGCAGCAGCGCCGAGCCAGCGCGCGGAGCGGGTCGAGATGGTTGCGGTGAAGACGACAAGCGTGGCCAGCGCAAACAGGCTGTAGCGATAGAGATCGTTGACGGGCAAACCGAGAACCGCGAGCACCAGCACGAGCACCGCAAGCCGGAGCAAGGTGCGATGCGCGCCGGTGCTCATCGGGCGCGCCTCACATCTTCTTGACGGTCTCGGGCTGGCCTTCCTTCTCGTGCGCCGGGACCTCGGCGGCCGCGGCGTGCAGCATCGGAAGGACCTCGTCCGGCTCCTTCGCAACGAGCAGCTTGAAGCTCATCTCGGCGCGAATGAATTGCAGCCGCCGCATATGATCGAGCAGGCCGCACAGCGGATCCCAGAAGTCCTTGGTGTTGAGGAGCAGGATCGGCTTCTTGTGCCGGCCGAGCTGCGCCCACGTCATCTGCTCGACGAGTTCTTCCAGCGTGCCGACGCCGCCCGGCAGCGCCACGAAGGCATCGGCACGGTCGAACATCGTCTGTTTGCGCACGTGCATGTCGGGCGTGATGATCACCTCCTGCGCGCGGTGCAGCGTCATTTCCTTGCGTTGGAGGAATTCCGGAATGATGCCGGTGACATGCCCGCCAGCGTCCAGCACCGAGGCCGCGACAGCACCCATCAGCCCGTGCGAGCCGCCGCCGTAGACGAGGCCGATACCGTCCTTGGCCATCAGTGCGCCGAGCTGCGTCGCCGCCGCCACGAAGGCCGGATCGGTGCCCGGGCCAGACCCGCAATAAACGCAAACCGTTCGAATCGTGCTCATGGATTTGATGTGGCATTGCGACTTTGCGAGCGTCAAGGCGCGGTAGATGTCTGGCCGGGAACCGGGCAGGGGCCACCAAACGCCCCGCGTCAGTTGATTTTTCTCGTTGAATTGACCGTATCGCTGATAATGTCGGCCAGGGTCACGCGGGAAACCGTCCCGGAGTTGGAATGGCGCGCAGTGGCGTGGTGTCAGTCGCGGTTGTCGCTGCCGGGGTCTCGGCGGGCGCGCTGGTCTATGCGGTGTATTGGGCGAACAGCGAGCCGGACATCGTGGCGGCACCGCCGGCCATGACAGCGCCAGCTCCGATGGCCGCGCCTGCTATGCCGGTGCAGCCGGTAACTCCGCCTGTTGCGGCCGCGCCCGGACTGGCGGCATCGCCTGTGGCGCCTGCGGCATCGCCCACGCCACCGGCGAACGTTGCGGCCTCGTCGGCACCAGCCGCCGATCCGCCTCGCGATGTGCAGGCCAAGCCCGCTGACACTGCGGTTGTCACGGCGCCAGCGCAGCAGGGCAGTGCGCCGTCTGTTTCGGTCCCCGAGGCGTTGCGCGCGCAGGCGGCCGCGCCGTCCGCGGTGGCGTCGCAAGTCCCTCCGGCATCTTCTGCGGCAGGGACAGTGACGCCCCTTCAACCCGTCGCTCGCGCCACACCGACCGTGGCTGCACCGGCCCCGGCCGTGCCGCCCGCACCCGCCGTCAGCGCCACACCGCCAGCGAGTTCACCGCCGCCCGTTGCGCCTGAGCCGACTGCAGCTCCGCGTGCCGTCGCAAGCGCTCCGCCGTCGGCGGTTCCAGCCGCGCCCGCGACCACATCGATGCCGGCAGCTCCGCCCGTCCAATCTTCCGCAACCGTGTCGTCTCCAGCTCCGAGTGCTGTTGCGAGCGCTCCACCGCAAGCGGCGCCAGCATCGCCGGTCCCGGCGCGTCCGGATCGCGCGCAGGCCGAGACGCCGCGCGCCACGGCGCCAGTTGCGTCGCGTCCGGCTCCCGCTGTGCGGGCTACTCAACCGTCTCAAGCGGTTGTTGCCGCGCCCGTCGTTGCCGCGCCGGTCGTGCCGCAGGTCATGCGGCCATCTTCGACCGTGGTGGCCGCGTCTCCCGCATTGTCCGCGGAGGTGCCGCAGCGCGCGGAGCCGCTGATCCCATCTGCACGCGTGATCACGATTTCGCCCACGCGCGCCGCAACCGCGTCGAGCGTGTCTGCGTCGAGCGCGCCTGCGGTCGCGATTGCGCCTGAACGTTATGCGGCCTTGCCGGCGCCGCAGGAGACGCCGCGCGTGCCAGCCGTCCGCGAGACGCCCGGCATTGTGGTCATGCGTGGCGGCCGTCCGCCGATCCGCGTGCGATCCGAGCGGCCCACCCCGGCGCGCCGCCTCGCAGCGCTGCCATCTGGGTCGAACCCAACCCCATCGACCCCAACTCCGCCGGCCGCAACCGACACGCCGATTACCGTGCTGCGCGGCGGCGCGATCCGCTCGAAGCAGGCCAGCGCCACGCTGGTGCCGCCGTCCGCCGCGCCTGCGCTGATACAGGTCGTGCGTGGCAACCGCTCAAAGCCGACCGGGCTTGAAGGGGTGGTCCAGCCGAGGCCGCTGATCCTGCGCGTCCCGCGCTAGGTCGCGGACTCACGAAAGAGCGAGAATGTCCGATCCAAGGGGCGAAGCAGACGTAGGCCGCGAATGTTTCTATGTCGTCCTTTGATCCCTAGCTAACGAGCTGACGGTTGTTTCTTGCGCGTCACATCAACCATGGTCGCTAGGATCAGGATCTCTACCCCATCTGGGGGATGTGCAGGGTAATGAGTTGCAATAGGGCGTCACTGAACCAGTGGCCCGCCGCGTCGGCATGTACTAATTGAGACGAGTTTGTGCGCAGCGGACCCTAGAAGTGACATCGGAGAGAGATGGTGCATCGGCGTGGCGTTTTTCTCGTAGTGAAAGCGGCAATCGCGGTTGGTTTCGCTCTGGCTGCCTCATCTGTCTGCGCACAAGGCCTGAAGCAGGCAATTGAATCGTGCTCGAACAATGGCCTGCGGTTCTCGCCAGACCAGATCATCACGGGTTGCAGCGCTCTCATCAGCAACTCCAGGAACACCCCGCAGCGTGCAGGGGCCTACGGCAATCGCGGCAATGCTTATCTGGAGCAAGGGAACAGCGATCGAGCGTTGGCGGACTACAACGAGGCGATCCGTCTCGGTCCAAAGCTGCCGAACCCTCACATTGGGCGAGGCGTCATCTACCGCAACAGAGGCAACTATGACGACGCGGTCGCAGAATTGACCGAGGCGATCCGGCTTCGCCCCCAGGAATCGGTCAGCTACAACCATCGCGGACTGGCGTTCCAAGGCAAGGGCGACCTGGACCGGGCGAACGCAGACTACAGCGAGGCGATCCGGCTTAACGCCAGTTCTCCCCATGCGTATCTCAATCGCGGAGACGTCCGACGGCGGAAGGGCGAATACGAGGGCGCCATCGCCGACTACACTGCGGCGATCCGCACCGATCCGACCAACGCTGCGACCTATGTGAGACGCGCCCATGCCTATTCGAACATTGGGGACGCTGGCCGCGCCGTCGAAGAACTCGATGCGCTGCTTCTTCGCGATCCGAAAAGCGCCGGCGCATACTACAGCCGCGGAATCATTCAGTTCACACGCGGCAATTTCGCGCCGGCTGCAGAGGATTTTCTGAAGTCGAACGACCTGCGCGACTACGCCTATT
>Ga0075364_10000707_pt1 | contig 17499 bp, 16 predicted proteins | sample EndMetdeltDD1764_FD_71517 | JGI IMG/M metagenome (GOLD analysis project Ga0075364, IMG submission 71517) | Populus endosphere microbial communities from Tennessee, USA - Endosphere MetaG P. deltoides DD176-4 | ecosystem: Host-associated > Plants > Roots > Endosphere | place: USA: Tennessee...
GCCCTCGCCGGTGCCGCCGCCGCCGGAAGCGCCGCCGATCGACGTCGCCGAACCGCGTCCGACCGACGTGTACCAGGAACCGGCCCCGCCGGCTCCGCCGACCCCGGTGAGCAGCATCGAGGCCAGCGTCGACATCTCGTCGAAGAACCGCAACCCGCCGCGCTATCCGCCTGCCGCCGCCCGTTCGGGCATCGAGGGTGAGGTGATCCTGGTGATCACCGTGGATGCCTCGGGCAAGGTCACCGACGTGTCGGTGGAGAAGTCCAGCCGCAACCGTGACCTCGACCGCGCCGCGATCGAAGCCGCTCGTCGCTGGACCTTCAACCCGGGCAAGGACAGCAATGGCAACCCCGCCGCAGGCCGCGTGCGCGTCCCGGTGAATTTCACCCTGAATTGATCAAAGTTGTCCCCGGGCGGAACCGGGCCCAAGGTCTTCCGCCTCTTTAATCTCCTTAATCAAACAAAGGTAAGCGTCATGCTGCAGGAACTCTTCATCGCCGCCGCTGCTGGGGGCAACGCTTCGGGCCTCTCGAAGATGGGCTTCGACCACATGATCTCGGAGATGGCCGCCAAGCCGGGCGAATTCGCCGTCTCCTGGATCGTGCTGCTCTGCCTGGTGTTCATGTCCGCTGCCTCGTGGTACTGGACCATCTTCAACACGATCAAGAACTCGCGTCTGAAGTCGGCCGCCGACCGCGTGGTCAACTCGTTCTGGGAAGCCCCGAACGCCCAGGAAGCCATCCGCGTGATGGAAGAGCAGCCGCGTAGCGAGCCGTTCTCGAAGATCGCCCTGGACGCTGCCCAGGCTGCCGCCCACCACCAGCGCACCGAAGGCGCGAGCACCGGCCTGGGCGAGACCCTGACCCGTTCGGAGTTCGTCGACCGCGCCCTGCGCCAGGCCGTCACCCGCGAGAGCGCCCGCCTGCAGTCCGGCATGATCCTGCTCGCCACCGTCGGTGCGACCGCGCCGTTCGTGGGTCTGCTGGGTACGGTGTGGGGCATCTACGGCGCGCTGATCAGCATCGGTGCGACCGGTTCGGCCTCGATCGACGCCGTCGCCGGCCCGGTGGGTGAAGCGCTGATCATGACCGCGATCGGTCTGTTCGTCGCGATCCCGGCCGTGTTCGCCTTCAACTTCTTCAGCAAGATCAACAGCGCCACGATCGCCAAGTTCGATTCGTTCGCGCACGATCTGCACGACTTCTTCGCCACCGGCTCGCGCGTTCGCTGAGTCGCGGTCTAGAAGCGTCGTTCCAGGACAGACAACGGAGCCCGTAGCATGGCCTTCAGTTCGGACAACAGCGGCGGACCCATGTCCGACATCAACGTCACGCCCCTCGTGGACGTGATGCTGGTGCTGCTGATCATCTTCATCATCACGGCGCCCCTGATGTCGCACAAGGTTCAGGTCGAGCTTCCGCAGGCCAACCTCGATCGCAACGAAGAGGAAGCCGAGAAGCGCGCTCCGCCGATCACCCTCGCGGTGAAGGAGGACGGTTCCCTGTACTGGAACGACGAGGCGATCACCAAGGAAATCCTGGAATCGCGTCTGTCGAGCGTTGCGCAGCAGACCCCCCAGCCGCCGCTGAATCTGCGTGGTGACCGCACCACGCGGATGGGCACGATCAACGAGATCACGAAGATCGCGCAGAACCAGGGCATGCTGGACATCGGCTTCGTTGCAACCAAAGAGAAGGGTCCGTAAGCCATGGCTTTCAGTTCCGGTTCCAACAAGGGCCCCATGGCCGACATCAACGTCACGCCCCTCGTGGACGTGATGCTGGTGCTGCTGATCATCTTCATCGTGACCGCGCCGATCATGACCTATCCGATCGACGTGGCCCTGCCGCAGCGGGTCATCAACCCGCCGCCGCAGCTGCGTGAACCGCCGCCGCCGATCGACCTGCGGGTCGACGCGAGCAGCCAGGTGTTCTGGAACAACGGCCCGGTGTCCGTGAACAACCTGCAGCAGCTGATGGAGACCGAGGTCCAGAAGGACCCGACCAATCAGCCGAGCCTGCGTATCGACGCAAGCGCCGACTCGCAGTACGAAACCATGGCCAAGGTCCTGGCAGCCGCCAAGAACGCGGACATGAAGAAGATCGAGTTCGTGAACCAGTAAGACCCCGTCGCGCCATCGCTCCCCCTGCAGCGGAGCGACGGATGCGCTGGAACGAGAACGCCGCCTCCGGGCGGCGTTTTCGTGTGTGTGTCTTTCGTTGTCGATGGCGATTCGCGGCATCAGCGGACGCCGTGCAGGATCCGGCGCGCCAGCGGTCGGCAGTCGACGTTGCCCGTACGGTCGCTGCCTCAGGGCCGGAATCGGGACATGGACACGACGCCACCACCGTCCGGCGACGGTCATCTGCATGCCGCCTTCCTGGCCCTGATCAGCCAGCGCTCCGCCACGATCGTCGGCCAGTCGGCCCTGGTCGAACGGCTCCTGATCGCGCTGCTGGCCGACGGCCATGTGCTGGTCGAGCGCGCACCCGGGCTGACCCGGACCGGCGAACGCAGCGACACACTGGGTCCATACGGGTTTGTCGTAACGGGCACACCACACACCGCTGGCTCGGCGCTGGAACCAGCGCGTCTGTTCGAGCGGCATGATGCCTCCCGTGCGGCATTCGCCGAGACATCACCGGGTGACGTTGAACGTGCCTATGCGGATGCGCAGCAGAACAGCTCCGTCCGCATCGCGCGCACCACGCTCGGGCCGGGCGATGTACCCGCACGATGATGTCCAGGTCGGCGCTCCCGGTGTCGCCAAGCCCGCCATGAAGGGCTCGCCGAGCAGGGCCGCATCCGGTCGGGACCTTCCCCATGGCCGGCACGCTGGCGAGCAATACGCCGAGACGCTACAGAACAGATCCGTGCGCCGGGAGCATACAAGTCAGGTCGGGCGATGCACCGCGATGATGTCCGGGTAAGCGCGCACGGCGTCGCCAAGCCCGGCGTAGGGGCTTCGCCGACGAGGGTGTGTCCGATCGAGATTTCTTCAAACGCAGGCACGCTGGCTGGGAACAGGCCGAGGCGCCGCAGAACAGGTCTGCGCGCCGCGGGCATGCGGCTCAGGCCGGGCGATGTACCCGAGAAATGATGTCCAGGTAGGCACGCACGGTGCCGCTCAGGCCGGCATGGAGGGCCTCGCCGATCAGGGCGTGTCCGATCGACACCTCCTCCACGGCCGGCACGGTGGCGAGGAACAGGCCGAGGTTGGACTGGGCCAGATCGTGGCCGGCGTTGACCGCGAGGCCGGCGTCCATCGCATCGCGCGCGGTCTGCACGCAGCGGGCCAGTGCGTCGGCCTGCCGCGGCTGCGCGGCGGCCTCCGCCGCGAACGGTCCGGTATAGATCTCGACCCGGGCCGCGCCCATCGCCCTCGCGCGTTCGAGTCCGGCCACGCCGGCATCGACGAACAGGCTGACCCGCGCGCCGAGTGCGTTGAAGGCGGCGATCAGGTCGGCCAGCGCTTGGTCGTGATGCTCGAAATCGAACCCGTGATCGGACGTCAGCTGGCCATCGTCGTCGGGCACCAGGGTGACCTGCGCCGGGCGCACCTGCTCGCACAGCGCCAGCAGGCCGGGATATCCGGGGCGTGGCGGCGCGAACGGATTGCCTTCGATGTTGAGTTCCACGTGGTGCCGTGCGGTGAGTCCGGCCAGCGCCAGCACATCGTCCGCCCGGATATGCCGCTGGTCCGGCCGCGGATGGACGGTGATGCCATGCGCGCCGGCCTCCAGGCAGGCCGCCGCCGCGCGGACTACGTCGGGCTCGCCGCCGCCGCGCGAGTTGCGCAGCACCGCGATCTTGTTGACGTTGACGCTGAGCCGGGTCATGCCTGCGGCGGCTCCGTTCCTGCGCCCGGCACGGCCTGTCGGGCCTGCTGGCGGCGGGCCTCGGCCAGCTCGCGCAGGCGGCGCAGTTCGACCGGATCGATCATCGTGGACGGATCCTGTTCCGTCCCGCCGACCCGGTCCAGATAGAAACCGCGCGCCCACGCCAGCAGCAGCACGAGCGAGGCCACCAGCCAGAGCGCGATCAGGGTGCCGCTGGTGGAGAAGATCGCCAGCAGCAGGGTGCCGAACGCGAGGAGCAGGTAGAGCCAGTGCATCGGAATCTCCCGGAGGTGGGCCCAGTGTAAGGCCGTGAATGGCGCCATGATGCCTGCTGGCCGCCCGCGCTCGGCTCCACGCATCGCGCCGCGCGACCGTCCGTCGAGAGGGCGCACCTCCAGCGCACCGTGCAGCGCGTGAGCCGCCGCCGCAGGAGCCGACGGCGAGGCCTGGTTCCCGGGGCGGACGCAGATGACCGTCTTCGGCTGCACAGTGACCTGGGCAGGCCGGACTCCTCGCGGCAGGCGACCCGGGACTGCGTCGGGACGGATCGAATGCGCGCCCGCCGATCGCGGTTGCACGGCACCCTGGTGCATCGAGTTGCTGTTCGCCGTCGCTGCGCTGCGCTGCCGGACCGTGTCGTGCGCTGGCATCACATCCGCGGCGGAATGCGTCTGCCGGCTGCACCGCAATCAGGCGCCTGGTGTCCGACATGACACGCCCGCATCACCAGTGGACGCGCCCCGGCGGTCCGGTCCGCGGCTCACAGCAGTGGCGACAGCAGGCGCGCGAAGGCCTCCGGCAGCCGGTGGCGCCACAGGCCCTGGCGCCGATCGAGGGACACCCGGCGGGCGTCGGCGAATTCCTGTTCGAGCAGCTGCGCCAGACCCGCGCAGGCACGCGTGTCGCGCACCAGCATCGAGACTTCGAAGTTGAGGCGGAAGCTGCGCTGGTCGAAGTTGGCGCTGCCGACCACGCACAGCTCGTCGTCGGTCAGCATCGCCTTGGTATGCAGCATCCGCGGTGCGTACTCGTACACCTGCACGCCCGCATGCAGCAGTTCGTCGAAGTACGAGCGTGCGGCCAGCGTGACTAGCAGCGAGTCGCTGCGCCGCGGGACCAGCAGACGCACCTCCAGGCCGGCCAGCGCCGCCGAAGTGAGCGCCATGCGCGCGGCCTCGCCCGGCACGAAATAGGGCGTGACCAGCCAGACCCGCCGCCTGGCTTCGTGGATGGCCGCCACGTGCAGGCGGTGGATCGCCTCCCACGACGAATCCGGCCCGGAGACCAGCACCTGCGCATCGACCGGCCCGCGTGGCGCGTCCGGCCAGTACTCCGGCGCGTTGAATGCCTTGGGATCGCAGCGGCCGGCATAGACCCAGTCCTCGACGAACACCAGCTGCAGGCTGCGCACCACCGCGCCCTCGATCCGCGCATGCAGGTCGCGGTAGGCCCGGATGTTGCGGCGTTCGTCCTGCTCGTCGGTGACGTTGATGCCACCGCTGAAGCCGACCCGGCCATCGACGATGACGATTTTGCGGTGGGTCCGCAGGTTCACCCAGGGCCGGCGGAACGGACGCAGCCTGGTCGGATGGAACCAGGCGAACTCGGCGCCGGCCTCGAGCAGCGGCCGCAGGAACGCCCGGCGCACGCGCGAGGAACCGACCGCGTCCAGCAGCAGGCGCACCTTGATGCCGGCCCGGGCGCGTTCGATCAGCGCATCGCGCAGCAGCGTGCCGCAGTGGTCCGGCGTCCAGATGTAGTACTCCAGGTGCACGTGGTGCCTGGCCGTGCGGACCGCCTCGAGCAGCGCATCGTAGGTGGCGGCGCCGTCGACCAGCCAGTCCAGCCGGGTCGCCGAAGAGATCGGCAGCCCGGTGCTGGCCTGGCCGAGCCGGGCCAGCTCGCCGCAGGCGCCGTCGTCGGGCGGGCAGCTGCTGGAGAAGTGCTGCAGACCCGAGCGCGAGCGGCCGCGTCGCAGGCGCTGGCGTTTGATCTTCTGCGGGCCCAGCAGGAAATAGATCAGGAAGCCGATGTAGGGCAGAGCCGCCAGCGACAGCAGCCAGCTCAGGGTGGCCACCGGTTCGCGCTTCTGCAGCACGATCCAGACGCTGAGCCAGACCATGTACACCAGCCAGGCCAGCACCAGATACAGCGGCAGGTTGGAGAGGTCGACCAGCTGGTTCCAGGCGTCGATGAGCGGCTCGGGCATCCGCCGATTCTAGAGTGCCGGCCGGATGCCGGCGATGGCACGGCGCGGCCGATGCCGGAACGCTGCTGCAGGCAGGTCTCCGGGTGTGCTGGCGCTGTGCCTGTCGCATCGGCTGTGTGGAAAGGACGAGGAAGGACGCGAGGCAATGCGGCACGGGCGCGCGCAGGCCTGGCCGCGCTGGTGCCTGTCCGGTGCCCGGATGCCGGGACCGCGATGGCGTGCTTCCGGGACGACATCGCGCGGAGCGGTTGAGTGCCCGGGCCACGGGCGGTCGCCAACGACAAGGCGCGGCGCCGGACGCCCGCTGGGCTGTCGTCCCGGTAGGCCGCGACCGATCGCATCGGCGCGATCGGGGCGATGCGATCCGCGCAACGCGGGGATCGTCGACCGGCCTGGCGACCGGTCGGAAGGCGGCCGCATGGCGGTCCGGTGCGATGTCCCTGCAGCCAAGCCGAGACGCAGAAGTGGCGGGACAGCGACGTGACAGGTCGATCGCCGTGGCGGCCTTTCCTGCCCGCTTCGGATCACGATGGCAGAACGCACGGTCGTCCCACGGGTGCCGCATCGCGCTGGCCGGTCGCCCCCGATGCGGTCCGCGGCTTCCGGCGATGGCGCCTCGTCGTATCCCGCTTCGCCGTCGGACGCGATGACCGGCACGCGCGTGGATGTCTGCAGCCGCTACGGGTCGAGCGGACGCGATGCCGGTCCTGACCGCGACACGCGATGCCGCGCCGGGCGTGCGGCGCTGCCGCCTCACGCACTGCACGCCGGGCGCGCGTGCGGCGGCCACCTCCATGCGAGATCACGCAAGGACCCGCGCAGCAGGATCAGAACAGATCGAGCTGGGGTGTCGTCGGCCGCGGCGGGACGAACTGGCTGGTGTCCAGGCGCGGCATCCGGCCGAATCCGAACCGGCGATGGGCCGCGGCGAAGCGCTGCGCGATCAGCTGCGAGAACGGGCCCTCGCCGACCATGCGCGCGCCGAAGCGGCTGTCGTAGTCCCTGCCGCCGCGCATCTGCTGGACCAGGCTCATGACGTGCCTGGCCCGGTCCGGATAGTGCAGCTCCAGCCATTCGCGCCACAGCTGCGCCAGTTCGTGCGGCAGCCGCAGCAGCACGTAACCGGCCGAGCGTGCGCCGTGCGCGCGGGCCGCTTCGAGGATCTGCTCGAGTTCGCGGTCGTTGATCATCGGAATCACCGGCGCCACCAGCACACCCACCGGAATGCCGGCCTCGTGCAGCGCCCGCATCGCGCGCAGCCGAGCGTGCGGGGCTGCCGCGCGCGGCTCCATCTTCGCCGCCAACCGGTTGTCCAGCGTGGTCACCGAGAAGTGCACGGTGACCAGGTGGCGCCGTGCCATCGCCGCCAGCACGTCGATGTCGCGTTCGATCAGCGCCGCCTTGGTGACGAAGCTGACCGGATGCCCCGCATCGGCCAGCACCTCGAGGCAGGCGCGCGAGATCCCCAGCCGCCGCTCCGCCGGCTGATAGGCGTCGGTGTTGATGCCCAGCGCGATCGGCGAACACACGTAGGACGGACGCGCGAGTTCGGCGCGCAGCAGGGCCGCCGCATTGTGCTTGGCGAAGATCCGCGTCTCGAAGTCCAGCCCCGGCGACAGGTCCAGGTAGGCATGCGACGGCCTGGCGAAGCAGTAGATGCAGCCATGCTCGCAGCCGCGATAGGGATTGACCGACTGCGAGAACCCCACGTCCGGCGAGCTGTTGCGGCTGATGATGCTGCGCGCGGTTTCCGCGCTCACCACGGTGCGCGGCCTGGAGGGGCCGAACTCCTCGCCGTCCTGGGCGTCCCAGCCATCGTCGACCTCCAGTGCCGTGGTCAGCGCGAACCGGCCCGGCACCGACGAGGCCGCGCCGCGGCCCTTGATCGGCACGCGCGGCCGGCCCGCGGCATCGGGCAGCGCGAAATGCGGTGTGGTGCGTAAATCCTCGGGGGAGCTCATTTCGTTAGTATTCCTGCTAATTGCGGGGGCGGCAAGCCATGTCCCACGTGTGGCCTGAACCCGACAGGGGATCGGCCCCGAGGAGCGGCGGCGCGGCGCGACCGGACCGGTCGCGTGCTGCTGTAACCGCTGTGCCAGCGGTGTATCAGCGCTGGAACAGGGGCAAGCAGCCAGCATTGGCGCGGCATGCGCGGCCGCTGACGCCCTCCGCGCTGGCAAGCCGGTGATACACCCCACCCGCGCCCGCCTGCGCAGCCGGCAATGCAAGTCATTGAAAAAAATGGGTTTCAAGACTTGGCACGCGATCTGCGCTGGTGTTCCCGCCATCACCGCGGGGACCCGACCATGCCAAGCCCACGCCCCACCCAGCTCCTGCTGCTCGCCCTGTCAGGCGTGCCGCTGGCCGCGCTGGCGGCCGATGCCCACGTCGGCGTGCAGCCCCGCCACGGTGAGATGGTCCTGCTGCGCGACGTGAACGCCCGCCCGGCGTATCGCCCGGCGCCACCCGGCATCGCCCTGATCGTCGACCCCACGCCCAGGCGCGAACTGGCGCAGAGCCTGGGCACGGGCGAACTGTCCGACGACGACTTCGCGGCCCTGTCGTCCGGCCAGCAGCTGGCCTCCGACCACGCGGATGCCGCCGTGCCGGCCCGGCTGACCGGGCAGGCGCTGGCGGGCACGCTCGGCCGGGCGACCGGCGAGGGTGGCGCACTGTCCGGCAGCGGTCTGGGCCGGACGATCGGCGTGCCGATGGGCGCGGTCGGCGGCGCCACCCGCGGCATCGGCGACCGCATCACCGGCGCCCTGGCGCAGTTCCCGCTCGGCGCGGCACCGGCCGCCGGCGCCGGCACCCCCGGAGGTGGCCGGTGATCGCGCGCGGGCTGGTCGCGGCCGCCGTCCTGCTGGCCGCTGGCGCCGCCGGGCCGGCGCTGGCCGGCGACGACTACGCGCAGATGCTGGGCTACCTGGCCGACAGCCGGATCGACGGCAACGCGCTGTCCGGTGCGCGCGGCGCGATCGCCGCCAACCAGGCGGCGGGCGACCTCAACCAGCAGGCCAACCTGCGCAGCCTGGCGGTGGGCCGCGACGCGCTGGCCTCCGCGAACGCGCTGCAGCGCCGCGGCGGCGACCACTACGACGTACCCGCCCATGCGCAGGCGCGCATCGGCGGCCATGCCCTGGCCGGCGCCAGTGGCATCGCATCGATCAACCAGGCCAGCGGCAGCGCCAACGCGGAACTCAACGCGGTGGTGCTGCAGGCGGCCGGAAGGAGCACACGCGGGACGCAGGCGGGGCATCGACCCGTGGCCGTCGTCGCGTCGGCGGAGCGACAGACCGTAGCGATCCCGGCGGGGAGAACCGCCAGCCGCAACGTGGCCGTGGAGGCCACCGCGCTGCGCGGGTTCGAGGGCGTGCTGCAGCTCAATCAGATCGCGGGATCGGCCAACGCCACGGACAACCGCGTGTTGCTGTCCGTGGCGCCCGGCCCGTGAGGGGCGGTCATCCATCAAACCGGAATGAAGAGAGAGAGGACACCATGAAGAAGACCATGAGCTGGACCGTGCTGGCCGCCGCGATCGTCGCGGCCACCGCCTCGGTCGCCAATGCCGAGACGCCCTCGGCCGATCCCGTCGAGGACATCCTGGTCGTCGACCACGACATCACCATCGACGACACCCGCAATTACGAAACCAACGTCACCAACACCAATACGACCACCAACACCAACGTCGATACGAGCGTCACCCAGACCGCCAGCTACACCGACACGATCGACAACAGCGTCAGCCAGAGCTACACCTCGGACGTGACCGAGACGGTGAACTACACCGACAACTTCGAGTGGAACACCACGATCAACGAGGAAGCCAACACCACGGTCAACACCTGGGTCGACCAGACCCTGAAGACCTACGAGGAGTACGAAAACGTCCAGTCCGACGTGCGGCGCGAGCGCAACGAGCATGGCGTGTCGGTGAACCTGGAGAAGGACCTGTCGCTGAGTTCGGACATCTCCTTCAGCGGCGACCCGACCCTGAGCGGCGACATCGAGATCGACTCGGCCGCCATCGCCGTCATCGACAACCGCCAGTCGGTCAGCGGGAACATGGGCCTGAACGACGAGCTGAGCAACGACGCCTCGATCAGCGAGGACACCGCCAGCGGTGCGTCGGGCAACCTGCAGTTCAACGTCGCCGCCGGCGACAACAACGCGCAGGACAACGCCGCCGCGCTGTCGGCCGCCGACGCCAGCTTCTCGTTCGGCCTCGCCGATGCCGAGGTCTTCGTCAACCAGCAGGGCAGCGGCAACCAGACGATGAACGAGGGCACGAGCAACGCCGCGGCGATGTCGGGCAACGCGTTCTCCGACGCAGCCGGCAACATCGGCGTCAACGTCGCCTCGGGCAACAACAACGCGCAGAAGAACGCGCTGTCGGCCTCGGTGGCCACCAGCGCCTACGCCCAGGCCAGTGTCAGCTCCAACCAGATCTCGCAGGGCAACGCGGTGGCCAACGCGCCGAAGACCCGCGAGGTGCAGGAGTCGGTGGAGATCTCGCTGCAGGGCGCGATCACCGGTACCACCGCGTCCAGCGGCAGCGGCAGCTACTCCGGCCGCGGCGAGGCCTACCAGCAGGACAACTTCTACCTGGATACCTGGGACGGCGGCCTCGACCATCCGAGCGGCGACGCGACCGGCCACATCGACATGGATGGCGAGATCCAGAACGCCAAGGACAACCCGTGGCGCGGCAACAACGCCGACGGCGACCCGATCGGCGGCATCGCGTTCGATACCGGCGAGGAAGGCGAGCTGTCGTTCGACGAGATGGGCACCGCCGACCTGGAAGCCAGCCTGAGCGGCACGCTGATGTTCAGCAGCACCGAGGTGGTGGCCGCGGCGACCAACTCCGCGTCGCTGTCCGGCGGCGCCTTCTCCGGAGCCAGCGGCAACATCGGCGTCAACGTCGCCGCCGGTACCGGCAACCTGCAGGCCAACAGCCTGGCGCTGGCCGTCGCCCAGCCCTCCACGGGCGGCGGTGGCGGTGGTGGCAACGGCGAGTGACACCCGCCGCGACAAGGTGACTCCCGGCCTTCCGCCGTGGCCGGGAACTCACGGAACGCCCCGTCCCGCCTCCCCCGCGGGACGGGGCTTCCATCCCTCCAGCCGTGCCCCGTGGAGTTCCGCCATGCGTCGTTCCGTCCTGTCGTGGCTGCCGCTCGTGCTGGGCGCGCTCGCCGCGTCGCCGCTGCACGCGGCCGACATCGGCTTCTCCGGAGTGCTGCCCAACGGCGCGCTGTACACCCGCCCGGTCGAGAGCATGCACGAGGCGCGCTTCCGCCACCTGGTGCGGCAGCAGACCGACTACAGCTGCGGCGCGGCCTCCCTGGCCACGATCCTGCGTTACGCCTATCACCTGGACGCGGACGAGGACACGGTGATCGAAGGCATGCTGACCCTGGCCGATCCGGACGTGGTGCGCGAGCGCGGCTTCTCGCTGCTGGACATCAAGCGCTACGTCGAATCGCTGGGCATGCGCGGCCGTGGCTACCGCGTCGACGAGGACCGGCTGCGCTCGCTGCGCGTCCCCGGCCTGGTGCTGATGGACGTGCGCGGCTTCCGCCACTTCGTCGTGCTCAAGCAGGTCCGCGAGGACCTGGTCGAGGTCGGCGACCCGATCCTGGGCAACCGCCTGATCCCGCTGCCCGAATTCCTCGAGGCCTGGCCGTCGCGCGCCGTGTTCATCGTGATCGGCAGCGACTTCGACAAGAACACCGTGCTGCTGCAACCGACCGGAAAACCCAGCGCACGTGCGCTGTATGCCCGGCAGGGCCCGATCACCGATGCCGAGCTGATCGACTTCGGCTTCACCCATGCCGACCTGTTCTGAGGACCTGCGCATGAACACCCGCCACCCGCTCTGCCTGGCCATCGGCCTGGCCGCCGCCCCGCTCGCACTGCCTGCCTTCGCGCAGGACGCCGCGCCGGCACCGCCTCCCCCCCCCGGTGCGGGACTGACCGAACTGAGCGATGAGGAACTGGGCGGCATGCGTGGCCGCTACACCGTCGGCGACAACGCCGTCGCCTGGTTCGGCGTCACCATGGTGTCGAGCTGGCAGGCGCAGAACGGCCAGCTGCTGCAGAGCCGCATGAGCGTGGGCCTGGACGTGAGCGCACCGGGTGCGCCGAAGCTGGTGTTCCAGCCGCACGTCAGCATCACCGCGGCCGATGCGCCACTGCCTGCGCCGGACGGCGCGCGCACCATCGACGCCAGCGGGCTGGCCAACGCCTCGGGCCTGGTCCAGAGCGTGCAGGTGGCAGGCGACGCCAACCGCGCCAGCAACATCGCCCGGGTCAGGGTGCGCGGGCAGGGCGATGCCGATGCCATCGCCGATGCCGCGCCCGTCGGCAGCCAGAACGCCAGCGTGCAGGCGCCGGGGATGCAGGCCAGCGCGCTGCTGCAGGACAACGCGGCGCGCGTGCTGCTGCAGATCGACGGCCACGGCGCGGTCGAGCAGTGGATCGGCCGCAGCGGGCTGGGCCAGACCATCCAGCTCAGCGGCGACGGGCATGTGGCCAGCAACTGGATGGAAATCGACCTGGTACGCGGCAGCGGCAGCGCCCGCGCGCCGCTCGGGCAGAACGTCGCCCAGGCCATTTCGTTCGGTCGCGGCATCGCGATCGGCTACTGAGCGCAGCACGGGGGAGACAACCGGTGAACAGGACTTCGCATTGCGTCCATGGACGCGTCCACACGCCGCTGGTCGCCGCGCTGCTGCTGGTGCTGGCGGCACCGACGGCGCTGGCCCAGCAGGCCCCCGACCCGGCCGACGCCGCCGATCTGCAGCAGCTCAGCGCGCAGCTGGCCGCGCTGAAGTCGAGCTATGCGCAGGAGGTGCGCCGCCTGCGCGAGCTGGACATGCAGGTGCAGGCGCTGCAGGCCCGGCTGGCCGGCCGGGTCCAGGCGGCCACGCCGGCCACGGCCGGCATCGCCCCCGACCTGGCCGCCCCGGGCAGCGCGGCCGAACCGCCGCAGCAGGCCGACGCCATGGCCCCGTCGCCGCCCAGGAGCGAGGGCTACGCCAGCACCGCTGCCGAGGCGCAGCAGGCGCGCGAGGAGGCGATCAGCCGCAGCGTCGCCGACGTCAAGGAACAGACCCGGACCCTGTTCCAGCAGCGCCTGGTGCTGGAGAACGGGCTGACCTACAACCGCTACGACCGCAAGCAGCTCAGCCTCAACGGCTTCCTGGCGCTGGATGCGATCTTCCTGGGCAACATCGCGATCGAGAACGTCGAGTCCGATACCGCGACCTACAACGCCGCCGCGCGCTGGGGCCTGGGCCCGCGCCTGACCCTGAACCTGGACGTGCCCTACATCGCGCGCAAGACCGTCTACCAGAAGGGCGGCGCCGGGGGTTCGGCCGCGGCGATCGCGCAGGAGGAGACCAGCGGCACCGGCCTGGGCGATGTCACCGTCAGCGCCAACTACAAGCTGTTCGGCGAGCGCGGCTGGCGCCCGGACACCGTGCTCAACCTCGGTGTGACCGCACCGACCGGGCGCGAGCCCTACGGCATTCCATGGACGGTGCTCGAGCGCGACGACGACGACTTCATCCGCTTCGCGGTGCCCGACGAGCAGCCCACCGGCAACGGTGTCTGGCAGGCCAGCCTGGGGTTGTCGGCGGTCAAGACCACCGACCCGGCGATCCTGTTCGGCAACATCGGTTACACCCACTCGTTCAAGGGCAGCTTCGACGATCTGGACAACAACCCGGACACGGTCAATCCGGGCGACGTGCGCCTGGGCCGCTCGTTCTACTTCGGCGCCGGCGTCGCGTTCGCCTTCAACGAGCGCACCAGCCTGAGCATCTCGCTGAGCGACCGGATGAGCGCGCGCGCGCGCACCCGCTATGCGGGCGGTCCGTGGAGCAAGGTGATCGGCAGCGATGCCAACGCGGCCATGTTCAATCTCGGCGTGACCTACGCGCTGAGCCCGAAGTCGACCCTGGTCGGCCTGCTCGGGATCGGCCTGACGCCGGATGCGCCGGACTTCAGCCTGGGCTTCAAGCTGCCGTACTCGCTGTAGCGCGGACCGCCGGCCCGCGCGCCCATGCCGGCCGCCGGCGGACCCGGATCCACCGGCCGCGCGGTACCTGCGCATCGCCCGGCGGCGACGGCGCACGCTGCGCAAACGACGTCGTCCAGCGGCGCGATACGTCAGCCCCGGCGCACGCGCGCGGTGCGACCGGCCTCCTCAGGAACGCAGCGCCTCCAGCTCCAGCCCATGCTTGCGGCACAGCCGGTACAGCGTCACCCGCGACACCTTGAGCCGGCGTGCGCAGGCGCTGACGTTGAAGCCGCTCTCGCGCAGGCCGGCGAGCACGGCGTCGCGTTCGGCCTGCAGCCGGGCAGCGTCCAGTGCGTCGTTGGCCGGCGCCGCCTCGGCCGCGTCCAGTGCCAGCGCGTCGGCGCCGATCAGCTCGCCATCGCAGGTCACCGCCGCGCGCCGGACCCGGTTCAGCAGTTCGCGCACGTTGCCCGGCCACGCGTGCGTGCGCAGCCGCCGGCAGGCGCCGACATCGAATCCGCGCGCACGGACCGCGTGGCGTGCGCGGAACTGGGCGAGGAAGTGGCGGGCCAGCAGCACGATGTCGTCGCCGCGCGCGCGCAGCGGCGGCATCGGCAGGCGCAGCACGTCCAGCCGGTAGTACAGGTCCTGGCGGAAGCGGCCGGCGGCGACGGCCTGTTCCAGGTCGACGTGGGTGGCGGCGAGCACCCGCACGTCCACCGCGATCGGCTGGTGGCTGCCGATCCGCTCGATCGTGCCTTCCTGCAGCACGCGCAGCAGGTTGACCTGGGCATCGGCCGGCAGGTCGCCGATCTCGTCCAGGAACACGGTGCCGCCGTCGGCCGCTTCGAACAGGCCGATCCTGCGCGCGCTGGCGCCGGTGAACGCGCCGCGCTCGTGGCCGAACAGTTCGGCCTGGACCAGGTTGGCCGGCAGGGCCCCGCAGTTGATCGCGATGAACGGACGCCCGGCGCGCGGCGACAGCGCGTGCAGCGCCTGGGCCGCCAGTTCCTTGCCGGTCCCGGTTTCGCCGGTGATCAGGACCGGCAGCTCGACCGGCGCGTAGCGGTGCAGGCTGGCGCGGACCGCGAGCATCGCCGGGCTGTCGCCGACCAGGGCGTCGTCGCGCGGCAGCGGCGCATCCAGCAGGCGGTGCAGGGCGGTGGCCTGCCCGAGGTCGAGCGGCGCGGACAGCGCGTGCGTGCCGGGGCCGTCCAGCAGCGTGGCGCCACCAGGCGCCGGGCCCAGCACGCAGTGCGGCAGTTCGGCGTGGTGCACCAGCAGCTCGTGCACGGCGTCCAGCCAGGCCGGCTCGGCCTGGCGCAGATCGACCAGGGCCGCGACCCGGTCGCCGCCACGCAGGCCGATGCAGACCCCGCGCGGATCCTCGATCACCCGCAGGTCCCAGCCGGCGGCGGCCAGCACCTCGCGTTCGCGCGGCTGCGGCCTGCCCAGCCAGAGCAGGCAGTTGCGTCGTGTTCCGGTGGTCGCCGCCATCGTCTCGCCCTCGCCCCTCATCCCGCGTGGGTGGACGCACGCCGGGCGCGCATGGTCGGTCGATCCGGACCCGCGGCGTGGCCCTGGCGCAGCGTCCGCCATCGGCGGCCGTCGCTGCCGCCGGCATCGGCCGTCAGCATCGGATGGTCGGGCGTGTAGCGCGTGGACGATGGCCGGCCGCAGGCGGCGGCGTGGGCGATGTGGATCGTGTCGACAGCATGACTGCTCCCCCGATGGGCATCCACGCGCAGGCGTGCGGATGCAGGTCCGTTCAACGGGAACAAACGCCGGCGGCATGGGCGACAGGACAGTCGCCCGCTTCAGCAAGCTGATCGGATTCAGCGGACCGCGGCGGGATAGGCCAGCAGCAGGACCAGGTCGGCCTCGCCGGTCTGCTCGATCGCGTGGGTGCTGCCCGGCCGGGTCAGCATCGCGTGGCCGGGGCCGACATCGTGCACCCGGCCGTCGAGCACGTAGCGGCCCTGGCCGCTGAGCACGTAGTAGATCTCGTCCTTGTGGTGCTGGTGCAGGCCGATGCCGGCGCCCTTGTGCAGCACCCGCTTGCGCATCACGAACGACAGGCCCTCGGCGTCGGCGAACAGCGGATAGGCGGTGGTGGTGCCGGGGCCGCCGTGCGGGCCGGGCTGCTGCCGGGCCAGCGTGCTTTCGTGCACCACCGACGAAGGGCGCGGCTGCGCGGCCTGGTCGCTGCGCGCGCTGGCGGGCGCGCCGCAGTCGGTATCGCGGATGACCGTGGCGGCCAGGGCGGGATCCAGCGTCTTCCAGTCGCGCACCACCAGGCAGGCGACCATGGTCGCGCCGGCGCCGCTGAAGTGGGTGTCGTCGGCGATGCCCCGCTCGGGCACATGCTCGAAGTAGGGCTTCGAGGCGGCGTCGCCGAGCGCGCGCAGCCAGTCGGTGCTGCTGGCGTTGAGGTCGATCAGCGCGACCTGCTCGCGCTGCGCCAGCGCACGCACCGCATCGGTGTAGCGGGTGTGGGTGTCGAGCAGCGAGCCGAAGTCGAACACGCGCCGCGACACCGGGGTGATCAGGACCGGCGTGGCGCCGCGTTCGCGCGCCAGTGTCACGTAGCGCATCAGCCACTGCGGGTACGCGGCGGCCGGCTCGTTGTAGCGGCGCGGGTCTTCGTACTTGGCGTCGTTGTGGCCGAACTGGACCAGCAGCACGTCGCCGCGGCGCAGCTCCTTCGCCAGCGTGTCCAGGCGGCCCTCGTCGATGAAGCTGCGCGCGCTGCGCCCGCCCATCGCGTGGTTGCGCACCTCCCACACGGCCGGGTCGAGGAAGCCCTGCAGCTGCTGGCCCCAGCCCTGGCGCGGTGCGCGTTCGGGGCCGTAGGTGGCCGCGGTGGAATCGCCGGCGATCAGCACGCGGCGCGCATCGGCGGCCGGCCTGGCTACGGCATCGGAGATCGCGCCCAGCGCGAGCAGCGCCGGCAACAGCAGGGGCAGCAGGCGGTTCATGACGGCCGGGTACCGGGGTCTGGTCGCATCGGAATCGAACGACGACGCGGCCCGGCATGCCGGGGCCGCGTCGGATGGAACCGGGCGCCGCGCGGGCGCCCGTTGCCGCACTTACTTGCCGAGCACGCCCTTGACGTAGGCGACGATCGCCTCGTCCTTGGCGTTGTCGAAGAACGCCTTCTGGAAGCGCTCGCCGCCGACGGCCTGCTTCACCAGCTCCTGGTCGATCGACTTCAGGCCTTCGACGAAGTCCTTCGAGGCGCCGGCCTTGAGCTGGGCCAGGATGCCGGCGTTGGTCATCTGCGATTCCTTGCGCTCGGCCGGGTAGCCCTGGCCGCGCTCGCCGGCGAACGCCTTCTCGAAGATGTAGCGGATGTTGATTTCCGCGCCCCAGCCGTAGCCCTTGGCGAACGGCAGCGACAGCGCGTTGCCGTTGTTGACTTG
>Ga0075364_10000708_pt1 | contig 17495 bp, 22 predicted proteins | sample EndMetdeltDD1764_FD_71517 | JGI IMG/M metagenome (GOLD analysis project Ga0075364, IMG submission 71517) | Populus endosphere microbial communities from Tennessee, USA - Endosphere MetaG P. deltoides DD176-4 | ecosystem: Host-associated > Plants > Roots > Endosphere | place: USA: Tennessee...
ATCCTATGTTGAGGAAGTCAGCACTAAGCGCGGCGTTGTGTCGGACGTTGTTAACCGCTACAACCTGCAAGACGAGGTTGACCAATTTGTAGAAGGCGCACGGCAGCAAGCTGGCTCGATTGTGCAGGGTGTTGGCGGCAGCGTTATCAGCGGTGTTACCAACTTTTTGAGCGGATTTGTAACGCTCGTCACCATGCTTGTCCTTACCTTTTTGGCACTTATTGAAGGTCCGCGCTGGCTGGAGCGTTTGTGGAGTGTTTATACCGACGAGCATCGTTTGCAGCACCATAAGTATTTGATGGGGCGAATGTACACGGTGGTGACGCGCTATGTTAGCGGCCAGGTATTTGTGGCGACGCTTGCAGGTGCATCGGGTTTGCTGGTGCTGTTTGCAATGACTAACTTCTTTAATATACCCCTGCAAGCCGTGTTGCCGCTGGCATTTTTGATCTTCCTGACGGATTTGGTGCCGATGATTGGTGCAATTATTGGCGCAACAATTGTGATATTTGTTTTGATCTTTAATGATATTGGTGCGGCTATCACCTTTGGTATTTACTTCTTTATTTACCAGCAGGTCGAGAACAACCTTATTCAGCCAACGGTGCAGGCTCGCACTATTGAATTGAGTGCCCTTACTATTTTAGTCGCGGCATTGGTAGGTATTAACCTGCTTGGCCCTGTTGGCGGTTTTTTGGCGATTCCAGCTGCTGGCTGCGCACGCGTGCTACTACTCGACTACTTTGAACGACGTAAAGTTGGTAAACCAACCCGCAAGGGCTGGGGCCGATTTGTGCGGTCGAAGGTTACGGAAGCCTAGTCTCCCGGTACTATATTTCCTCCCACTCCTCCAAGCTCCTGCCGTCCTGAGCCTCGTCCCGCAGGGCCACCCAGCACCTACTGTGTAAGCTATGCCAACCAAAGAAGGGGCTGCGGTGGAAAGGTAAAGCGAACCGGTCGCACAGCGATCTCCCTCCTCCGACGCCGTAGGAACGTGTTGTTTCCCAACAGAACGGAGTGAGCTGTTTGCGAACGCAGTGCTTCCTAGGCGCGGAGGAGGGAGGGCAGCGTAAGCCTGGGGCTACAGCCGATACCAAATCGTACCAAAATCAGTGTCGCGGAGGCCTAAGCCTTGCTTTACGAGCTCAACCCGAATCTCATCTGACTTGGCCCAATCTTTTGCGGCGCGGGCGTCTTCGCGCTCAGCAATCAGTTGTTTTTGTTCGTGTTCGATATCATGCGAGTCTAAGAGTTTCAATCCCAAGGCCTCATCAACTGTCTGTAGAAAGTTTACGTATTCATCAAGCGATTCAACGTGTATTTTGTCGGGATTTTGGTTAAAAAGTGCGTCTAAAAAGGCCAGTGACTTAGGGGTGTCCAGGTCATTTAATAGCGTATCGACAAAATTTTTGCCAGCCGCCATGAACGAAAGTGCATCGGGCGATTTTGTGGCCATTTTCTCTGTCGGCTGAAAGCGTAGGTCAGATAGAGCCTGCCAGTTCCGGAGTCGTCGTTGCGCCGCCTCTAAACTCTCCCAGCTAAATTTACTCTGCGAGCGGTAGTGCGATTCAAGCACGTGCAGCCGCAGCGCCATCAGCGAAATGCCGCGTGCTTCGATGTCTTCTAGTGTAATGCCATTGCCGAGTGACTTGCTGATCTTTTCGCCCTCAATGCTGATATGGTTGGCATGCATCCAATAGGTAGCAAATGGCTTGCCGGTGACTGCCTCGCTCTGCGCAATCTCGTTTGTATGGTGCACTGGCAAGTGATCGATACCGCCAGCATGAATATCCATGGTTTCGCCGAGATACTTCATGCTCATGGCGGAACATTCTACGTGCCATCCTGGGAATCCTTTGCCCCACGGGCTGTCCCATTCCATGTCGCGCTGCTCGGTCTTTGGCGAGAATTTCCAGAGCGCAAAGTCGGCTATGTTGCGTTTTTGTGTATTATATTCAACGCGCTTGCCAGCCTGCATTGCATCGAGGTCGAGACGGGCAAAGTCGCTGTAACGCGGGAATTTTGAGGTGTCGTAGTAAACGCCGTCGTCAATTATGTAGGTAAAGCCTTTTTCTTCGAGTTTCTTCACAAGCTCAATTTGCTCGGCAATATGCTCAGTCGCTTTAGGCAGGTAGCTAGGCTGCGTAAAATTAAGCCGCGTTAAAGCGTGTACAAAATAATCACCGTAAAAGCTGGCAACATCCCAGGCGGTCTTACCTTCGCGACGCGCGCCTTTTTGGAGCTTGTCTTCGCCCTCGTCGGCGTCGCTTACCAGATGACCGACATCGGTTATGTTCATGACCCACGTGGGGGTAAGGCCCGAAAGTTTGAGCGTGCGTACGAGTGTATCATAGCGGATAAAGGTGAACCAGTTGCCAATGTGCGGGTAGTCGTACACTGTTGGGCCGCAGGTGTAGACGGTAACGGTATCGGGGTTGATAGGCTGAATGTCTTCTACTGTGCGGTTGAGCGTATTGTATAGCTTCACGGGTTTATTCCTTGTTAGAGTCGTACTGGTCGAGAATTTTGGCGACTGCGCGGACGAGGTCGTGCTTGACCTCTGTGTAATCGTCGCTGTAGGTGCGGAATCCTGCCACGTAGGCGTGGCCGCCACCGCCAAAGTATCCGGCAATTTGCTCGGCAACTTTGGCGTCGGCGTTACAGCGAATTTTCCCCGTCACTTTGCCATCGGGGTAGGTTTTGAGCGCTATGGCTACGCGAACGTTATGCACTAAACGCATTTCGTCTAGTACCAAAATAGAGGGGTTGTATTGGTGGCTAAATTGGGTAATTTCCTCCCAGGGGATGTGCACCAGCGCAAGCGCGCCGTCGTTATGATACTCAATTCGCTCGAGTAAGCGACCCTTGTAGGCTAGGATTTCTGGTGATTTTTTCATGAATTCGCGGCGACGTTGGTCGATATCGCTCAGGCGAGCACCGCCTTCGACCAGCTTGGCCACAGTATGGATACTGGCCGCAGTTGTGTTTTCGGTAACGAGCCCAAGGGAGTCGGCCAAAATAGAGATGGCAAGGTTTTCGCATGCCTGGGCGTTTATCTTCCATCCGCAATCAGCAGCCCATTTGTAAATCAGCTCGCCCGTGGCAACCATGGTGGAGTCGGTCACGGCCAAGTGCTCAAAAGGAATACTCCCCTCTGTTACGTGGTGGTCGATTACGATATTTGGGTGTTTGCTTATAAGCGCGGCGTTTTCGGGCACAATGGCGCGCTCGAGTAGCGTGGCGCTGGCGGTATCAACTATGATGCTTGCGTCAAAATCACGCGGAAAATCATCGGTCACGCGGTCCCAGCCCCGAACATACTGCAAATAGCCCGGAATATTAACCGGGCAATACATAACTACTTCTTTGCCGAGGTCGCCGAGGATCTCCTCGAGTGCCACGCTGCTGCCCAGGCTGTCGCCATCTGGGTTTTCGGCTTGAATGACCACAATTCGGCGGGCGGCTTCAATAATTTCTTTTGCTTGCTCAAACATTATACGTTTTATTGTAACAGATACGGGAGTAGTTCTGAATTCTTGAATAGCGCCGGGCCGGGCACATACGTGTGGCCCGGCGCTATTCAACTGTCTGCTAGCCCCGACAGAGCTCGGCGAGGATTTCGATCCTCGCTACCAACTCGGGGTGCCTGGTGTAGAGAGAATCGGCAAAGAACTTGTGTATGACCGTTCCTCCCCAGGTGGCAAAGACGCCAGTGGGTGATGCTTCGGCCGCCTGGTTGAGCAACTCCCAGGCGTATGTAGCGTTGACCTGCAGATGGGGCTCGGCTTGAGCGATCAGGGCGTTGAGTTCGGCGAACTGTGCGCGGTTGGTTTCGCACCACTGCCTGCCCATAGCCACGAAATCGGTGGGCACGCCACACTGTGCGCGGTACGCCGCCGCGAAGTCTGTACCAGGCGACGCTTGGCCTGATTGCACCAGGTTGCGTCCGATATCTTCGTACAGCTTTGTGCGTAGCCATTCTTTGCCGGAATAGGTGGGCGACATTGCTCTCGCTTTCGTTATTCTCCGGTGCCGATCCGAATCAGGCTGCCGAGAAAAAGCGTGTAGAACTGTTCGCGGTTGCCTTCCCCTGCTGTACCTGCGAGGTAGCTCAGGAGGTAGGCGCCTGGCGCGGTGTCTTGGAGCGGCGTCAGAATGCCCGGTCCCACGCGCCGTATGTATGCAAGGCCAAATTGCAGCTCGTTGCTGCCGAGTTGGCCAGCTTTTGCGGCGGCATTGGACAGCAAGTGCAGCTGACCCTGGTTTGCCTGACACCAGCTTTGACCAAGGAGGTTGTAGGCGTCCTCGGTCTGGCGTGCGTCTAGCTCGTCTTCGGTCGGTACGCGGCCTTCTCCGGCTGCAATGTCGGCCTTAACGATTTCGCGCCCCAGCGTCCGGTACAGCCAAAATCCGTGTGGCACAAGCACTCCCTACTACTACATTTTTGCGGACAAGGCCTATTGTAAAATATATATAGTATAAAATCAAAAAAACTAAAGTTTTTGGCGGCCTTCAAGGGCGTGGCCGAGTGTGATTTGGTCAGCATATTCGAGATCGACGCCAACAGGCAGGCCTCGAGCCAGGCGGGTCACGCGAACATCGCGATCACCTATTTGGCGCTGCAAATAAAGCGCCGTTGACTCGCCTTCGACGCTGGCATTCATAGCTAAAATAATTTCTTCCACACCGTCTTCATCGATTCGCTCGAGGAGTTCGGCGATGTGGAGTTGTTCGGGGCCGATGCCATCAATTGGCGAAATAGCACCGCCAAGCACATGGTATGTGCCCTTAAACTGGCCGGTGCGTTCTAGTGCGACAACATCAAGCGGCTCTTCCACGACAGCAATAAGTTTTTTATTGCGGGCTGGGTCGGTGTAGAGCGGCGAGAGTTCTTGTCCCTTCTCTACCAAGGCAAATGTTTTGCGGCAATAGTCAACGCCAGCATGGAGGCTACTTACGCTAGCGGCAAGTTTAGTGGCAATACGGGGTTCGGCGCGCAACAAATAATACGCATAGCGTTCAGCAGTGCGTGGGCCGACGCCCGGTAGTTTACCAAGCTCTTCAACAAGATCGGTCAGTGCCTTAGGCAGGATTTGCATACAGGTCGAACAAGGCTAAACTACATGCCGCCCATGCCGAGGCTGCCCATAAGAGGCTTCATTTTTTCGGCGGCAACGGCTTGTGATTTGCTAATTGCATCTTTAACAGCGGTTTCAATCCAGCGTTCAAGCTCGGCGATGTCGTCGAGGTCTACGCGCTCAGGGTCGATGCTGATTTTTTTGATTTTTTGCTCGCCGGTAATACGCACCACAACAGCGCCGTCGCCGGCTTCAATTTCGATAATTTCGTTGGCTAGCTCTTTTTGAGCTTTTTTGATTTTCATCACCATTTTGGCTTGGTTAAACATAGGTCATTACTCCTTACATACGCTTGTCTTATTGTAGCAGTCTAGGGGTGAAGTTGCCAGAGGTCTACTGGTTGTAGATACGGAATCGCAAGGCATCATCTTTGCGGTCTGTTACAAGCATGGCATTGGTGCTTGCTGGCAGCGCTAGCTTTTGCGCCTGGGTAAGCTGCGCCATGGCCGCGGTGCTCACAATAATATTATTAGCAGTGGCGCTCATAACAAATTCCGATGGCGTCACAACGGTTAAGTTTTTGGCAATGTTTTTATCTATATCGTATAGCTCTTTTTTATCGGGACTCACCACGAGCGTAATACGTTGGTCGCGGTATGATTTTGAATCAATTGCGTCGTGTAGTAGCAAGGCATCTGGCGAGTATAGCGCAACGGTTGAATGCGAGTACGTCATGCTGGTAAAATAGCGTTGGTAGTTGAGCCCCGCAACCGAACCCACCAGCAAAATAAGCGGCAACAGGCCAAAAACTCGCGCATAGGGGTTGCGCGGAAATAGGTCGTACCAATAGCGAAAAAGCGACTGCATGCCAATGGCGCCAAATAGAATAACTGGCACAAAAAGCACATTCAGAGCAGTCGGATTGAGTCCAATAACGGGAGTCAGTACGGCGATCCATAGCAAGAGCACGTATGACCGTACGGAATGGTAATCGGTAACGGTCCTAGTAAGTCCCACGGCCGCCATGGCAAACACCGGCAAGCTAAGGAGCGGCGTAATACTAAGACCAGCGTGGTTTTGGAACGGATTGATCATGGTGCTGACGGCCGCCCAAAGACTCTTAAAGAACTCGACCGGCCCCGGCAGCGTACTCGGAATCGCTAGCAGGTCGCGCAACACAGCTGGGTCTCGCCAAATATGCCAGCCGAGGGGTATTAGGATGGCAATAAAAAGGAAGGTGCCAAGCGTGACACTTGTCTTGTCGGCATACCGAATAATGTAACGGAGGTGCGGCTGAAACATAGCGGCTAGCGCCGATGCTGCAAACAGATACGCCATGAGCGGCGTGTAAAATGACAGCCCCACACTAATAAGGCCGAGCGCCTTCCAGGCACGGTAGCCCTTTGACTGTTGCGATACCAGTGTAGCCAAAAGCAGAATCAAACTGGTCCAAAAAATCACCATAACATCTGGCGTACCAGAGCGGCCAATTGTCAAAAACCATGCCGACGTTGCTACAAAAATACCCCACGCAATGGCGACGTTTTCTTGCAGCCAACGGCGCAAAAGAAGCAAGATAAAAAGCATACTACTGGCCGCAAACAACAGTGATGGCAGTCGTACGCCCCAGGCTCCAAGGCCAAAGAATTTTAAGCTCACCCATTGCGCCAAATGATATGGCAGGTTGACGCTATTGGTTGTGTCCAGGAAGTTTTGGTCGAACACAATCTTACTGCTCGCAAGCGCACTCGCTTCTTCGGCTTGGCTAAAGCCAGCAGGGATTTTTGAGATGTATAAACACAACAGCCCTACTGTTAGTAGAACCAACAGTGAATACCCGATAAGGTGTCGATATCGATACAGCGTGAGCTCGTTAATTGGACGCATGAGTGCTTCTGTTTACTTTGTATTCATTATACACGAGCCATGGGCGCATGGGGAGCTATTCATCTACCCGATAAGGTTCCTATAAGTGCAAAAGAGGTGTGTCACCCCACGCCCTAGTGTGGGCATGGGGTGACTGGTATTTGTCCGGAAGCTTAGTTGGTGAGATACCAACCAAACTCATACAAGCGCCCAGCGATTTCGCCGACTTCGGCTTCTTTGATGCCCCAAATTTGCATGAGCTTGATTGCGCCTTGGCCTACTAAGTCGGCTATGGTGTAAAGCTTGTTCTGAGCTAGGGGTAGCCAAATTTTGGGCTCCAGGCCGATCATGCGGAACTCATTGCACCTACGAGCACCTGCCTGCGCTTCGCGTATCAATGTATTTGCTTCGGTAAGCCGCAGGGGAACATCGCCGTAACAAGCCTGCCTCACCTCGGCGGTTTCCTTTTCGAGCAAACCCGCAACTTCATGCAAGTGCATCCGCGAGGCGTGTGGGTGGCCAATGCCATGGTGCAAAACAAAGGCCTGGATTTGCCACGGCTCTTGATAGGCCGTCCAGCAAAATAGGCCATTGAGTGCTTCTGGTGAGTTGTACTCGAGCGCCAAGTGCGGCAGAACCTCCTCAAGGAGTTCATAGAGCCGCTGCGTGGGCACGGTGAACTGTACGCATTGCCAGTCGCTATTCCGGTATACGGACACTGCCATCCCGTCTGGGTCTGGGGCTTCGTTGGGTCGTTTACCGCCACAGCCCATGAAAAAGCATGAGGGCGGTGATCTCATCGCGCTTCTCGGGCCCGATGTTGTGGATCTCCTGTACGCTTTCGGGTGTAAGGCCGGCCAGCTGCGTGGGCGTGTAGACCTCGCCGTGAAGCGCCAATGCATACCACGCCCCCACTGATAGCCCAAGGGCTCGAAGCAGGTTCGGCCCCTGCGCATCCGGAGGCGCATTTTTGACGAGGCTGTGTGCTCTTACGAGGTATAGCCGCAGGCCGTTGGGGCTGAGCACGTTTGCAACGGTTCCCCGCGTCTGCTGCATTATCTTTGCTACTTCTTTGAACGTGTGCGGCTGCGACGCTGCGCCCTCCCCGAGCCCATGCTTGAGGGCAAAGGCCTTGAGAGGCCACGGCTCTGTGTAGCCGGTCCAGCTCAGGAGGTCATTGAGCTTCGCCGGGTTGTACACATAATCCGGCGCCCAATCAGGATGATTGGTGAGGACGACTTTAAACGCTGCGGCGAGCCTGTCACGCGACGCCGTGGCGGCAATCGGTCGCCATTCTGAAAGGTCGTACATGTGTGTGGCCTCATTGTTGACCGTAGGCGGTTGCGGACTAAAAAATTATGACCTTACTCGTGGTACTTGTCAAGCGTCATAAACTTCAGTCGCTCAGGGTGGAAGAACAGCTCAACTTTACCAACGGGGCCGTTACGGTGTTTGGCGATAATGAGGTCGGTGATGTTTTGGCGCTCGGTGTCGGGCTTGTAGTACTGCTCGCGGTAAATAAACATTACGATGTCGGCGTCTTGCTCGATAGATCCCGACTCGCGCAGGTCGGCCAGCTGTGGGATTTGCGGACTACGGTTTTCGACAGAGCGGCTCAGCTGACTCAGCGCAATAACCGGCACGTTAAGCTCACGCGCGATAAGTTTGAGGCCGCGCGAAATCTCGCTCACCTCTTGCACGCGGTTGTCGCTGTTCCGGCTGCCACTCCCCTGCATTAGCTGCAGGTAGTCGACGATAATAAGCCCGAGCGGTTGCGTGTGGGCTTGGCGGCGGGCCTTGGTGCGCATTTCGAGCACTGATACGCCGGGCGTATCATCAATAAAAATTGGCGCTTCGGCCATTTCGCCCATGGCGTTGCTGAGTTTTTCGAAATCTTCGTCACTTAGATTGCCGGTGCGAATGTTCCAGCTGTCCACGCCAGCTGCGTCGGCCAACATACGGTCAACCAATTGCTCTTTACTCATCTCAAGGCTAAAAAATAAAACAGCCTGTTTTGCCTTGCTGGCGACGTTATACGCCAGGTTGGTCACCAGGGTGGTCTTACCCATGGCCGGACGGGCAGCAAGGATAAGGAGGTCAGAACGTTGCAGCCCGGCGGTCATGTTGTCGAGGTCGCGCCAACCAGTTGGCACGCCGCGAATTTGACCTTTGTTTTTGTGGAGTTCATCCAGGCGGTCAAAGCTTTCGGCCAGGATTTGCTCCATGCTTACCAAGTCGTTTTTGAGGTTTTTGTCGCTCACTGCAAATAATTGCGACTCGGCGCGCTCGAGTAGCTCGGCCACCATGTGCTCTTCTTCGTAGCCCAGCTCGGCAATGTCGCTGGCAACGTGAATCAGGCGGCGACGCATGGCATTTTGGGTAATAATGTCGGCATAATGCTCGGCGTGTGCGGCGGTCGGCACCATGTTGGTGAGCTCTGTCAGGTAATCCATGCCGCCAATCATTTCGAGCTGTTCTTTCTTTTTTAGCTCGTTACTCAGCGTCAAAAGGTCAACCGGGCTGTGCGCTTCGTACAATTTCAGCATAGCTTCAAAAATCGCCACATGGCGTTTGTCGTAAAAGTCATCGGCGTGCAGTACGTCGGTAACGCGAGTTAGCACGTCTTCGTCAATAAGTACGGCGCCAAGCAAACTTACCTCGGCGTCGAGGTTCTGTGGTGGAATTTTGGCAGCCGCGGCCGCAGACGGGCGTTTTGGTTTGTCGCGGGTGTAGTTTTTATCAGGCATTCACGAGTTCTCCCCCGCCCATGATGTCGAGGACTGACTTAGTGGTGTCGTCAGCTGCCGCTGGCGGTTCTGGTGTGGGCTCTGGAGCTGGCGCGGCCTGGGCGGCAGGCATATCAACGGCCGGCGCGGCGGCTTCGGTGTCTATTTCGGTTGTAATAATTGGTGCGCCACCCAGAATACTGAGCATAGTGTCGGCTAAAATCTTTTTAGATTTTGCGTCTTCGGTGCGTTTACCGTGCAGCGCATAGCGGAATTTGAGCGTGAGTGTTTGGGTGGTGGCGTCGAGCACTGGCTGGGCTTGGCGCAAAATACCAAACAGTGGGGCGCTTTCTATTTTGACCTGTGCCAAAATCATCCCCCATTGTTCGTCGGTAATGCCGTCGATTTGTTTGCCGCTGGCTTGCTGGGGTTCGGCTGGTGCGGCGGGTTTCTTTTTTTCGGGCGGTTTGGGTATGGTGGCGGCTGGCTTTTCAACGGTCAGGGCTGGCTTGGCGGCAACGGGCGCGGGTTTAGCTTTGGCTGGGGCGGTAGGATTCGAACCTCCGGTTTTTGGGGCAGGAGCGTGCTGCTCGGCTTGCGGCAATGCAAACATCACAAGTGTGGTGCGCAGCTTAAGCTTAGGGTTAAACGAGCGCGGCACATCAAGTAAAGTATCCAGCAAAGGATACAGGGCTGGTGTTTGGAGCGCCTTTTCTTGCAAAGCGCGGATAAGCTGCGGAATCAGCGTGGTACTGTTTGCTCCCTCAGATTCAAGGGTGTTGAGGATGGTGTTTATCTGGGTAAAGTCAGATTTTTGCAGTGCATCAATCAGCGCCGTGATTGATTTTTGCGGCGCCAGGCCTAGGCTTTTTTCGACATCCTTGCCGGTGATTTTGCCGCCTGTTACGTTGGCTAGTTGGTCGAGCAAGTTAATACTGTCGCGAAAACTACCTTCGCCGTGATCCGCAATAAGCGCCAGGGCCTCGTCGTCAACGGTGATCTTTTCTTTTTTGGCAATAAATTTGAGGTGGTCGATCACCTTTTGCTGACTCACAAGGCGGAAGTTAAAACGCTGCGTACGGCTGAGGATAGTTGCCGGCAGTTTGTGGACCTCTGTTGTAGCCAAGATGAATATAACGTGCGCTGGTGGCTCCTCGAGTGTTTTAAGGAGTGCGTTAAACGACTCGCCCGTCAGCATATGCACCTCGTCGATAATATATACCTTAAACTGCGAGCTGGTTGGCGCAATGTGTACCTTGTCGCGCAGGTCGCGGATATCGTCGATACGGCGATTGCTGGCGGCGTCGATTTCTATAATGTCGAGGTGTTGAGAATCGTCGGCATATGGGAGCTTGTTAATCTCGTGCGCCAGGATTCTGGCCGCGCTTGTCTTGCCCACGCCCTTTGGACCAGTAAAAAGGTACGCGTGGCTAATACGACCACTTTTAATAGCATTACCAAGCGCCTCGGTAATATGCTCCTGGCCAACCATCTCGGCTAGGGATTTTGAACGGTATTTGCGGTATAGTGCTTGCCCCATGTTGAAAACCTAAGCCCACTACTTAGATGTACCCTCTCTCAAAAGTTTCTCGGTATGTATTGATTATAGCAGGTTCGGTTTGTGTCTGTGTTGTGAAAAAAGGTTGATGTTTGTGTTGTTATTGTGCTACGATAAGCATAACAACCATCGACGTGGGATTTTTCTCTTTACAAACCGTAAGCGGTTTGGTTTAATATAAATACTGACAGTGAGGGTAGGAATTCTTCGGAATAAACAAAAACACTTCAGGGTTAGAAAAAGGAAAAGGCATTAGCAAAAGCCAATGCCTTGCATAGTTGTCGCCATGCACTCCTTAGCCTAGCATACAAACCACTAATGTCCAGCCCCGCTGGCGAGGAGTAGTCCCCTATGGGTTCTTCAAAAAAACGCGATATTCATGTCGTGCCGAATACTACAAATGATCAATTAAACTGGTCAGTAAAACGCGAGGGTGCGCAGCGCGCAAGTAGCGTATACGACAACAAGTCTGATGCCCTTAAAGCGGCTCGTGAAACCGCTATTAAGCAAGGGCTTGAACTCTTTGAGCACGGTAAGAATGGGCGAATTCAGAGTCGCAATAGCTTCGGAAATGATCCACGAAAGAGTCGAGGTTAGTCTATGGGCGGTCTCAATGTTGCCAACAGGTATACCTTCAACGGTCCTTTTACGGATGTTGGCTATTTATTGCAAGAGTCGGGGGTTTATCTGATTAGCGTACTCGAGGACGGTGTTCATAAAGTGCTTGATGTTGGTGAGTCCCAGGATTTACATAATCGTGTAAAGACTCATGACAGAGCGCTTCAATGGCAATTATATAGCGGTGGCAAGCAGATTCATGTTTCAAGCTATTATTGCAATGAGTCGACTCGAATGCTAATCGAGCGCGAGCTGCGTGCCTTCTTTAACCCTGTGTGCGGTATTCGATAGCTTTTGATTAGGGCGTCCGGATCAGATTTGTTGTTGTATCCGGAGTGTAGGTTTGCTGTATTTTTAAGAAACCTATTTACTTCCGACCCAACTTAATCTATAAGTATGTGCTAAGCATGGTTCCAAATATAATGAACAACACTGTTTTTATCGTGTCCTGCATCCTGTCGCTTATCGTAACGGCACTTATTGTGAAGTTTTTGCCAAAACTCCTTGCATACGCTCGTCTTGATAAAAACGTTCATGATAATACGCTTGCGATTGTTAATGGCCTCCTTATTGCCTTTGTGCTTATACAGCTAATTATCCGGCCGATATCGTTCTTTATGGGCGGTGGTCGGTTTCCATTTTAAGACTTAGCATGCACAAAGAGCAATTTACGCGGCAAATCATCATGCACAAACTTATTGCGGCTGTGCTACTAACGGTGGTTTTTTGCGCGTCGTTTATTCTGCTGGTTAATATAGATTTTGCCACCCGGGCCGCAGAGGTACCCGCAGCATTTTGGCTAGCTATGGCATTGGCGGCATGTGTTTTGGCGGTGGTGGGCGGACAACTTTATTTAAACCGCGTCCGCGTGCAGAGCTCCTTACTGGTTCCTGTTTTTGCTTTGATCGAAACAGTTATCTTCTTTTTTGATTTTGTGAATGCTGGCTATAGATATCCTGGGTTATTTGACTTTCAGATACCGGCACTTGTGGTGGCGCTGCTCGTCTCTTACGCGGTGGGCGATATATTGTTTAATGGCATGCGGTTGTCGTTGTTGCTCAAGATTGGGTTGATGCTTGTATGCCTGGCTGGATCATTTTGGCTGGGTACGGTTGTGGTAAGTTCGTGCTGTTCGGTCGCCTAGTGCCACTTGTTCCCTATTTTGCAGGAAATAGCGCCACAATATCCTTCATAGCTTCGATATACTTCTCTGGCTGTTCGACTAATTCTTTCTCTAGCTGCGCGCGAGGAATCCAGGCAATTTGTTCGACTTCTTCCTCTTGTGGGGTGAATTCTGAGATATCTTTGTCAACAACGGCAACATACCACTGCACAAAGTATTTGCAGGGTGTGGTGATAAATTGTTTTGGGCCTTTTGTGATGGTGAGATTTGTAAGCCCAAGCTCTTCTTCGGCTTCACGCACAACAGTTTCTTCGTAACTATCGTCGCCCTCTACGGTGCCGCCCACTGCTTCTGCCCATTTGCCGGGATCGACTTTTTTGTCCAGTTTGCGCTGGGCTAGTAAGATGTCACCCTGTGAGTTGGTGATCCAGAGCGATGCGGTGCGGAAGATGTCCTGTGCGTAATCGATGTCGGCGCGGTCCTTGCTGCCAATAATAATATCTTGTGTGTCGACGAGTGGGATTTGCATGGCGAATGGGTCCTATTTATGAAAGTTGCAATTAATTGTATCCTAATCTTTCCAATTCCACCATTTTAGTTTCTCTGCTTCGTGCGTTTTGGGGAACAAGGAGGCAGTTGCTTACATCACTCAACCAACAGAGTGAAGTGATGCGCCACCGGGCCTATCGTCCCTGCTTGTATTTCGCGTAGCTTACCAAGAGATTGAATGATTGCGTAAGGCTTAAGACCTGATCTTCGCTCATACGATGTTTTGACTGGGCCAGCTTTTCCTCGAACCACTCGTTGTCGATAGACTCATCAGTAGCGGCTACTTCGTCGATAAACTTGAAGTAACGCTCCTTGTCTAAGGGATGGACGGACTCGGGGAACTGACTAATCCAAAAATCGAATGCTTTGTTGACTTTATCCATATTCTATTTCTTCCGTTTCTTTTTTATTGGCGGCAACAGCACATCCATAACGGCATCAAATGACTTCGGTATTTTCGGTTTACCCTTGTTGGGCTTGTTTTTGCTTGTTGCCATACTTCTATTTTACCACCTCCTTGCCGCGTGCGCGTTGCGCTACATAGGCTCGCGCCTTTTGGCTGTATTTCTTAATGAGATTATCGGCCATGGACCGCATCGAGGACCCGGCGCCGCCTTCCAGTTCAGTCTCTAGTTCAATAACGCCACTCGTCGTAATGAGAGAATTCTTGAAGTTTGTCGTTGTCCTACCCGTAGCTTTCGGTGCAGCCAACGACGCCACACCTAGCGTAGCCATGCGCGTCACGCTGAGGCGTTGGCCTGCGCCCTCTGTCTCGGTCTGTCGATCTGCGTCGAAGCGAATGATCGAGTCCCAGTCGAAGTGCGCCAGAACTTGCTTCTTAACTGTTACGTCTACGCCCGCATCGCTCATGGTTAGTCTGAGATTGTCGTAGTAACCGGGGATGTCTGGGTGTGTCCCGTAATATTTGCCACCGACTAAGGCTTTAGCTTCCAGGCGTTTGAATAGACCCATATCGTACCTCCGTTTGTTAATGACGGCGGTGCCCAAATAAAAAAACGGACAACCACCTAGGTTGTCTACGCCAGCAGCAAGTTTGTACCTTACTGATTTCGGTGATTGCCCGATTTCCAAGTACAAACTGGCTGCCCGATATGGACATAAAAATAACTGCTAACGTAGACATCCTGATTATATCAGACCCTCGACGGGAGGAGTAAAATGAGGGCAGCGGTTTCGTACCGCTGTTTTGTGTAAGCCTTGAAAAAGGAGGGAGGCTTGTTTTGTGATGATAAAAAATATGTATAATGAAGTTACTAACTAATGGACGTTAGGAACTATATGCCTCAAGTCACTAGTCAAAACATCGCCGATTACTTTATCGCGCTTTCTAACGAAGTGCAGGATTTAACTACTAACTTAAAACTGCAAAAGTTAGTCTACTACACACAGGCATGGCACCTGGCCGCGTTCGATGAGCCTATATTCAGCGATGAGTTTCAAGCTTGGGTGCATGGTCCAGTTATTCCTTCCCTTTACCACAAGTACAAGGATTTTGGCTACAAGCCTATCATCGAAGATAAGCCTCCAGTAAACGAAGTCCGCCAGACTTTACCCGAAAATGTACAAGAGATATTAGATGATGTGGTTGAAGAATACTTTGGCCGTACTGCGTACGAGTTAGAAAAGCTTACCCACAGCGAAGATCCATGGATTACTGCTCGCGGTGGAATACCAGACAACGAACCTAGCCATACAGTTATCTCTAAAGAATTAATGAAGAATTACTACCAGCCCCAGCTGCTCACAAATAATGGCTAAAAACATCCCCGAAGCCAAAGAGAAGTAAGAATCTAAAGCACATCAACAATCAACGCAACGAGGGAATGACGACCAGTACGTCAGAAGATATTGTTTTCTCGTTCAAGTATCTGCTAGAAGATAGCGATTTTCACCTCAATCATGAAGACATAAATTACCTGCGGAATGCAGTCCGAAGACTCAGAGATCTTTGCAAAATGACGAAACTTAACCTGTTAGTCAACAGAAGCAGCGCGTTGAAGGCGCACGGGGTTGACTGGTCAGACTCACGCGTTTCGCGCGATTCTTTTGGAATACCCAACGAAAACGACTTGTGCGCTGAGGCATACCAGTTTAGTATTTCCGTAAACGAAGATGGCCGTGTCATCGGATTCTTCACGGGTGATTACACTTTTAACATTGTTTGGTTTGATAAAGACCACAAACTCTACCCTGGTAATTTAGGCTAGGCATTAAGCTTCTATTACCCAGTTCTCAATGTGCGCTATGCTAGGCATATGGAACCTGATGTAAACAACCTAATCCCAGTCGGCGAAGAAACGCGCGACATATTAACTCGTAAAGTCTTTGCTCGTGACCCACAGGGTAATATCTGGAGCACCATGGACTTTGGGGGTGGCCCTACCACCTGGAAGCTCGAACGTCGCTACGAAGACTTACCCAAGATGGTGCCGAGCCTACAGCAGATCATAGACGCTGCTACTAAAAAGGAAGCCTCGTCTGAACTGGCATCATAGCCCGTTTGCGCGCCCACCCGCGCAGCGCTAACGGCTGCACGGCTTTCTTGCTAAGCATCTTCTTGTACGGCAGCGTCTTACCCCACGCGAGGTCAAACCACCTTGCAAAGCGCTCGCCATCACTAAGCTGGCGGTAGTTGAACTTGAACTGGAAGCTACCAATGAGGTAGCTAGATAAGTACTTGCCGCTCAGGTGCATATGTACGCGTATCTTGCGGCGCACCAGCATCCAGACGTTCTCGATGTGGTTCGTCGTAATGCCCATGTGGACGTACTGCTTCTGGCTGTGGTTGATGCTGTCGTGCTTGTAGCGGTACCGAACCATATTGTAGATGCGGCTTTCGTCGGTCGCTACAGTAGCACTCGGGTCGATATGCGCGTTAAAGAAGTCCATTGCCACGGTACTATCCGGCTGCTTGACCACTTCTAGCGCTATGCGCCCGTTCGATACTTGCTCAATAGCGCCCATAACAGCGTACTTCTTCTGGTAACGAGCAGAGCTACGACCTTTGGCTTTGCTTCCGTGATACATTTCATCCACGGCCACGCGCCTCTCAAGCACCAAGTCCTGCTCCTGCATTGCTTCCATAATGCGGTGGACGAGGTGCTGGGCGGTCTTACGGGTGACACCTATCTTCTTGGCCATCTTAAGCGTAGATAGGTCGTCGGTGGCCTGTAAGTAAACCGCCATGAACCACTTTTTGAGCGGAAGGTGCGTATCTTGGAAGATCGTACCCACGAGTGGCGAGAACTGTTTTTTACAGTCAGCGCACTTAAATAAGCGACGGGTTTGGCAGGTATAAACGTCCACGGAGCCACAGTTAATACAAGCTAGGCCGTCAGGCCAGCGCTTTTGTACAACATATTCAAAACAAGCGTCCTCATCTGGAAAACGCTCGTGGAAATTGAGCAGGTTCAAGTCCATATTGAATAGTATTATATAATTTTTTGGCATAATTAACAAACACACGTTATGGTATTAGTGCGCCTTGAATCAGAGCGTGTTATAATAAAAACACGCAATACTGGCAGAGGCTCCTTTGGGGCCTCTTACCTTTTTAAGATGTTCTCGTTTTTATTTTGATTAAGAAATAATGTCACCCGAGGCGGGACTTGAACCCACAACCTCCCAGTTTCGCAATACTGGCGCTCTGTCCATTTGAGCTACCCGGGCCTATGTCCGTAGTTTAACATAGGTTTCTTGTCATTTAGCTACAGCTATGGTGTGGTAAGTATTTAGCTTCAGTTAGCGTATAATTGAAATATGAAGAAGTTTCTTACTGGTTTGCGCCAGCTATTTGCTCCACCGATGTTAACCAAGGGACACCCTGATCTGCGAGGCTCGTTTACTAGCATAGACGGCAGCGCAGAGGAACGAGCGCACCGCCACAACGAAGTTGAAATCGCCATCGCCAACTTTGAGGTACAAAAAGAGGCGATGCAGAAGACACTGTTCTTAGC
>Ga0075364_10000709_pt1 | contig 17493 bp, 20 predicted proteins | sample EndMetdeltDD1764_FD_71517 | JGI IMG/M metagenome (GOLD analysis project Ga0075364, IMG submission 71517) | Populus endosphere microbial communities from Tennessee, USA - Endosphere MetaG P. deltoides DD176-4 | ecosystem: Host-associated > Plants > Roots > Endosphere | place: USA: Tennessee...
GTCGTGGAGATCATAGATCTGCGTCGCAGCGACTTGGGCGGCAACGATCGAGAGGAGCGACTTGGCATGCTCTTCTCGGCTTGCACCCTCATATTTTCCCATCGCGATGCGGTGCCGAACGATGGCCTGCAGGGCGGTCCCCGGTCGCGTGAGTTCCGGCGGCAGCTTGTAGAGATTGGCGTACCGCTGGTTGCAGACCACTAGGCGTTGTTCCCTGTCGAACAGGCACAGCCCTTGCGACATGTTGGCAAGCGCCAGGTCGAGGCGCATGTTCTGCGTCTTGAGTTCGCTGATGGTGTTATCCAGCGCGCGAAGCGGCAGAGCGCGGAACCCCGCGTAGGCGACCGTTGCGACCAACGAGCTAAAGAAGACGACGAGCAGAACGCCTCGCACGTAGCCAGACAGGCTTTCTTCGACGACCAGGTGGCCGACTGCGCTCGATCCTACGACGATCGGCACGGTGATCCGAAGAATCGGGCGCTCCAGGCGTCGCGCGGTGTCGAATACCTCCTTTCCGGACAAATCCAGGACGCGCTGTCGGATCTGGCCGGCGCCTGTAGGCAGTTCGAGGATCTCATCCAGCCGGACCGACTGGTACTGCCACAGCTTCTCGCGGCCATAGATGTACTTCGCCACTCTTTCGGCACTGAGTTGCGCCTTGAAGGTGAGCACCTGCCTGCGTTCATGGTACTCAAAAGCCGCGTAGGCGAGCGGCAACACCCCGCCGATCAAGATGGCCACCCCCAGGCCGATCGCCCCGAGCGCTTTTCGCGTCGCTGTTGATCGCTGGGGGGTCATTGGGTAGGTGCGGGGAGTACGTGCGCCTTGTGCAACAGGGCCTGGCCTGGGTCTGACGCCAGGAAGCGAAGGAAGGCCAGCACACTCTCGCCGGGCTGCGCGCGCGTGACGAGGTACAGTGACTTTGCGTAAGGATAGCTACCATCGCGAAAACTTTCGGCCGTCGGTTTGAGGCCGTCGATCGGCACGACGCGCAGATCACGCTTCTCCAGGAGCAGCTGCGTCAGCGTCGCCCCGACCAGTGAGCCAGGAATTCTCTCAGCCAGATCGGCGTTGTCCTGATCGGTTGCAGCCACAGGAATTCCGGGGCGCTGACGCGCCTTGTCCATGGCGTCGCCCAAGCCGGGGAACAGTGACGTCATCAGCGCAACATCGCTTTCGCTGCGGGGGCGAAGTATGACGCGGATCGGCGTGCCGTCGCTCCACACATAGTCGGGGTCAAGGTAAGCCTTGATGAGATCGGCCGTGCTGAGCCCGTGTGGGCCCTTGTGCGACGTCGCCAGGATAAATGGGGTCCGTAATGCGGCCGCCACTTTGAGACCTCTCGCCTGCTCTTCAGGCTTGAGTGCTCGGCCGGACGCGGCCAAGTCGAGCTGCCCATCAGCCAGCGCGCGCAGGCCGCCGGTCGTTCCAAGGCTGGCGATGATCTCGAACTTGCCACCTGCTTGTTTGCTGAAAGCGGCGGCCAGCTGGTGCAGCAGCTCGGTGGCTGCGCCGGTCCCTCCTGCCCGCAGGTCAGCCGGCTCGGCATGTGCGGGCCAAGACAACGAGGCCAGCAACAGGACAACGATAGTGCTCGCCTTCGACACGCGGACCTCCCAGTTGGTCGCACAATGACACTTGGCCTGCTAACAGTGGCTGAAGCGCCCGGTGCACATTGTCGGAGATCAAATGCACAGACCCAATAACGGCATTAGGCTCAACGCGCAGTTAACGGATGACCCGGGCCGGCGACCAAGATCGCTACCATGCTGGCGACCGCGCCCCGTGCCACGCGGGCGTCTGCATAGCATTCGTCTGCCCGATTTAGCGGTTGTTGGCTATCGCAAGCTGCTTGCCGATGGTGCTGATCGGCGTCCGCTTACTTTTCCGGACTCTCAATGAACGCGCGCAAGGCCCTAAACTCTTTGCCATGAGACGCCTCATGGGCCAACCCAAAGTCATAGGCGCCTTTCGGGAGCCGATGCGCGATCCCTTTGTGGCAATCGATGCAGGTCTTTTGCCCTGCGAAGAGGAATGACTGGTGCGCGTTTGCGGCGCGCTGGCTCTGTTTGGATATGTCCATCGATTCGGCGCTGTGGCAGTTGCGGCATTCGAGCGAGTCATTGGCCTTGAGCCTCTCCCATTCGTGCGACGCCAGCTCGAATCGCATGTCCAAAAATTTCTCGCGCGTACTGATGGACCCAAATATCTTTCCCCACACCTCCTTGGAGGCTTGAATCTTGCGCCCGATCTTCTGGGTCCAGTTGTGCGGTACGTGACAGTCGGGGCATGTTGCGCGGACCCCGGAGCGGTTGGAGTAGTGGATCGTCGATTTCAATTCCTGAAACACGTTGTCACGCATTTCGTGACAGCTGACACAGAACGCCTCCGTGTTGGTTGCCTCCAGTGCAGTATTGAAGCCGCCCCAGAACAAAATGCCGGCCAGAAATCCGCCGATCGTCAGGAAGCCAAGACTGAGTGTTTTGCTCGGTGAAACGAGAATATGCCAGTAGTCGGGCAGTTTTCCACGCAACCATGCCGTCCGATCCCACAGGCCCCTGACTCGTTCGCGCATGCGGCGACCGAGCTCTTGCAGGGCCGAGCCTTGAGGTGGGCCTTGGCCGCCGGAGACAGTCATTTCTGCGGTCTCGCTGGCGTACTCAGCAACGTGTCCACGTCGACAAATCGGTTGGCTACCGGTGGCTTCACGGCTGACTGGGGCACATGGCACTGCACACAAAAATAGCGCCGCGGCGAGACGCTGGCGAGGAACTGGCCATCGCGATCCATGAAGTGGGTGATGCTGACCATGGGTGCCTGCGATTCACCGGTGCGGGAGCGCGCGTGGCATGACAGGCACTGATTGACGTTGGCATCGAGCTGGTACGCCTCGATCAGGTGCGGAATGATCGGTGGTTGCTCAGGGTAGTTGCGGACTTCGCGGACGTCGGTGTTCGACTGCGGAAGCAGGCGCGGTGCCGGGCCTTCGTCTTGCAGAGGCGTATTGCCACGCAGGCCCGAACGAAGACCGCCAGTGGACGTGGTCTGGCCATTGGCTATCGCGCCCGCGACCAGTATGGCAATTCCCGCCAGGCTGGCGAGCGTTATTGGCTTCGAGATCCACATGCCACCCTCAGACCTTCTCGATCCGGATCGCGCACTTCTTGAAATCGGTCTGAAACGAGATCGGGTCCGTCGCGTCGAGCGTGACCTTGTTGATGAGTTGGCTTTCATCGAACCAAGGAACGAACACCACGCCGCGCGGCGGCTTGTTGCGTCCTTTCGTTTCGACGCGCGTACGCATGTAACCGCGCCGCGAGACGACCTTGATCTCCTCACCGCGCCACAGGTGCAGGTCTCTGGCGTCATCGGGGTGCATATAGCAGAGCGCATTCGGCACCGCCTTGTGCAGCTCCGGGACGCGCCGGGTCATTGATCCGGAATGCCAGTGCTCCAGAACGCGCCCCGTCGTTAGCCAGAACGGGTATTGGCCGTCGGGACTCTCGGCAGGCGGCTCGTAAGGCAAGGCAAAGATGCGCGCCTTGCCGTCGGGAAAGCCATAGAAGTCGTATCCTTTGCCGACCTTGACATAAGGGTCGTGGCCCTCGCGGAAGCGCCACCGCGTCTCCTTGCCATCGACCACCGGCCAGCGCAGGCCACGCGCCTGATGATAGGTGTCGAATGGAGCCAGGTCGTGCCCGTGCCCGCGGCCGAACGAGGCATACTCTTCGAACAACCCTTTCTGCGCATAGAAGCCGAAATGCTGGGACTCGGCGTTGTCGTAGCCCGCCTCGATGTCCTGGAGCGGATACTTGTCGACCTGCCCGTTCTTGAACAGCACGTCGAACAGCGTCTTGCCACGATAGCCGGGTTGCTTGGCAATTTGCTCTTCGGGCCAGACCTCCTCGACCTTGAAGCGTTTCGAGAACTCCATGAGTTGCCACAGGTCGGATCGGCTTTCTCCCGGTGCCCGCACGAGTTGGTGCCAAAAGTGCGTGCGCCGCTCCGAGTTGCCGTAGGCGCCTTCCTTCTCTACCCACATCGCGACAGGCAGAACGAGGTCGGCACCCAGCGTGGTAACCGTCGGGTAGGCGTCCGACACCACGATGAACGTGTCGGGGTTGCGATAGCCCGGCAAGCCTTCCTCATTGATATTGGGACCGGCCTGCAGATTGTTATTCACCTGCACCCAATAGGCATTGAGCTTGCCGTCCTTGAGCATCCGGTTTTGCACGACGGCGTGATAGCCTGGCTTGTCGGAGATCGTACCTTCGGGCAGCTGCCAGATCTTTTCCGTCTTAGCCCGATGTTCTGCATTGGTGACCACCATGTCGGCCGGCAGACGATGCGAGAAGGTTCCAACCTCCCTGGCCGTACCGCACGCCGATGGCTGGCCGGTCAGCGAGAACGGGCTGTTGCCAGGTTCCGAGATTTTACCGGTCAGTAGGTGCAGATTGTAGACGAGGTTATTCGCCCACACGCCGCGTGTGTGTTGGTTGAAGCCCATGGTCCAGAGGCTCATGACCTTCGTCTTGGGATTGGCATAGAGCTCCGCCAAAGCCTCGATACGATTGAGCGGTACACCCGATTCGTCTGCCGCTCTCTGCAGGGTGTAACTCGATACAAATGCTGCGAACTGATCGAAGGTGATGTCGGTAGCGTCGTTGGCTTTGTCCTTGCCGACTGCCTTCTGCTGCAAGGGGTGCTCCGGTCTCAGGCCATAACCAATGTCGGTCTGCCCCCGCTTGAAGACCGCGTGCTTGGAAACGAAGTCCTTGTTGACACTACTGCTCTTGATGATGTGGTTGGCGATGGCGTTGAGGATGATGAGATCGGTCTGCGGCTTGAACACCATCGGGATGTCGGCCAACTCGAACGATCGGTTCTCGAAGGTGGACATCACCGCCACCTTGACGTGCGGAAAAGAGAGCCGGCGATCGGTGATGCGTGACCACAGGATTGGATGCATCTCCGCCATGTTCGAGCCCCACAGCACGAACGCGTCGGCAGCCTCGAAGTCGTCATAACAGCCCATCGGCTCGTCAATGCCGAAGGTACGCATGAACCCGGCTGCAGCAGATGCCATGCAGTGCCGAGCATTGGGGTCGAGATTGTTGGTGCGGAAGCCACCTTTGAAGAGCTTGGAGGCTGCGTAGCCCTCCCAAATGGTCCACTGCCCGGAGCCGAACATGCCGACTGATGACGGGCCGCCCTTCTTGAGGGCAGCCTTGAACTTCTCGGCCATCACGGTGAAGGCCTCATCCCACGACACCGGCGTGAAGTCGCCGAACTTGTCGTATTTACCGTTCTTCTTGCGCAGGAGGGGCTGCGTGAGCCGATCCCCGCCGTACATGATCTTGGAAAGGAAGTAGCCCTTCACGCAGTTCAGGCCGCGGTTTACCTCGGCCTTTGCGTCGCCATGCGTTGCCACCACGCGTCCATCCTTGGTGGCGACCAGGACACCGCAGCCCGTGCCGCAGAAACGGCAAGGCGCCTTGTTCCAGGTCAGCTCGCTTTGGCTGCGGTCCGTAATGAGCTGAGCGCCGACTTCCTGCGGGATTCCGGCCACTGTCGCGGCCGCCATGGCGGCCTGGGCTTTCAGCAGCTGGCGACGATCGATTGGATGATTGGTCATAGCATTTACCTCACACCACGCCTTCGCCGTCATCGCTCGCTTGGAAAACCATGGTCGCAGAGAGCACGTGCGGCAGCCCGGAGATCGCATTGGCCTTGGCGCCGATAGCGCCTTGACTTTCCTCCTCGAGCACTACGATCAGCTTGCCAATGGGATCGCGGCCGTGAATTTCGCTGTTGCCGAGCGCGAGGATGTCTTTCGCAACCTGGTCGAGATGTTGTGGCCATGCGCTCACAACCAAGCTGACGATCTCCACTTGGTGCTGATGGATACTGTGTACCTCGGGATCGGCCGGGTTCCACTCACCGCGAATGAAGGCACGACGGGAAGCAGACATGTGATCCTCGCGGGTTTATTTCGGAACTATGCCAGGACTGCGCGACGGATTGACGGGTGGACCGGGCGGCCCTGCCATCATCTGGTAAACCCATACTCCAAGGCCATACGTGCCGACGGTGGTGATCGCCAGGACAGGCGCGAGCAGCAACGCGAGCACCAGGAACACCGTGAGTTCCTGTTTTCGCCGCACGTCGCCAAACCATGTTTGAATGGCGAGCTTGCTCATGTGGGCTCCAACAATTCCTGTGTGCCAGCACATGGCCACACTACTGCCTTGGAAGCAAGGTCGTACGGTTTGCATTTCCCACTCGTCACAAGATGTAGAACTGGCGGCTTCGATCAGCCAATCGACGCTGATCGCCAACCTCCGACCGATGGTTCGACAAGCTACCGCGTCGCACACACGAGAAGGTCAAGGAGTTCAGTCCGGGCCGGCTGCGCAGGCAAGCGCGTCGACATCGCGCACCGAAATGCGCCGCGCGTCGAGCCTCTTGATGGCCCCGATCCCTTCGAGCTGTTTCAACTGGCGACAGACGGTCTCCAAGCGGAGACCGAGATAGTCCGCCATTTCGGTGCGCGTGAGCGGCATGATCAGCTGGCGGCATGAAGCCGGTTCGCAATCGGGACCGGGTCGCGACGTGCGTTGCAGGATCGTAACTAGCAGCGCCGCCACTTTCTCTTGTGCAGTCTTGCGGCCGAGCAGGAGCATCCAGTCGCGAGCGGCGTCGACCGAGTCGAGCGCACGCTCGAGGAAAATTTGCTTCAGGTCAGCCTGTTCCTGCATGAACCCTTCGAAGCAGGCGCGACCGTAGCAACAGAGCTGAACCTCGGTCGCGGTCTCGGCTGTGTAAGGGAATTCCGCGCGGTATGGTCGACCCAAAAAATCGCCGGGAAATAGCAAGGCCACGATCTGCTGACGGCCATCCGATAGGGTCTTGGAAAGTTTGATGACGCCAGAGAGCACCGTCGCGCACCAATCCTCGGATGGGGTCACGCCGGCGATCAGTTGCCCGGCCGGATACATGCGCCGATAGGACCTGCGGTTAAGGCGCGCGAGCTGCTGGGCGTTGAGCACCCGACATAGGGCGGTGTCTCGCACTGCGCATGCAGAACAGGCTTTCGGCCGAGGGGCCTTCAACATCGTGTGCTCCTGATCATAAAAGCGATCCATGCACAATTGGCCGCAGCTGGGTTTGATCCAGGTCAAGCGGGGGATGTCGGCTTGCGGCAACATCGGAGCACCGCAGGAGGACTTGCCGTGAGCGATTTCTGCCTCAGTCCGCACGCAATGGCCGGCATCGCACGTCAGGCCGGGCTGATGGATCGAATGGCCCTACAAGCCGGTGTCGGCCCGTCCAGTCCGGCGCAAAGCGCTGATCCGGTCCTCTGGTATGAGGCGCGCCTCAAATGCATTGGCTGCGTAGAGAGTCAGCGGTGCCTGCGGTTTCTCGCATCGCGTAGATCAGCTGGGCAGACGCAAGCCCCGAGTTTTTGCGCCAACCGTAGGTTTTTTCGCGAAGCGGGCCGCGGTCAGCAACTTAGAGATGGGAGGAGCAAATGATGGTCGAGCAGGCCTCGGAATTCCTCGCGCGCCTGCGCCAGACCCGGCGCCGGGCTGTGAGCAAACGTCGGATGATCAACGAATTGGCGTCTTGCCCGCCAAGTGAGCTGAAGCGCATCGCCTCTGATGTGGGACTGAACAGCGACGACTTAGTGCGTCTTTGTTGCAGCCACATCGGGCCATCCGAGTTACTGCCGCAGCGACTGCACCTGTTGGGGGTCGATCCGGAGTTTGTGAGGCATGCGGCGCCCACTGCGTTCAGAGACCTTGCGCGTGTATGCGCGTCGTGCAGGGCATCGCGCCGATGCGCGCGCGATTTGGCTCGCGGCGATGTCCAGGCCGAGATGAATGCCTATTGCCTGAACGGCCCGACCATCGATGCTTTGACGGTGCGTGATGGACGCACAGTTCAATAGCGCTGGAAGATGGAGGTCGGCATGCAGTGGTGGATGACGCGCCGTGTGGAACGGCAAGCGACTCGCATGCATGAAGTTATGGAGCGGCTCGACGTTGACGGTGCAGCACTGGCACGTCTGCGCCAAGGTCAGGCTTACGCGGAAGCGCGAGCTTGTTGCCTTACGTGCGGGACGAGCGACATGTGTCTCAGATGGCTGGACAGCCGGCCTCCCTCAAGCGAGCCGCCCACGTTTTGTCCGAACCGGCGCTTGTTCGAGACCTATCGAAAGGGATAGGTCTGCCCTGAGTGCAGCCATTGCGACCGACTCGGCGCTACTATCAACGAATTGACGAGGTGGTGAGCCGGCTAGCCGCTGAATGCGATCACTGGCGGTCGCAGCCATATTATCGTGGCGAAATTGGTCTTCTCAGCCGACCTATTGTCAGGGCGACCGCCGCTGGTTCATTGGCTTGTGACAGCAAACCGAGTTCCCGGAAGGCGCGTTCGATCAATTGTCGTAGCCGAAGCTTGCCGATGATCGAAAGACGTTGGGTTGGTAGGCAGAGACCCGAAATGCACACCTGAGAGTTGCCGAAATCAATGTCTACGGCAAGGGTGCTGAGGTTGGGGTCCCAGTCACACTGTCTTGGCTGGTCGGCGATCCACTCTCTCATCTGCGTGATGATGATGCCTTCATCCGAGGCCGTAACGTTGAGATCGATGCAGCGATAGTGCTTCGCTGTATCGAATGCGCGGCTCTCCGGTCCTGGAACGTACGCGCGGCATTTGGGGTTGCCAGGCTTTTCTTCCAGACAGCTGTAGCCGAGAAAACGATCAATAACCCGCGTGCGAGTTGGGCTTCGGCAATTGCCGGCTGGTGCCCACTGCTCCATCAGTAGTCGCTGATCCGCGCTCGTGAGGGTAGGACAAGAGAGGAGGCTCGCTGGCCCTTCCGCACTTGCTGCAGGGGCCACCGTGAGACAACCCGCCAGCACTGCAACATAAGCCGCAGAACAGGCGAACCTTATAGACTTCACACCATTTCCCATTTTGGCGTCCCCGTCCGCTCGCATTCCTTCCGGGTAAAGAACGCTCATCGCACTATTGATGATTCAATAGACACCAGCGTCGGCGTTAGGACATTGCGATGAATCAAACGCCCTGGGCCTCGCGAGACAGCGTTACGTGTCGCCCCAGACCTATGCGTTTGAGCGAGGGCCGGCGTGGTTTGGGGCGTGTGAGTGGGCGAACAACCCGCAGGGTCGCTGCTTAGTGTTTTTATGGAGAGTGATTCAGCGGATGCGATAGGATCGTTCTGTTCGACCACAACGGACTGTTTGAGCGCTCAATGGATCAGGAAGAGCTATTTCGCCGCTTGGCAGCGTCGCTAGCAATTGGTCTGTTGATTGGACTCGAGCGCGGTTGGCAGTTGCGCGAGGAGGCAGAGGGCGACCGTACCGCCGGCCTAAGAACATATGCCTTAACCGGTTTGCTCGGCGGGATCAGTGCCGCCACATCAGCCATCACGGGGCCCCTGCTGCTCGCCATCGCCCTGGCATCGTTCACGGCGGCTTTCACTTTGTTTGCCTGGTTCGAGGCGACCAGCGAGCGGAATTTCAGCGTCACGGGCGTCGTAGCGGCGATCCTCACGTTCGTTCTTGGGGCCTATGCGGTAGTCGGCGATCAACGGATAGCCGTCGCGGCGGCCGTGGCCATGGCCATTTTGCTGGCCGTCAAGCAACCTCTGCATTCTTGGCTGCGCGAATTGACGTGGCTGGAGATACGGGCGGCTCTCATCCTACTCGCGATGACCTTCCTATTGCTCCCTGTTTTGCCCAATCGAGCACTCGATCCTTGGGGGGCACTCAATCCTGCGGAAATCTGGCTGTTTGCAATTCTAATCGCCGCCGTTTCGTTCGTCGGTTACGTAGCCATAACGGTGATGGGGAACAAGGTGGGGATTGCGCTCGCTGCGGTCGCGGGTGGCGTCACCTCCTCGACGGCCACCACGCTGTCGCTGGCTCGGCTCGCGCATGTCCATGCGTCGGCCCGGTCGACGCTCGCCGGAGGCATTCTGATCGCCGGTATCACCATGGTCGCGCGCGTCGCCATCATTGCGAGCGCCCTCCAACCGATGTTGCTTGTTGAACTCGCTGTGCCAGCGACCGCCGCCGTCGTCGTTCTGATCGCCGCGAGCAGCGTGTTGATGCTCAGGCAAGACAACTTAGATCCCGTCGCTCCGTTGCGGCTCACCAATCCGTTCGATGTCACGAGTGCACTAAAGCTCGCAGCCCTAATTGCCGTCATAATGTTGCTTGCAAAGATTGCTTCGGAGAAGATGGGCGCGCAAGGAATCCTGGCCCTAGCGGCCCTTTCCGGCATCGTCGACGTGGATGCGCTCACCCTTTCGGTGGCGCGGCTGGCGGGCACGCAATTCACGCTTACCGAAGCTGCCAATGCAATCCTGGTGGCATGCGGCGTTAACACATTGGCCAAAGCCGCCATCGCCGGTTGCAGCGGTGGGTGGAGATTGGGCCTGCTGGTCGCCGTACCGAGCGTGGCCGCCGTTCTGGCGATGGCCATAGCAAGATTTTCTGGGTCCTAAGTCCCAAGGCGCTGCGTGCCGCCTGTGCCACAGCAATCGATGAATCTCGGTACAAAGGTTCGGTGGCAATCAAAGCCAAACGAACCTGCACCCGATTGATAGCCCCAATCTGAAAAGGATTGGCCGACTTGAATAGGGATTGGAACTAGGACATTGGAGGCTCGCCGTTCCTCAGCGGCCAATCGTGCATCAACCCCCGCATTGCTTCCAACCGAACGGACCGGCTCTAGTGGTTCGCGTTGAGAGGAACGATTCTCACATCGTCCATGATGCGATCGCTCGGGTGTAGGACCACAAGCGCACCTTCAGACAGGCCCGTCACGACCTCGGCAAAGGCGGTGTTGCGCTGCCCGAGTTCGACCGGCACTGAACGAGCGCGGCCGCGCTCGACGGCGTAGACGGTCCACTGGTCGCGCTTGCGGAACAGAGCGCTAATGGGAACGCGCAATGCATTGCGAGATTCGTACGTGTTGATCTTCACGAAGACGCGGAATTCATGGCCTAGCCTATCGGCGGCCACCTCAGTGTTCTGCAGCCGCAAGATTGTGCGTACTCTCTGCTCCTCGATTCCGAGTGCCGAGACTTTGGTAAATCCCGCAGGCTCGATGCGCGTTACCTTGGCGGCCAACGGCATGCCACCCCAGCCCTCCACAGCCGCCGTAGCACCCTCGCGAACCTTAACGGCGTCGACGGAGAGAAGCTCGACAACGAGTTCTAGGTTTTGCGGATCACCGATCTCGACCAGTGGCGTTCCTGCGGCGACCACCCGTTCGCTCTCCTGAATCAGTCGGAGAATGCGGCCGCTGACAGGTGCGCGCACGGTCACGCAGCATCCGACGGGGACCTCGCCCTTCCACGCTTCTTCCGGCCCGATCAATCGCGCTTGCGCGCTGTCCAACTGGCGCTTGCGCACCTCGAGACTAGCCTTGGCGCGGGCGAGAGACGCCTGTCTGGTATCGGTATCGATGCGCGCCCGCTCGAGGGTACGCTCTGCGACCGCTTTGGATCGGATTAGAGTTTGCGCCCGCCTGAGCTCGTTCTGGGCGAACTCGAGCTCGGCAGCAGCTTGATTGATCTCCGCCTCGGACAGAGCTACAGCGGCCTTAGCCGCTTCGAATTGCGCCTCGAGTTCGCGTCTGGCGCGGACATCCAGGAAGGCCGGCGCCATCGGCTCGATGATTGCCACCGGGGATAGGTCCTTTTTGACAGGGTCGCCAACTTCGAGTGAGAGGCGCACCAGCTTGCCGGTGATCGGCGCCGACACGGTATAAACGTCTTTAATGCGGCTCTTGCCCTCCTCGTCCACGCTGACCAGCAGCGAGCCCTTGCGCACCTCTGCAACCTCGACTGTGACGGGTTTCGGCCACAGGGCCCAGGCGAGGCCCAGACCAAGCGCCGCCAGTGCCGCGACGACGAGCCCACGCTTGATCTGGCGAACTGGTGGCAAACGCATCGTCTTGGCTCCTAATCTCTGGTTTTCAGCACGGCTATCAGATCGAGAGCATCGACGCGGCGACGCACGATGAGCGCGGAAGCTGCCGCGGCGACCAGGACAACCAGAGTGGCCTTGGCATAGGTTGCCCGCTCGATGGCGAAGGGCACGCGATACAGATCGCTCGAGAAGGCCTGGATGAGGAGCCACCCGAACGCGTAGCCGACCATCCACCCGAGCGGAATGGCGATGAGTGTCAGCAGCGTCAGCTCTGTGAGCAGGATGCGCGACACCTCGCCCCTGGTAAAGCCAAGCACGCGCAGGCTGGCCAGCTCACGCGCATGCTCGGACAGCTGGATGCGCGCGCTGTTGTAAACGACACCGAAGGCAATGATCACCGCCAGCACGACGTAGATTGTCACCGAATAGTTGATGTTCTGGGCGATGGTCTCGCGGAAGCGAGCGAGCGCGTGGCGCTGCAGAGCTATCGAGCCGATGCCGGGCGTGGATTTGATCGCCGAAAACAACTCGCCTTGCAGCCGACTGTCGTAGGCGATGTGCACGCCGGTCAGGCGCGGTCCATACATCAGCGCGTCCAGCGCATCGAGATCCATGAAGGCTGTAAGGCCGAAGTAGCCCTTAATGACGTCGGCAACCGGTATTTGGCGAGTATTTCGCCGGCCCTCGAGGAACTCGACTTGCACCAAGTCTCCACGTTGCAGGTGGAGGAGTTGCGCCACGCGCTCGTTGACTACGAGTCCGGAAGCTGGAAGGCGCACTGGCTGGTTGTCCAGATCGAGAACTCTGGATAGATCCATGTCGCGCGGTTTGCCGATGATCGAAATTTGACGTGAGAAGTGCTCGTTGTTGAGTCGTACAGCCGTGGATCTGTAAGGTTCGGCACGCAATACACCGGGCAACCGTTCGACGACTTGCAGGGCACGGGTTTGCTTCTCGTCGGTGAAATTGACGGTTGCGTGCTGCCGGTCGGTGCGGAAGAAGGCGACCTCGACCATTTGCTCCACGGAATCGAAGGACAGCAGCGCCGTGACCAACAGCCCAACAGCCATGGCAATACCGAGCGAGGTCGCGCCCGCACGCAGCGGACGGCGCGCCATGTGACGCAGCGCCATCACGGTGAGCTGAGAAAGAAGCGCCGACCGGCCACCTTTGATGACGAATAGGCGCTTATAGCGCGTGGGAGCCGGAGGCTGCATTGCGATGGCAGGTGCCAGCGCGAGCACCTCACGCACAGCCTTGATGGCTCCAGCGACCGCGGCAAGCACCGACACGAGCCCAGCGACCGCGTAGACATCCGTATCGTGGCGGAAGAGAAGAAAGGGGAAGTGGAAGAAGTCGCCATACAGACGCGTCAAGCCCTTGCCCAACCAGGCACCGGCCACGAAGCCGATGCAGATGCCAAGCGCGGTTATGGCGAGCACCATCTTGATATAGTGGTTTGCGATCGGTAGCGGGCCGTAGCCGAGCGCTTTTAGGAGGCCGATCTGCTCGCGCTCCAGGGCAATGGTGCGCGACAAGGTAATATTGATCAGGAATGCCGAAACGAGCAGGAATATTGGCGGCATGACCCGTCGCAAGGCATCCAGCTGGCGGAGCTCGGCATCGAGGAAGGCATGGGACAATTGATCCTTGCGGCTGTGCGCGCCAACGCCCCCGTAGCGAGCCAGCAGATCGTCCAAGGGCTTGATGACGTCTGCTTCCGATGCGGTGGGCAGCAGTTTCAGGGTAACCTCATTGAAAGCTCCATCGAGGTCGAACAAGGCGGCGAGCGCTTTTTCTGACATCCAGAGCACCGCAAAGCGCCGGTCGTCGGGCATCAGATCGCCCGGGCCAAGTGCGTAAACGAATTCCGGTGACAGGGCGACGCCAACTACCTTCAGCTCATGCTTCTTGCCGTTGAGGAGTGCCTTGAAGGTGGAACCGATGTGCATGCCGTGGGCCTTGGCAAATCCTTCGTTGATGGTCACCTCGTCGGCACGCTCGCGCTCTGGCAGCCGCCCTAGCCGCAGATGCAATAGGTTCAAGTGCGCTGGCACCAAATCTGGCACGGAGACAGCGCGGCCTGTGGCAGGTTCGGCCAGGCCCTCGACGTCGAGTAGGGCCAGGTGGGTGATGCGCGGCTCGGCTGCGGCAACACCTGGGAGCGCCAGGATCTGCTCAACGACAGACTTCGGCGCCCGCCGCACCTCGGCAAACACGTCCGCGAATCGGTAGCGTAGATAGTAGGCTGCGCGCGTTTCATCGAGGGAATGGTAGGCGCCGCTGGCCAGCACGAACGTAGCAACGCCGGACGCCATCACGAGGGTGATGGCCAGCGCCTGCGCCCACATGCGCCGCAGATCCCTCAACAGCTTGCGATCGAGCATGCGCATGGGGCCTACCAGCTGATCTCGGACGGCGACTTGCGCGTCTCGTTGATCTGCGTTCCGGTGATGCGCCCATCACCGAACAACAACACGCGATGCGCCATATCCTTGATGGCGGCATTGTGGGTAATGAGCGCGGTTGTAGTGCCGAGTTCTCGATTGACCTGGGATAGCGCCTCGAGCACCCGAATACCTGTCTTGCTGTCGAGGGCACCGGTCGGCTCATCGCAGAGGAGAACGTCTGGTTGTTTGGCGATGGCGCGGGCGATGGCGACTCTCTGCTGCTCGCCGCCCGACATCTGGGCGGGGAAGTGGTCCATGCGCCCGGCGAGGCCGACCAAGTCGAGCGCCATCTCGGCCGGCATCGGGTCGCGCGCAATCTCCGTCACCAAGTTTACATTCTCGCGGGCCGTCAGGGACGGGATCAAGTTGTAGAACTGGAACACGAACCCGACGTGGTCACGTCGGTAGGCGGTCAGGCCGGCGTCGTCGAGCGACGTCAAATCGTGATCGCGAAAGCGGGCGGTGCCAGAGGTGGCGTGATCGAGCCCCCCGAGAATGTTGAGGAGCGTCGACTTGCCGGAGCCGGACGGTCCGAGCAGGACAACGAGCTCGCCGGCCAGCAGGTCGAGATCGATGCCAGCCAGAGCGTGAACTTCGATCTCGCCGTTGCGGTAGGTCTTGGTGAGGCCTTTGGCCTGGAATACCGCTTCAGCCGTACCCATGCGCAGCCGGGCGTTTTGCGTGTGCATGGCTCTGTTTAGAGCCCTAGACGCAGCAGGCCTTTGATGAAGGTCAATGGCCGGGCAACCGTGCCTTTTTGATCGGCGTCAAAGCCAATGGTCGCCCTTGGTGCTTGTTGTGGTGACGGTGCCACCCTCTCGTGCCACCGAAACAGACTTGACACTCGAGGAGGTCAAAATGGCATGCAATCACCTGGTGAGGATTTCGGTTGTGGTCGCCATTGCAATCGGCGCAGCGGGCGCAGCGGCGGCGCAAGGGCCGCAGCGCGGGGAGCGCGGCTCGGGCATGTGGAACAATGAGGGTCCAGGCTCGCATATGGGCATGTGGGGGAATGGACGTGGGGGCCGAAGCTCGGATTGGATGCTCGACAGGATGGAAGGGCGGCTCGCCTTCCTCAAGGCCGAGCTGAAGATCACGGATGCGCAGACGGCCGCTTGGACTCAGCTTGCCGAGGCCGTGCGTACAGCAGCCAAACATCACAACGAGCGCATGAAGGGCGTGTTCGCCGGCGAGCAACGATCCAAGACGCTGCCCGAGCGTGTCGAGGCTCAAGAGCAGTTCATGAGCATTCGCCTGGAAGAGATCAAAATGATCAAGACCGCCGTCAAGATGTTGTACGCGACGCTTTCCGATGAACAGAAGAAGGAGGCGGATGAGATGGTCATTCCCATGGTGGGCATGATGGGAGGACCGTGGAGTTGATGGTCTCCATCCATCCGAGACGTATCGGCGCATGAAAGAGCAGCTCTGAGCGAACACGCTAGAGATCGGTCGCAGCGTTCGGTTGGCAGGATACCAAAGCGGACGCTGCGACCCGCACGTAATGCTCTGACTACGCGTGCGCGCAGTGGCAGAGCTGGCGTGGGCGCCCACAAGACAACTCAATGACGAGTCCGGGGCAAGCAACTCAGCGCGGCTTCATGGTCTGAATGTAGGCAATTATGTCGCGGAGTTCGGCAACGGTCAGCTGGGTGTTCGCCGGGTGCGGGACGATGATGCGGCCGGCAAGGCGCTCGGCGCTCATATCAGCGCTTTTTTGCAATTGCGGCAAAGCTTGGCATATCGGCATTGGGCTGTTGCTCCTGATGTCGAGAACGTAATGCGAGATACTCCACAGAGCCTGTCCGCCAAGTCCCGGCCGCGCGTCACATCGGCGCTGTTCATTTGCGCGTGGATCGGATCGATTGCTGGTATCGTCCAAACAGCTGCGCCGATGACGACGATCTTCGCGACGCACTTGGTAAGCCTTTTAACCATCGACTGCCTCGTTGCTAGCCCCGCACCCGTCCCCCCGGGTGGCTAAGACACCCGGCAATCAGATTCGGTACACCTCAAACTCAGGACGGTTGGATAGGGCTCGCGCCAGGATGCGTCGACAGAAAGTGTCGTAGCGCCATAAACAGCTCACGTGCGTGCTTACGGTCACTGCGGGCGAGCGCGGCGCGAATATCGTCCCGCAGGATGTCGCAAATCTTTTCGGTGCCGCGCTCCTGGCCGAGCAGGTATTGCGCTAGGGCTGCGGCAGCAATTTCGGGAATGTGCTCATGCTCGGCTATGGCCAACACTTCTTGCTCGGTTAGCCCGCACATGGCGATGCAGTCTTCGAGCGTGATCATGACCTGCGTCCTCGAACTGACAGCATGGCAGAGGATCGCATGCATGCGATGGCATCTTGGTATTGCAGCATGGCGTTTCCTTACAATGCGGGTTCGTTGTACCTGCCCCTTTTATGCATTTTCTGTCCTTCGGGCAGATCGGCCATTGATTGAGATCAAGGCATTTTGGGCTCTGCAGGATGAAGTGCTCGAAGGCTATCGCCCCAAGGTCAGGCGCGCAGACCAAATGCGGGAGGTTGACACGGATCAAAGGCCGCAAGGCGGACAGGCCTTAGTATTGGCGTCATCAGTCGTGCCGTCTCTTGGGAGGTCGTCATGTTCAAGAATATTCTGATTGCGAGCGATGGATCGGACCTGGCCGAACGGGCCGCGTCGCGAGGAGTCGAATTGGCCAAGCTGCTAAAGGCCAAGGTGACGGCCGTGACGGTGACGGAGCCTTGGACCGCGGTTGTCACCGGAGAGGCCGCGCTGGGATTCCCGTTTGAGGAGTACGAAAAACGCTCCGCGGAGAATGCCGCACGCATCCTTGCCCGCGTTGTCGAGTTGGCCAAGAAGGTGGACATCCCCTGCACCTCGGCACACGTCAAAGAGCAATTTCCGGCCGAGGGCATCATCGCCGCCGCCAAGGACCACGGATGCGATCTGATTGTCATGGCCTCGCATGGACGTCGCGGTCTCGCCAAGCTCTTCCTTGGCAGTGAGGCAACCAAGGTGCTGGCACTTAGCTCGGTACCGGTTCTCATTTGCCGCTGAGCCGGTCGCGTTGTGCACCATAGC
>Ga0075364_10000710_pt1 | contig 17478 bp, 19 predicted proteins | sample EndMetdeltDD1764_FD_71517 | JGI IMG/M metagenome (GOLD analysis project Ga0075364, IMG submission 71517) | Populus endosphere microbial communities from Tennessee, USA - Endosphere MetaG P. deltoides DD176-4 | ecosystem: Host-associated > Plants > Roots > Endosphere | place: USA: Tennessee...
GGTGTTGACGTTGTCTTCCAGGAATGGGAATATATCATGCTTGAATACAAAGCAGCTGCCGTTGTTCAGGTTGCTGGGCGCCTCGTCCCTGCTAGGCTTTTCGACAATATTTTCGTAGAGTTCCAGATCGCCTTGCTTGTGCGTAGATACAATGCCGTAATGGCTGACGTCTTCCCACGGCACTTCTACTGCCAACATAGCTGCAGGAGTATCGGCCATCCGGGCCGCCTGCAGGAAATCGGCAATCTCAGAGCTACCATCTTCGCGATAGAAAAACTGGTCGCCAAACACCACGAGCACCTGTTCGTCGGGATGCACAAGATAACGGGCCAGCCAGATAGGCACAGCCGTGCCGTAGGGTTGGTGCTGATCCTGAATGACATATCTGAAGCGCGCTTTGGTGGCGAGTTCCTGGACTTCGGTTAGCTCATTCATCTTGCCCTTGTCTTCGAGATAGGTCTCAAGCAATTGGTTGTGGCCATAATAGCGCTTGAGCTGCTGGAAGTCTTCCCCGACAACAAAGATAAATTCTTCAATGCCTGCCTTGAGGCAGTCTTCAACCACATAGTCGATGATTGGCCGGTCGCCTACAGGCAACATACATTTTTCAATTGACTTGGTAATAGGAAGCCGGCGGGTACCAAACCCGGCGACGGCGATAATAGCTTTCTTACACGGTTGCAAATCGGACATGACTAATTACGGTATGGTTACGGTGATTTTTTGGGAATCTACGATGTTCTGCGCAGCGTCCTTGATAGTCACTATAACATCATACGTACGCTTCTTGTCAACTTGCTCAGCCTTGATGGTTAGGCGGATGCCATCTGAAGTTGGGTCTTGGCTGATGATCAGACCGCTCTTTGGCTCAGTTGTAACCTCCCAAGTTAACCCCTCGGGTTGAGCTGGGACGGTTGCGGTGATAGCTTCGCTGGTTTCACCCTGGTTGAGGGTTACTTTGGCTTGGCTCAATGTGATACGTGTTTCCTGAGCGGGCTCTGCGCCATCAGTTGCAGCATTGTCATCCGTAGCTGATGAATCCTTTTGGTCGTTGGCCGTGCTGCTATCCGGAGTATCCGGGTTTGAATTAGCACTGTCTATAGTCTTCTTTTGGCTTTCGTCTATCTGAGAGGTGCCTTGCTTCTTGCTGTCATGTGTTTCAGTTTGTTCTACGGCGCTGGATGTGGTCGGGCGCTGTTCTGCTTGCCACACGGTCATCGCTGCAATACCGGCGGATGAGAAAACTAACGCTAAACACGAAAGTAATACTGCTTTATAGCGTGCGGTGCCTAATACGGAGGCGACAAAACTGAGAAATTTTACAAGCATAAGTTCAAGTACTTATAGCTACACAGTATAGCAGATTTCCCTGCCATAAGCAATATTTAGGATGTCATTACCTCTGTTATTCAGCAGCCATTTCCGGAGCATTCGAACTCTCGGGAACATCAACTTGCCCAGAGGTGTCGTCGGTAGTTGTACCTTGTAATGGAGGGGTGCTGGCATCTGCCGCGGAGGAAGTTTCGGTGGTAGGCTCCGGAGTCTCCAGCGGAGACGTAATGATTTGAGCTGGTGAGACAGTGATGCTGCCACTCAATGGGCTAATCGACAGGGATATACCCAACCCTTCCACTGGCGCTATTTGCATTGCATTCGACTTATTTGATGGCCCTTCCGGGGGCGGACTAGACTGCCGGTAATCCATGTATGACTGTTTGGTGCCTTCAGGTGTGTAAAGAGTGGTCGGCGTGGTGCCGCCATCCTCGGTGAGAAACACCGTCTGGTTGGCTGCTATCGGCGTGGGATATTCGGCGACCGGGTCACGATGAGGACCGCTCCGTGCGCCGACACTCATTGCCCCCAGGACCATGGCAATTGCACCGCAGGCGGCTACAACAAACCACTTGCTCGAAAAGAGGGAGTTGCCTGGCCCACGCTGCTCATATTTTCCCATAACTACAATCATTATGGCACACTATGCGGGCAGTAAATAGCCTGGAATGTGAAAAACCTAACATTGTTTTTGTTCGCATTCGGAGATTCGCAGCACAGTAACATGCAATTGCTTGCGTATAACGGGGATGACGCTTAAGCTTAATATATGGATGAATTCAAACGATTGCTGCGGGACGCCGGCTTTGCTGGCGAGCTCGAGGACGATGCTGCCACGAAAGAGAAATATAGTCATGACGCCAGCCTATTCGAAGTTAAGCCCCAGCTGGTCGTATTTCCTCAGCACGCCGATGACGTGCAGACGCTAGTTAAGCTAGTGGCCAAGCACAAAAAAGACATGCCGCACTTATCGGTCACGGCCCGGTCGGCCGGAACTGATATGTCTGGCGGCGCGGTCAACGACTCTGTTATCGTGGATTTCAACCGCCACTTTACCCGTATCGAAAAAGTTACTGCTGGCCTCGGGCATGCTCAGCCTGGTGTGTTTTATCGTGATTTTGAAGCCGAGACACTTAAGCACAAAGCCATTATGCCCTCCTACCCTGCCTCTCGTGATCTCTGCACGATCGGTGGGATGGTCGCGAACAATTCCGGCGGCGAAAAGTCATTGGAGTACGGCAAGACCGAAAACTTCGTAAAAGAGCTTCGGGTGGTGTTTGCAGACGGCAAGGAGTACACGGTCAAGCCGCTGAACAAGCAACAACTTGTTGCCAAGATGAGCCAAGGCGACTACGAGGGCAATATTTATAAGAAGCTTTTCAATCTGATCGAAAAGCATTACGACACTATCAGTGCCGCCAAGCCAAATGTCACCAAAAATTCTATGGGATATAACCTGTGGGATGTATGGGACCGGGAGGCTGGTGTATTTGACCTGTCTAAATTGATCGTCGGCTCACAGGGTACGCTCGGCTTTGTCACCGACATAAAGTTCAAGCTAGTGCCTACCCGCCAGTACACTGGGTTGCTCGTCTGTTTCATGAAGGATATCCGTCCGCTTGGCGAGGTAATTAACCGTGTGATGGCACACAAGCCTGCTACTTTTGAATCCTTTGACGACCACACCTTATATCTCTCTATCCGTTTCCTGCCATCATTCCGAAAGTACCTCGGAACATGGGGACTTATCAAGCTACTGTTTAGTTTGATACCGGATGGATTGATGCTATTGCGCGGTGTTCCTAAGCTGATCCTTATGGTCGAATTCAATGGCCACACCCAGGATGAGGTAGAGCGTAAAATCAATATGCTCCGCCGTGACCTCAAGCCCTATCACATGGCTATGGAGCGCGACGAAACGGCTGCCAAGAGTCAGAAGTTTTGGATTATGCGCCGCCAGAGCTTTAACCTGCTTCGCAGCAAAGTTAAAGACAAGCACACTGCACCGTTCATCGACGATCTGGTGGTTAACCCTGAGCACTTGCCTGAGTTCCTGCCGCGATTGCGCAAGATCATCAAGAAGTACAAGCTCATCGCAACTATCGCTGGCCACATGGGCGACGGTAACTTCCACATTATTCCGTTGATGCGGCTTGAAGACGTTCGCGAAAAGAAAAAGATCCTGCCTGCAATGGAAGAAGTCGATACTCTGGTTCTGAAATATAAAGGCTCCCTATCCGGCGAACACAACGACGGTCTGATTCGCGGGCCATGGCTGGAAGACCAATTCGGCAAACCGGTGTTGCAGCTGTTCAAAGAAACCAAGGCTATCTTTGACCCTGAAAACATTTTCAACCCGCACAAGAAATCCGACGCTGACTGGAACTACAGCTACAATCACATCCGCGACCACTTCTAGGATGGCGGTTTGACACTGGCTATTTATCGCGGCGGGCGGTTTCGGCGGCCAGCTTGCGCTGTGCGGCCAATACCATCGTAGTGACGACGGCGGTGTATGTCAGTCCTGACATACAGGTGTGCAGGATGCTGACTGATGTCGCAAACACCAGGTAGGTGCCACTTACGATAGTAGCTGCGATTAAGGCATATGATGCCATAAACCGACGTTCGGTCGGACTAAAGAATACAAACGTCGCGTAGCCGACGCTTGCTAGTGCGATAATAATATGAATAAGTAATGCCATATCGCCAGTATACACCGCTTATGGCAGCAGTGCATCAATTGAAATCATGACCGAAAATACGGTGATGACACGCAAGGAAAGCTTGAACATATCGCGGGCCCATGTCATGTCTTTGTCGGCTGTGATATCAAGTCCTTTGATCGCTTTGAACAGCCACGCCAGACACAGGACTCCCATAACGCCAAGATATACGATGCCCGCATAGCCAAGTGTGGCCAGTGCGCAGATGGCCGCGGTAAAGGCGACAATGTACAGGACGATGTATTGCTTCGTGAGTGGATTACCCTTTTCAACCGGCATAACCGGAAGACCGGCTGCGGCGTAGTCCGTGTGGCGGTACATTGCTATAGCGAAGAAATGCGGCATCTGCCACAGGGCCAAAATTGCAAAGACCAGCACCGCGGCGCTGTCCAGGTTGTTACTTGCCGCAACATAGCCGGCCAATATGGGGGTGGCGCCAGCCACGCTGCCAACCAAGGTGCCGAGTGTGGAGCGACGTTTCCAAATGCTATACATAACCAGGTAGAAGAAGTAGCCGAGCGCACCCACGAACACCGTGAGACCGTTAGTGAGAACAGCTAATGTCAGGAATCCTAGGGCTCCTAGTGCAGCAGCGTACGCAAGAGCGTGAGGAGTTGGAATGGTGCCAGTCACCAGTGCTCGTTTTTTGGTACGGGTCATTTTGGCGTCGATACCACGGTCGATGTAATTATTGAATACACACCCTGACGCAATAACCAGTGTGGTGCCGACCAGCACCCCTGCCATGCTGAGTAAGTCGACATCGCCTCGAGACGCAAACAAAAAGCCACCCGCTGCAGTAATAAGGTTGCCGATGATAATACCCGGCTTGGTCAGCATGATATAAGCCTTGAGCATAACTAGCTTAAGCTTACAGTAAAGCCTTCGAATTATTCAAGCTTGGAAATGCTAACGGGTGCCCCATCCAGTGTGCCGCATCGTGCAGAGCGCGTAAAAACGCGTGGGGATTAGCAGAAAGACATGGATGAAGCCATAGAGCACAAACAGCAGGAAGCCGCGATCGTGCGTCCGGTACAGGCCGTACGTAGCACGCACGATGGCAATTGCCACCAGGATGACCACATATTTGATGAGTACGTGCGGCCCGTGCAATACGGCCTGATAAAACGTGGCGGCAAGTGCAGCCAGCAGCAAAAATGGCAGCACCAGCTGCATGATCTGGTCGTATAACAGATACCAGTGATGTTTTTTGTAGGACTTAAGCGTCCAGATCATTTCGCGGTAGAAACTTTTATTCCAACGGACCTGCTGCTTGAGGTAGACACGCATGGTATCCGGCACATGGGTATAGGCGATGGCGCGGTTGTCGAATACTACATGATGCCCCTCTTCCAGGACGAGGTTGGTTAGATGCCGGTCATCGCCAAATGTGCAGCGCTGACCCAGGAATTTTTGGCTGGTGTAGCGGTCTTTGACGCGGTCGATAACTTCTTTGCGGTATGCGGAGAACGGCCCCGAGCAGCAGGTTAGTACATAGAAGTAACTCTGAGCGGCCCGCTCCTGATGGAAGGCTGACCAGTAGCGGTAGCCAATCAGGCGGGTCAATACATTGAAGCCATGGTTTTCTACCTGGACATCTCCGGTTACGGCCCCGACGGTCGGATCCTTGAAGCGCTGCACTAATTGCTTGATGCCGTCCGGAGGCACAATGGTATCTGAGTCGACAGTTACGATAATGCTCCCCGTGCAGCGATTAAAACCGAATTTCTGGGCGTGCCGCTTGCCTACATTGATAGGAGTATAGATCATGTGGACGCGCGGGTCGGCGTCAAATTCGCGGTATACCGTTTGCTTGAGCTCCTCGCGTTGTTTGGACCCGTCGTCGACAACTAATACTTCCAGGCTTTCGTAATCTTGGTCGCTCAACGACTGGATGCAGTCCCGCAAAATGCCCGGCTCTTCGTTGTAGACGGGAATAATCACACTGACTGACGGAAAGTGGCCCCGCCTCCATTCAGTAAAATGTTTTTGTTTTTGTCTGCGGTGCTCGAGATGCCCGATATACATCTGGATAAAGATATGCGATAGTGCCAACACCCCATATAAAATGAAAAAAACAGCAAGAGCGGACATGAAGCCTCCCGGGAATTGTTATGCTTAAGTTGACTTCGCTAGTGTACAAAAGGCAGACATGCATAGCAAGGGCGTGAAGTATTTTACTGTACGTTTGTGGATGGGCTGACATACTTGGGGTGTTCTAAGTAATACGGAGGATACAGTATGGTAAGCAACGGACAATACCAAAACGACGATGGTGATCTGGACGTACCTGAGCAGCCGCTGGAGCAGGATTATGACACGCCTTCGGCTCCCCCTGAAGACACTGTCGACCGGCAGGATAGTACTCATCCCGCAACCGACACCAACATTGATGCAGGCGAGCTGTACGACGAGGGACTGGATGGTGCTGCCGAAATCCACGCCAAGGAAGAGCACGGTGACGAGGCCGAAGACGAAGAGCAGCTGTAGTTGTTAGAAGTCAAACAAAAAAAGAGGCAGACCGATCGTCTGCCTCTTAACTTTCTTGATTGGTGAGCCGTTAGGCTGTTTGGTGGCGTAGTTTCCTCCATTTGCGGATTTGAATTCGGGTTGCCTTGTCGTCGGCCACCTCTGTCCCAAATCCCAAATCATCCAATTGGATGGTGTTGAGTTGTGTTGGATGCGCCAGGATTTTTACTTTTTTCATCGGTAATCCCCCTTTACTGTTACCAGCCATTTCATCATAGCGGTTAAGTCTGGAGATTAACTGTAAGTATTTTTACAAAGGATATGTAAGTTACATCACATACTTCCCCTGGGAAAGCTTACGATGACTTTTTGTTGGCGCGTCGTTTTGTTTGGTTTTTTATGACGGCCCCGCCGAGCTGTTTGGCGATGACTTCCGGCAGTGGCAGCCCTCTCCGTTGCAATGGGGATTTGCGGGCATTCTGAATGGTGCGTGCATAGCGAGCTTCGGCGTCGGCGTCGGCGAACCGGGCAATAGGGTCGGTTTGTAACACCTTGTTTTTGCCGTCCTCGTCGATCTCTTTCATTGCGTTGGTTGCGTAATCCTGGAGCAGCCATTCGCGGCCTGGCGCTGTTTCGGCCACAGCAACGATGTGCCACAGGTTGTTGCCTACCACGTTCTCCGACATGATCTTGAGCGGCTTAATTACCAGCAGCTGGCCAATCGGCAGCCGCTCGTTAGTCAGCTCAATGAGCTTCAAACCTTGCTTCAAGTCATTTACGAATATGTCGATAGCCATCGTCCGTACACCCTTTGGAGATATGCGTACGCCCTGGATATTCTGGTTGTTGACCCAGATCAGTTCACCGCTCAGACCGCGAATTTGCGTAGACCGCAGGGTAACACGTTCGACCACACCTTCCATATCTGCAAACGGTTCAATTTTGACATGGTCGCCTACTCCGAACCAATGCTCAGCCATCATAACGCCGCCATAAGCCAGGTCACGCAGGATAGGCCCGATGGTGGCACTGGCAATAATAATGACAATAGCGCTGGCTCCGATCAGGGCTGTAGGCTGCTGGTTGGGGTGGGAATATGCCCACCAGAAGTACAATGCAAGGACTACCAACAGCATACGTATCAGCGCGATGGTCAGCACGGTCATAGTTTCCACGCGGCGCAGCCGGTTGACTTCTTTCAGATCCTGGCTTTTGTCGGCACGGCGGCTGAGGCTATGCGCGAACCGGCGGAGAACGCTCGCAATAAGCCGCCCCACTAGTGCCGAGACGATAAGGGCGATCAGCAGCGTCATAAGTGACTTGGCATTAAAAAGAGTGTCAGCAACACCCGATAGAATATCGGCTGACCGATCCAAAGCACCCTCTAACTGTGTTTCAGCAAATATGTTGTAAATCATTCTAATTACTATGATATACCATGCGCTATAATGCTGCTATATGGCAAAACTACCACGCCGCGTATTGCCCGAGAAAACCAAGGGGCGGATAGCATTTGTAGTAGTCTTACTCTTATTGTTGTACATCGTGCTGCCGCAGATAGATGCTTTTTCGGCAAGTCTGCACGTACTGCGTGACGCAAAATTGTCGCTGCTGGTGCCGGCCGTCCTGCTGGTGGTTGTCACGTATGCCTTTGCCGCCGGTATATACCAATCACTGGCCCTGCGGCTGCACGGGGTTGAATATCGGCACACCCTATTGGTGCAATTCGCAACTGCCTTTACAAACCGTCTGCTGCCCGCTGGCTTGGGAGGTATGACGGCCAACGCCAGGTATCTATATAAGTATGGGCACACCCTGCCGGAGTCGGTGGCGGTGGTGGGTGTAAACGCCGTAGTGGGCATGGCCGCCCATCTGCTGCTACTGATGGTCGTCCTCGTAGCTGCACCCGATTCTCTGACGGGTCAGTTGGAGGTTCCGCATATTTCGGTGGTCGGACTGGTGACAGTGGGCGTGGTGCTGCTCATCTTGCTCAATGTATTGTTGCTGACTCGTCTGCGTAAGCGCGTCAAGGAGACGGTTGCAGGCGTGGTCGGATTCGTGAAGCATTATCGGAACTATCCAGGCAAGCTTGCAACCGCTGTAGCCTGCGCGATGGCGCTCACCATCTGCTATGTATTAGTCTTATATCTCTGCGTGTATAGCGTCGGCGGGTCACTGTCGGTTTGGAACGTGTTTGCAATCTTCACTACCGGTGTCTTGGTTGGAGCAGTGACGCCCACGCCAGGCGGCTTGCTCGGCGTGGAGGCTGGGCTATTGGCCGGATTGCTTGCCTATGGTATGGACGCTTCTCCTGCCCTGGCGGCTGTCTTGGCGTATCGGCTGCTCACCTACTGGCTACCTCTGGTTGGCGGCCTTGGGGTCTTCCTGTCGATTCGCAAACAATTGTTGTGAAATTTTGTATGTGGGCCAGCTTCTTTTGGCAAGGTACAAGTCTATGGTATAGTGAGCTTTCAATCAAGAGAAAGTGATACGAAAATGGACAGGAACATAGCAGCACTACCGTCTTACCAGATTGGAATCCTCCAGTCGCGCGCCAACCGCAACCTTCACGAAATGTGGGAAAATGTCGTCAGCACCTATGATTTAACCACTCCTGAATGGATGGTCCTGGGTTACGTTGCCGACAAAACCAAGGATGGTGGCGTAAAGGTGGGTGGTATTGCTGAAGAACTTGATGTTCAGTCAACATACGCGACTGCGCTTCTGCGCCGTTTGGAGACCAAAGGTTTGGTCGTCGTGCGGGCTGGCAGCTCTGACCGCCGCGTCCGCTTCATTACTGTTACGGATAAAGGCGCTGAACTTGTAGCGGCTATTAGCAAGGATGTCGCTGCCCAGGAGCAATCAAAGCTCAAAGGAGTTTCCGACGCAGCCTTGAAACACTATCACGAAGTACTGGCTGTCCTGGCCCGCTAGGTCAGCTCGCACCGATACTAAAAGTGACCGCACGATACATGCGGTCACTTTTAGTTAGAGGCCGATGCTTTGCTTGAGTGTCGCCCGCTCGTCAGCGCTTGGCCATGCGCTAAAGGTGCATCCTTGCAGATTGATGGACTGCTGCTGCATCACAGGCGCGGCTTGCCCTGCTCCGCCGCAGTAACGATGCGCAAAGCCGAGCCAATGCCCTGACTCATGGTTAATGAGCATATCCCGGTATTCATCCAGCGTGCCGCCATTCGCATTCCAGGCGGGGCTGGCATTCATCCAGCGTGTGTAGTTAAGTACGACGTTGTTGCCTGAACGACAGCTCCAAACCGGGTCACATACTCCGCCGAAGCTCGTCATCTGGTCGGAGGCGCTGAGCCATACGGTGTAGTCACACCCACTGGAAACTTCCTGGAACGCAACCTGGCCGTCGAGCGACCAACCGCGCGGATCGCTATAGGTATCCTGCAGTTTTGACTGTAGCGACGGGATAACTGACGCATCTACACCGCGCACTGCCGTACAGTACTTGTATGTCTTGAATACGGTTTGCTTGGAAAGTGTGATCGTCGTATCTTTTTTATTCTCCATAGCGCTCATGACTTTGATCGTGACATCTTCCGTGCCTTTAATGGTGATATCAAAGGCCTGACCAACCCTGGTCACGTACGTTTGAACCATCTCACGCGACAGTTCGTACCGTTCGCCGGAACGGAGATACCATTGCCCGCGCTCTTCCTGCTTGGGCTGTTTGGTCCGTCCGTTATACTTGAGTGTTATAGTGGTTGCCAACTGGTCATTGAGATCTGCTAGCGCGCCCTCCAGCTTGTCCGAATGTATGGTTGCCTTCACGGCAGTTGCTGGAACTTCGACGGTAGTTCTTCCGTCGTCCATCTCTGCCAGAATTGTTGCTCCCAGCTCAGTCTTGTCGAGTTTGTAGCCGTCCTTGGCATCAATGATCCGGGCCTTACCGTCACTGATCTTCAGATGGGCATTCGTGGGATTTTGCGCGAATATTTTAGTCAATTCGTTGGCTTTATTCTGTAGTTTGCTGTCATCAATTTTGATTGGTGCTTGCAGGGTTGGTGACTTGAACAGATTGACGACAGGTAGCCAGGAGCGTTGCTGCTTGGCGCTGTTTACAGTGCGGCTCACTTCTTTGTGGATGCCAAGTTCACTTAAAGAAACAGTTTGCTTGGTATCGCCGTGAGTTAAGGTAAGCTTGTCTGGCAAAACGTCTTGTTGTTGTATGACATCGGAAAGGCTTCCGTACGAATGGCTCCCGATATTTGTGCCAGTGACATTGGTACGCGGGTAGGTGCGATCCCGATAGATCATCCCAAGGACGATGTTTACCAAAATAAACACAATTGCCAAACCGCCCGCTATCAGTAAAGCCAAACGTTTGGCACGGCCAGATATGCGCTCCTGGCGTGCGTGGATTGCTGTTCTTCTCATCGTTATTAGTATAAGGTTAGTTCGCCGAGATGTCGAAAGCGAACTTGAAAGCCACTGCAGCTAACAGATAAAAACATACCTCTACGACGTTTTGCGTGGTCAGCAAGTGAGCGTTTGAATACTTGCCCTTGTCGCCGCATAACCACACGCCCACCAACGTCCGTATTACCCACAGTAGCGGTACCAGCAGCAGAAACAGCAGGCTGCCTACCAGCGCTAAGGGGAGCATTCCCAGGCTGGCCATAACGATATTATTCCGATTCAAAAAACGTTGTTCATCTGCACTAACTACCTGTGTGCCCGTGTTCAAGGATCCGGCAGCGAAGCGTGAAAATGCATGTGCTGATATGAGCACAAATGGTATGGAGCGGCTGGGGATCAGGAGTAAGCTCTGGTATTTAATAAGCAGGTCGACGATATTGGCAGTGGTAGCGCGCTCCAAAAATGCCCCGGTTAGCGCCAAAGATACGGTGATACTTACCACCACGGCCAAGGCTTTACTGCCTGAAAGAGCTTGGGCACCCATGAATACAAGGCCGGCTATACATCCGACGATGATGCCCACCAACGGCAAATATGCCATGCGTCTCATATAACACAGGGTAAACGATTGTTCGGTTATAGGTCAATAACTCAGGTAATTCTGTGTAGTTGTTCTATTTCGGAAGTCAGTGTCTGCAGTCTGCTGTGAATATGCTCCGTCATAGCCTGCACTGGGCTCGAAGTCCGCCTGCCGCTGCGCTGAACGCCCATGATCGTCCGGCTGATGAACCCTGTAGCCGGAGTCTGGACGAGGGCCAACGCACCCTCCTCCAGGTGTTGTTTAACAAGCAAATATGGTAGGACGGCTACTGCAGGCTGCGACAGTAGCAATTGGACCATGATTTCCGGGCTCGTTGAATAGAAAGACGGTTTGGGCTGGATACCAGCATTGGCGAGGTGCAGTGATATCAGCCGGTATGTCTGCGAGTTTTGGTCATAGCTCAAAAAGCGTTCCAGCGTGCCCTGTTGTAAGCACGCATATACCTCAGCAGCATAGCTGGGGTGAGCAACCAGCACGAGCGGCTCATCGCCAACAGGGACGAATGCCAGGCTCGCTGCTGTGACTGCTGGCTGGGCTATGAATGCGGCGTCGAGCCGTCCCTGCTCGACGTACTGCATGAGCCGGCTGGAGTTATCTATGGTTAATGAAAGGTGCGCCCGTTGTTCAAGCGCGGGTAATTCGTTGTCGTGCACAAAGAGCAAGTCGGCTACGCTATCAATCATGCCCAGCCGCAGACTGATTTTCTTATCGGCAAGCTCGGCGATCTGCTGGCCCAAGTCACGTGTATGGGCGGCTAGTTCCTGAGCGGTGCGATAGGCGGCATCCCCAGCTGGTGTCACGGCAAAGGTGTGCCCGTTGCGGATTAACAGCTCGGCCTTGAGCTCGCGTTCCAGCTTGCGCACGGCGGTAGTAAGCGCCGGTTGCGAGATGTGTAACGCAGCGGCCGCCTTAGTAAAGCTGCCGGCCTCCACCACCCTGGCGAATTTGTGCAAACGATCTTCCATAAATTATATTTATACTATCATACAATAAATATATTAGTTTTTTATGCTGTAGTTGCCTAGTATGGGTTTGTAATTGGAGATGGTAACTACTTATGGCACATAAGATTCGCGTAGCAATTGTAGGTGTGGGTAACTGCGCCTCATCGTTAGTACAGGGTATTCATTATTACCGTAACGCCAAAGACGATGAATTTGTCCCTGGTGTTATGCATGTTAATTTTGGCGGCTACCACATCCGGGATATTGAAGTGGTCGCAGCTTTTGACGTCAACAGTAATAAAGTTGGCAAGGACGTTGCCGAAGCTATTTATGCAGCGCCTAACAATACCGCAGTATTTGCCAAGGTGCCTAAGCTGGGTGTTAAGGTCTCACGCGGCCCACGCCTGGATGGCGTAAACAAATACACAGCAGAGCTTGTGCCAGTGGCTGACGAGCAAAAACCGGTAGACGTCGTGAAAGTCCTGAAGGATGCCAAAGTTGACGCAGTAATTAACTACCTGCCGGTTGGCTCGCAGGAGGCTACAGAATTTTACGCCCAGGCGGCAATCGATGCTGGCTGTGGTTTCGTAAACTGTATCCCGGTCTTTATTGCCTCTAACCCTGCCTGGGCAAAGAAATTCAAAGACGCCGGTCTGCCGGTTATTGGAGATGACATTAAAGCGCAGGTAGGCGCGACTATTACGCATCGTACTTTGGTTAACTTGTTCCTGGACCGCGGCATGAAGGTTGAACGGACCTATCAGTTAAACACAGGCGGCAACACTGACTTTTTGAATATGCTGGAGCGTGAGCGTTTGCAGTATAAGAAGATATCCAAAACAGAGGCGGTCAGTTCGCAGATTGAAGCACGTGGTCAATCGATTGACCCTGAGAATATCCATGTGGGCCCATCAGATTATGTGCCGTGGCAGAAAGATAACAAGATCTGTTTCCTGCGCATCGAAAGCAAGCATTTCGGTGACGTTCCCATGAACCTGGAACTCCGATTATCAGTCGAAGACTCCCCAAACTCTGCAGGTGTTGCGATTGACTCAATCCGCTGCCTTAAGCTTGCTTTGGACAACAAACTATCAGGCCCGATTATCGAACCGGCAGCCTACTTCCAAAAGCACCCACCAAAGCAAATCGAAGACCGCACCGCCCGCGACCTCGTCGAAAAATTCATCACTAAATACGGCGCTTAGTCGCCAGCTGGGGCGCCGATAGCTTCAGGGTCGGCGCCTTGTTCGTACTGCACAAGCTGATCGTCGCCGTCCATCTCCCAACAGTGTTGGACGGGTGCAAGGATGCGCCATGATGCCAGGACTTCGTCGCTGGTAGTAAACAGGCTGTGGTCGGCGCGCAGTGCGTCCACGAACACTCTTTCGTATGCATCGGGTAGCTGCTCCTCGTAGTGATTGCTGTACGAAAAGTCGAGCGGTACTTGCTGTACTTGGTTGTCGTAGCCTGGTTTTTTGGTCCACAAGCAGACCTCGGCGCCCTCATTGGGCTGGATGCGCAACGTCAGCGTGTTTGACTGAGTTTCGCCCACCTGCTTGTAGGTGACGTGGATTTCAGTGGCCTTCCGGTTCAGTTTTTTGCCGGTGGTTATAACAATCGGCACGTCTTTCCAGCGGGGGTCGGTAGAGTACAGTGTTAGCCGGGTAAAGGTTTCGACGGTACTGCGAGGATTGCCTACCTCGTCGCGGTATGTACTGTATTGGCCGCGCTGCACCTGAGCGTGCACGTCCTGTGGTGGCTGGATTTGTCGCAAGGCCTGGAGGCGCTTGGCGGGAATAGTACTCGGGTCGGCCGAATCTGGTAGCTCCATCAGCGTCAGAGCGGCCAGTTGCAGCAAGTGGCTTTGCACCAGATCGCGCAAGGCGCCAGTTTGTTCATAGAATGCTGCACGGCCTTCGATGCCTTGCTCCTCACTGGCGATTATTTCGATACTTTCGATGAAATCGCCATTCCAGGTGCGCCTGAATAGCGGGTTATCGGCGCGGAATACCACGATGTTTTGAGCCATCTCTTTGGCCATGTAGTGGTCGATGCGATAGATTTGCTCTTCGGTAAAGTAACGACGGATACCTTCAATTAACTCCTCGGCTGAGGCTAAGTCGGTGCCGAATGGTTTTTCCAGTAATAATTTAGCATTAGGCTCATTCAGACCCGCTTCGCCAAGCTGGCGTACGACTGGCTGGGCAGCCTGTGGTGGAATGGACAGGTAAAACAGACGCTGGGCAGCAGCACCAAAAGATGCTTCGATTTGCTGCAGGCGCTCGCCAAGCTGGCGGTAGGCTCCCGAGTCGGTTAGATCCAGTTGCACAAGGTCAATCACCTCGCGGAGATATGACTGCTCACCCTCAGGCAGGACGTCATCGAGTGCGACATCCCGGCGGCTGACGCCAATAATTTTAAATTGCTCGGGCAGCATGCCTGCATCGGCGATTTCACGGATAGCTGGCAAGAGTTTGCGCTTGGCGAGATCACCGGATATTCCGACGATGACAAGGATGGCGGGTTGTGCGTTACTGCTCATAATTATTCCTTGTTAATTGCGTGTCCGCCGAATTTATTGCGCATTGCGGCCAGTAATTTGGTAGCAAAATTGATCTCGCCCTTTTGTGAAGCAAGTCTGACATCAAACGACGTCTGGATGGCAGGCAAGGGAATGCCCTTTTCCTTTGCTGCTTCCAGGGTCCAGCGCGCTTCGCCTGATTCTGCGACAAAGCCGTCTATGCCCTCAAGGGTGGGATTCTCGGCCAACGCCTGACGCGTCAGCTCGTTCAGCCATGAAGTAACGACGCTGCCGTGCTGCCACACTTCGCCGGCCGCAGCCAGATCCATGTCGTCGTAAGGGCCCTCCTTGAGCATGCGGTACCCTTCGGCAAGGCTTTCCATCATGCCGTACTCAATGGCATTGTGCACCATTTTGACGTAGTGACCAGACCCGCTCGGGCCGAAGTGCTGATAGGCGCCCCTAGGTTTAGCGAGGGTCTGCAGGGATGCTTCAATTTTCTTGAAGGCATCAGCGTCACCGCCGGCCATCATTGAAAAGCCGTTTTCGTACCCCCAGACACCGCCGCTGGTGCCGACGTCTAGCAGTACAGATCCCTTGCTGGCTACCAATGCAGCCCGCTTTGCGGTTAAACGGAAGTCGGAGTTACCTCCATCAATAATAATGCTGTTTTGCGGCAAAACTGCCAGCCAGGCTTCGAGCTCGCTATCGACGACATCAGCGGGGATCATTACCCAGAGCACCACCTGCTCCCCGTCAAATGCATGTACTACATCAGCTTTTTCGTAAGCCGCCGTTGCACCATAGGTCACTGCTTCGTCGATTGGCGCTTTGCTGCGGTTGTGCGCGATGACTTCGTGCCCTCCCTCGCTTAATTTGCGGGCAATCTGCATGCCCATCCGGCCTAGTCCTGCTACTGCTATTTTCATTGCTTATCTCCCTGATGATCATTATATACAGTTACCCTGCGGACCTGCTTGAGCAATTGGGCTGGCTGCCGGTCAACTGGTACCTCGTTCTGTAGCTGTTCAAGCACAGGCCATTTTTCACGGCCCATTGCGTACACCACCGCTTCGTCCAATCGGGCAATAGCACCCGGCGTCATGGTGACGCGCTGGTATTTGCCGCCGTCATAGCTATACGCCATGCCTGGAGCTGCAGCGGCATATGTCAGGGGCAATATGCCTGCCGTGTGCCCGTCTGGCCCAATGCCAAATAGCCCGATACTGTAGTCGGCATGCTTGAACGCTGTTTCAAGGGCACTATCGAAGCTAGCGGCCGTGTCTGCGATGTCTTTCCCCTGTAATACTGGTACCAGGACGGCCCCAGGCAGCGTAAACCCAGCGTCCAGCAGCTGTTGCCAGTTGGAATCAGCGTGTCCGGGCTCCCCATACCGCTCGTCAGTAAGGGTTATGGCTAGGCCGGCAAGGCGTGCACCCTGCAATTGCTTGGCGGCCAACGCAGCTACCGCAATTGCCGAACCACCCGACAGCAACAGCAGAACCCGCTTGTTCTCCCCCAAGAGTGCCGCGACACGTTTTGCCAGATAGTCGGCGACTGGCGCCGGAGAATCTGTCTTAACAAACCTCATATTCTATTATTTAAGACGCAATTGCCCGGTAAGTAAACCCGTATTTGTATTACTGCATAGTCGCTACGGCTTTTAGCAGCGCATTCAGCACAGGATCGTCGCTGTCCGTTAGTAACTGGTTAGGTGAGCTGCCGGTACCTTGCTTGGGGTCTGTATTGTAATACGTATGTATATTAAACGAATATCCCGTCTGCTGCTCATAGGCCCGCAAGGGCTTCAACACAGCCTCTAAAACCCCGTCCAACCGCACATCATCATCCAAGTAGTCAGGCGGCAATATATTTTTCACGAACACGGGATAATCAGTAAAGCCTATCTCTGTATCCACGCGTGCCATCTCAACCATATTGTCGATGCCAAATCTGTCTATGAGCGTTGACACCAGTTTGGTGTATGTTTCGAGGGTGGGAGTGCGCAACGTATCGAACATCTGCTCGAATATATCCGGGTGCTCTTTGGCGATAGCACATACCGTAAGCAGACCGAGGCTGTGGGCGTTCATGGGTTTATTGAGGGAAAGCTCAATGGGCTTCTTGATTTGAGCGTGTGCAAATTCCAGCGCCATGGCTATGCCCTCATTCAAAAAATCAAACAGCATCACACCGTTGGCGTGAATGTTTTCATGCGTAACAACTCTGCGGTTCGGATCGGCATTCATGTCAGCAAAGCCGGGGCCGTGAAAGAGGTTCATATCCAACGTTGTGACGTGTCTGCCGACTGCACTATCAGCCCAGGGCTGACCGGTAAAGCGTTGCATCCAGCCGCCCCAGCCGTATTTCGTAAGTTCTCCGCCCGTGGCGTCATCAATATCAGTCAACTGAACCGCGTAAGTAGGCACCGTGCGCAGCCCTAGGGCTGCGCACGGTGCCTACTTACGCGGTTCAGTTGACTGATATTGATGACGCCACGGG
>Ga0075364_10000711_pt1 | contig 17429 bp, 12 predicted proteins | sample EndMetdeltDD1764_FD_71517 | JGI IMG/M metagenome (GOLD analysis project Ga0075364, IMG submission 71517) | Populus endosphere microbial communities from Tennessee, USA - Endosphere MetaG P. deltoides DD176-4 | ecosystem: Host-associated > Plants > Roots > Endosphere | place: USA: Tennessee...
CGGTGTGTAATGCAGATTGAACATCGAGGCATACACGGCCAGGGTGTCGCGCTGCACATTTTTGACGTGCATCAGCGCGGCAAGTTTTTCCGGCGTGAACCCGCTTTCGTCAACGATGCTTCCACCCGAATCCGACACGGTCACCACCTTGGCACCCAGCGCCATGGCTTTTTCGATGGCGTACTGCGCCACGTTGCCCGAGCCGGAAACCGAGACACGCAGGCCGTCCAGTGATTTGCCGGCGCGCGTGAGCATTTCCTGCGCGAAATAGACTGCACCGTAGCCGGTGGCTTCCGGACGGATAAGGCTGCCTCCGAAACTCAGGCCCTTGCCCGTGAAGACGCTGGACGACGTGTTCGACAGTTTCTTGGCCATGCCGGCCATGAAGCCCACTTCACGGCCGCCCACGCCGATGTCGCCTGCCGGCACATCGGTGTCGGGTCCCAGGTGGCGATGCAACTCAAGCATCAACGCCTGACAAAAGCGCATCACTTCAGCATCGGATTTGTGCTTGGGATCGAAGTCGGCCCCGCCCTTGGCACCGCCCATGGGCAGTGTGGTCAGTGCATTCTTCAGCGTTTGCTCAAAGGCCAGGAACTTCAGGATCGACAGATTGACGCTGGGATGAAAGCGCATGCCGCCTTTGAACGGACCGATGGCGCAGCTGTGCTGCACACGGAAGGCGCGGTTGACATGCGCACGCCCGGCATCGTCGCTCCAGGTCACGCGGAACTGAATCACGCGTTCAGGTTCGATCAGCCGCTCGAGCAGGGCCTGCTCGGCATACTGTGGGTTGGCCTGCACGAACGGCCACAGGCTTTCCAGCACTTCACGCAACGCCTGCAGATATTCTGTCTGGTGCGGATCACGGCGGGTGGCCGCGTCCAGGAAATCATCTAATTTTTGTAGGGCCAAACGAGTCTCCACGTAGGGGGGGTCAAAAAAATCAAAGCTGCCAGTCGTAATCGATGGTCAGCGGGGCGTGATCGCTGAAGCGCTCTTCCTTGTAGATCGAGGCGGTTTGCGCCTTGGCGGCGATGCCCGGTGTGGCGATCTGATAGTCGATGCGCCAGCCCACGTTCTTGGCCCAGGCCTGGCCGCGGTTGCTCCACCAGGTGTACTGATCGGGCTCGGCATTGATCGTGCGGAACACATCGACGAAACCGCGCGTATCGAAAACCTGGGTCAGCCATTCGCGTTCCTCTGGCAGAAAGCCCGAGTTCTTGCGGTTGCCGCGCCAGTTCTTGAGATCGATTTCCTTGTGCGCGATGTTCCAGTCGCCGCAAATGACGAATTCACGACCGGTCTCGCGATTCTCTGTCATCAGCGCGTCCAGCCAGGGGCCGAAGGCGTCCAGAAAACGGTATTTGGCTTGCTGACGTTCCTCACCGCTGGAGCCCGAGGGCAGGTAGGCACTGATGACCGACAGGTTCGGCCAGTCCGCTCGAATGATGCGGCCTTCGGCGTCGAACTCTTCGCAGTCAAAGCCCTGGACGATGCGCTCTGCGCCTTGACGCAGGTAGATGCCCACGCCGCTATAGCCTTTTTTCACCGCATGTTCGAAATGCCCGGTGTATCCCGGTGGATTGCGCAGCTCGTCGGTCAGGTCGGTGTCCTGCGCCTTGATTTCCTGCAGACAAAGGATGTCGGCGCGGTGCGTATCCAGCCAGGGCTGCAGACCCTTCTTGAAGGCTGATCGGATGCCGTTCAGATTGAGTGAAGTGATGCGAAGCAAAGTCAGGCTCCTGCGTTGTGTATGTGCTCGGCCTGCACTTTAACCGACTGCCATTTCCGTGCGGGCGCCGATAGCGGATAATGCCGGAATCGAACAATTCAGGTTAGCGCCATCATGTCCCAAGCTTCTTCCAACTCTGTCGATTTCGTCCGCTTCGCGCTGGACTGCAATGTGCTGCGTTTCGGCAGTTTCAAGGTCAAGTCGGGTCGCCTCAGTCCGTATTTCTTCAACGCCGGGTTGTTCAACTCAGGCGCGAGCGTAGGGCGGCTGGCAGGGTTTTATGCCCAGGCGCTGGTAGATTCCGGCATCGAATTCGACATGCTGTTTGGTCCTGCCTACAAAGGGATTCCGCTGGCGACAGCCACAGCCGTGGCGCTGGCCTCGCATCCTGCGCAAGCGGGCCGCGACATTCCCTTTGCCTACAACCGCAAGGAAGCGAAGGATCATGGCGAGGGCGGCACGCTGGTGGGCGCACCGCTCTCGGGGCGGGTGGTGATCATCGATGACGTCATCACTGCCGGCACGTCGGTGCGTGAGTCGGTCGACATCATCCGCGCAGCCGGGGCTACACCCCAGGCGGTGCTCATTGCCATGGACCGCATGGAGCGGGCTGGTGCCGATGGCGCGCTGTCGCCGCATTCGGCGGTGCAGGAGGTCAGCCAGCGTTATGGCATTCCGGTCGTGGCCATTGCGTCGCTTGCCGATATCCTGACGCTCATCGGGCAGGATGCTGCTTTCGCCGAGCATCAGCAGGCCGTGCTGGCGTACCGCGAACGTTACGGCGTCAACGCACGATAAGCTGGCGCGGCAGCCCTGCCGCCGGTCGGCGACGGCGGCTGCGGTTGCGGGGGCGACGCCAGCCTGCGTCGGTTCGCCCGAATCAGGCGTCCAGTTTGGCTTTCAGCAGGTCGTTGACCTGCTGCGGGTTGGCCTTGCCACGCGCCGCTTTCATGATCTGGCCGACCAGCGAATTGAATGCCTTTTGCTTGCCTGCGCGATACTCGGCCACAATGGCGGGCTGAGCGGCCAGCACGTCGTCGATCATGGCGCCGATGGCACCCGTGTCGCTGATCTGTTTCAGGCCGCGTGCTTCGATGATGGCATCGGCATCGCCACCGTGCTCGCCCGCCCACATGGCTGCAAATACTTCGCGTGCCATCTTGTTTGAAATGGTGCCGTCGGCGATGCGCGCGATCAATGCGGCCAGGGCCGTTGCCGGCACGGGTGCCTGCAAGACGCTGAGCTCGTCGCGATTCAATGCCGCGGTCAGTTCACCCATCACCCAGTTTGCCGCCTGCTTGGCCTGACCCGAAGGCAGGGCACCGGCGACCTGCTGGAAGTACGCCGACACATCGCGATCGGCCGAAAGCTGGGCCGCATCGTAGGCCGAGAGCCCGTACTCAGACTCGAATCGCGCGCGCTGGGCATCGGGCAGCTCGGGCATGCGCAGGCGAACCTCTTCGATCCACTGCGGCGAGATGACCAGCGGCGGCAGATCCGGATCAGGAAAGTAGCGGTAGTCGTTGGCGTCTTCCTTGCTGCGCATGCTGCGGGTTTCGTCGCGATCGGCGTCATACAGGCGGGTTTCCTGCACCACCTTGCCGCCATCTTCGATCAATTCGATCTGGCGTCGCACTTCATATTGAATCGCACGCTCGAGGAAGCGGAACGAGTTGACGTTCTTGACCTCCGCACGCGTGCCGTATTCCTTCTGGCCTGCCGGACGGACCGAAACGTTCGCATCCACGCGGAACGAACCTTCCTGCATGTTGCCGTCGCAGATACCCAGCCACATGACCAGGCTGTGCAGCTTGCGCGCGTAGGCCACGGCCTCGGCAGCTGAACGCAGGTCGGGTTCGGTCACGATTTCCAGCAGGGGCGTGCCGGTACGGTTCAGGTCGATACCGCTGGCCGGTGCACCATTGGGCAAGTGGAAGTCATCATGCAGGGATTTTCCTGCATCTTCTTCCAGATGCGCACGCGTCAGTTGCAGGGTTTTTTCTTCTTCCCCGACGAAGAAGCTGACACGACCACCCTGCACCACGGGAATTTCGAACTGACTGATCTGGTAGTTCTTGGGCAGGTCGGGGTAGAAGTAATTCTTGCGGGCGAATATGGAGCGCGGTGCGATCGTGGCACCCACGGCCAGGCCAAAGCGGATCGCGCGTTCCACTGCACCCTGATTCAGCACGGGCAGGCTGCCGGGCAGCGCCATGTCCACCACGTTGGCCTGCGTGTTCGGTGCGGCGCCGAAGCGCGTGCTGCTGCCCGAAAAAATCTTCGATTCCGTCGATAGCTGGACGTGTGTTTCCAACCCAATGACAATTTCCCAACTCATATCAACGTCCTTGTATCTCAGCCTGGCCAGGCTTGTGCTGGTGCCATTGCGTGACCTGCTGGAAGCGATCGGCGATCGCCAGCAGGCGGCCTTCATCGAAGTAGCGGCCAATGATCTGCAGACCCACCGGGCGGGGGGTGCCTGCCGAATGCCCGAACCCGCAGGGGATCGACATGGCCGGCAGGCCTGCGAGGCTGACACCCAGGGTGAAAATGTCGGCCAGCCAGTCGGCCTTGGGGTCGTCGCGACGCTCGCCAATGTTCTTGGCAACCGTGGGGGTGACCGGTCCCATGATCACATCGCACTGTTTCAGCGCCTGCTGGAAGTCTTCGGCAATCAGGCGACGTACGCGCTGAGCCTGGAGATAGTAGGCGTCGTAATAGCCGTGTGACAGCACATAGGTGCCGATCAGGATGCGACGCTGCACTTCTGCGCCAAAGCCTTCGGCGCGTGATCGACCCGTCATTTCCTCGAGATCGCCATAGGTAGCCGTGCGGTGGCCATAGCGCACCCCGTCGTAGCGCGACAGATTGGTGGACGCCTCGGCGGGTGCGATCACATAGTAGGCAGGGATGGAGAGCTCGGTGCGCGGCAGCGACACGCGCACGAGCTGGGCACCCAGGCTCTCGTACACCTGGAGCGCGGCCTTGACCGTCGTATCGACATCCTGCGCGATGCCCGGGCCGAAGAACTCGTCGGGCACACCGATACGCAGGCCAGCGAGCGGTTGGCTGTCGCGTGCATGGCACCCCGCCTGGAACTTCTCGTAGTCGGCGCGGATCCGGCCGGCAGCGTTGGGCGTGCTGTCGCAGTATTCCAGGCTGGTGGCGTCACGCTCGTCGAAACCGCTCATGGGGTCGAGCAGGGCAAGCAGATCGCGGCTGGAACGCGCCAACGGGCCGGCCTGATCCAGGCTGGAGCCAAAAGCGATGATGCCGAAGCGCGATACCGTGCCATAGGTCGGTTTGATTCCGCTCACGCCGCACAGGGCCGCAGGCTGGCGCACCGAACCGCCCGTATCCGTTCCCGTGGTGGCCATGGCCAGACCGGCGGCCACGGCCGCAGCCGACCCGCCCGACGACCCGCCCGGCACAGCCTGGGTGTCCCAGGGGTTCCTGACCGGCCCGAACGCCGAATTCTCGTTGCCCGACCCCATGGCGAACTCGTCGCAATTCAGTTTGCCCAGGCTGACTGCCCCGGCCTGGCCCAGCCGCTGCACCACGGTGGCATCGAACGGGCTGGTGTAGTTGGCAAGCATGCGGCTGCCAGCCGTGCTGCGCCAGCCCTGCGTGACAAAAGCGTCCTTGTGGGCAATGGGAATGCCGGTCAGCGGGCCGGCCGAGCCCTGGGCGATCGCGGCGTCGGCGCGTGCCGCTTCTTGCAGCGTCAGCGCGGGATCCACATGCAGGAATGCATTCAGATCGCTCGCTTCGATGGCAGCGAGCGCACTTTTGGCCAGTTCGCTGGCGCTCACGCGACGTTGGTCGAGCGCCAGGCGCAGGGCGGCGATATCTTCAAATTCTGTGTGCAGGGCAGTGGGCATAGTCATTCGACGACCTTCGGAACCAGAAACAGGCCATCAGCGAGGGCCGGCGCGTTGAGCGTGAGGGCGTCGCGGCGTGCCTCCGAACCTTCTTCGGTCACCGTGTCTTCGCGCAGGCGCAGCGCGACATCCTGGTGGGCGGACAGGGGGTGCGCCATGGGCTCGACACCCTGCGTGTCGACCGATTGCAGGCGTTCAATCAGGTGCAGCAGATCATTGAGTTCCGTGCAGGATTGCTCGATCTTGTCCTGCGGCAGGTCGATACGGGCCAACTTGGCAAAGCGGGCCACATCTGTTTCGGTCAGCGACATGGGAATAAAACGATATAAAGGTGTGGCGGTCGCGCATGGCGACAGGAAGGTACGCGTGTGCCGGGTCATGCGGCGGTGAGCAAGTTACCGGCATTTTCGCAATAGTTAGGTGGAAATTATAAGTTATCATTCAAGGTTTACGGCTTGCCACATTGGTAGGGATCGCGCCCGCGCGGCCGAACAATGCTGTCGCATGCCTTTACCCTATTCTCCTGAGTCGAGTCAGAGCGCCCAATGTTCGGATTTCTGCGCAGTTATTTTTCCAGCGATATGGCGATCGACCTCGGTACCGCCAACACGCTTATTTATGTTCGTGGCAAAGGCATTGTGCTTGATGAGCCATCCGTCGTGGCGATCCGCCACGAGGGTGGCCCCCACGGAAAGAAGATCATCCAGGCCGTCGGCCGCGAGGCCAAGCAGATGCTGGGCCGTGTGCCGGGCAACATAGAAGCCATTCGTCCCATGAAAGACGGGGTGATTGCCGACTTCACGGTCACCGAGCAGATGCTCAAGCAGTTCATCCGCATGGTGCATCCGCGCAGCATGTTTGCACCCAGTCCGCGCATCATCGTGTGCGTGCCCTGCGGGTCTACCCAGGTCGAGCGGCGTGCCATCCGCGAATCCGCACTGGGGGCGGGTGCCTCGCACGTCTATCTGATCGAAGAGCCCATGGCTGCGGCCATCGGTGCAGGCCTGGCCGTCTCCGACGCCAGCGGGTCGATGGTGGTGGATATCGGTGGGGGGACGACCGAAGTGGCCGTCATCTCGCTGGGCGGCATGGTGTACAAGGGCTCGGTTCGTGTGGGCGGCGACAAGTTCGACGAGGCGATCGTCACCTATATTCGTCGTAACTACGGCATGCTGATCGGCGAGCCGACGGCTGAACTCATCAAGAAAACGATCGGTTCGGCTTTTCCGGGTTCGGAAGTGCGCGAGATCGAGGTCAAGGGACGTAACCTGGCCGAAGGGGTGCCGCGCAGTTTCACGGTGTCCTCCAACGAGATCCTCGAGTCGTTGACCGATCCGTTGAACCAGATCGTTTCTGCGGTCAAGATTGCGCTGGAACAGACGCCACCGGAACTTGGCGCCGACATTACGGACAAAGGCATTGCCCTGACGGGCGGCGGCGCACTGCTGCGCGACCTCGACCGTTTGCTGCAGGAAGAAACGGGCTTGCCGGTGGTTGTTGCCGATGATCCGCTGACCTGCGTGGTTCGGGGCTGCGGCGAAGCGCTGGAGCATCTTGAAAAGCTCGGCGCGATTTTCATCAACGATTAGTCCCTCCGAATAGTCTGAATCCAGGCTTTATCGGCTCCGGTGGGCCTGATCTCGCCTTGGCGCTAAATCTATGGTTCGACAACCCGGCACTCCACGACTGTTCCGACGAGGCCCGTCGGCAGAAGTGCGTCTGTTCGTGCTCGGCCTCAGTGCCCTTGCCTTGATCGTGACCGATGCGAATGTGCGGGTGCTCGAACCGGTGCGCCAGGGCCTGGCCACCGCCCTCTATCCCTTCCAGCGGGTCGTGATGGCGCCGCGTGATGGCGTGCAGACGGTTTACGAATGGATCAACGCGGCGAATCTGATCCGCAGCGAGAACGAGGCCTTGCAGCGTCAGCGCATCGAACTGTCCCAGGTGGCCTCGCATGCGGCGCAATTGGCTGCCGAAAACGCCCAGTTGCGGCGTTTGCTGGGTGTGGCCGGAACCACCGAGCAGCCCGCTGTCGTGGTGGAAGTGCTCTATGAACCGCCCGGGTCCTTCCACCAGCGACTGGTGTTCAACAAGGGCAGTCGTGACGGTCTGGCACCGGGCATGCCCGTCATCGACGAAGGTGGGGTGGTCGGTCAGATCATTCGTGTGACACCCATGACCTCTGAAGCGGCGCTGGTTACCGACAAGGAAGTCTCCATTCCGGTCCAGATTCTGCGTAACGGTCTGCGGCTCATCGCCTTCGGCGGTGACTCTGCCGCGAACATGGAGGTGCGTTATCTGGCGGCCAATGCCGATATACGGGAAGGCGATACGATCGTCACCAGTGGGGTGGGGGGGCTGTTTCCTGCCGGCCTGCCGGTTGCCCAGGTTCGCATGGTCGATCGCGATACTGCGTCCGGGTTTGCCCGCGCGGTGGTCGACCCGCTGGCCCATCCCGAGCGCTATCGGCATTTTCTGGTTCTGCGGGTCGATGTCACCCAGCTGACCACGCCACAACAGGAGGCATCCGCCAGTGAGCCGCAATGACGTGCGCCGCACTTCCAATCTCGATCTTCGCGGCAACGTCTCGCGCGAGCGGGTCACTCCGCCTGCGCACGGGGCATTCGTATGGGGCTCGCTGATCGTCGTCTGGCTGGTTTCGCTGCTGCCGTGGCGGATGTGGGAGTACGCCCCCGACGTGCTGCTGATCACGCTTGCGTTCTGGTGCGTGAACCAGTCTGCACGCGTGGGTCTGGTCGCGGCCTTCGTGTTCGGTATCCTGATGGATGTGCATGACTCGGGCCTGCTGGGCGAACTGGCGCTGACTTACGTCATCGTGGCCTACGGGGCAACCGTCTTGAATCGGCGTTTGCAACGCTTCGACCTGCTGGGGCAGGCCATCCATCTGGCGCCCGTGTTTCTGGCTGCCAAGTTCCTGACGGTCTTCCTGCATGCCTGGATGGTGGGGCACTGGCCGGGCTGGGGCTGGGCGGTGGGTTCGCTGCTGTCGATCGCACTGTTTCCGATCTGGGGCTGGGTGCTGCACATGCCCTTTCGCGGTGATGACGATCGCGACGCGGCGTCGGCATAATTCATGTTCGAGTTCAAAAAAACCGGTCAGCAGCAAAAGCAGCGGTTCAGGCTGCGTGCCATCGTGGGCGCCGCGTTTGCACTGGCGTTCTTTATGGCGCTGGCCGGCCGGCTTTGGTATTTGCAGGTCGATCGCTACGAGGGGTTTTCCCAGCGCGCCGACAACAATCGCATTGCCGTGTTGCCGATCCCACCGCGCCGTGGCCAGATCATGGACCGCAACGGTGAGATCCTGGCGCGCAACTATCGCACCTACACGCTGGACGTCGTGCCCGCGCAGGCGGGCAACATCGACGAGATGTTTGATCGCCTGCGTCAGATCGTCTATATCAGCCCGTTCGATCAGCGGCGGTTCAAGCGTCGCATCGGTGAGCAAAGCCGTTACGCCAGCGTGGTATTGCGCAACAACCTGAATGACACCGAGGCCGCGTGGTTTGCCGCGCACGCCTTCATGTTCCCCGGTGTGGATCTACGCGCGCGCTGGGTGCGCGAATACCCGCAGGGCGCCACCGCCGGGCATGTCGTGGGCTACATCGGCCGAATTGCCGACAACGATCTCGAGAATCTGGAGGCAAGTGGTTCGCTAGGCAATTATCGAGGCACCGATGTCATCGGCAAGAAGGGCATTGAAAAAACCTGGGAAGACCGTCTGCATGGCAAGACGGGGCTCGATGAGGTCGAGGTCAATGCCAGCGGGCGTCCCATCCGTACTCTGCGACGCATCGATCCGATTCCGGGCGAAGACGTCAAGCTGTCCATCGACCTGAATCTGCAGCGGGTTGCTGAAGCGGCCTTCGGCGACAACCGGGGCGCTCTGGTGGCCATCGAACCCAGGACGGGCGAAGTGCTGGCCTTCGTGTCGCAACCCTCTTTCGATCCCAATCTGTTCGTCGACGGGATCGATGTCGAGAACTGGCGGTTGTTGAACGAGTCGCCCGACCACCCCCTGATCAACCGGCCTCTTTATGGCACCTATCCGATAGGCTCGACCTACAAGCCTTTTGTCGCACTGGCAGCGCTGGAGTTGGGCAAACGCAGTGCGACCCAGCGTATCCCCGACCCGGGCTTCTACGAGTTCGGGGGGCAGCGCTTTCGCAATGCAGGCAGCGTTGCCTACGGCATGACCGACATGCACAAGGCGCTGGTCGTTTCCTCGGACACTTACTTTTATTCGCTGGCCCCCGAGATTGGCGTCAATGCCCTGCATGACTTCATGAAGCCGTTCAGCTTCGGTCAGCTCACTGGCATCGACCTGGACGGTGAGCGTGCCGGCGTGTTGCCCTCGACCGACTGGAAACGTCGCAGCTACAAGGATAGGGAGAACCAGCGCTGGTATGCCGGTGAGACCATTTCTGTGGCCGTCGGGCAGGGCTACAACTCGTTCACCCTGCTGCAACTGGCGCAGGCCACATCGACGCTGGCCAACAATGGCTACTATCGCAAGCCGCACCTGGTGCATGCCGTGCGTGATCCCCTGAAAGGCGGCAAGGAAAATGAGGTGGTGGCCGATGGCTATCAGATCCCCTTGAAGCAGGCGAATCTGGATGTCGTCAAACGCGCCATGGCCGATGTCGTGAAGTCGGGCACCGCGCGTCGCGCGTTCGCCAACACGCCGTATCAGGCGGCGGGCAAGACGGGCACCGCGCAGGTCTACAGTCTGCGCGGTGCAAAGTACCGTGCAGACAAGATCGACGAGCGGCTGCGCGACCACGCCCTGTTCATGGGGTTCGCGCCGGCCGACAACCCCAGGATCGCCGTGGCGCTGATCGTTGAAAATGCCGGTTGGGGGGCCAGTTCGGCCGCGCCCGTTGCCCGCAAGATATTCGATCACTGGCTGGTGGCGCCGACAACGCCTGCACCGGTCGAGCTGGACTTGAAGTCGGTTGGCATCGAAGGCGGGCAGGCCGCTCAGGCAGCCGCTGCCCGTTTGCTTGCAGCCGAACGCGAACAGGCGAATCGACCATGAAAAGAATCATTCAGGTCATGCTGCGTGTGGTGACGGCGTTCGACGTGCCGCTGCTGGCCATTCTGGGGTTGTTCTGCGCGCTCGGCCTGATCGTGATGCATTCGGCCGTGGGCAATACCGATTGGCGGTTTGCCGAACAGGCGCGCAACTTTTCCATTGCATTCTTTGCGTTATGGGTCATGGCCCTGATTCCGCCTCGGTTGTTGATGAAGGCTGCACCACCCATCTATATCCTGGGCGTGGTGCTGCTGCTGGGCGTGGAATTTTTCGGGCAGACAAGCAAGGGCGCCACCCGGTGGCTGGATCTGGGCATTGCGCGCATTCAGCCATCCGAGATGCTGAAGATATCCGTCCCGCTCATGCTGGCATGGTATTTTCAGCGTAACGAGAGCACCGTGCGCGTTCGTGATTTTCTGGTGGCTGGCGTCATTCTTCTGGTGCCTTTTGCACTCATCGTGCGCCAGCCAGACCTGGGCACGGCGCTGCTGGTGTTCGGGGCCGGTTTTTTCGTGATCTATTTCGGAGGCCTGTCCTTCAAGCTGCTGATTCCGATTGCGGTGGCAGGGATTGTCGGTCTGGGCACGCTGGTCTATTACGAAGATCACCTGTGCGAGCCCGATGTCGACTGGGTGGTCCTGCACGATTATCAGAAGCATCGTGTCTGCACGCTGCTCAATCCCAGTTCCGACCCATTGGGCAAGGGCTTTCATACGATTCAGTCGATGATTGCCGTGGGCTCGGGCGGCATGTATGGCAAGGGCTACATGCAGGGCACGCAAACCCATCTGGATTTCATTCCCGAGCGCACCACTGACTTCATCTTCGCCGTCTATGCCGAGGAATTCGGTTTTTACGGAGGCATGATGATGTTGATCCTTTATGGGCTGCTCATTCTCCGGGGGCTATCCATTTCGATGCGGGCACCGACGCAGTTCGGGCGCCTGCTGGCGGGGGCGCTTTCCATGATGTTCTTCATGTATGTGTTCGTGAACGTGGGCATGGTCACGGGCATCTTGCCCGTGGTCGGCGTGCCGTTGCCCTTCATGAGTTACGGTGGCACTGCGCTGCTGACCATGGGGGTGGCCTGCGGCATTCTGATGAGCATCAGCCGTAATCGGGGCAAGCTGGCCTAGTTCGGCAGCAACCGTGCCCCTCATGCTGGCGTCAGGCGGGCCTCAAGTGCCCAGCATATCCTCGGCCAGCAGGCCGTCAACCAGCTTGCGCACAGGAGCCGGCAGGCCCAGGCCCGCCAGTTCGCTGCGTGCGAACCAGCGCAGAGGCGGCGCCACCGCTTCGGTGTCGGCCCGGTCGATCTCCACATGCCAGGGCTGGATGTGCAGTCGGAAATGGGTGAAGACATGTTCGAAGGCCGCCATCGCAATGGGCTGCGCCGGCTGTTTGCCACAGAACAGGCGAACGGCTTCTGCCTGCTCACCCGGCGTGCATTCCGGCAGGCTCCACAGGCCCCCCCATATGCCTGGTGAAGGGCGCAGGGTCAGCAACAGATTGGCCTGATCATGGATCAGCAACATTGCAGTCTGCCGTGACGCCACCGTCTTGCGCGCACGGGCGGTGGGAAGCTCGTGCTGGCGCCCCTGCCGCGCGGCCACGCACGAAACCTGCACCGGACACTGCGTACAGGCTGGCTGACGGCGCGTGCATAACGTCGCACCCATGTCCATGAGTCCCTGCGTGTACGCAGGCATATCCAGCCTGCCCACGCGTTCGGGATCGACCTCGTGGTGTGCAAGGGCCCACAGACGCTGTTCCACCTCGCGCCGGGCCGGATCGCCCTCGATACCGAAATGTCGGGTGAACACCCGCTTGACGTTGCCATCCATGATCGGTGACTGCTCGCCGAACGAAAACGCCGCGATGGCGGCTGCGGTAGACGGGCCGATGCCGGGCAGCGTGGCGATCTGCTCGGCCGTGGGGGGAAACCGCCCGTTCCAGTCGCTCACCAGCGTCTGGGCACAGCGATGCAGATTGCGGGCCCTTGCGTAATACCCCAGCCCTGCCCAATAGGGCATCACCTCTTCCTGAGCGGCGGCGGCCAGGGTGGCGATATCGGGAAAGCGTTCAAGGAACCGCGCGTAATAGCCCATGACGGTGGCGACCTGGGTCTGTTGCAGCATGATCTCCGACAACCATATCCGGTATGGGTCGGTCGTGTTCTGCCAGGGAAGGTCGTGCCTGCCGTGATCGCGCTGCCAGGCGACGATGTGATTTGCGAAAAACATGTCGAATTATGGCATCGATAATCCCTATTGCGTCGGGGCACTTAGAGCGGTTAAAACGTTTCAAAGAATATATAAAGCAGCCGGTTCGGAATTTGCTGCGCCTTCAAAAGAGTGCGCACGAGGTTCGCGACCGGCATCCAAGACCTTGGAGTAGACAACATGAACGCCCCTCTCACGCCTGCGCAGGCCGCAGCGCTTTCCACCGTCCAACTGGACGATCGTTACACCCTCGAATCCGGCAGGGCCTGGATGAGCGGCATTCACGCCCTGGTGCGCCTGCCGATGATGCAGCGTCTGCGTGATCAGCGCATCGGTCTGAATACTGCCGGCTTCGTGTCTGGTTATCGCGGTTCGCCTTTGGGCACCGTCGACCAGAACATGTGGAAAGCACAGAAGCATCTGAAGAAACATCACGTCGAGTTCGTGCCGGGCGTCAACGAGGATCTCGCGGCCACGTCGGTCTGGGGTTCACAACAGGTCAATCTGTTTCCCGGCGCGAAGTACGACGGTGTGTTCGGCATGTGGTATGGCAAGGGGCCCGGCGTGGATCGCAGCGGCGATGTCTTCAAGCACGCCAATGCAGCGGGCACTTCCACGCATGGCGGCGTTCTGGTGGTGGCCGGCGACGATCACCCTGCGAAGTCCTCCACGTTGCCGCATCAGAGTGATCACATTCTGAAAGCGTGCATGATTCCCGTGCTGTTTCCGTCGAGCGTTCAGGAGGTGCTCGATTTTGGCGTGCATGGCTGGGCGATGAGCCGCTATGCCGGCGTGTGGGTGGGCATCAAGTGCATCACCGATATCGTCGAGGTGTCGGCATCGGTCGACGTCGATCCTCATCGCGTGAATGTGCGTCTGCCCGACGATTTCGACATGCCCGCAGATGGCCTGAATATCCGTCTGCCGGACACACCGCTTGCCCAGGAAGCCCGTCTGCTGGATTACAAGCTTTACGCGGCGCTGGCTTACGCTCGCGCAAACGGCTTGAACCGGCAATTGTGGGATGTGCCGGCCGAGCAGGCCCGCTTTGGCATCATGACATCGGGCAAAGCCTATCTGGATACGCATCAGGCGCTGCTCGATCTGGGCCTGACGCCCGAGGTCTGTGCGCAGATCGGGCTGCGGCTGTTCAAGGTCGGCATGGTGTGGCCACTGGAGGCCACCGGCACCCAGGCATTCGCAGAAGGGCTGGACGAAATCCTGGTCGTCGAGGAAAAGCGGCAGGTGCTGGAGTATCAGCTCAAGGAAGAGCTGTTCGGCTGGGTCGGCACGGCCAAGAAAATACCGCGCGTCGTCGGCAAGTTCGGCGACAAGGATGGTGGCGAGTGGTCCGTTCCCCAGGGCAACTGGTTGCTGCCTGCGCATTACGAGTTTTCGCCGGCCATCGTTGCGCGGGCGATCGCCGCGCGCCTGTTGAAGTTCGAGCTGCCCGACAGCGTGCGCGCCGGCATCGAGGCGCGCCTGGCGTTTCTGGACGCGCGGGCCAAGGCATCGGCCAAGCCCAGGGTGGTGACCGAACGCAAGCCCTGGTTCTGCTCGGGCTGCCCGCACAATACCTCGACGCGGGTGCCGGACGGTTCGCGCGGGCTGGCCGGTATCGGGTGTCACTACATGGTGACCTGGATGGGGCGCAACACCCAGGTGTTCACCCAAATGGGCGGCGAAGGCGTGCCGTGGATCGGACAGGCTCCGTTCACTGAAGAGAAGCATGTGTTTGCCAACCTTGGCGATGGCACCTACTACCACTCGGGGCTGCTCGCCATTCGGGCGGCCGTGGCGGCCAACGTGCCCATCACCTACAAGATTCTGTTCAACGATGCGGTGGCCATGACCGGTGGCCAGCCGGTGGACGGCCCGATCAGCGTGCCCATGATCACCCGTCAGGTTGCTGCCGAAGGCATCGGGAAAATCGTGATCGTCACCGACGAGCCCGAAAAATACAAAGGCGTCACCGGGCTGGCCGATGGCGTGCCGGTGGTGCACCGTGATGAACTGGATCGGGTCATGCGTGAGTTGCGCGACTACCCCAGCGTGTCGGTGCTCATCTATGACCAGACCTGCGCGACCGAGAAGCGCCGTCGTCGCAAGCGTGGCGACTTCCCCGATCCTGCCCGCCGTGTCGTCATCAACGATCGCGTGTGCGAGGGCTGTGGCGATTGTTCCGACAAATCCCATTGCCTGTCGGTCGAGCCGCTGGAGACGCCCCTGGGCCGCAAGCGCACCATCAATCAATCGAGCTGCAACAAGGACTTTTCCTGTTTGAAGGGCTTCTGTCCCAGCTTCGTGACGGTCGAAGGCGGCGCGCTACGCAAGCCGCGCGCACGCGACACGGGAGCGCGTGCCGATGTTGCATTGCCAGCGCCCGCAACGCCGGGGCTGGATCGCCCCTATGGCGTGTTCATCGCCGGCGTGGGTGGCACGGGCGTGGTCACCATCGGTCAATTGCTCGGCATGGCGGCTCACCTTGAAAACAAGGGCTGTTCCGTGCTGGACATGGCCGGCCTGGCGCAGAAAGGCGGGGCGGTTCATTCCCATGTGGTGCTGGCTGCCACGCCTGGCGATCTGCTGAACACGCGTGTGGCCATGGGCGAGGCCGATCTCGTTCTGATCGGCGATCTGGTGGTGGGCGCAGGCACCGAGTCGCTGGCGCGGATGGCAGCCGGACGCACGCATGCGCTGCTCAACAGTGATGTGGCGCCGACGGCAGATTTCATTCACAACCCGGACTGGCGCCTGCCTGGCGCATCGCTGACGGACGATCTGCACGCTGCCTGCGGGGCAGGTCGCGTGGACACCATTGATGCCTCGGATCTGGCTGTGCGCCTGCTGGGTGATGGTATTTATGCCAACCCCATGATGCTGGGCTACGCGTTTCAGAAAGGCTGGTTGCCGTTGGGGCTGGCCGCGCTGGAACGTGCGATCGAACTCAATGGTACGCAAGTCGCCAACAATCTGGCCGCGTTTGCCTGGGGCCGCCGTGCGGTTGCCGATCTGGGCGCCGTGCAGGAGGCTGCAGGTATCACCGTCGACTCGCAAGGCACGGCGGGCGCCGCCGCGCTGACGCAGGGTGCAACCGAGTCCTCTTCCGAGCAATTCGTGTCGATTCGACGGGGCCAGACCGCCGCTTCAGGCAACACCGTATTGCCTTTTCAGCCCGCACACATGAAAGGTGACTGGGTCGCCATCCGTGATATGCGTGCAGCCCTGCTCGTTCAATACCAGAATGCGGCCTATGCCAGGCAGTACACATCACTCGTTGACGAGGTCGCAAAGGCCGAGCACGCGGCAACGGGCACCTCGCTGCTCGCCGCCGCAGTGGCACGCTATCTGTACAAGCTCATGGCCTACAAAGACGAGTACGAAGTGGCACGCTTGTATAGCGATGGCGAATTTCTCAAGAAGATCGGCGAGCAGTTCGAGGGCGACTGGCAACTGCATTTCCACCTCGCGCCGCCGCTGTTCTCGCGTCGCGATGCCCAGGGCCATCTGGTGAAGAAGGCTTACGGACCCTATATGCTCAAGGCGTTTGGCCTGCTGGCGCGGTTAAAGGGTTTGCGCGGTACGCCGCTCGACATATTCGGCTATACGGCTGAGCGACGCGAAGAGCGTGCGCTGATCACACAGTACCGTGACACGGTGCAGCGCATTCTTCCCAAACTGGACGCTGGTCGACTGCAGCGTGCGGTCGAGCTTGCCAGCCTGCCTGAAGACATTCGGGGTTATGGTCATGTGAAAGAGGCTGCCATGGCGCGCGTCGCCGAACGTCGTGAGCGCTTGATGGCTGCATTCGAAGGCCCCTCGGGCGAGCAGGGCACCGCTCGGGCAGCCTGACACACGCGGATGGCTCAAGGCGCGCTGGCCGCGCCCTGAGCCATCGGATTCGCTTCAGAAGCGGGTATTACGTGTGACCGACCACCGCGCCGACAGTGCGCCCAGGCCGGCGGCAACCACCACCGCCAGCAACAATATCGGGAACGACGGCAGCCGCAAGGCGAATTCTGCGCCATAGCTGCGGGCCAGACCCACCAGCGCATTGTTCAGCGGCGAGAGCAGCAATGCTGCCACGCCGATGGCCACCAGGCCCGACAGCGCGCCGGAGAGCGCACCCAGATACAGGAAGGGGCGGCGCACGAACGATTCTGTTGCCCCTACCAGTCGAGCAACCCCGATTTCTTCACGCTGTGACAGCGCCTGCATCCGCACGGTGTTGAAAATAGTGGCCAGCACCACGACAGCGACACACATGGCCAGGAAGATCAGCCCGATGCGAGCAAAGCGCAGCAGGGCTTCAAGTCGCTGCACCCAGTCGCTATCGAGTTGCACCCGATCGACACGTTCCCATTTCTGCAGGGTGCCGGCCAGCGCCTCGGCACGCCCCGACAGATTGTCACCGTCGGCCAGTCGGGTCACCACCGCGTCGGGCAGGGGATTGCCAGGCAACACGGAAAGGGCCTGGGCCCAGGCCCTTTCCGTGTTGCCTGGCAATCCCCTGCCCGACGCGGTGGTGACCCGACTGG
>Ga0075364_10000712_pt1 | contig 17375 bp, 19 predicted proteins | sample EndMetdeltDD1764_FD_71517 | JGI IMG/M metagenome (GOLD analysis project Ga0075364, IMG submission 71517) | Populus endosphere microbial communities from Tennessee, USA - Endosphere MetaG P. deltoides DD176-4 | ecosystem: Host-associated > Plants > Roots > Endosphere | place: USA: Tennessee...
GAGATCTACCGCCCCTGGCGCCCGGCCGCGCGCCAGGGGCGGTAGATCTCGTCGGGGACCACGAAGGCCTCGTGCGGCCAGCCGAGGTTCTTGCGGGTGGCGGCCACCTCGTCCTTGCCCAGCGCCTTGCCGTGGACGTCGTGGGTGCCCTCGAAGGTGGGCGAGCCCTTGCCGATGACGGTCTTGCAGGCGATCAGGCTGGGCTTGTCCTGCTTGGTCGCCCAGGCCAGCGCGCGGCGGATCTGGCCGTAGTCGTGGCCGTCGATGGCCTTCACCGCCCAGCCGGCGGCCTTGAAGCGGGCGAGCTGGTCGGTGGCGTCGGACAGGCCCACGTGGCCGTCGATGGTGATGTCGTTGTTGTCCCACAGCACGGTGAGGCGGCCGAGCTTGAGGCGGCCGGCCAGGCTGATGGCCTCGTGGCTGATCCCCTCCATCAGGCAGCCGTCGCCGGCCACCACCCAGGTGCGGTGGTCGACCAGATCGGCGCCGAAGCGGGCGGCCATGTGGCGCTCGGCGATGGCCATGCCGACGGCGGTGGCCAGGCCCTGGCCCAGCGGCCCGGTGGTGGTCTCCACGCCCGGCGTGTGGCCGTACTCCGGGTGGCCCGGCGTCTTGGAGCCGAGCTGGCGGAAGGCCTTGATCTGCTCCAGCGTCATGGCCTTGAAGCCGGTCAGGTGCAGCAGGCTGTAGAGCAGCATGGAGCCGTGGCCGGCCGACAGCACGAAGCGGTCGCGGTCGGCCCAGTCGGGGCGGGCGGCGTCGTACTTCAGGAACCTGGTCCAGAGCACCGTGGCGACGTCGGCCATGCCCATCGGCATGCCGGGGTGGCCGGAGTTGGCCTGCTCCACGGCGTCCATCGAAAGGACGCGGATGGCGTCGGCGAGGGGGCGCAGGTCGGCGGGCATAGGAATCCGGAATCGTTGCTGTCGATGGTGAAGGCGTGGCGGGCCTCGCATGGGCCAGGGCCTGGGTCAAGGAAACCGGGCGCCGCAGCGGCATGGTGGAGGAACGGACCAAGGGTCTATAGATTAAGCCTGAGGGATAGATCGGAGTGCGCATGAACCGGGAGACCGCGGGCGAAAGCGCGCTGGAGCTGGCGGCCAAGCGGCTGGATCGGGCGCTGGCGAGCCTGGAGCAGCGCCTGGCGCAGGCCCCCGCCGCGAGCGGAAGCGACCTCTTTGGCGCCGCCTCGCCGGGCCTGGCCGCCGAACTGGACAGCGCCAAGGCCAGGGCGCTCGAACTGGAGGCCGCCGGCGCTGAGGCCTCCGCCGCCCTGGGCCGCGCCATCCACGAGATCCGAACGGCCCTGAACGGCCACGCCCTGGGCGTGGAGGAGCGCTAGATGGCCCAGGTGAACCTCGAGGTGAATGGCCGCCCCTACGCGGTGGGCTGCGAGGACGGCCAGGAGCCGCACCTGCGCGAGCTGGCCAAGCTGTTCGACCAGCACGTGCGCGAAGTGGCCCGCGACCTTGGCCAGTTGGGCGACGCCCGGCTGTTCCTGATGGGCGCCCTGCTGCTGGCCGACGAGCTGAGCGAGGCCAAGGCCCGGCTCGCGGCCGTGCAGGGGGAGCTTGGCCGCCTGCAGGCCGATCACGCCCGCGTCGAGGCCCGGGCCGTCGCCGCGCTCGACAACGCCGCCAAGCGCATCGAGAAGCTGGCCGGCTAGGCTGGCTTGACGATGGCCTAGGCCCCGCGGCCCGCGAGCGCCGCGCCCCGCCGCGCCCACTGGAAATGCGCCAGCAGGACGACGCTGGCGGCCGCCGCGAAATAGCACCACACCGACTGGAAGGTCTGCAGATAGAAGGCGTAGGCGACGACGCTGCCGGTCAGGACCACCGCGCCCAGCACCTTGACCGACGCCTGGGTCGACAGCAGCAGGGGCAGGCTGATCGCCGCCAGGTAGGCGAGCGAGATGAGATAGGACGGGGCCTGCGCGTTCTCGAAATCATAGGCGATGTGGCCTTCGGCCAGGGCGGCGCTGTGGGGATGACCCAGCAGGCCCGACAAGAGGTAGGTCGCCACCCCCACGCCCAGCAGCGTCCAGGGCGCGATCAGTCTTCGCCTCGCGGCTATGGGCTCGGCCAGCAGGGCCGCCATCGGCGCGAAGACCGGCCAGACCGCGCGGGCGAATATGAGGTAGGCCAGGGGCAGGCCCCCGCCCGACGGCGCGCCGCCGTCCATGCGCAGCCAAAGCAGGCCCTCCAGGCCCTGCTGCGCGGCGAAGACGAGGGGCATGGCCGCCAGGAGCAGGTCGCGCCGCGCCTGGACCCGGGAAAGGCAGACCGCGCCGAGGGCGCCGGTGACGGCGGCCGTCGTGAAGCTGGCGGTGGCGGAAAAGCACATGGTCGCGCCGATCTGCTGTCGTCGGCGCGATGGCGTTCTTGCCGAGAACGGAAAGCCTGAGCCTGTTCCCAGGCCCTGTCCAGGCGCTCAGCCCCGGGCGGTCGCCTCGCCCAGGTGCAGCCGGCCCAGCAGGCGGTCGATCTCGCCGCTCTTGTCGGGCAGGGGGGTGAGGGTCACGCGCACCTGGGCCGGGGCGTCGCCGAACTTGAGCTGCAGGTCCGCCGAGATCGGCCCGCGCGAGCTCAGGCACTCCAGCAGGACGCGCTTGAGCGCCCGGGAGTCGCCCGGGACCAGGGCTTCCGGCGCCGAGCCGGTGACGGCGTAGCGCGACCAGCCGGTGGCCTCCTCGGCGGCGCGGTTGATCTGGTCGAGCACGAAGTCGCCGCCGGCGCCGACGCCGAACACCACCAGCGGCTCGTCCATGGCCTCGAAGAGGGCGGCGGCGCGGGCGTTGGCCTCGCCGGCGGCGTCGGCGGCCAGCTCGCGCTCGGTGACGTCCCTCAGGACCCCGGTGAACATGCGCCTGGCGCCATCGCGCCATTCGCTCATCGCCAGCTCGAAGCTGAAGGTGTCGCCGCGCTTGCGCACGCCCTTGTGCACGGTGCGCTGGCGGGCGGCCTCGACCATGGCGGTGACGCCGTGCTTGGCCAGGTAGTCGGCGTGCGAGGCCCGGGCGCGCTCGGTCATCAGGCGCTCAAGGCTGGAGCCGATCATCTCCTCGGCGCTGTAGCCGAACATCCGCTCTGCGGCGCGGTTGAAGCGCCAGACGGTGGCCTGCTCGTCGATCACAATGATCGCTTCGGCGGCGCCGTCCAGCACCTCGGCCAGGTTGGCGCAGTCGCGCGTCTTTTCGGCGAGCGCGCCTTCCGCGCGCTTCGCGCGCAGCGAGAACCACAGCGCCGCGCCGAAGAGGAACGCGCTGGCGACAGCGGCGGTCACCAAGGCGACGACGATATCCAAATGCAGGACCCCAAGCCGGTGCGGACGAGGCTTTACTATGAGTTAACGGCGTTCTTATCAATCGACGGTATGCGAGCGGCCGGCGCTTGAGGCGATGGGCCATCGTCACTACCTTAGGGGCCGGCGGGTCTGCTGCGGCTCGCGTCGAAGGCGAACATATCCCAGCGACCTTAATTCTCTCAAAGGGAGCTGTCCCTGTCCGGGACCGTGGTCCCAGGCACACGGCGCCCACCTGGTATACCAGGTCGAGGGGATGAACTGTCCTTCACGGCTCTCGCGGCGCCGCCACCTATTCCCTGAAGATGCAGGGCTCTACAGATGCGGGCGATGACGCGTTCGCCGCCCGAAAAGTCCCTCCTGCGCAAGAGGCTGCGCGCCGTGCGGCGTCGCCTGGCGGCGGAGCTTCCGAACGCGGGGGTCCGCGCGGCCGCACACCTGCCGCTGGCGCGCCTGCCGCCCTATCGCGTCTTCGCCCTCTATCAGCCGCAGGGCTCGGAGATGGACCCGCTGCCGCTGCTCGCGCGACTGTCGGGGCGCGACGTCTCGGCGGTCCTGCCGGCGGCGAGCGATCGGGGCTCGGCGCTGATCTTTCGGCGGTGGAGCCCCGGCGCGCCGCTGGAGCCCGACGCGTTCGGCATCCCCGCCCCGCCGCCCGCGGCGCCGCAGATGGTCCCCGACCTGGTGATCGCCCCGGTGCTGGGCTTCGACCGCGCCGGCCACCGCCTGGGGCAGGGGGCGGGACATTACGACCGCACGCTGGCGAACCTTCGCGCCCTGCGGCCGGTTTTCGTCATCGGCCTGGCCTTCTCCGGCCAGGAGGTGGCGAGCCTGCCGGCCGAGCCGCACGACCAGCGCCTGGATGCCATCCTGACCGAGACGGGCTATGTCGAGGTCGGATAAGGATAGACGATGAGATTTGCCTTCTTCGGGGACGTGATCGGCCGCTCGGGCCGCGATGGCCTGGCCGAGCACCTGCCGGGCCTGCGCCGGCGGCTGGGCCTCGATTTCGTGGTGGTCAACGCCGAGAACGCCGCCGCCGGCTTTGGCATCACCGAGGCCACGGCGCGGGACCTGTTCCAGGCCGGCGCCGACTGCCTGACGCTGGGCAACCACGCCTGGGACCAGCGCGAGGCGCTCACCTACATCGTCCGCGAGCCCCGGCTGATCCGGCCGCTGAACTACCCGGGCCTGGCCCAGGCCCCGGGCCGCGGCGCCCAGCTCCTGGAGACCGACTCCGGCCAGCGGGTGCTGGTGATCAACCTCCTGGGCCGGGTGCACATGGACAGCCTGGACGATCCCTTCGCCGCGGTGGACGCCGAGCTGGAGGCCTGCCCGCTGGGGGCCGCGGCCGACGCGGTGATCGTCGACATGCACGCCGAGGCGACCTCGGAGAAGATGGCCATGGGGCACTTCTGCGACGGCCGGGCCAGCCTGGTGGTGGGCACCCACACCCACGTGCCCACGGCCGACGCCCAGATCCTGCCCGGCGGCACGGCCTACCAGACCGACGCCGGCGGCTGCTGCGACTACGACAGCGTCATCGGCAACGAGAAGGACGAGCCGGTCCGGCGCTTCACCACCCGCATCCCCAGCGGCCGCTTCCGCCCGGCCACCGGCCCGGCCACGGTCTGCGGAGTGTTCGTGGAGACCGATCCGGCCACCGGCCTGGCCCGCCGCGTGGAGCCGATCCGCATCGGCGGCCGCCTGGCCCCGGCCATCCCCGCGGTCGACCTGGCCAAGGCGGCGGCGGAGTAGCGCGGCCGAACGCCCCCTCAGTCGCCTGCGGCGACAGCTCCCCCGCAAGCGGTGGAGCATCTTGGCGCCCTTTAAAGTCCTCCACCGCGTGCGGGGGAGGTGGATCGCGCCACAGGCGCGAGACGGAGGGGGCGCGCAGCCTCACTTCTTCTTCTGCGGCCGCAGGGCCTCCAGCGTCAGCTTGCCGGCGTTCTGCTTGTCGAGCGTGGCGAAGCGGCGCTCGGTGGCGCGGGTCCATTCGGCGAGGCTGACCTTGCCGTCGACGTCGGCGTCCGCCGCCAGCACGGGCTCGGGCTCGTTGAGCAGGGAGAAGCGGGCGGCGCCCTGCTGGCCGCCGGGCGTGAAGAGGCGGGCGGTCTCCTCGGCGCCGAGGTCGCGACGCCGGCCCCTGCGGCCCTCGCCACCGCCAAAGCCGGCCATCATCACATCGCCGAGCTCCGGCACGCGCTCGCGCTCGTAGGCCTGGATCTCGAAGCCGTCGACGATCCCGTCGCCGTTGACGTCATAGAGCTTGAAGACCCGCAGGGCGTCGGCGTGAAATTCGGCCGCCGTGACCGCCCCGTCGTGGTCGGCGTCGGCCTGGGCGAACCAGGCGGCCAGGCCGTCTGGACCGCGGAAGGGCTCGCCCGAGGGGCTGATGAAGAGCCTCCGCCCGGGCCGATCGCGCGGCGTCTCCGGGAGGGCGCGGCGCTCGCGGTCGGGGATCTGCAGCGGGGCCTGGGCGAGCGCCTGGCCGGCGAACGCGGCCAGGACGGCGGCCAGGAGAAGCTTGCGCATCGGTCGGGGTCCCCGGTTAATGGTCTAGGCGTGCATCCGATCGGTGACCGGATTGCGACGCGGGCCGGGCGGTGACACGTCGCCTCGCGCCATATTCCGTCGGAGGGACCATGCTGGCCAGGTTCATCGTCCGCGCCATCTTCGCCGCCCTTGGCCTGTGGATCTCCGCGGTGCTGCTGCACGCGGTGTCCTACGGCAGCGTCGGATCGCTGATCGCCGCAGCCGTGCTGCTGGGGCTGGTCAACGCCTTCGTCCGCCCGGTGGTCTTCGTGCTGACCCTGCCGCTGACGATCCTTACGCTGGGGCTGTTCCTGCTGGTGGTCAACGCCGCCATGATCGGCCTGGTCTCGCTGTTCCTGCACGGCTTCCAGGTCAACGGCCTGCTGGGCGGGGTCGTCGCCGCCATCATCACCGGGGCGACAAGCTGGATCGGCCACATGGTGGTGGGGCGGCGGTGAAATACAATCCGTGTCATCCCGGATCGCCGCTGGCGCGGCGTCCGGGATGACACTCGCTCCTGCAAAGAAAAAGGGCGGGACCTTGCGGTCCCGCCCCCGTTTTCTTGCGTTGGTCGGCCTGGACTAGAAGTCCATGTCGCCCATGCCGCCCGGCATGCCGCCGCCTTGGCCGCCGCCGCCGCCCTTCTTGGGGGCTTCGACGATGGCCGCTTCGGTCGTGATCAGCAGGCCGGCGACCGAAGCCGCGTCCTGCAGGGCGGTGCGAACCACCTTAGCCGGGTCGATGACGCCGGCCTGGACCAGGTCGACGTACTCTTCGGTCTGGGCGTTGAAGCCGAAGGTCGCCGAGGCGTTCTCCAGCACCTTGCCGACCACGATCGAGCCTTCCACGCCGGCGTTCTCGGCGATCTGACGGATCGGAGCCTGCAGGGCGCGGCGGACGATGGCGACGCCAGCTTCCTGGTCGTCGTTGTCGCCCTTGAAGCCGTCCAGAACCTTGGAGGCCTTCAGCAGAGCCACGCCGCCGCCGGGCACGATGCCTTCTTCCACGGCCGCGCGGGTCGCGTTGAGGGCGTCGTCGACGCGGTCCTTCTTTTCCTTCACTTCGACTTCGGTCGAGCCGCCGACGCGGACCACCGCAACGCCGCCGGCCAGCTTGGCCAGACGCTCTTGCAGCTTTTCCTTGTCGTAGTCGGAGGTGGTGTCTTCGATCTGCTTGCGGATCTGGGACACGCGGCCTTCGATGCCGGACTTGTCGCCCGAGCCGTCGACGATGGTGGTGTCGTCCTTGGTGATGGTGACCTTCTTGGCCTTGCCGAGCATGTCCATGGTGACATTCTCAAGCTTGATGCCGAGGTCTTCGCTGATCAGCTGGCCGCCGGTCAGGATGGCGATGTCTTCCAGCATCGCCTTGCGGCGATCGCCGAAGCCCGGCGCCTTGACCGCCGCGACCCGCAGGCCGCCGCGCAGCTTGTTGACCACCAGGGTGGCCAGGGCTTCGCCCTCGACGTCCTCGGCGATGATCAGCAGGGGACGGCCCGATTGCACCACCGCTTCCAGGACCGGGAGCAGGGGTTGCAGCGAGGAGAGCTTCTTTTCGAAGAGCAGGATGAGCGGCTCCTCGAGATCGGCCTCCATCTTCTCGGCGTTGGTGATGAAGTAGGGCGAGAGGTACCCACGGTCGAACTGCATGCCTTCGACGACGTCGAGCTCGGTCTCGGCGGTCTTGGCTTCCTCGACGGTGATGACGCCTTCGTTGCCGACCTTGGCCATCGCCTTGGCGATCATCTCGCCGACTTCAACGTCGCCGTTGGCGGAGATGGTGCCGACCTGGGCGATCTCGGCGTTGGTGGTGACCTTCTTGGCGGAGTTCTTGATCTCCTCGACGATCTTGGCGACCGCCTTGTCGACGCCGCGCTTCAGATCCATCGGGTTCATGCCGGCGGCCACCGACTTGAGGCCCTCGGTGACGATGGCTTGCGCCAGCACCGTGGCGGTGGTGGTGCCATCGCCCGCCTTGTCGTTGGTCTTGGAGGCGACTTCGCGGATCAGCTGGGCGCCCAGGTTCTCGAACTTGTCAGCCAGTTCGATTTCCTTGGCGACCGAGACGCCGTCCTTGGTGGAGCGCGGGGCGCCGAAGGACTTCTCGATGACCACGTTGCGGCCCTTGGGGCCCAGGGTCACCTTCACGGCGTTGGCGAGGATGTTGACGCCGCGCAGCATGCGGTCGCGCGCGTCGGAGGCGAAATAGACGTCTTTGGCAGCCATGTTGCTGTCCTTTTCCTAAATGCGGGGGTTGCGAGCGATCAGGCGGCTTTGGCGGCCTTCTCGGCCTCCAGCACGCCCAGGATGTCGCTTTCCTTCATGATCAGCAGGTCCTTGCCGTCAAGCTTGACCTCGGTGCCCGACCACTTGCCGAACAGGATGCGGTCGCCGACCTTGACGTCCAGGGGCTGCAGCTTGCCGGCGTCGTCGCGGGCGCCGGGGCCCACCGCGATGACTTCGCCTTCCTGCGGCTTTTCCTTTGCGGTGTCCGGGATGATGATCCCGCCGCGGGTCTTCTCTTCTTCCTCGACGCGCTTCACGAGAACGCGGTCTCCCAGAGGACGAAACGCCATGATGTCTTTCTCCGTTCGGGACGGTTGTAATGGTCGCGCCGCCAAGCGCCGGGGTCCGAGCTTAACCGTGTTAGCAGTCAAGACCCCCGAGTGCTAACGGCGGCCTGCATCTAAGAAGGGCGCTCCTTGGAGTCAAGGCGCGAGGCGGTTCGCGGCGGAACCAAACTTGCCGAATGACGTTCAGGGAACCGTGACCATGGATGCATCGTTCCACCTTCGGTAGGAACGAGAGGGTTCCCATGGCTCTGCAATCCCTGTTGCGCAAAGTCGTGCGCGAAGGCGCCCTGCAGGTTCGACTTCCCAGCGGCGCAGTCCTTGATCTTGGCGACGGCTCGGGCCCGCCGGTCCGCATCGCCATCACGTCCCATCGATGGGTGGCGAAGATCGCCGCCAACCCCAACCTGGCGGTGGGCGAGGCCTATATGGACGGGGGCCTGGTCATCGAGCAGGGCGAGGTCTGGGACCTGTGCGAGGTCATCGGCCGCAACCTGCGCAACCGTCCCCGCAAGCGGGCCCACCCCTTGGCCAGGCTCCTGCTCGACTGGCGCATGCAGGCCAACCAGCGATGGGCGGCCCGGCGCAACGTGGCGCACCACTACGACCTCTCGGTGGACTTCTACCGGCGCTTCCTCGACGCCGACATGCAGTACTCCTGCGCCTATTTCACCCGCCCCGACGCCAGCCTGGAGGACGCGCAGCTGGCCAAGAAGCGCCACCTGGCCGCCAAGCTGCTGCTGGAGGCGGACCAGAGCGTGCTGGACATCGGCTGCGGCTGGGGCGGCCTGGCGCTCACCCTGGCCGAGGAGACCGGCGCCAAGGTCGATGGGGTGACGCTCTCCACCGAGCAGCTCGCCACCGCCACGGCGCGGGCCGAGGCGCAGGGCCTGGCCGGACGGGCGCGGTTCTCCCTCACCGACTATCGCGACGTGGAGGGGCCCTACGACCGGATCGTCTCGGTGGGCATGTTCGAACATGTGGGGCGGCCCAACTTCCAGGCCTACTTCGACCAGGTGGCGCGGCTCCTGAAGGACGACGGGGTGGCGGTGATCCACTCCATCGGCCGCTCCGAGGCGCCCTCCTTCACCAATCCCTGGATCGCCAAGTACATCTTCCCCGGCGGCTACATCCCGGCGATCAGCGAGGTGATGGCCTGCGTCGAGCGGGCGGGCCTGGTGGTCTGCGATATCGAGATCCTGCGGCTGCACTACGCCGAGACCATCAAGGCCTGGCGCGCGCGCTTCGCCGCCCAGCGGGCGCGGATCGCCGAGCTCTACGACGAGCGGTTCTGCCGCATGTGGGAGTTCTACCTGTGCCTGAGCGAGATCGCCTTCCGCTACCGCGATCACATGGTCTTCCAGCTTCAGCTGGCCAAGTCGGTGAGCGCCGTGCCGATGACCCGCGACTATATCGGCGAGACCGAAAGCCGGCTGGCGAGCCCGCAGCGCCGCGCCGCCTGAGCCCAATCAGCGGTAACGCCGCGAGCGCCCGAGACTCGTCGATATCGGTTGCGACCCGGCGGGCGTCACATCTGACTTCGATCTGGAACAAGTTACCTGTAGTTGTGACGATTATTTAAGAAAACTCTCCGTTGTGCTGTCGTGCGGCTTCGGTAACTTCCGGCCCACCGGGAAAGCGCCCGGCGACCGAACCGTGAGGCATCCGATGAATCGCTCCTTCCTCAGCGCCGTGCTCGGCGCGGCTGTCGTGCTTGGCGCGGGCGTGGCGCGCGCCGAAGACGGCCAGATGCATGTTCGCGTGACCGACCTGAACCTGGCGAGCCAGACCGGCGCGCGCGAGGCCCTGCAGCGCATCCGCCACAGCGCCGGCGCCTTCTGCCAGGCCGACGAGGGCAAGCGGCCGCTGGGCGTCGCCGCCCAGGTGAACGCCTGCGTGGCCCGGATGAGCGGCAAGGCGGTGGCCTCGCTGAACGCGCCGCTGGTGACCGCGCTCTACGAGGGCAAGGCGGCCCCTTCGGCCACGGTGCTGGCCTCGGCCGACCGCTGACCTAGTCTTCCCGCCGCTCCAGCTTGGCCAGCACCTCGGGGGTGTTGGCGTTGGCGAAGGCGGCGGCGGCTTCCTGGCCAAAGACGACCTTGGCCAAGCCGGCGGCCGAAGCGAAGCCGTGCAACGACCGCCCGCCCGTGGCGAGATAGGCGTCCAGCGCGCCAAGCGCCTGGACGCGCCAAAGGCCCAGCGCCGGCTCAAGCTGGCCGCACACCTCCGGCAGCACCACCGCCACCCCTGGCGCCAGGGCGCCGGCCAGCCGCGCCGGCAGGTCGGCGGGCAGGTCGGGCGTGTCGCATGGCATGGTGAAGACCAGGTCCGCGCCGCGCTCCTGGCCATGGCGCAACGCCGCGGCCAGGGCCGCCAGGGGCCCTTCGATCCCCGGCGCATCGATCGCCACGGGGGCGCCGGGCTCCAGCCCGGCCTGGGCCGGATCGCGCAACACCAGGACGATCTCGCTGGACCAGCTCCTGGCCTGGGCCAGCGCGTGGGACAACAGGGTGCCGCCCCGGAAGGCCCGCAGCGCCTTGACGCCCCCCATCCGCCGGCCCTCGCCGCCGGCCAGCACCGCCACGATCCGTCGCGTCTCCACGCCCCACCTTGCGCGCAAAAAAAGAGCCGGGCCAAGCGGCCCGGCTTTTGAAGTTATAGGGAGGAAACGCCCAGGATGGGCAAGCCACAGATAGGCGGCCATTGCGGCGTCGCAATGGCCCAGCTTGAAATAATTTGCGACGGGCCCTTCGCATGGATCTGAAAACCGACCTCCTGGCGGACGAGCATCTGCGGCTGGAGCGGCTGACGGCGGGGCATGCGCCGCAACTTCGGGCCGCCTGCGCCGCCGATAAGCAGATCTGGGCGATCTATCCCTACAACTGGGGCGGCGCGGGCTTCGAGGCGAGCTTCAACGACCTGATGGGGCTCAACGCCAAGGGCCAGGCGCTCAGCTTCGCCGCCGTGGTCGACGGCGTCTGCGTGGGCATGACCAGCCTGCTGGGGCCCGATGCGGCCAACGCGGCGGTGGAGATCGGCGCCACCTACTACCGGCCCGAGGTTCGCGGGGGCCGGATCAACCCAGCGGCCAAGCGGCTCCTGCTGTCGCACGCCTTCGCGCGCGGCGCGCGGCGGGTGCAGTTGAAGGTGGATGCGGTCAACGCCCGCTCCCGCGCCGCCGTCCTGAAGCTGGGGGCCGTGCAGGAGGGAATCCTGCGCCAGGACCGCCTCACCTGGACCGGGCGGGTGCGGGATACGGTGGTGTTCTCCATCCTCGCCGACGAGTGGCCCAGCGTCCGAGCCGGGCTCGACGCGCGGCTGGCGGCGGCCTGAGCCTATTTGCGCCGGGCGCGGAAGAAGCCCTTCAGCAGCGCCGCGCTCTCGGCCGCCAGCGGGCCGGAGACGACCTTGGGGCGCCAGTGGCAGGTGGGCTGGTCGAACACCCGCGCGCCGTGGGCCACTCCCCCGCCCTTGGGATCGTCCGCGCCATAGATCAGGGTCCCGATGCGGGCGTGGCTGATGGCGCCGGCGCACATGGCGCAGGGCTCAAGGGTGACGGCGAGCGCAAGGCCGGTCAGCCGGTAGTTGCCGAGCCTGGCGGCCGCCGCGCGCAGGGCGACGACCTCGGCGTGGGCGGTGGGATCGTGGGTGGCGATCGGCTGGTTGGCCCCCACCGCGATCACCTCGCCGGTGGCGGGATCGAAGACCACCGCGCCCACCGGCGTCTCGCCGGCCGAGGCGGCGGCTTGCGCCGCTTCGAGGGCGATGCGCATGGTGCGATCAACATGGTCCACGATCCGCACCGAACCGACCAGACCCCCTCCGGTCAACCCCGCGCAGCCCAGGACGCCCAGGCGGCGGACGGCGGCGACCGGGTGGCCAAGGCGCTGGCGCGCGCCGGCGTCGGCTCGCGCCGGGACGTCGAGCGGCTGATCGCCGAGGGCCGGGTGGCGCTGAACGGGATCGCCCTCACCACGCCGGCCGTGAAGGTGGACGCGGGCGATGTGCTCACCGTCGATGGCAAGGTGGTGGCCGAGACCGAGCCCACGCGCCTGTTCCGCTACCACAAGCCGGTGGGCCTGATGACCACCCACAAGGACCCGCAAGGGCGCCCAACGGTGTTCGAGGCCCTGCCGGCGGGCCTGCCGCGGCTGATCTCGGTGGGGCGGCTCGATCTCAACTCCGAGGGCCTGCTGCTCTTGACCAACGACGGCGAGCTGGCCCGGGCGCTGGAGCTGCCCGGCGCCGGCGTCCAGCGCCGCTACCGCGCCAGAGCCTTCGGCCGGGTCAGCCAGGACAAGCTCGATCAGCTCAAGGACGGGATCACCATCGACGGCGTGCGCTACGGCGCCATCGAGGCCCGGCTCGACAAGGCCAAGGAAGGCCCGCAGGGCGCCAACCTGTGGATCACCGTGACCCTGGCCGAGGGCAAGAACCGCGAGGTGCGCCGGGTGCTGGAGCATCTGGGGGTGAAGGTGAACCGGCTGATCCGCCTCTCCTATGGGCCCTTCGCCCTGGGCACGCTCGAGGTCGGCGAGATCGAGGAGGTGGGCCCCCGGGTGATCCGCGAGCAGCTCGCCGGACAGATCGCCCCGGCCAACCTGCCCAAGGGCGACCGCCCGCAGTTCCGCGGCGCCAAGACCGCGGCGCCCGGCCGCCGCAGCAACTCGCCCGCCCGCGCCGACCGCCCGGCCCAGGGCGCCAAGGCCAAGAAGACCGCCGAGGCGGCGCCCAAGAAGACCTACAAGGCCGGCTGGGCCAAGCCCAAGCCCAAGGCCAAGATCACCGCCAGGACCGCCGGACCGCGCAAGTCGGGCGCCAAGGCCGCGCAAAAGCCCCGCTGACCGTGCGGATCGTGTCGGGCTCGTTTCGCGGCAAGACGCTGGTCGCGCCAGCCGGGCAGGGCACCCGGCCCACCTCCGACCGCGCGCGCCAGGCGGTGTTCAACATCCTGGAGCACGCCGCCTGGTCGAGGGGCGTGCGGGACCTGCGCGTCATCGACCTTTTCGCGGGCTCCGGCGCGCTGGGCTTCGAGGCCCTCTCGCGCGGGGCGGCCTTCTGCCTGTTCGTGGAGACGGACGATGCGGCCCGCGGCGCGATCCGCGAGAACGTCGAGGCCATGGGCCTGTTTGGCCAGACCCGCGTGCATCGCCGCGACGCGACGCAACTGGGGACCCGGCCGGGGGCGGACGGGCCGGCCTTCGACCTGGCCTTCCTCGATCCGCCCTACGCCAAGGGCCTGGGCGAGACCGCCCTGCAGCGGCTGCGCGAGGGCGGCTGGCTGGCGCCGGGCGCGATCGCGGTGCTGGAGCGCGGAGTCTCGGAACCCGACCTCGCCCACGAGGGATACGAGCTGCTCGACGCGCGATCCTATGGCGCGGCCAAGGTGTGGTTCCTCAAGCTCCTCCCGTAGGCGGAAACCCGGCGTTATGGGTGTCACGAAGACTTCGCAAAACCTTCATGGAAACAAGGGCCCGGGCTAACCGCGCGTTCATGACGAGAGCCTCAAGTCCGCACGCCTGATGGAGTGCGGCATGACGCTATTATTGGACATCGCGCCCTACGCGGAACCGGTCCTGGACAATGTCTCGGGGCGCGAGATCTACAACCGGTTCCAGGCGGAGCCGGACACCCTGGTGATCGCCGTGGTTGACGCCGCCGGCCGGCCGATCGGCCTGATCGAGCGCAACGTCTTCCTGGTGCGCATGGCCGCGCAATATGGCTACGCCCTGTGGTCCGGGCGGCCGGTCTCCTTCTGGATGCGGACTGACCCGATCGTCGTCGACGGCGACATGACGGTGGCCGAGTTCTGCGGCCGCGTGCTCGACGAGCGGCCCTCCGAATTGCTGGAGGGCTTCATCGTCACCTGCGGCGGCCGCTACGCCGGGGTGGGCACGGCGCTCGCCCTGCTGCAGGCCACCGCCCAGGCCACCGCCACCCAGGCCGGGGAGATGGGCCGGCTGGCGCGCGAGGCGCAGGAGGCGCTCGCCGCCAAGGGTCGCTTCCTGGCGGTGATGAGCCACGAGATCCGCACGCCGCTCAACGGCGTGCTCGGGGTGGCGGAGATCCTCCGGCGCAAGACCAGGGACCCGGAGATCCTGCCGCTGGTGGACACCATCCGCGACAGCGGCCGCACGCTTCTTCGCCTGCTCAACGACGCGCTCGACCTGTCGCGCGCGGAAGCCTCCGGGCTCGAATTGCACGAGGAGCCGCTGGATGCGGCCAGGCTGCTGGACGACGTGGCCGGCCTGTGGTCGGCCCAGGCCGAGTTGAAGGGCCTGGCGCTGAGGCTGGCCTACGAGGGCCCGGCCGACCTTTGGGTGCTGGCCGATCGCGACCGCCTGGGCCAGGTGTTCAACAACCTGGTGGGCAACGCCATGAAGTTCGCCCCGGCGGGAAGCGCGGTCGAGGTGCGGTTGCGCGCGACGGCGGACGGCGGCTGCGTGCGCCTGGCGGGCGAGGTGGCCGACCAGGGCCTGGGCGTCCCAGTGGATCGGCGGGACGACATCTTCGCCCCCTTCCAGCAGACGGAGGAGGGCGCGCGGATGGGCGGCGCGGGCCTGGGCCTGGCGGTCTGCCGGCAGATCCTGGAGCGGATGAACGGGACCATCGGGGTTGGGGAGAACCCGGGCGGCGGCGCGCTGTTCGTCTTCGAGGCCCCGCTGCATCGCCTGCCGGCGCCGGCCAGCGAGGTCGCGCCGGTCCAGGCGGCCGTCCCCACCGCGGTCCTGCACGTGCTGATCGTCGACGACAATTCCACCAACCGGCTGGTGGCCGCGGCGATCTGCGAGATGTTCGGCTGCACCAGCGAGCCGGTGGAGGACGGCGCCTCCGCCGTCGAGGCCGCGGCCAGCGGGCGCTTCGACCTGGTGCTGATGGACGTTAAGATGCCCGGCATGGACGGCGTGGAAGCGACCCGCCGGATCCGCTCGGGCGCGGGCGCGGCCAGCCAGACGCCGATCATCGCCCTGACGGCCAACGCCGACCCCGCCGACGCGGCCTTCTACCGGGCGAGCGGCATGAACGGGGTGGTCGAAAAGCCGCTGCAGCCCGAGCGGCTGTTCCAGGCCATGAGCGCGGTCCTGCAGCTGGAGGCCGAGGAGGGCGAGGCCCGGGCCGAGGTGGCCTGAGCCCGGGCGGGCCTCACCGCCGGCCGAACAGCTTTTCGATGTCGGCGAGCTTGAGCTCGACGTAGGTCGGCCGCCCGTGGTTGCACTGGCCCGAGTGGGGGGTGGCCTCCATCTGCCGCAGGAGGGCGTTCATCTCCGGCGCCGAGAGCCGGCGGCCGGCGCGCACCGAGCCATGGCAGGCCATGGTCGAGCAGACCTCCTCCAGCCGCTCCTTCAGCGCCAGCGCCGATCCGTTCTCCGCCAGGTCGTCGGCGATGTCGCGCACCAGGCCCGCCACGTCGGTCTCGCCCAGCAGGGCGGGGGTCTCGCGCACCAGCACCGCGCCCGGGCCGAAGGGCTCCAGCAGAAGCCCAAGCGCGGACAGCTCTTCGGCGCGGCCGGCCACGCGCTCGGCCTCGGCCGGGTCGAGCTCGACGACTTCGGGAAGCAGCAGGGCCTGGCGCGCCACCCCGCCCGCGCCGGCCATCTCGCTCTTCATCCGCTCATAGACCAGCCGCTCGTGGGCGGCGTGCTGGTCCACGATCACCACCCCATCGCGGGTCTGGGCGACGATATAGGTCCCGTGCACCTGGGCGCGCGCCGCGCCGAGAGGGAAGTCGATCGCCTCCGGCTCGGGGGCGCCGCCGGGCGCTTCGGCGACGCCGAACGATGGCGGCTCGGCCCGGGCGGAGACCTCGGTAAGGCCCGGCAGGGCCTGCATGGCGGCCACGCGTCCGCCGCCGGATGACCAGCCGCCGCCGCTCCAGGCGGAGAAGCCGGCGCCCGAGGGCTGGGGAACGTAGCCCTGGGGCCGAAGCCCGCCCAGGGCCTCGGCGGCGACGGTGGTGGCGGCCCGGTGGCCGGCGCCGGCGAGGGCGTGGCGCAGCCCGCCGATGATCAGCCCGCGCACCAGGGCGGGATCGCGGAAGCGCACCTCCGCCTTGGCCGGGTGGACGTTGACGTCCACCAGCGCCGGGTCGAGCTCCACATAGAGCGCGGCCAGGGGATGGCGGTCGCGGGCGAGGAAGTCGGAATAGGCCGCCCGCAGGGCCCCCTGCAAAAGCCGGTCGCGGACGGGCCGGCCATTGACGAACAGGTACTGGTGGGCGGCGTTGCCGCGGTTGAAGGTGGGCAGGCCGGCGAAGCCCGAGAGCCGCACGCCCTCGCGCTCCTGGTCGATGGCCACGGCGTTGTCGGAGAACTCCCGGCCCATGATCGCCGACAGCCGCGCCAGCCGGCCCTCCGCCCCCGCCGCTTCCGCCGGCAGCCGAAGCGTGCGCCGCCCGTCGATGTCGAGGCTGAAGGCGGTCGCCTCGTGGGCCATGGCCTGGCGCTTGAGCTCCTCGGCGATGGCCAGGGCCTCGCTGCGCTCGGACTTCATGAATTTGAGCCGGGCGGGCGTCGCATAGAAGAGGTCGCGCACCTCAACCCGCGCCCCGTGCGGGCCGGGGAAGGCGGCGGGATGCACCGCGCCCACCGCGCCGCCTTCTACCTGGATGGCGAAGGCGTCGGCCGCGCCGCGCGCGCGGCTGGCGATGGCCAGGCGGGCGACCGAGCCGATGGAGGGCAGGGCCTCGCCGCGGAAGCCCATGGTGGAGATCCGCAGCAGGTCGTAGTCGCCGTCGGGACCGGGGCTGAGCTTGGAGGTGGCGTGGCGCTCCACCGCGAGCGGCAGCTCGTCAGGCGAGAGGCCCGTGCCGTCGTCGGCCACCAGGATGCGCGTGAGCCCGCCGCCGTCGGCCTGCACCTCGATGCGAAGCGCGCCCGCATCGAGCGCGTTCTCCACCAGCTCCTTGACCGCGCTGGCGGGCCGCTCCACCACCTCGCCGGCGGCGATGCGGTTGACGGTCTCGGTGGGGAGG
>Ga0075364_10000713_pt1 | contig 17373 bp, 13 predicted proteins | sample EndMetdeltDD1764_FD_71517 | JGI IMG/M metagenome (GOLD analysis project Ga0075364, IMG submission 71517) | Populus endosphere microbial communities from Tennessee, USA - Endosphere MetaG P. deltoides DD176-4 | ecosystem: Host-associated > Plants > Roots > Endosphere | place: USA: Tennessee...
GGGTGGAACTGCACGGCGAGCGTGCGGCCGGTGATGAACGCCTGGGGACCGACGTCGGTGCGGGCGAGCTCGACGGCGCCGGGCGGCACGGTGAACGTGTCGCCGTGGAGCTCGAACCACGGGCCCGGCTCGATGAGGTCGGGGTCGTCGGTGTCGACCGTCGTCCAGCCGATCTCGGAGCGCGTCGCCCGGCGGACCTCGCCGCCGAGGGCGCGGGCCACGGCCTGCGCCCCGAAGCAGATGCCGAGGACGGCGGTGCGGGCCGAGGCCTCGCGCAGGTAGTCGAGCTCGTCGGCCAGCCACGGCACGGTGTCGTCGTAGGCCGACATGCGGGAGCCGAAGCTGATCACGAGGTCGTAGCCCCCGACGTCGGGCAGCGGGTCGCCGGCGTAGCGGGTCTCGAGGTCGGCCCGTTGCGCGACGACCTCGCCGACGACGCCGAGGAACCCGGTCGGGTCGAGGTCGCCGTGGACGATGGCGAGGGCGCGGGGCATCGGTGGCGGGCGGCGCTTACTGGCGGTAGTTCTCGACGGTGCCGGCGTCGCGCACGCTGGCCTGGGACGGGTCGTCGGCGTACTCGCGCTTGGCGCGGCGCTGGCGGAGCAGGTCCCAGCACTGGTCGAGCTGGACCTCGATGGCCTCGAGCTTGGACCGGCCCTCGTCGTCGATGCCGTCGCCCTCCTGGATCGCGCTGCGCAGCTCGTGCTCGCGGTCGACCAGCTCGGTGATGCGGTGCACGATCTGATCATCCTGCATGGCGTGCTCTCCCTCGTCGCTCGGCCGCGGGCCCGTCGCGGCGGTCGGGTCAGGCTACTTGCGCAACGGCGATCGGCCTCAGGTCGGCGACGGCAGCCCGAGGATCGCCGCGGCCTCGGCGCACGTCGCCACCGGGCGGCCGACCTCGGCGCACACCGCGGCCGCCTCGGTCACGAGCTCGACGTTGGTGGGCGTGCGGTCGCCACCGTGGAACTCGAGGCCGACGTGCAGGTGGCCGCCCCGCTCGAGCGCGGGGCGGATCACCGGCGAGCGGCCGAGGTCGTCGCCCACGGCCGACACCGCCCACTCGATGCCGGTGCCGTCGAGCAGCTCGAGGTAGGCGTCGAGCGCGGTGGTCGTGACCGGTAGGCCGAAGGGCGTGCCCGTGAGGCCCCGATCGGCGCAGAGGTAGAGCTTGACCATCGCCCCCGCCGGCAGCCGCCCGGCGCGCTGGTAGGCGACGATCGCCCGCACGAACCCGGGCTCGTACGCGGCGATCGACGGACCGAGGCCGTGCTCGTGGCAGAGGTCGAGCTGGTGGGCGACGTCGGCGAAGCTGTTGCGGTAGACGAAGTCGCCGGCCGGGATGCCGCCGTCGTCGACGCCGAGGTTCACCGAGCCGGGGTCGCTGAGGCTGAGGCGCAGGAGCCCCGATGCCGCCAACGGTGGGATGTGGGCGTAGCGCTCGGCGTCGGGTCCGAAGTTGATCGTCGGGTACCACAGCGCGTCCGGTCGTTCGGCGAGGACGCGCCGCCAGACCCCGAGGTACACATCGGCGGCCTCGTCACCCGACAGCCGGCTGGCCGTGATGTGGTGGTGGATGATCGCCGCGCCGGCGTCGAGGCACGCCAGCGCGTCGGCGACCAGCTCGTCCTCGGTGAGCGGGACGTTCGGGTTCTGCTCCTTGCGGGTCCCGCCGTTGATGGCCGCCTCGATGATGGCGGGCGCCGTCGACGACGCGCTGGACGGCGCGCTCATCGGCGCGCCGCCCGGCGGCGGTCGATGCGGTCGTTGAGCGCGGACGCGGCCAGCGCGGCGTGGACCCCGAGCCACGGCAGCGGCTCGCGCTCCCACCGGCGCGACCGGTGCCCGACCCAGGGCAGGTTGGCCTCGTCGCTGTAGACGCCGCGGATCAGGTCGGCCAGCCCGCGGCCGGCGGCGTTGGCGGCGGCCACGCCCTGCCCGAAGTAGCCGCCGGCCCAGGCGAAGCCCTCCGTGCGGTCGAAGCCGATGCCCGGGAGCAGGTCGCGCGACACGCCGAGCACGCCGCCCCAGCGGTGGGTGATGCCGATGCCGTCGAGCACCGGGAAGAGCTCGACGAGCGTCGTGCGCAGCCGCTCGGTGACCTTCTCGTCGTGCCAGGGGGACACCGGGATGCCGCCCTTCCACCACGACTGCGCCGCCTGCCCGCCCCAGACGATGCGCCCGTCGGCCGTCCGGTGGCCGTAGCCGAGGAGGACGGCGCTGAGCTCGAACAGCTCGCGGTCGGCGAGGCCGATCTCGGCCCACGTCGCGTCGTCGATCGGCTCGGTGGCGATCACGCTGTTGGCGAGGGGCAGGATCTCGCGCTCGTGCCCCTCGATCGTGCCGGTGTAGGCCTCGGTGGCCCGCACGACGACGTCGGCCCGCACCGTCCCCCGCTCGGTGCGGACGGCGCCGCGCTCGATCGACCGCACCGCGGTGGACTCGTGGATGACGCCGCCGAGGCGCTCGACCTCGACGGCCAACGCGCGGGCCAGGCGGGCGGGGTGGACGGTGGCGGCGTGCGGGGTGAACAGCGCGCCCTTGATGCGGCGGGCGCGGATGACCTCGGCCGCCTGCGGTGCGTCGAGCAGCGACCACGCGTCGCCGAGGCCGTAGCGGACGTACTGGCGGTGGTGGGCCTCGATGCGACGCCACTGGCCGTCGTTGACGGCGAAGTACAGGCCGCCGCCCTTGTGCCAGCCGCACTCGATGCCGGCGTCGTCCACCACGGCGCCGACCTCGTCCACGGCGCGGTGCATCTCGCGAGCCATGCGCTCGACCGCCTGCGGCCCGCCGTTGCGGGCGACCACGCGCTCGGGTCCGCCGTAGTCGCCGACGCACCAGCCGCCGTTGCGGCCCGACGCGCCGAAGCCGGCGGTGTTGCGCTCGAGCACGACGACCCGGATGCCCGGATCGGCCCGCAGGAGCGAGTGCGCGGTCCACAGCCCGGTGAACCCCGCACCCACGATGGCGACGTCCGCGTCGCGGTCCCCGCCCAGCCCCGGGCGGGGGGCCAGGTCATCCCCCTCGTCGAGCGAGTCGTGCCAGTACGAGATCGCCGACATCGCGGAGAACCTAGTGGCAGCTGCCAATTTGTGCTCGGCGAGCGCCCCGCCCGCCGTCACGCGGCCTCGGGTTCGTCGGACGCCGTGCGGACGCACGGGGCGAAGCACGGATCGCCGATGTTGCCGTGCACGATCGTCACGACCGGCTCGGCCTTGCGCACCGTCACGAACGCGATGGCACCGCCCACCGCCGCGAGGGCGGCCGTGATCGCCATGGCCCGGCCGAAGCCCGATGAGAGGTCGAGGGAGCCGTCGGGACCCGCCAACCCCGCGGCGGCCGGCAGCACGGCGACGGCCAGGAGGGAACCGAGCCGGGCCACGGCGTTGTTGATGGCCGAGCCGATGCCCGCGTGGTGGTCGTCGACGGCGCCGAGGACCGCGGCGGTGAGCGGCGCGACCGTGAAGCACAGGCCCACGCCGAGCACGAGGACCGCCGGGAGCACGACACCGACGTAGCTGGCACCGGGCTCGACCCGCATGAGCAGGAGGATGCCGGCCGCGGCGACGATCGGGCCGACCGTCATGGGGAGGCGGGGCCCGATGCGCTGGGCGAGCGCGCCCGAGCGCGCCGAGAACAGCAGCATGATCAACGTGAGGGGCAGGAACGACGCGCCGGCGGCGATGGGCGAGTAGCCGAGGTCCGTCTGGAGGTGGACGACGGTGAGGAACATCACCGCGCCGAGGGCGGCGTACACGAACAGGGTCGTGCCGTTGGCCCCGCTGAACTGGCGCGAGGTGAACAGGCCGAGCGGGACCATCGGGTGGCGGGCGCGGGCCTGGTCGACGACCCACGCCACCAGCAGCACGCCGCCGACGACGAGCGAGACGACGGTGGGGGCGCTCCACCCGCCGGCCGGTCCCTCGATCAGGCCGTAGACGATGCCGGCCAGGCCGGCGGCGAGCAGCAGCCCACCGACGACGTCGAGCCGGGGATCGGCCTCCTCGTCGCGTGTCTCGGGGACGTGGCGCCATGCCAGCCACACCGTCACGGCGCACAGCGGGAGGTTGATGAAGAACACCGCCCGCCAGGAGATCGCCTGGATCAGCCAGCCGCCGAGGAACGGGCCGAGCGCCCCGGCGATCCCGCCCAGCCCGGACCACGCCCCGATGGCCGCGCCCCGGTCGCCCTGGACGAACGTGGCCGAGATGATGGCGAGGCTCGACGGCAGGAGGAGCGCAGCGGCCGCGCCCTGCAGCACCCGCCCGAGGATCAGGATCTCGATGGTCGGCGCGAGCCCGCACAGCATGGACGTGACCGCGAACGCGATGAGCCCGATCACGAAGATCCGCCGACGCCCGCGCAGGTCGCCGAGCGAGCCGCCGATCACGAGGAGGGCGGACAGCGAGAGCAGGTAGCCGGTGACGACCCACTGCGCGCCGGCGAGGTCGGCGTGGAGGTCCGCGGTCAGCGAGGGGAGCGCGGCGTTGACGACGGTCCCGTCGATGAAGGCCACGGCCGACCCCAGCACCGTGGCCGCGATGACCCACCGCCCGGGCCCCGTACCCATGCGCAGTCCGGGAGGGGCGGCCGGCATCAGTCGTAGTAGCCCGAGTGGATGTAGATGCAGGGGACGCCCTCGTGGTGGAACATGAGGTAGTTCCGGCGGTCGTCCTCGAAGGCGAGCTGGAGGTCGAACCCGTACCCGCGCAGCTCGGCCACGGTGCGGCGCTTGAACTCGCGGGAGGCGTCGTAGTCGCCGTAGTCCCGCATGATCAGCAGGTCCCAGCGCAGCTCGTAGCGGTCGAGCCAGGCGAGGGTCTGGGGACGGACCCGCATCGGCCGGGCGGTGAGCAGCACGATCCGGTGCTCGTCGCTGATCACGTCGAGCAGGCGGGCCACCTCGGCGATCAGCTCGTCCTCGCCGCACGCCTCGAAGAAGCTCTCCCAGTCGCGGTAGGGCCACTCGAGGAAGTGCTGGCGGCCGGCGGCGTCGGAGAGCACCCCGTCCATGTCGAACACGATCGTGGGACCGGGGTCGACCGGTCCGTCTCGCCAACGCCAGTTGTCGGGGTCTCGGGGGGTGGGCGCCACGGCGTCCTTCCTATCGGACGGGCACGCGGTTCGCGACCAGCGCGCCCGCCGTCCTGGCATCAGATGTTGTCGGGGGCCGGCGACGATCGATGGAGCTTCGGGAGGCGCGCGGGTCAATCCTCCTGGGGCGACTCGGCGGCGCGCGTGCGGATCTCGTCGACGACGGACGCGTCGGCCAGGGTGGTGGTGTCGCCGAGGTCGCGCCCCTCGGCCACGTCGCGCAGCAGGCGGCGCATGATCTTGCCCGAGCGGGTCTTGGGCAGGTCGGGCACGGCGACGACGACCTTGGGGCGCGCCGTCGGGCCGATCTTGGTCGCCACGTGCTGGCGGACCTCCTCGATGAGCTCGGGCGACGCCTCGTGCGTGCCCCGCAGGATCACGTAGCCGACGATCGCCTGGCCGGTGGTCGCGTCGGTGGCGCCCACGACGGCCGCCTCGGCGACCGCCGGGTGGTCGACGAGCGCCGACTCGACCTCGGTCGTCGAGATCCGGTGGCCCGACACGTTCATCACGTCGTCGACCCGCCCGAGGAACCAGATGTAGCCGTCCTCGTCGATCTTGGCGCCGTCGCCGGCGAAGTACCGGCCGTCGAACCGCGACCAGTACGTGTCCTTGTAGCGCTGCGGGTCACCCCAGATGCCGCGCAGCATGCCCGGCCACGGCTCGGTCAGCGTCCAGTAGCCGCCGCCCTCGGCGATGGGCTTGCCCTCGTCGTCGACGACCTCGCCGTTGACGCCCGGCAGCGGCAGCGTGGCCGACCCCGGCTTGGTGGCGATGACCCCCGGCAACGACGTGACCATCTGGCCGCCGGTCTCGGTCTGCCACCACGTGTCGACGATGGGGCACCGCTCGCCCCCGATGTGCGTGTGGTACCACATCCAGGCCTCGGGGTTGATGGGCTCGCCCACGCTGCCGAGCAAGCGCAGGCGCGACAGGTCGTGCTTCTCGGGCTCCTGCGCCCCCCACTTCATGAAGGTCCGGATCGCGGTGGGTGCCGTGTAGAGCTGCGTCACCCGGTACTTCTCGGCGATGGCCCACAGGCGGTCCTTGCCGGGCGTGTCCGGTGTGCCCTCGTAGATCACGCTCGTGGCGCCGTTGGCCAACGGCCCGTAGACGATGTAGCTGTGGCCGGTGACCCAGCCGATGTCGGCGGCGCACCAGTAGATGTCGGTCTCGGGGTGCAGGTCGAAGACGTACTTGTGGGTGAACGCCACCTGCGTCAGGTAGCCGCCCGTGGTGTGCATGATCCCCTTGGGCTTGGCCGTCGTGCCCGACGTGTAGAGCAGGTACAGCAGGTCCTCGCTGTCCATGCGCTCGGGCTCGCACGTGTCGGCCTGGCCCTCGACGAGGTCGTGCCACCAGTGGTCGCGGCCCTCGACCATCTCGACGTCGTTCTCGCCGCGGCGGGCGACCACGACGTGCTCGACCGACGGCGTCCTCGCCACCGCCTCGTCGACGTTGGGCTTGAGGGGCGACACCGCGCCGCGGCGGTAGCCGCCGTCGGCGGTGATGATCACCTTGCAGTCGGCGTCGTTGACGCGGTCGATGATCGAGTCGGGCGAGAAGCCGCCGAAGATGACCGAGTGGGCCACGCCGATGCGGGTGCAGGCGAGCATGGCGATCGGCAGCTCGAGGATCATCGGCATGTAGATGGCGACGCGATCGCCCCGCTGCAGGCCGAGGTCCTTGAGCGCGTTGGCGAAGCGGCACACCTCGGCGAGCAGCTCGGCGTAGGTCAGCGTGCGCTCGTCGCCGGGCTCGCCCTCCCAGTAGAAGGCGATCCGGTCGCCGTGCCCCGCGTCGACGTGGCGGTCGAGGCAGTTGTAGGACACGTTGAGCGTGCCGCCGACGAACCACTTGGCGAACGGCAGGTCCCACTCGAGCGTGGTCCCGAAGTCGTCGTACCAGGAGACCAGCTCACGGGCCTGCCGGGCCCAGAAGCCCTCGAGGTCGGCCGCCGCCTCGTCGTACATCGAGCGGTCGGTGACGAGCGCGTGCTCGACGAACGACGCCGGTGGCGGGAACGAGCGCTCCTCGACGTAGTAGTTGGCGATGGTCGGCTCGGCCATGACGTCCCCCTCCGGACTGACGAAACAGGCGCATCCTAGGCAGCGGCCTCGGCCGGGACCGGTGCCGGGCGCCGGCGGGCGATGGCCCGCCGCCTCGTGCGCGTGACGCACGCCACAGACCGGCTTCAGGGCAGGGATGTGGGGCCTCCATCGCTCAATCGGACGCGCGCACGTGCCGAAGTGAACAGCACCTGAGAACGAGGAGCCGGCCATGGCGGCCACCCCGCGACCCATCGAGCAGTCGGGCGCGATCGACATCGACCACGCGCGCGAGCCCCTCGCCCGCCGCTTCACCCACCGGTACGTCGCCGCCATCGTCCTGTTCACGCTGCTGGCCCTCGCGACGAAGATCTCGATCGACTCGTCCTCGCGCCGCGCCTCGGACCTCGCCGCGCAGTCGGCGGCGATCAGCGCGCAGGTCCGCCGCCTGGACCAGGTCGTCGACCTGGCCAGCAAGGTCGCGCTCCAGGCCGAGGAGAGCCAGCCGTTCCAGTACCAGACCTGGTCGAACGAGCTGCGCCAGCGCGCCGGGCAGCTGCGCGACGTCGAGGACGCGCTGGCGGGCACGCGGGCATCGGCCGACCTCCCCGACGCGTCGCTCAGCCCCGAGCTGGCGAGCGTGCACACCGGTCCCGACCGCCTGCAGCCGCTGATCAGCGAGATCAGCGAGACCGCGCTGGCCATCGCGGTCCCGCCCGACGGGCGCCTCCGCGACCGCACCGACCTGACCAACCTCTTCGCCGTGATCACCCGCGACCAGGAGCCGGCCCGGACCGCGCTCGACAAGGCGGCCGAGCTCTACTCGGCGGCGACGCAGGAGGAGCTGGCCCACCAGCGCACGATCACCGACGTGCTCCTCGTGATCAGCGGGGCGGTGATCGTCGGGATCGTGGTCGGCATCTTCCGACCCATGGCCCGCAGCATCCACCTCGAGACCTCGCAGCTCGAGCGGGCCGAGCGCATGCAGCGCGAGAGCAACGAGCGCCAGACGTTCCGCGCCGATCTCGTCCAGGCGCTGGAGGTCACCGACGACGAGGGCGAGGTCCTCGCCGCGGTCGGCCGCGCCTTCGCGGCCGCCGCGCCCGGTCGCCCCGCCGAGCTCCTGCTCGCCGACGCCAGCTACTCGCACCTGCGCGAGGCCCAGGCCAACCCCGGCATCAGCGCACCAGGGTGCCCGGTGGACTCGCCGATGGGGTGCGCCGCCGTCCGCCGGGGCCAGGCGGTCGTCTACGACAGCAGCGCGATGCTCAACGTGTGCCCGAAGCTCCCCGAGCACCACGGCGCACCGTGCTCGGCGGTGTGCGTGCCGGTCATGTTCATGGGCAAGGCCCTCGGCGTCGTGCACAGCACGGGACCCGACGGCGTGCCCCCGAGCACGACCGAGGTCGAGCGCCTCTCCGTCGTCGCCTCCGAGACCGGCCACCGCCTCGGCCTGATGCGCAACTCGCACGCCACCGAGCTCGCGGCGTCGACCGACGGGCTCACGGGCCTGCTCAACCGGCGCACCCTCGAGACCCGTGCCCGCACGCTGCTGCTCGACGACGAGCCGTTCAGCGTGGCCATGGCCGACCTGGACCGCTTCAAGAACCTCAACGACCGTCACGGTCACGAGTCCGGGGATCGGGCGCTGCGGACCTTCGCCTCGGTGCTCACGGCGTGCCTGCGTCCCGAGGACGTCGTCGCCCGCTACGGCGGCGAGGAGTTCGTGGTGCTCCTCCCCCACACCCCGCTGCCGGACGCGCTCAAGGCCCTGCAGCGCGTGCAGAGCGCGCTGGCCGACGAGCTCACCAACAGCGGCGGCGTGCGCTTCACGGCCAGCTGGGGCCTCACCGACCGGACGGCCGGGCGCTCGTTCGACGAGATCGTCGCGGTGGCCGACGCGGCCATGTACGAGGCCAAGCGCTCGGGGCGCGACTGCATCATGGTCGACGGCATCGCGGCCGAGCGCTCGGGCTTGCCGGGCCCGTCCAAGCCGACGCCGCCCCGCCGTCGGATCACCCCGTCGACCCGCTGAGGCCCGCGCCCGCTGACGCCGCGCCCGCTGCGCCTCGTCGACGGGTGGAGCCCCGACCACCGAATCGGTGGTCCACACGCCGAACGTCACCGGGGTGCGTCCACGGGTGGAGCGCCGACCACCGAACCGGTGGTCCACACGCCGGACGTCGCCGGTGCCCGTCGACGGGCGGGAACCTCAGATCGTGATGTCGAGGACGGTGAAGGCCCCGAGTCCCGCAGGGTCGAGGAGGGCGTCGGCCTCGCGGACGCGGCTGCGGGCCTTGAGGGACTCGAGGTCGCCGAGGTGGGCGCGCTCGTGCCACACGGCCTTGCCCTGCGCCACCAGCTCGTCGATGCCCAGCGCCCGCAGCCACTCGGCCTGCCCGACCCGTCGGGCCGACGCGCCGAACGGCGCGGCGACCTGGTCCCAGGGCACCTCGCAGGTGACGTCCTGCGTCCCGAGGTCGGCCAGGGGCGGGCCGCCCCGCTCGTGGGCGCGGTAGGTCCGCAACCACTCGTCCACCGGTCGGGCAGCGAGGGCGGCGCTGTCGTCGCCGTAGTCGAACAGGATGATCCGACCCCGCTCGACGACGGTGCGCACGTCGGCCACCCACGCCCGGGCGGCCAACGCGAGCGGGAGGCGGGCCCCGTCGGGCACGGCGCCGATGCCGTCGAGCACGCCGTCGTGCACGCCGTCAGCACCGGCGATCGCAGCGTCGGCCAGCGCGGCCAGGTCGTCGGACGCGGGGACGAGCTGCTCGACCAGCACCGCCTCGTCGTCGTCGAGCGCCACCCGCACCTCGTGCCACGCGCCATCCCGCCGTTCGACGAGCGCCACCGCGAGGTTGTCGAGCAGCTCGTTGGCGACGACCACGCCGGTCAGCGGTCCCGCCGGCAGCTCGGCGAGCGACACCACCCGGGGCCCGTCGCCGTCGGCCTCGAGCGCGGCGATCGGCTCGACGAGCGGGAGGTGCTCGCCGTGACGTGCCCGCAGGGCGGCCGAGCGCTCGACCATGACGTACGTGAGCGCGGGCGTGCACGCCGGGCGGCCGGCGAGGACGGTCCGGGCCAAGGTCCCGACCCCGGCACCCACCTCGATCACCACGAACGGGTCGGGATCGTCGAGGGCGCGCCAGGTCTCGTCCAGGGCGCGCCCGACGAGCGCGCCGAACAGCGGACCGACCTCGGCGCTGGTGATGAAGTCGCCGCGCCGGCCCGCCGCGCCACCGGCTGCGTAGAAGCCGCGCTCGGGCTCGTAGAGCGCGAGGTCCATGACCTCGGCGAAGGGGATGGGCCCGCGCCGGCGGATGCGGTCGGCGACCTCGTGATCGAGCGGCGTGCGCATGCGACCCCCTGCGGCGTGTCCGGCCGGCCCGAGGGCGCGGCCGTTGGTCCCGCCGCCGGACGGCGGGCGGGTCAGCAGCCGGTGGCGGTGCCCACCGTCTGGGCGGCCGACGCGCTCAAGCAGGTCCCGGTCGACTCGCTGAAGTGGCCGACGGCGCTCGGGTAGATCCCGAGCACGAGCGTCGCCACGGCGGTGAGGACGATGGCCGAGCGGATCGCCGGCGGGACCTTGATCGGCGTGACGTCGCCGTCGGGCACCGGCTCCATCCACATCGCCCGGGCGACCCGTGCGTAGTACGCGAGGGCGATGACCGAGTTGACGCCGACGAGCACGGCCATGACGTAGCCCGAGGCGCTCTCGGCCGACACCAGCGCGCGGAAGATCTCGAACTTGGCGTACCAGCCGGCGAGCGGCGGGATGCCGGCCAGCGAGAACAAGAAGATCGTCATCGCGACCGTGAGCCCGGGCGCGTACGTGAACAGGCCGCCGAACGAGTCGACCTCGGCCGAGCGGGTCTTGCGAGCCACGGCGATGACGACGCCGAAGGCACCGAGGTTCATGATCATGTAGATGATCAGGTACGTGACGATCGCCGGCAGCGTGAGCTCGTAGGCGCTGCTCTGGAGGCCGACGACGGCGAGCGGGGCGAGCATGTAGCCGGCCTGGGCGATGCCCGAGTAGGCGAGCATGCGCACGAGGTTGGTCTGGCGCAGCGCGATGAAGTTGCCCACGAACATCGTGGCCGCGGCGATGCCCCACAGCAGCGGCTGGAACACGTCCGAGCGGTACATGAAGCAGGCGTAGATGAGCGTGAGCAGCGCCACGAAGCCCGCGGCCTTGGAGGCGACGGCGAGGAAGGCCGTGACCGGGGTGGGCGCGCCCTCGTAGGTGTCGGGGGCCCACTGGTGGAAGGGCACGGCCGACACCTTGAAGGCGAAGCCGATCAGCACGAACACGATGGCGAGCGTGACGATGGCCGGCGAGGTGGCGCCCTGGCCGATGGCCAGCGCGATGTCCGACAGCAGCGTCGAGCCGGTGATGCCGTACAGCAGCGACATGCCGTAGAGCATCACCGCCGAAGCGAAGACGCCCATCAGGTAGTACTTCATGCCCGCCTCGTCGCTCTTGAGGTCGCGCTTGCGCCAGGCGGCGAGCATGTAGGCGGGGATCGACAGCGTCTCGAGGGCGATGAACATGCCGATGAGGTCGCGAGCCGACGCCATGATCGTCATGCCCAGCACCGAGGCGATCAGCAGGAGGTAGTACTCGCCCTCCCAGTAGTCGCCCTCGCCGATGTAGTTCATCGACAGCAGGGTCACCAGGTAGCCCGAGATGAGGAACAGCGCCTTGAGCACGAGCGCGTAGTTGTCGACCATGTAGGCGCCGTTGCCGAACACGTCGGCGCCGTGGTCGGTCCACGCCAGGGTCACGAGCGGGACGAGCGCCCCGAGGAAGCCCCAGCTGGTGAGCGAGGCGACGATGGCGCCGGCGTCGTCCACGAAGATGTCGACGAGCAGCGCGACCGTGAGGACGCCCACGAGGATGATCTCGGGGGCGAACGCGTGGAAGTCGAAGCTCGGCGCCGTGAAGGGCAGCTCGGCGGCCAGCAGGAAGCTCATCGCGCTACTTCCCCGCCGCGGTGGCGACCTGGTTGGACACGTGCGTGATCGATTGGGTCACGGCCGGGTCGGTCACGTTGAAGATCAGGCCGGGCACCAGGCCGAAGACGACGATGAGCACGAGCATCGGCACCCACGCGATCCACTCGGCCGTCGTGGTGTCGTGGATGTGGGGGTCGTTGGCGAACTCCTCCTTCGGTGTGCCGAAGGCGACCCGCTGGAACATCCACAGCAGGTAGCCGGCGGCGAACACGGTGCCGAAGGCGGCGATCACCATCAAGATGCGGAAGAGCAGGACGTTCAGGCCCATGTCGACGAACCCGCCCGGCACGGCGTTCTCACCGGGGTTGAAGGCGGCGAGGATCGCCGGGAACTCGCCCCAGAACCCGGCGAGCCCGGGGAGGCCGAGCGACGCCATCACCGCGAAGCCCAGGATCCAGCCCATGCGGGGGGCCTGCACGAGCAGACCGCCGAGGCGCTTGATCTCGAGCGTGTGGAAGCGCTCCTTGGTCGACCCGGCGACGAAGAAGAGCATGCCGGTGATGAGGCCGTGGGCGACCATGCCGAAGATGGCGGCGTTGATGCCCGCGACGGTCAACGTCGAGATGGCGAGCATCACGAAGCCCATGTGGGCCACGGACGAGAAGGCGATCAGACGCTTCATGTCCGTCTGCGCCAGGCAGCAGAGCGCGCCGTAGATGATGCCGATCGTCGCCAGGATCGCGATGGCCGGCGCCCACGACTTGGCCGCCTCGGGCAGGATCGGGATGGCGATGCGCACGAAGCCGTAGGTGCCCAGCTTGAGGAGCACCGCGGCCAGGATCACCGAGCCGACCGTCGGCGCCTGGGTGTGGGCGTCGGGCAGCCACGTGTGGAACGGGAACATCGGCACCTTGATGCCGAAGCCGACGAACATGCCGCCGAAGATCCAGATCGCGGCGCCGGCGGCGATGGCTGAGGACCCGGCGGCCAGCAGGTCCATGTTGAACGTGTGGGCGGTGACACCGCTCGGGAGGGTCACCTCGGGCGTCAGGAAGTACAGGGCCAGGAAGGCCACGATCATCAGCGCTGAGCCGAACAACGTGTAGAGGAAGAACTTGATCGACGCGTACTGGCGCTGCTCACCGCCCCACACCCCGATGAGGAAGTACATCGGGAGCAGGACGACCTCGAAGAAGACGAAGAACAGGATGAGGTCGCGGGCGATGAACGACCCGATCATCCCCGTCTCGAGCACGAGGATCAGGATGAGGAAGGCCTTGGGGTCCCTGGGCTCGGGGAAGTGGTTCCAGCTGTAGATGATGCACAGCGGCACCACGCCGAGGGTCAGGATCAGCAGCGGCAGCGAGATGCCGTCGAGGCCGACGATGTAGCGGCTGTTGATCGCCGTGATCCACGGGAGGTTCGCCGTGAACTGCATCGTGTGGGCGTCGTCGTAGTTGAAGTTGAAGAGGATCCACACGCCGATGCCGGCGGCCACGAGGCTCGTGGCCAGGGCCAGCACCTTGTGGGCCGCTTCCTGGCCCTTGGGGACCAGCATCATGACGAGGGCACCGACCAGCGGGGTGAAGATCAGGTAGGTGATCGGGGTCCCGAAGAAGGATCCGTCGTCCTTCTCGATGAGTTGTTGGGTGGCTTGCGCGAGCAGCATTCGGGTTCCCAGCTCCTGTCAGCGGACCGCGAGGATGAGGCAGATGACGAAGACGACGGCGCTGCCGAAGAGCAAGGAGGCGTACTGCTGCACCTTGCCGGTCTGGCCCCGTCGGAGGAACTGGCCGGTCTCGGACGAGGCCAGTCCTGACGTGTTGACGATGCGATCGACGACGCCCTGGTCGATGAAGCGGTAGACGAAGCGACCGACGGCCTTGGTCGCCACACCGGTACCCACGACGACGGGGTCGATGATCTTCATGTTGGTCCAGTACGCCGCGTTGGCGACCGGGCCCTTGATGCCGCCGACGATGACGTCGGTGTAGAGGGCATCGAGGTAGTACTTGTTGACGAGCAGCGTGTACCCGGCACGAGCCGGCGTGACCCGCTCGGTCAGGCCCCGCAGCGCGTTGCCCGTCTGGTACACCCACATGAGGTAGCCCGAGAGCACGGCGACGGCGAACGAGCCGATCGCCAACCACAGGGTGAAGGGCACCTCGGGCAGCGACGGCGGCGGCCCGATCGGCGGGAAGGCGAACGTCGGCTGCACGAAGTGCTCGAAGCGCAGCGACCACCACGGCAACGTCTCGGCGTGCGTGAAGTTCGGCAGGTTGAGGAACGTGGCGACGAAGGCCAGGACCGCGAGGATCACCAGCGGGACGGTGATGACCTTGGGGCTCTCGTGCGGGTGGGCGTGGCCGCGGTACTCGCCGTGGAAGGTCAGGTGCACCATGCGGGTCGTGTACGCCGCGGTCATCGCCGCCGTGATCGCGCCCATGGCGAAGATCACGTAGTACTTGTTGTTGACCGCGCCGGACATGATCTCGTCCTTGGACCAGAAGCCCGACATGATCGGGATGCCGGCCAGCGCCATCGACGCCCACAGGAAGGTCTTGTAGGTCGTCGGCATGTACTTCTTGAGGCCACCCATCTCGCGCATGTCGAAGGTGTGGTGGCAGGCGTGGCTGACCGAGCCGGCGCCCAGGAAGAGGCACGCCTTGAACATGGCGTGCGTGAACAGGTGGAAGATCGCACCGGTCCAGGCGCCCACGCCGAGGCCCATGACCATGTAGCCGAGCTGGCTGATGGTCGAGTAGGCCAGCACCTTCTTGATGTCGTGCTGGACGAAGGCGAGGGTGCCGCCGACGAGCGTGGTGAGGCCGCCGGCGATGGCCACCCAGTTGAGGTAGTTGACGCCGAGCAGCTCGCCGCTGCCGATGTGCAGGGCCCCGAAGAACACGCCGTACATGCGGGCGATGAGGTACACGCCGGCCACGACCATGGTGGCGGCGTGGATCAGGGCGGACACCGGCGTCGGCCCGGCCATGGCGTCGGGCAGCCAGGTGTGCAGCGGGAACTGGCCCGACTTGGACGTGACGCCACCGAAGAGGCACAGCGCGCCGACGACGAGCAGCGTGGTGCCGAGGCCGGCGCCCAGCGCGTACTCGTTGATGTGGAAGACGTTGAACGTCTTCCCGCCGGCGGCGAAGAAGGTGACGATGATGCCGACGAGCAGACCCACGTCGCCGACGCGGTTGGTGAGGAAGGCCTTGAGCGCCGCGTTGGTGTTGGCCTTCTCCTCCCACCAGTGCCCGATGAGCGCGAACGAGCAGAGGCCGACGAGCTCCCAGCCCATGAGCATCTGCAGCGTGTTGTTGCTCAGCACGTAGAAGAGCATCGAGGCGGTGAACAGGCTGAGGAACGCGTAGTAGTGCGTGAAGCGGCGGTCCTCGTGCAGGTACGCCTTCGAGTAGATGTGCACCAGCAGCGAGATCAGCGTGACGGTGAACAGCATCATCGCCGCGAGGCCGTCGAGCAGCGTGCCCGCGTCGAACTGGACACCGCCCCAGTGGAACCACTCGACGGACTTGCACACCGGCACGACCGACTCGTGGTGGGCCTCCTCGGCCTGGCCCTCGGTGCCGCCCTCGCTGTGCGATCCGCCGTCGGCCGGCGCCTCGCTCTCGGTGCTGTGGCCCTCACCCTCCTGGGTGACGACGCCCGCCGCGGACTCGCCCTCGACCGCGCCGGCCACCGGCGCACCGTGCTCGGAGCCCGACTCGGCCGCAGGCGCCTCGGTCGAGGCGTGCTCGCCCTCGGCCCCGCCGCCGGCGGTGCTCTCGGTCGGCGCCACACCGCAGGCCACCTGCGCGGCAGCCATCTCGGCGCCGGTCGGCGGGTGGTTCACCCGGTTGATCCACTGGGCGCCGACGAGCAGCGACATCAGGAAGCACAGGCTGACGGCGACGATCCCGATGCCGGACGTGACGCGCTCGGAGAAGCGCTTGCCGACGAGCAGGATGATCAGGAAGGACCCCGCCATGATGGCGGGGAACAGCCAGACCTTGTCGAGGAGGTAGAGGGAGGAGCTCGGGTCCATTGCGGCGGGATCAGCCCTTCATCAAGTCGATCTCGTCGATGTCGATGCTCCTGCGGTTGCGGAAGAGCATGATCACCAGGGCCAGACCGACGCCCACCTCGGCAGCGGCGACGGCGATGACGAACAGCGCGAACACGGCGCCGACGGGGTTGCGTCCGAACGTCCCGAAGGCGACGAGGTTGAGGTTCACGGCGTTGAGGATGAGCTCGATGGACATGAGCACCATCACGCCGTTCTTGCGGGCGAGGACGCCGTAGACGCCGATGGCGAACAGGATCGCGGCGAGGAACAGGAACTGGTTGAGGTACACGGCTTCGTTCTCCCTCAGTCCCGACGGGCCAGGACGATGGCGCCGATGAGCGCGGCGAGCAACATGACCGAGGCGACCTCGAAGGGCACGAGGTACGTGCTGAAGATCGAGTCGCTGATCTGGGGCGTGGTCTGCCCGAGCTCGGCGACGGTGTGGTTCATCGCGTCGATCTTGGTGGTGTCCCACTTGTCCCAGAGGGCGTAGCCCATGACGCCGGCGAGCATCACCGCCACCACCAGGCCCACGACCTTCTGCGGCGCGTTGTTGTCGAGGTCGTTGCTGATGCCCAGCTCGGCCTTGGTCAGCATGATGCCGAACAGGAAGAGCACGACGATGGCGCCGATGTAGACGAGCACCTGGGTGATGGCCACGAACTCGGAGGCCAGCAGGATGTACTGCGCGGCGACGCCGGCCAGCACCATCACGAGGTAGAGCGCGGCGTGCACCACGTTCCTGGTCGTCACGACGCGGACGGCCGACACCACCATGACCACTGCGATGACGGAGAACGCGACGTCGACCCCGAAGGTCTCGGAACTGAACATCAGACCTTCGGCACCTTCTTGACCTTGACCTCGGAGCCCGCCTCGTAGGGCTCGAAGTCGGGCACGGTCTCCATCCACTCGCCCAGCCGGGTCTTGTCGTGGAGGAGGTCGGCGATCTTCACCTCGGAGAACTCGTACTCGGGGCTCCAGAACAGCGCCTCGAACGGGCACACCTCGACGCAGATGCCGCAGTACATGCACAGCGAGAAGTCGATGCTGAACCGGTCGAGCGCGTTCTTCTGGCGGGGCTTGCCGCCCTCACGCCTCGGCGGGGCCAGGTACTTGTGCCCTTCGATGTAGATGCACCAGTCCGGGCACTCGCGGGCGCACAGCATGCAGGCCGTGCAGTTCTCCTCGTGGAGG
>Ga0075364_10000714_pt1 | contig 17364 bp, 14 predicted proteins | sample EndMetdeltDD1764_FD_71517 | JGI IMG/M metagenome (GOLD analysis project Ga0075364, IMG submission 71517) | Populus endosphere microbial communities from Tennessee, USA - Endosphere MetaG P. deltoides DD176-4 | ecosystem: Host-associated > Plants > Roots > Endosphere | place: USA: Tennessee...
GCTCGCCGGCGAGCTCCCACACCATTCGCGAGTAGCCGAAGGGCAGCACGCAGTTGGCGAGGATGCCGTGCTCGGCGCCTTCGATCGCGATCACGTTCGCCAGGCCCATGGTGCCCGCTTTGGCTGCGGCGTAGTGGGCCGAGCTCGGTTGCCCGAAGAACCCCGCCGATGAGGCGATGAAGACGAAGCGCCCGCCGCCGCCCGCCTTCATCGCTCGGTACGCAGGCTGGCTGAGGTAGAAGGCTCCGTCGAGGTGCACGCGCAGCATCCGCCGCCAATCGTCCACCGTGAGCTCGTCGAAGGGCGCGGTGTGAAGGATGCCGGCGTTGCTGACCACCGCGTCGAGGCGCCCGAAGCTGTCGAGGGCGGCGTCGACGATGGCGGCGCCGCCCTCGGGCGTCGCGACAGAGTCATACGACGCCAGCGCGGTGCCGCCGCCGGCGCGGATCTCCTCGACCACGTCGTCGGCGACCTTGGCGTCGGCCCCGTCTCCTCCCATGGTCCCGCCCAGGTCGTTGACGACGACCCGTGCACCTCGGGCCGCCAGTTCCAGGGCGTGGAGCCGCCCCATCCCGCGGCCAGCGCCGGTCACCACCACGACCTGTCCCTCGAACTCGATCACAGGTTCCTCCCTTGCCGTTCCCTACACGATCGGCGTCAGACTAACATTTGTTCTCATGGGGTTCGACGCGAGGCCGCTCCGACGGGTCCGAGCAGGCAAGCCCTCGACGTCGAGGCCGTGGCCTCGCCTCGAAGCGCTCAGGAAGAGGTGGCTCCTCGCAGGAACGTCTCACGCGCGAAGCGCAGGGTCTCTGCGGGGCCGAGCCAATCGACGATGTTGTCCGGTACCCAGATGAGGGAATACGTGCATCGTGCGCGAAGGTCGCGTGTCCGACCGGGCACGACCACTTGGCCGGCGCGTCGCGCCTCGTCGAGGAGATCGCTGAGCCGAGCGAGCTGCGCCGGGAACGAAAGTCCGAGATCTTTGCTCACCGGCGGCACGTAGAGGAGCGAGGCCGACTGGATGCGGTGCTCCTCACGAAAGGTGCTCACGGCGTTGATGTTGATCCAGCACAGGGCGTCGATCTTCTCGAGGGGGCTGGAACGGGAGTCGAGGACCGCGGTCCAGCCTTGATCGACGCTTCTCGCGTAGTCGGTCAACACCATCTCGAGGAGGTGCTCCTTCGATTCGATGTCGCGATACAGGTTGCCGGGTCGCATCCCTGCGGCGGTAGCGACATCCCGAATCGTGGTCGCCGAGTAGCCGCGGCGACTGAACTCGGCCCGGGCAGCTGAGGTGATCGCGGCGAGACGATCGGCCGCAGCGTCAAGTTGGCGCCACTGCGCGATGACGTGGTCGGCGGCGTCGTGCGCGGGGGAGGTGTCGAGGGACGCGTCGGATGGAGCCGCGGTCGCGATCCCCTCCAGGAGCATGCGGCATTTGATCGCAGGTACCTGCTGCGCTCCGCGCAGCCGGTGATAGACCCCGAAGCCGACATGCAGCATGGACTTGGCGATCCGATCGGCGAAGACCTTCAGGTCAACACCTGGGCGCAGGAGTCCACGGGCCATGGCGGCGTCGAGGAGGACATGCATCGCCGACACGATCTTCTCGGGCGTTCTGCGTGCCCGATCGGCCAGTTCGGTGCTGAAGACGCTCGGAGGCTCGTAGTAGGTGAGGAGGAGCGCGGCGCGGTGCCTCACCGAGCACTCGGCGATGGCCGTCCCAAGAGTGATGATGGCGGCGATGGGGTCGGCTGGAGGGTCGGCCACCGCCATCTCGGCGGTCTCGTCGAGGTCCGTCTGGTAGCGAGCGACGAGCTCGACGACGATCGCCTCTTTCGACGCGAAGTGCGAGTAGAGGCTTCCCGGCAGGATCCCGCAGGCATCAGCGATGTCCGTGAGGGACGTCCGGATGCCGGAGGATTCGAACAGACGTGCAGCGGTGCCCAAGATCTCGTCCCTGCGGGGGCTGGACGCCAACGCCACACCTCGTGCTGCTCCCTCTGGCCAATGCAGGCAGCACGGTACTCCGCCCGTTCAACCGTCACCCAACCCTCTGCTGCGCTCGGTCGGGCTTGGAGCGGGTCGGTTGCAGCGCCGCGGCGATGGTCGTTCGCAGCGAGGTGGCGGCGATGAAGCCCAAGTAGGCGGCCGAGTGGTACACGAGCTCCTCGAGCTCGGGCACCGTGACGCCGTTGCGCATCGCCATGTGCACGTGCTCCGCGAGTGCATCGAGGTTGCCCAGGCCCATGACCATCCCGAGCGTCACGATGCTCCGGGTCTTCAGATCGAGCACGTCGGTGCGGGTCCAGAGGTCGTAGTAGATGCTCTCGAGCATCATGAGATCCAGCTCGGCGGCGAACGCGTCGTTCGGGTGATCGTCGTCGGCTCGAAGCAAGGGTGAGTCCGGTTTCATGCGAGACAGGACGTCCTTTGCCTGCGCGCGCTTCTCGCTTCCCGTGCGCTCTCGGCGTTCCATGTCTGCCGGAGCCGAGGGCTCATCGATGAGGTCGTGGCTGAGGAGCGCATCGATGATGGCGTTCAGGACGCGTCCGGCTGCGGGGTAGCCGACGTAGGCGGCGGCATGGACGATGATGGCTTCGAGCTCGGCGAGGGTGGCGCCGTTGTAGAGGGCAGCGGGGGCGTGGTGGTCGAGCTCGGCTTCGTTGCCGATGTTGCCCACGCCGATCATGAGGCTGACGGTGAACAGACTGCGCATGCGGGCGTCGATGATGTCGGTCCGGCCCCACGCGTCGCAGTAGGCGTCTTCCATCATCATCGGCATCATGTCCGTGGCGAAGCTCATCAGCGCGGCGTCGCGCGGGGACGGCTGCCCTTCGGTCATGGTCTTGATGACCAGGGGGAGCATCCGTTGGATGTTCTCGAAGCCGATCGCCTGCTTCTCACTTCCACGGCGCTCACGGCGCGCCAAGCCGGTGGGTTCCGGTTCCGTAGTCATCGCAGACCTCTTCCTCGAACGGTGGGGTGGTCCGGCGCCGGGACCGGTCGACTCAATCTCCCCACAAGAGGTTCAGCCGGGAGACGCCGGCGATGACCCCGCCGTGGTAGATCGGCGGGAGATCCGGGTCGAGGCGGAACGTCGGGAGCCGGTTCAGCATGACGTCGTAGATCGTGTCGAGCTCGAGACGTGCGAGGTGCGCGCCGAGGCAGAAGTGCGGACCGATGGCGAAGGCCAGGTGCGCAGGTCCCTCACGGTAGGGATCGAACACCTCGGCGTCGGGGAACATCGTGCGGTCGTAGCCCGCCGCGGGGGTGAACAGCTGCACGGAGTCGCCCTGCTTGAACGAGACGCCGTAGAAGTCGGCGTCGCGCTTCAGCACGCGCATGGAGCCGACGAACGCGTACAACCGCAGGAGCTCCTTCGATGCGTTGGGGATCAACGCCGGGTTCGCTCGCAGCTCGTCCTGGAGGTCCGGGTTCGCCGCGAAGTGGCGCACACCGAAGCCCATCGAGTTCACGACGGTGTCGAGGCCGGCGATGAACATGATGGCGCAGTAGCTCTCCATGATCTCGAAGGTCATGGGTTCACCGCCGATGTCGGAGGCCCACAGCAGGCTGATCATGTCGTCCTGCGGGTTGTCCCGCCGGTCCAGAACCGTGTCCTTCATCACGTCCGCGATCCCGCGGAGCATGGTCATGGCGACCATGGGGTCGGGGCTGGCCGCCGAGAGCTGCTTCTTGGCGATCTCTCGGTACTCGCGTTCGCGCTCGACCGGCAGGCCGAACATGTGGAGGAAGATCTCGACGGGGTAGAGGTCGGCGACCTCGTGCATGAACTCGCATCGGCCGTTGTCGGCGATGTCACCGATGAGGCGCTCGGCGAGGTCCCGGATCTGGGTCTCGAGGCGCTTGATCGCCTTCGGGGTGAAGGTCGACACCAGCGGAGCCCGGAGCTTGGGCTGCATCGGCGGGTCGACGCAGATCGGGATGGGGGCGGGGACGCGCTGCTCCGGAGGAAGCGCGGCCATCATCGCGTCGTACTCCTCCGGGCTGAAGTGCTCGCTGGAGAACACCTCCCAGTTCCGGAACGCGTCGAGCTGCGCCTGGTAGGGGAGCACCACCCAGTGGCCGCCGTTGCGGGGCGTCCAGAAGATGCTCGGTGCGTGCTCGATGAGGTCGAGGACGCGAGCGTGCGGATGGGACACGTAGTCCGGGTCGGCGTTGAAGTCGAAGTCGTAGACCAGCGAGTCGGGCACGTGTGCCGGCTTGTCGACGAGGGGGCTCAGCTCGATGGTGGTCAACGGTTTCTCTCCGGCTCGGGTGAAGATCAAATTCTGGTGGCACGTGACACCAGATCGATTTGGTGTCATGCTGCACCAGAATTCCGAGACTGGTCAAGGGGGCCGAGCAGGATGGGGCAGGCAACGGGAGCGACTCGGACCTACGGCGGCGTGGCCGCCGAGGATCGGCGGGCGGCGCGGCGGTCGGCGTTGATGGAAGCGGCGTTCGACCTGTTCGGGGAGGGGGGCGCGACGGCGGTCTCCAAGCGCGCCGTGTGCGCACGCGCTCGCCTGAACGACCGCTACTTCTACGAGTCCTTCGCGGACACGGATGCGTTGCTCGAGGCGATCGTGCGGGACCAGACCGAGCTGGTCCTCGAGGCGGTGAGCGCCGTGCTGGTGCAGCCGGGTGACCTGCATGCGCAGATCCGGGCCATCGCTGCGATCTCGCTCGAGTTCCTCGCGTCGGATCCGCGTCGGGCCGCGTTGGTCCTCGGCTCGCGAGGGTCTGAAGTGCTCCAGCGCGCCCGCATCGACAGCGCGTGGGCGCTCACCGATGTGATCGCCGCGATCGGCGACGGTCGAACGGGCGGGCGATCGAAGGCGAACCAACTCAACCGTCGGGTGGCTGCGTACGGCCTGGTCACCGGCGCGACGGAAGTCATCGAGGCGTGGCTCCGGGGGGACATCGACACCAGCCCCCAGCACCTCGCTGATCTCGTTGCGAGCTTGCTGGCGGCCGCTCCCGCGGTGACCGCGACCCTCCCGACCGCGTCGACCCGCCGTCGGACGACGTGAGGTCGACGCCATGCGTGATCTCCCGCTGCGCCCGGCTCGGTCCTCCGTGACGAACATCACCGCCGCCCGAGGCTCCGCCGTGCGCCACGGCGTGCTCGCCGTCAACGGCCTCAAAGCAGCCATCGCCATCGTCTTCCTCGCCTACCCGAGCGCGATGGATGCCTGGGTCGGCACAACAGCTCGGTCGCCAGGCGGGCGCGTGCTGTTGCGCTCGTTCGGAGCCCGCGACCTCGCGCTCGCCCTCGGGGCGATGACCGCCCACGACGCGCACGCTCGCCGCCGCTGGCTCGTCGCCGGCGCCGGCAGCGACCTCGTCGACGCCGCCGCCACGCTGGCGAGCGCCCGCGCGCGACAGGGGCTCGGCCCGTTGTCGGAGCTCACGGCAGCCTGGGCGGCGGCATCAGGCGCCAGCTGCCTCGTCCTGGCCGCGGCGGTGTCCGAATGACGGTGGGCGGGCGGCATCCGTCGCGGTGCCTCATCGTCGACAGGCGGCCGCCGCGGTCCTGCGTGGTCGTTCGGACCTGCGCCGGGCTACAGGCTCGGCCCGTTCCACGTGTTGCGAGCGGTCACCTCGCTGAGGGGCCGGCGGGATGCAGCGGTGGTGGCGGCGACGCGCAGCTTCGCCACCGGCAAGAGACATCCCTGCACGAAGGTGGGAGGGATCCCCAGCAGCTCGCCGACCTGCTGAGCGCGGTTGAGGTGCAGGGTCGTGATGCACGATCCGTACCCACGAGTCCGCAACGCCAACTGGAAGTTCCACACGGCCGGGAAGATCGATCCGTAGAGGGTCGCGTCGTGGAACTGCTCATCCCCGTCCTGTCGGGGCAGATAAGGCTCGAAGCATGGGATGACGATCGCAGGGACCTCGGCGAGGTGCTCGACGAGCCACTCGGTCGAGGTCATGACCCGTCCGACGTCGGAGTCACCGAACAGATCGCCCACGTAGTTGCCCCCGGTCATCGCGAGGTAGGCCTTGCGGTAGAGCTCGCCGAGCTGCCCGCGGATGTCGGGGTCGTCGATGAGCAGCCACTTCCACGACTGCTGGTTCGTGCCGTTGGGGGCCTGGACGCCGATGCGGAGGCATTCGGCGATGACGTCGAGGTCCACGGGCGCCGTCACGTCGAGGGTCTTGCGGGCCGATCGCGTCGTCGTCAAGAGCTCGTCAATGTGGTTCACCGATGCCGGTCCTCTCGGTTGCGCCCCGCCATCGAGGTGGAGGACCGGACGCCGTGCATGTGGCTTCTCGGCAGTCCGGGCGGCTGGGACGGTTGGCTTATGGGGCTGCAGGTGACCATAGGTTCAGCCTGTAGGTCAAGGGCCGGCGCGGGATCGATATCGGGTGAGACGATCGGAGTGCTGGCGCAGCAACCGCGTGATGAATCGCCGCCGATGCGTTCACGATTCTTGTCTTGTCGGCCGCTCTGGTCGGCACATCATGGCATGTCCTGGCTGATCCGTGGTGGGTTGATCTTCGGTCGCTGCGCACAGGTCGCCGACGCCATTCAACAGTTCAGGGCCATCGATGGGGTCTTGTCGGTCGCTCCGACCCCTGTCCCCTTGGCCTCATCAGCGGGGATGAGCGCGTGTCCATTGGCTCGCCTTGACCGGCGTACGGCCCGCCTATACGGTGAAACTAACTTCTGTTCTCAGCGGCCCCATCTCGAGCCTGCAGCGACGACCAGGAGGACCGCACTCGCAAGCGGCACCACACGCAGAGGTTCGCGATGAGCGCCCTGCCGTGCAGAGGGGGAACAGGGATGACTGGGTCAGGATGCGTCGTGATCACGGGCGCGTCGCGGGGACTGGGGTTCGCGTCCGCCGTGGACCTCTACCGGCGGGGATGGCACGTGATCGCAGCCGTGCGGACCCCGGCGCCCGCGCTGGCGGCGCTCAGGGAGGCGACGGGAGCGACTCCCGATGATCCTCGGTTGAGCGCCATGCGCCTCGACGTGGAGGACGAGAGCTCGATCGTCGAAGCGGCCTGCGAGATCGAGGTCCTCGCGAACGGTCCGTTCTCCGTGGTGCACTGCGCCGGCATCGTCAGCGCCGGCTGCGTCGAGGAGATGCCCTTCGAGCAGGTGGAACACATCTTCGCGACGAACGTGTTCGGCGCGATGCGGCTCACCAAGGCGCTCCTGCCGGCGATGCGAGCGCACGGGTCAGGGCGGATCGTCTACCTCTCGAGCGAGGGTGCGATCCACGGCATGCCGGCCATCAGCGCGTACTCGGCTTCGAAGGGCGCCCTCGAGCGCTGGGCCGAGGCGTTGAGCCTCGAGGTGTCGCAGTTCGGCATCGGTGTCTCGGTGTTGATCGTCGGCACCTTCAAGACCGACATGTTGGACCGCGGTCACATCGTGTCGTTCTGCGATGAGGCGGGACCGTACGCGCAGATCCACCGCGGACAGGCTCGCCTCGAAGATCAGGTCGATCGGCTCGCGCAACCTCCGGAGCGATTCCCACCCGTCTTGGCCCGTGTCCTCGAGCACACGACGCCGTTCTCGCGAGTGGCAGCCGGCCGTGACGCCCAGATGATGCGGGTCGCCCGATGGTGCATGACGGACGGGATGTTCCAGCGCATCATCCGCAAGACGCTGAGCATCCCTCGTCCCGGTGCGTTGCGTCATGACGCTCGTCGGCTCCTGCCGATCCGTACGTCCGCCACCGTCGGCGAGGGCTGAACGTGCCGCTGATGGAGGAGGAGCCGGGCCGACTGCCACCCATGATGCACGCCCCGACCGACCGTCGACGGTCGGAGGGAGTGCACCCGCACGTCGACGCGGTGTCCCCGACGGGGGCCGGGCGATTCACCTTGCTCGCGACGTCGATCGCCGGACGGCTCGTCGAGGTGGAACCCGCCGGACCGGGCGAGCTGTGCTGGACCGACGGCCGCCAGATCTATGTCGACGAAGGCTTGCCGTCCGCGGACCAACTGCGTTCGGTCGGCGTGCAGGCGGCGTTGCTCGGCGCGGGAAGCCTGGACACCGGCATCGTCGGTCAACTTCGCAAGCCGGACCGAGCCCGTCGCTACCTCGCCGTCGAAGGTCATCGCGCCCTCGCGCAGCAACGCGACTTCCTTCCGCCGCCACTTCGTGCCGGCATCGACTGGGAGCTCGCCGGACGCAGCGACTCGCCCGCGCGGTCGCTCGCGCTCGCGCTCGTCCGTGATCGGGTTCCGCTCGAGCCGCCGCCGTTCTTCGGATGCATCAAGCCGCGCGTCATCAAGGACGATGCGGGCGCCGGCGGCAGCGACGCCACGTACCAGCACCGTCCCGCGGCGGCGCACGAGCAGGCGCTGGACGAGCTCGACGACGACGAGCGCATCGCCTCCACGATGGCGGACATCTTCTCGAGCCCGGGCGGCCGTGGCGGCGCCGTGGGCCGCTTGCTGAAGAACCTCTTCACCGGCGCGCGATCCAAGGGCAGCGGGCAACCCGGGGCCGAATCGGCCACGCACTGGAGCAAGAGCGGTGCGTCGTCCAACAGGGATGCGGCAGTCTCCCTCGCAACGGTCGCCGTGACCGAGGCGGTTGGCGACGCGGAGGCAACGGGGTTCGCCTATCCCGAGTGGGATGTGCACCACCACCGGTACAAGCCGCGATGGTGCGTCGTCAACGAGGAACCGGCCGACCCGCTCGAACCGGTGACGATGCCGAACACGAGCTCCCTCCGGCGGGCCGTCGGACGGCTCGGGATGGACCTCGAGCTCGCTCGTCGCCAGCTCCAGGGCGACGACTTCGACCTCGATGCCGTCGTCGAGCACCGCGTCGACCTGAAGTCCGGCGCGAGCGGGACGGAGAGCCTCTACCTCGGTCAGACGCAGACCAAGCGCGACCTCGCCGTCCTCATCCTCGTCGACGTGTCCGGGTCCTCGGGGGAGCCCAGCCACTCGGGAACGACGGTGCACACCCATCAGATCGCGGCGACGGCGGCCCTCATGGGTGCGCTCGACGCACTCGGCGACCGCGTCGCGGTGTACGGGTTCCGCTCACACGGGCGCCACGCCGTGCAGTTCCAGGAGGTGAAGGCCTTCCGTGACCGGCTCGACCTCGCGGCCCTGCGCCGCCTGGGCGGGCTCCGCCCGGGCGGCTACACGCGACTGGGTGCGGCGATCCGCCACGGAAGCGCCATCCTCGAGCAGCGATCCGGCGCTCCACGGCGGCTGCTGATCGTCATCTCCGACGGCTTCGCCTACGACCACGGCTACGAAGGCGCCTACGGCGAAGCGGACGCACGACGTGCCCTCTCGGAGGCTCGACGAGCGGGGACCGCCTGCGTGTGCTTGAGCATCGCGGCGCGCACCGAGTCCGACGCCTTGGGCCGGGTCTTCGGCACCGCCGCCTACGCGCGCCTTCCTCGCGCCGAGCTGCCCCCGGTCCTGGTGGGAACGCTCTTCAGCTCGGCGCTCAAGACCGCTGAGGCCAAGCGCAGGACGACCGAACGGCAGCGACGGTCGCACAACCGCCAGCAACGGCAAAGGAGCTTCTCGTGACCGAAGAGGTGCGCCCCTACTACGTTCCCGTCGCGAACGAGGAGAAGATCTTCCGCGCCGCGCACAGCCAGCAGCTCGCCGTCCTCCTCAAAGGACCGACCGGCTGCGGCAAGACCCGGTTCGTGGAGGCCATGGCCTTCGAGCTCGGACGACCCCTCATCACCGTCTCGTGTCACGACGACCTGACGGCTGCCGATCTCGTGGGCCGATATCTCCTCAAGGGAGACGAGACCGTCTGGATGGACGGCCCGCTGACCCGGGCGGTCCGTACCGGTGCGATCTGCTACCTGGACGAGATCGTGGAGGCACGGCAGGACACGACCGTCGTGCTCCATCCCCTTGGGGACCATCGGCGCATCCTCCCCCTCGACCGCCTCGGCGAGTCGATCGAAGCGGCGGACGGGTTCACGCTGGTGGTCTCGTACAACCCCGGCTACCAGAGCGTGCTCAAGGACCTGAAGGACTCGACCCGCCAGCGGATGGTCGCCATCGAGCTCGACTTCCCTCCATCGGATGTCGAAGAGAAGGTCGTCGCCCACGAAGCGGGCGTCGAGATCGAGACCGCTGCGCTCCTCGTCCAACTGGCGAACTCCATCCGGCGTCTCGAAGCGGCCAACCTCCGTGAGGTGTCGTCGACCCGCACCCTCATCGCCGCCGGACGGCTCGTCGCCGCGGGACTCGGCCTTCGGGATGCGACGCGGGCGGCCATCGCCGGCCCGCTCACCGATGACCCCGCGATCACGGCCGGCCTGTTCGAGATGATCGAAGCCTTCCTCGGCGAGGCCAGCGGCTGACGAGCGCACACCAGGTCTCGACGAACGCAGACCGTTCGGCCGGGACCGAACCAGTCGGAAGCACCTGCCAGTCGGCCGGAGAGAGCAAGGAGAGACGTGTGACGACATCGCTCACGGGCGAGAAGACCGCCGATCGGACAGCGAGCATCGACGCGGCGCGTGCATCTGATCGGTGGATCGCCAGCCGATTGTGCTGGGGCCTCGTCATCGCCGCATCGGTCATCGCCTTCGTGTTGATCGCACACAACGCGCGGACAGGAGCGGTCGAAGATCGCATCCGGAACGAGGGGGTTCAGGGCGCACCCCGCACCTACCCGCCCGCCATCGACGTCGGCCTCGACGCCATCCAGATCGGCACCATCGTGCTGATCGTCGTGATGTTCGTCGTCTGCTTCGTGGCATGGAAGCGATACCCGAAGCACCCGTATCTGCTCATGATGATCGTCACCACCGCAATCGTGTGGCAGGACCCGATCATGAACTGGGCGCCCTACGCGGTCTACAACCCGCAGCTGTGGCACTTCCCCGAGAACTGGCCGCTCGTCAACATCTCGCCGACGGTCGAGCCGTTCATCGTCCTTGGCTACGCAGCGTTCTACTTCCTGCCCTTCTTCCCGGCGCTGTGGATCCTCAGGCGGTTCCAGAGAAGTCGCAACTCTGACTCGTTCGTCTGGAAGCACCCGCTCATCAGTCTGGGCATCCTCATCTACTTCGTGGGATTCCTCTACGACGTGATGCAGGAGGTGTTCGTCATTCACACCCAGACGTACATCTACTCGCAGGTCATTCCGTTCGGATCGATCTTCACGGGCACGACGTACCAGTTCCCGCTGATCTGGGAGTCATCGCTCGTCACGACGGTCATGATCCCGGCGGGGATCCTCTGCTATCGCGACGACACCGGCAAGACGGTCGCAGAGAAGCTCGCCCAGCGCTTCCGCTACTTCCGGCGGAAGCCCGCGCTCGGGACGTTCCTGGTCATGTTCGTCATCGTGAACCTGGCCTACCTCGTGCTCTATGGGGGTTCCTTCGCGCTCATCCGCGCCAGCCACAAGGCAACCTCCGTCGCCTGTCCGTTCCCCTTCGTCGAGGCGAAGACCTACGACCCGCAGGGGTTCTACGAGCAGAACGGACAGCCCGGGCCCTATTCGGAAGGGCTGCAGGCGGGATGGCTGTCGGGGCAATCCGGGCGCCCGGACGTCGAGCCGCCAGCGGATGGAGGCCGGTGCTCGCCGGAGAAGGTCCGCTAGTCGACGCGGAGGGCACCGGCTCGGATCAATCGAGCAGACATCGAAACTCGTGAACGGGGGGAAGCATGGTACGGACGAAGAAGATGCGCAGGAGCCTGGCCGGCGTCGGAGGTGCTCTTGTCCTCGTCGCGGCCGTGAGCTGCGGATCAGCGAACGCGCCCGAGTCAGCGACCGTCGGGACGCAGACCGATCTCGAGAGCCTCCTCGGGCCCACGAACCCGGCGACCGGATCGAGCATCAAGATCGGGCTCGTCGGCGACGGGAAGACGATGGGGATCGATCAGACGCCCATGGAGGACGCGTTCAAGGCCACGCTGCAGTACGCGAACGAGCGTCTCGGGGGCCTCAACGGACACAAGATCGAGGTCGACTTCTGTGTGACCAACAACACCCCGTCCGACGCCACCACCTGTGGCGTGCAGATGGTCAACGATGGCGTGGCGGCCGTGCTGGTGCCGGTCTCCGCGCAAGACGGCGCGATCTACACGGCCATCGCGGAGTCCGGGATCCCCTACATCGGCTTCGCCGCCGGATCGCCCGACGTCATCCTGGGCGCGAACGCGTTCCTTCTGGTCAACCCGGTCGCCGCGCTCGCCGCCCCGGCCAAGATCGCCAAGGACGACGGCCTCGAGAAGGCCGGCATCATCTTGGTCGACGTGCCCGCAGCTACCGGGTCGATCGACGCGCTGGTGCAACCGATCTATCGCAAGGCCGGCGTCGACCTGGAGTTGGTGAAGGTGTCACCCCAAACGGCCGACATGACACCCCAGATCCAGCAGGCGCTGTCGGGCGGTGTCAACCAGTTCCTCGTCCTGGGTGGAGACTCGTTCAACGCGCAAGCCATCAAGACCCTCAAGGACCTCGGCTTCGACGGCAAGATCCTGCTGGCGACGGCTCCGTCGAAAGCGATCGCTGACGTCGTACCCGGGGGACTGCAGGGCGTCCTCTACATCAGCACCGCAACGACCGACCCGAACGACCGAGAGGTGCAGCGGTTCGATGCGGTCATGAAGACCTACATGCGGGACAACGAGCCGAACGCGCAATCGGCGTGGTCCTACTCGCTGGTGACCGCCCTGCTCGACGCCCTTCGGGGGAACGAGTCCGCCATCGATGCTGCGAGCGTGAGGAGCGCGTTCGGTGCGATGCCGAAGGCGTTGCCGGTCCCTCTCGGAGGGGGGCTCACCTACCAATGCGGCGCGAAGGTGGTGTCCTTCCTGTCGAGCGTGTGCACCAAGAACACGCTCTTGACGACGCTCGACGCCGAAGGCAACGGGGGAACCTACGAGCAGCTGGATCTCACCGAGTACATGACGATGGGCTAGGTCGGCGACGCCGGCGATGCCTGTGACCAGAAGGGAAGCGACATGATCACGAGGTCGAGCAGTGACCTCTACTACGACGGGTCGGATCTCGACATCGCCCAGAACCCCTACCCGGTGTTCAAGCGGCTTCGCGACGAGGCACCGCTCTACTACAACGACCGCCTCGGCTTCTACGCGGTCAGCCGCTTCGATGACGTCGCCCGGGTCCTCGCGGACAACCAGACCTTCCTCAACCGGTTCGGCGGCACGATCGACCTGATCAAGTCCGGCTTCGACATCCCACCCGGCACCGTGCTGTTCGAAGATGAGCCGGCACACGGCGTCCACCGAGCGCTGCTCTCCCGGATGTTCACCCCCCGGAAGGTCGCGTTGCTGGACGGGCAGATCAGATCGTTCTGCACGGCCGTCCTCGACGAGCTCGGCCCCGACGGCTTCGACTTCGCCTCGGACATCGGCGACGTCGTGCCCATGCGGGTCATCGGCATGCTGCTCGGCCTCCCGCCGGACCAACAGGAGTCGGTGCGCAAGCGGCTGACCGATCCCGACGTGCCCTCGGACTCCGGCGCCGGCCGGCTCTTCGATGCCGACCTGTTGGTGGACTACGTCCGTTGGCGGCAGCAGAACCCGGCCGATGACGTCGTCACGGAGCTGCTCAACGCCGAGTTCGAGGACGAGACCGGTGTCCGGCGGACGCTCACGTTGGACGAGCTCCTGATGTACGTCAACGTCCTTGCCGCGGCGGGGAGCGAGACGACGGGCCGACTGATCACGTACTGCGGCAAGCTGCTCGCCGATCATCCGGACCAACGCCGGATGCTGCGCGACGACCCGCGACTCATCCCCGGTGCCGTCGAAGAGGTGCTCCGTTACGAAGCGCCTGCCATCGAAGCGGCTCGGTACGTCGCGACCGACGTCGAGATCCACGGGCAGGTGGTGCCAGCAGGTAGCGCCATCGCCGCGCTGTTGGCCTCGGCGAACCACGATGAACGCCACTGCGAGGACGCCGAGCGGTTCGACATCCTCCGCAAGGCCGCGCACATGTCCCTCAGCTTCGGTCCGCACTACTGCCTCGGCGCCAACCTGGCGCGCATGGAGGCCCGCGTCGTGCTCGACGAGGTCCTCAAGCGCTACCCCGCTTGGGAGATCGACACCGATCGCGCCGTCTTCCAGGTCACGCCCCCATTGCGCAGTTGGGTGAAGCTGCCCGTGGTCGCGACGCAGGGGTGACGGGGACGCAGCCGCCCGAAGACGGCCACGGTGGACGAGCCGCCCGGTGAGCTGACCCTTGCGCGGGCGGCCCGGACGCATAAGATAGTTCTCAGTGTCTTAACTGGGGGCGAGCAGGAACGGCGGCGTCCGGGTTCCGCGGTGCGGGGACGGGAGGTCCGTCCAACCCGACCACGGTTGGAACCACACCACGACCAGGAGAACGGCTTTGTCCTACGAACGCACGGCTGAGCCCATCAAGATGGGCTACATCATGGACTTCCTGCTGCCGGACAGCTATCCGGCCAGCATGCGGTCCGATCTGACCGACCCTTTCGACCTCGTCTTCTCCGACGGTCTCGAGCAGGGCGTGATCGACCGGCCGGTGGAGATCCTCTACCGCGAGGTCGAGGGCCTCCCGAAGGGATCCGTGAAGGCCGTCATCGACGCGTATGAGGAGCTCGTGGACGAGGGGTGCCTGTTGATCTTCGGACCGTCGATCACCGACAACGCCGACTCGACGAAACCGGTCATCGAGGAGCGCTTCAAGATCCCCACGATCAGCGTCACCGGGTCCGAGAACTGGCTCGGCGAGTGGACGTTCAGCCTGTCCATGGGATCCATGACGGATGAACCGATCTTCTGGTCCGATCTGATCGCCAAGCAGGGCCTCACCGAGGTCGGCGTCCTCATCGAGCAGTCCCTCGTCGGCGAGTCGTACCTCCAGCACGTCCGCAGCGCGTTCAAACGCACGGGGCTGCGAATCGTGGCCGAGGAGTGGATCCCGCAGACCGGACAGCCCATCACCGAGCAAGTCCGCAAGTTGCACGAGGCCAAGGCCGAAGCGCTCGTGCACCTCGGGTTCGGATTCGGCGTGGTCCTCCTCGGGCCCGCTCTCGAGGAGGTCGGCTGGGATCCGCCGAGGTTCATGGGCACCGCGTTCCAGAACGCGTGGATGAACGAGGTCGTGTGGAACGCCATGGTCGGCTTCACCGGCATCGACCAGTACGACGCGACCAACCCGGTCGGCCAGGAGTTCCTCGATCGGTACGACGAGCGCTACGGTCGCCGGCCCGAGTACTGCGTGCCCGTGGTCAACCGCGACCTCGCCGTCGTGCTCCTCCAAGCGTTCGCCGATGCCCGTCCGCTCACGCCCGTCGGCATCCGGGACGCGCTGGAACGGGTGAAGATGGTTCCTGCGGCGTCGGGGGCGCCGGGCACGCGCATCTCGTTCGGCAAGTACCACCACCGGGGCTGGATGGGACCTGGTTACCTGGTCGCCCGTCAGCTCGACCCCGACGGTGTAACCGCCCGCACCGTGGACCGGTTTGGACAGGTCTGACCAGGGCGCGACGAGTCAGGCTGGTGCGTCGGGGGAGCGCGGACCGGGAACGAGGTCCTCGTCGAGCGGCGTCCCCGCCACGCCCAACATCATCGCGATGGTGACGTAGGCGCCGACGGTGTACACGAGGTCGAGCACCTGCTGGTGGTCCATCGAACTCGACAGCACGTACCAGGTCGCGTCGCTCACGGTGCCCTGACCGATGAGCTCGTCGACCGCGGTGAGGATCGCGTCATCCTCGTCGGACCAGGTGTGGGCGCCATCCCGCGCCGCGATCGCCGCGATCTCGTCCTCGGTGATGCCGCACGCACGAGCGGCGTACAGGTGCTGCTGCCACTCGTACGCCGAGTGGCGAACGTGCGCGACCCGGAGCACGGCCAGCTCGATCTGGCGCTGGGTGAGGCGAGCGCGGTTGAGGATGTGCCCGTTGAAGGTCAAGAACGCGGTCGCCAGGTCCGGGTGGTGGGCGAACGTGCCCAGGATGTTCAGGCCGCGAGGCTGACCGGGAGGCCTCGGCGTCGCGGGCGTCAACGGTGCGGTCGCGTGCTTCATCGCGGGCGGCCACGACGAGAGGGGGAGCGGAGGGATGCGAGTCTCGGAGTCGGTCGGCATCACCTGATCCTGCCACCCGGTGGTGTTCATCGGTGTCTACCCGATGAGCGCGCACGGCACGCCGTGCGGGCCACCCGACGCACGGGACTCGGCGGCGCTCGTCGCCTCAAGAGGAGAGGAACGCCCGCTCGATCGCCGCGACCTCGGCGTCGAGCTCGGCCCTGGAGCGGGTCCGGGAGCCGTAGATCTCGATGAACGCCAACAGGATCGCCGCGTCGACGTCGACATCGCCGAGCGCACGAGTGCGCAGGAGGGCGGCCAGACGGCTCCGGCTCCGATCGACGACCGCCGCCCGGTCTCCGCTCGTGGGCCCTTCAGCCGCCTCGATCCAGATCCGCACGAGCGCACCGCTCCTCCGGTTCACCTCGGCGTGGCGAGCCAGCCATGGTCGGAGCGTCCGGGGCGCGGCCGACTCGGGTAGCTCGTCGACGACGACGGACATCTCATGGATGGCCTGGGCCCCCACCACCCGGACGTAGTCCTCGATGTCGTCGAAGTAGGAGTAGAACGAGCCCCGGGACACCCCGGCGGCACGGATGATGTCCTCGATCCGCAGCCCGCGGAAGCCCCGTTCGACGGCGAGCTCTGGCGCCACCTCGAGCATGGACCGCAACGCACGCTTGCGGGGGTTGGTCGAGTCGGCGTCGAGCGCGCGCGCCCGTACGAAGAGGGCGTCGGCCTCGTCGCTGAGCGACAGGCGCGGCGCGGGGCGGGCAACCGGGGGCGCGTGGACGTTGACGTCGGGGAGGACCCCGAACAGCATCCGATGCGCCACGTCGGCGAGGGCGAGGTCCACTCGTTGGCGGCCGTAGTCCTCGGGCGCGGCCGCACGCAGGGTCGACACGCGACACAGCGCGCTGACGATCCCGGTGTTGAGGAGCTCGACCGTGGGATCCAGCATCCGCGGCGCCACGACCGCGCCGCCGAGACGGGCTTCGACCAGGCTCACGCCACGTTCGAGGATCGAGGCGGCCCCCGCGGCCATCGAGGTGTCTCGCGCCCCGACGGCTTCGAACGCCCGGACGATCGGCTCGTATCGGACCTCGACGTCGGCGAGCCGGGTGATGAACGTGTGCAACGACGCGTGCCCGCCCGCGTCGGGCGTGATCGGTCCGAGGGCTTCCATGGCTGCCCACATCTGGGTGGCCGCCTGGGCACTGAGGCGCTCGAACAGCTCTTCCTTGCCCGAGACGTACTGGTAGATCGCGATCCGCGAGCAACCGGCGAGATCGGCGATCCGATCCATGGTCGTTCGGGCGTACCCGGACTCGCCGAAGGCCTCGAGGGCGGCATCGAGGATCAGT